>Ga0102588_1001447_pt1 | contig 17479 bp, 18 predicted proteins | sample AraplaMF_Col_mMS_FD_76854 | JGI IMG/M metagenome (GOLD analysis project Ga0102588, IMG submission 76854) | Arabidopsis root microbial communities from the University of North Carolina, USA - plate scrape MF_Col_mMS (SPADES assembly) (version 2) | ecosystem: Host-associated > Plants > Roots >...
TCATCGACCCGCAGCGCAACCTCGCCATCTGGCGTTGGCATCCGACCGACGATCCGTTCGGCACGGCCGCGCCGGATGAAGACCCCGATGCCGACGGCTCGCGGTTCGTCTTCGATCTTCGCTTCCCGGGCCAGCGTTACGACGACCTGACCGGCCTGCACTACAACTACTTCCGCGACTACGACCCGGTGACGGGGCGGTATGTCGAGGTCGACCCGATCGGGTTGGCGGGCGGGATCAATCCATATCTGTATGCGAATGGCGCGCCGTTGGCGTATAGCGATCCGACAGGCGAATTAGGTATTGCCGGTGTCATCATCGGCGCAGTTATCGAGCTGGGTTCGCAAGCGTTCGAGAACTATAGAAAGGCGTGTGATGTTCTGAACTATGAGAATTACAACTGGACTCAGGTTGGCGGTGCCGCTGCACTCGGCGCAGTCGCACCGGGGTGGATCAGTGTAGGGAAAAAAGGCTTGACCTCAGCAAGGGCGATTTCGACTCTGTCGTCTCAGCTTTCCCGGTCGAGAACAGCAAATCGCATCAATAAGCTTTCGCGGCGAATCGATCGTCATCGAATCGGATTTGCCGAGCAGCTTATTCCACAGGCAGGATTTCAGGCCGCAGGGGCTGTCTTCAAGTTGAAATCAAGCAGAAGTTCAGAAGCCTGCGGCTGTTCAGAATGAAGCGCGTGCTCTTGTACACCATCCTGATACTTCCATACGGCTATTACAGATATGAGGTTGAGGAGGCCATCGGCGGGGTAGCATTCATAGCCGCTTCGGTTCTTTACGGGGTTGCTGCGCGATTCGTCGTGGAAAGGACGAGTAAGTGACGGTCGCATCGCATAGGTGGCGTGCTACCGCGCTTTGTCTTCGATCTGCGTTTCCCGGGCCAGCGTTACGACGGCCTGACTGGTCTGCACTACATCCGCGATTGCGACCCGGTGACGGGGCGGTATGTGGAAGTCGACCCGATCGGGTTGGCGCGTGGAATCAGTCCGTATCTGTCCTTAAGGCCGTCGCCATAGACCGCCGATACCCGGCGGCTGCTTCCAGCCGTGCGACGCACGGGCTACCGCACATCTGGCTACTCGTAGCGACTGATAGTCGGCCCATGTGTATTCCTGTCCGAGGAGCTTCAAGGGCGCGCGTCAGGGCGCCGTGCCGTCCAGCAACTCGTTGATCGAGCCGATCAGCGCATGCAGCGAGAACGGCTTGCTCAGCAGCGCGCAGCGCTCGGGCAGTTGCGGTGCATCCGCGAAGGCGTCCCATGCGTAGCCCGTGGTGAAGAGGATCGGCATGGCCGGATGCATGTCACGTACGGTGAGTGCGAGTTGCCTGCCGTCCATGCCGGGCAGGCCGATGTCCGTGACGACGATGTCCGGTACGCGGCCGGCGTGCAGCACACCGAGGGCCTCCGCGGCATCCGCGCAGGCGTCGACGTCGTAGCCGCTTTCTTCCAGCACCTCCGACGCGATCGAACGGAGCATGTGTTCGTCCTCCACGAGCAGCACGCGTCGTCCGGTGCCATCGGGCCGGGCGGCCGTCGCATGGCCTAACGTGGCCGTGATGGCGCCGAGATGGCGCGGCAACCACAGGCTCACGGTGGTGCCGCTGCCCGGTTGCGATTCGATGATGGCGCGGCCACCGGTCTGACGCGCGAACCCGTCGACCATCGACAGGCCGAGACCGGTGCCCTGGCCGATCGCCTTGGTGGTGAAGAACGGATCGAACGCTTTTTCCATCGTGGCGCGCGACATGCCCGTGCCGGTATCGGTCACGGCGATAACGACATGGTCGCCGACGCCGTCGCCGATGTCGGTGGCGGGTGCGTTGCGCGTGACGATGCCCAACTCGCCGCCGTGCGGCATCGCATCGCGCGCGTTGATCGCCAGGTTGAGAACCGCGCTTTCGAGCTGGCTCGCATCGGAGAGCGTGCGCCAGAGGTCCGGCTGCATGCGAAGGACGAGCGTTACCTGCTCGCCGAGCAACGGACGCAGCAATAAATCGAGCCCGCGCACGATGGCGTTGGCGTCGACGTCGGACAGCGACAACGCCTGCTGGCGCGAGTAGGCGAGCAGGCGATGCGTGAGGCCGGCGGCGCGTTTCACGGCGCCCGCCGCGGCGTCGAGCATGCGCGGCACGTTGTCGGTGCGTCCGCTTTCCAGCCGTTCGGTCACCACTTCGATGGCGCCGCCGATGCCACCCAGGATGTTGTTGAAGTCGTGCGCGATGCCGCCCGTGAGGCGACCCAGCGCCTCGAGCTTCTGGGCATGACGCCACTGGTCTTCCATCTCCTTGCGGCGCTCGATGTCGCGGCCCATCCCGTAGACGATGTCGCCATCGGGAACGCAGGTCCACGCGTACCAGCGGTACGTGCCATCGGCGGCGCGGAGGCGAACCTCGAGGTCTTCCACGACGTCGCCGTCGAACAGCTGCGACACGGCGTCGGTGGCGCGCTCGATGTCGTCCGGATGGAGCAGTTCGTCGAAGCCGGTACCGACGAGGCTGGCGACGTCGTAGCCCAGTTCGTTCGACCACGCGGGGTTGACGTTACGGTAGCGGGCGTCGCGTCCCATCACCACGTAGAGATCGCGCGAGATGCCCCAGATCTGATCGCGCTCGCGCGTGCGGGCATCCACTTCGCGCTCCAGCGACGCGTTGAGCGCGCGCAGCGCGGCCGACGAGCGCACGGCCCGGGTGGTTTCCGTGGTAACGGCGATCATGCCGTAGATGCCGCCGTTCTCGTCGCGCAGCGGCGCGTAAGAGAACGTCCACCAGGTTTCCTCGGGGAAGCCGTGGCGGGTCATCGTGAGCGGCAGGTCGCGATGCATGCTGGCTTCACCGGAGAGCGCGCCCTCGACGTGGGCGGACACGTCTTGCCATACATCCGACCACAGCGCATCGAAGCGTCGCCCGATCGCGCCGTGCAGCCGGTTACCGAGCATGGGGCGGTACGGGTCGTTGAAGAAGAACACCTTGCCCGGTTCGATCGAAACGAACATCGGCTGCGGCGAAGACAGTATCGTGGCCAGGATGCTGCGCAGGGCCGTCGACCAGGTTTCCACCGGCCCGATGGGGGTATGGCTCCAGTCGAACGCACGGATCTCCTCGGCCGTGAGCGAATCGACCGGCAGGAACGCGAAGGGATCGGGCGTGGACGGATGGGCCATGGTCAGGGTCTGGCGTTCTCCACCGGGCCGGCGACCTGCCTGCCGCGCTGCCACACCGCGCGAATCGTGGTCGTGGCTTCGATGTTCTTCGACGGATCGTCGTCGAGCACGATGAAGTCGGCCCGCTTGCCGTTGGCGAGCACGCCGCGGTCGGTCTGGTTGAGCAGGGCGGCCGCGCGCTGCGTGGCGATGTGGATGGCCTGCACCGGCGTCAGGCCCGCGTCGACCATGAGCGCCAGTTCGCGGTGTTCCGCGACGCCGGGAATGCGCAGCGGCGTGGCACCGGCATCGGTGCCGAAGCCGATGGCGACCCCGGCGTCGTAGAGGGTCTTCAGGTTCGCCATGTTGGTGCGCAGTGCATCTTCGTTGGTGCGCGTGGAACCGTCCTGCTGCACGCGATCGCGCCAGGCGGGGTCCGCGAACTGCTTTGCGAGGTCGGGCTGCACGGCACGGGTGAAGAACGGGCGGTCCATCCACGCCGGGTGCCGCGCATAGATGAAGGCGGCCTCGTTGAGGTCGAGCGTGGCGACGTACCACGTGCCGTGCTTCTTCATGGCCTCGACGAACGCCGTGTCCACCGGGCGGTCGCGCACGCCGTGCGCGAGGATGTCGACGCCGCCATCGACCAGCTGGCGCGCGTCTTCGAGGTAGTAGACGTGCGCCGCCACGCGCAGGTGCTTCGCATGGGCTTCCTCGATCACGGCGCGCCAGATCTCGGGCCTCATCTTCACCGGCAGCGAGCCGTTGAAGTCGTCGATCCATATCTTGATCAGGTCGGTGCCTCGATGCGCGGCCGCGTCGACCGCGGCACGTGCCTGGGCCGGTGTCTCGGGGCGGTCGAGCTGGTCGGAGCCCACCTTCATCATCTTTGCGGGCGGCGCGCCGTTGGGCACGCCGATGCCGCGGTCGGCGCCGAACAGGTCGGCCCCGTCGGCCTTGCCGGCATGAAGTTCGGCGCGCAGGGGATAGAACACGGCCGGCAGGTTGAAGCCGAGCGAGGTCACCGTGGTCACCCCGTAGCTCTGCCACTGCTTCAGCTGGCGCAGGATGTTGGCGCGGGTGTAGAGCGCCGGCAGGCCGCTCTTCGTACCGTCCACCGAGCCCACGTGGGAGTGGTCGGAGACGAGGCCCGGGATGATCGTCTTGCCCGTGTAGTCGACCACCTTGGTGTCGGCCGGCATCTTCGCGCGAAGGCCCGGTCCCATCAGGGAAATGCGGTCGCCGTCGATGACCATCGTGACATCGGTCAGGGGCGCGGCGCCGGTGCCGTCGATCACCGTCGCGCCGCGGATGACCGTGGCCGCGGGCGCGCTCCCGGCGGCGGCCAGGGCAAGGACGAGCAGGGTGGGGCGGAGCATCGGCATCGGGGATCCTTCGAAAGACGTGAGCTGCCGACATAATGCACGAGGTCGCATGACGAAGTGGTCGCGAACGTCGTCGTGGCATGGCTGTCACGCGCGATCCACGTTTCCGCATGGACCCTTGTCCCGAATCCACCAACGGAGGGACAGCACATGAACGACGAGAAGATGCCGGTGACCGGTAAGCAGAAGGGTGGCATCGGCTACATCCTGCTCTGGATCCTGGGTGTGCCTATTCCCGTTCTGCTGCTCATCTTCCTGGTTCGCGGCTGCACCTGATACGCGATACCTTCCGTAGCGCACGAAGCGCCGCCGCAAGGGCGGCGCTTCGCTTATGCTTCCCGCGACCGACCGATGGAAGCAAAGCATGCCCCACGCGACACTCCCGCGCAGCCCCGGCATCGATGCCTTGCGCGGTGCGAGCATCCTGCTCGTGGTCATCCATCACCTGGGCCTGCGTCTTCCGCTGCACAAGACGGATGCGGCGCTCTGGTTGCCCGTGCCGGTCCTGAAAGGGCTGATCTACAGCGGCTACGAGGCCGTCTTCGTGTTTTTCGTGGTGTCGGGTTTCCTCATCGCGCGTCATACGCTTGAACGCGATCGCACGCTCGGCGACATCGACTGGCGCGGTTTCTATGCGCGGCGCGTCGCGCGTATCGGACCCTGTCTCGTGGCGCTCGTCGCGATCCTCCTCGCCTGCCACGCGCTTGCGGTGCCCGAATACACGATCGACGCATCGCGACAGTCGCCGTTCGGTGCGACGCTCTCCGCGTTCACGTTCACGCTCAACGTTTACGAAGGGCGCACGGGATGGCTGCCCGGTGGCTGGGACGTGCTGTGGTCGCTGTCGGTCGAGGAGGTGTTCTACCTGGCGTTTCCGCTCGTGTGCCTTACCCTCGGCCGCACGCGGTGGCTAGTGCCCGCGCTGCTGGTACTGGTGCTCTCCGTGCCGTTCACCCGCGCGGCGATCGTCGACAACGAGATCTGGCAGGAGAAGGCTTATCTGCCGGGCATGGGGGCGATCGCAGCGGGCGTGCTCGCCGCACTCGTCGTGGACTCGTCGCGGGGCGGCGCATGGCTGTCGCGTGCCCCGGCGCGCCATGCGCTGCGTATCGCTGGTGTGGCGGGCCTGATGCTCGTGATGTTTTCCGGGGGCTGGTTGTGGCGCGCGATCCACGACGGCTACATGCTCGTGCTGATCGCTGCGGCCGTGTGCCTTGTTCTCGCGTCCCCGGAGGGTGCCACGGCATGGCGCGGCATGGGCTGGCTGCGTGCGATGGGACGTGCCAGCTACGAGATCTATCTCACGCACATGTTCGTGGTGTTCTCGCTCGTCGGGCTCGCACGCGCGACGGGCACGGACAAGGCATGGGGATGGATCTGGTATCCGCCGGCCATCGCAGCGACATTCGCACTGGGCTGGATCGTGGCGCGAAGGTTCTCGGAACCGGCGAACCGGTATGTACGCGAATGGGTCCGCGCACGGGGCAACGCGGTGGCGCCGCAAGGCTGAGCCTGAAGCGGCCGTGGGAGCGCAGGCGCTCCCACGGCCAACGCACTGCTTAGTGGTGACGATCGGCGTCGCGCGCCTTGTCGGCGGCCTTGCCTACTTCCTTCTGCACCTTGCCGGCGTTCTTTTCGATGTTGCCGGCGGCTTCCTTCGCGTGATTTCCGGTGACCTTGCCGGCCACTTCCTTCACGGCGCCCTTGACCTCGTGTTTCATGCCTTCGGTGCGGTTCTTGTCCACGATGCGTCTCCTCGTTGATCTGCGTCGTTCGCAGGGGTCCGATGAAATGCGTTTCCGGCATAAAGGAATGTGAAGCGCGCGTTCGCCGTCGTTCACCCATCTTTCAACGGCGCAGGATAATTCGAAGTCTTCAGGATTCCGGCGAGATGCGCCGCGTTCGACGCGAGCGTCTCGATCGACTTCGCGACGGGTTCCGGGGTCGTGTCGAGATCGATGTAGTTCGTCGAGCCCATCGCTTCGCCGACCCAGTACGCGGAACTGCCCGCTGGAATCGTGAAGCCGAAGTCGGTCAGCCCCTGATAGAGCTCCGCGGACACGTGGTGCGCGCCGTCTTCGTTACCGACCACGCCGACGATCGCGACCTTGCCGAAGGTGGGGTAGCGGCCATCGTCGCCGATGTCGCCGAGGATCGCGTCCATCCGTTCCAGTACGCGTTTGGCGATGCTCGAAGGCTGCCCGACCCAGATGGGCGTGACGACGACGAGGATGTCGGCATCCATGATCCGGCGACGCACCGCCGGCCAGTCGTCGCCGTCGCCTTCGTCGTGGCTCACCCCCGCCTTGATGTTCAGGTCGACGAGCCGCACGCTGTCGGTTTCCACGTCGCGCTTTTTCAGCGCGGCGAATAACTGGTCGAGCAGCTTTTGCGACGACGACGGTTTCGGCGACGGCGCGAGCGTGCAGTTGAGGCCGATGGCTTTCAGGGTCATGGGGCGTCTCCCGGGGAAAAACGCAATCTGAGCGCAAGGCCGTGCAACCCGCGTCGCGGGACGGTGCATACGCCGTGCGCCGATCCCGCTACGATGCGCGCATGTTTTCGTTTCCCAAGACGGCCACGGCGCCGTTCTGCCCATCCGAAGTGGCGGGGTCGATCGTCGTCCCCGCCGAACTGCCCTGGTGGAAGAAGGTCGCGCGTTTCGCGGGACCGGGCCTGCTCGTGTCCGTGGGTTACATGGACCCCGGCAACTGGGCGACCGATATCGAGGCCGGTTCGCGGTTCGGCTATCGCCTGCTGTTCGTGGTGCTGCTGTCGAGCCTCGCGGCCATGATGCTGCAGTGCCTGGCGGCACGGCTGGGCATCGCCACGCGGAAGGATCTGGCGCGGCTCTCGAGCGAGCGCTATCCGAAGATCGTCGGACGCATCCAGTGGGTATTCGCCGAGATCTCGATCATCTCGTGCGACCTCGCGGAAGTGCTCGGTAGCGCGCTGGCGTTCAAGCTGCTGTTCGGCGTGTCGCTGCCGGTGGGCGTCGCGCTGACGGCGCTCGACACGTTCATCGTGCTGGGCCTGCAGGGCAGGGGATTCCGCCGCGTGGAGGCGATCATCCTCGGCCTCGTCGGCACCATCGGCCTGTGCTTCGTGGTGCAGCTGTTCCTCGTCGGGCCCGACTGGGCCGCGGTCGCCGCGGGGTTCGTTCCGTCGCTGCACGCCGTGTCGTCGCAGGAGCCGCTCTATCTCGCTATCGGCATCCTCGGCGCCACGATCATGCCGCACAACCTCTACCTGCATTCGTCCGTGGTGCAGACGCGCGCGGTGAGTGGCACGGAAGGCAAGCGCGAGGCGATTCGCCTGACGCGCCTCGATACGATCGGCTCGCTGAGCCTGGCGCTGCTCATCAACGCCGCCATCCTCGTCGTCGCCGCGGCCGCGTTCCACGGCACGGGCCGCACGGATGTCGCCGACATCGGCGACGCCTACGAACTGCTGGCCCCCATCGCGGGCACGACCCTTGCCGCCATCGCGTTCGCCATCGGTCTCTTCGCGTCGGGCCAGAGTTCGACGTTCACCGGCACCATCGCCGGGCAGGTGATCATGGATGGCTTCCTGCACCTGAAGCTGCCGTGTTGGCAGCGCCGGTTGATCACGCGGGGCCTCGCCATCGTGCCGGCTTTCATCGGCGTCAGCGTGATGGGCGACCGCGCCATCGGCGAGCTTCTCGTTGCGAGCCAGGTCGTGCTGAGCATCCAGCTGCCCTTCGCGATGTATCCGCTCATCCGTTTCACCGACGACCGCGCGCTGATGGAGGGGTTCGCCAACACGCGGCTGGTGTCGTGCGCGGCGTGGTTGCTCTTCGTCACGATCTCGCTCGCGAACGTCTGGCTGGTGGCGCAAGTGTTCGGCCTGGCGTGACGCGCGGCTGACACGTCCGTCACGTCCGGCCGCGCAGTCTCCTTCGCCGATGACACCCACGGCGCCCGACGCGATGCAGACCCACCACGTGCCTGAAACGCCCGGCCGTCCGCCGGTGATTCCCGAAGAAACACCGGCGCGCCCGCGACCCGAAATGCCCCCCGTCGATCCGTCGAAAGATATCCCGCAGGAACGACCCGCGCATCCCGATACGCCGGAAGACGACGGTACGCCGTCGCCGGAAACGCCGGAGGCGCTCGCGATCCGCATTCCTTAGATTCCACCGTGCGAAGGAGACCCGAGCCATGCCCGAGAGAAAAACCACTGCCAGGGCCCGGAAGGACAAGCGCGAAGGGAAATCCGCTTCCACCCAGGCCGGCGAATACGTGCGCGAGGAGATCGAGCACGTGCGTGAAGGAAAACACGGTGCGCGGTCGGCGAAGCAGGCGATCGCCATCGGCCTGTCGAAGGCGCGGCGCGCCGGCGTGAAGGCCAAGCCGTCGAAGACGGCGAGCAAGGCGACGAAGAAGAAGGCGGCCCAGGATTCGGCGGCCGCGCGCAAGCGCTCGTCGGGAACCACGGCGAAGAAGGCGGCGACGAAGAAGCGGGCGGCGGGCTCGTCGGCTCGTAAGTCGACGGCGAAGAAGACGACCGCCAGGAAAGCTACCGCAAGGAAGTCGGCGGCGAAGACGTCGGCGACCCGATCGCGCGCGAGCACGGCGGCACTGAAGCGCGAGGGTCATTCGGCGGCATCGAAACGGGCCCTCTCTACGCAGGGGCGCAAGAGTGCGTCGAAGCGAACGGCAGCGAGCCGGTCGGCGGCCGCGAAGAAGGCGGTTCGTACCAAGGGCGCCGCGGGTAGGAAGACAGCCGCGAAGAAGGCGGCGCGCACCCGGGCGCGGAAAGCGTCCTGACAACAGAAGGCCCGCCGTCGGGCGGGCCTTCGTCGTGCGGATCGCGTTTTATCAGACGGCGTCGTTGCTCAGGCGCGTGGCGACTTCGCCAAGCCAGTCGTAGCCATCCATCTCGCCACCGAACAGATCGAAGCCGCTGCCGGCTTCCGTGACACGGTTGCCCGTGGCGTATTCGAAGGTGGTGATACCGAATTCGTTGCGAAGTTCATTCATGGTCGTGTCTCCCAGTCGTTGATGACCGGATGTTTCGATTCTCTGGCGCCGACGCCGCCGGTCTATGGCGTGGCGTGGACATTACGCTTGCGGGGCCTTCCCTAGAAGGCGTGCCGGGCGCTCGGTCCGTTTCGTTTGGTGAACAATCGGTTCGTTAGTCTTTCGTCACACGGGTTAAGGCCCGAATTTCTGAACTAACGAGTTTCCTATGTCCCCTTTGTATGGGCGGCCCGGGACTTTGCAAGGGCTTCCAAGCATCGATTCGTTCGACAGGCTTGTAAGGAAAAGGTTCAAAGGAATGTCCGATCGAGGCGATTCATGCCCTCTATCGGACCCTTACCTCGAGCTTTCGTTCGCCGTCCGGTGGGTATCCGTTAACCCTAGTTTAACTCCATCGGCCCTCCAAAGGCAATGCGCGCCCGTATGGGCCCTACGCGCAGCCGCCAACGCTCGCTAGAATCGACGGTCTCCCCCCGGCCATCGACCGGTCCCGACGCCTCTTTCAAAGGAAACACCATGAAGTCTCGTGCCGCCGTAGCGTGGGAAGCCGGCAAGCCGCTGTCGATCGAAGAGATCGACGTTCAGGGCCCGAAGGCCGGCGAAGTGCTGGTCCGCATCGTGGCGACCGGTGTGTGCCACACGGATCTGTTCACCCTCTCGGGCGCCGACCCGGAGGGCGCGTTCCCGGTGATCCTGGGCCATGAAGGCGGCGGCATCGTCGAGGAAGTGGGCGAGGGCGTCACGTCGCTGAAGCCGGGCGACCACGTCATTCCGCTCTACACGCCGGAATGCGGCGAATGCTCGTTCTGTCGCTCCGGCAAGACCAATCTCTGCCAGAAGATCCGCGTGACCCAGGGCAAGGGCCTGATGCCCGACGGCACCTCCCGCTTCTCGATGGGCGGCAGACAGCTACTGCATTACATGGGCACCAGCACGTTCAGCGAGTACACCGTGCTGCCGGAGATTTCGCTGGCGAAGATCAACAAGGACGCGCCGCTCGACAAGGTGTGCCTCCTCGGCTGCGGCATCACCACGGGCATCGGCGCGGTGCTGAACACCGCCAAGGTGGAGCCCGGCGCGACCGTCGCCGTCTTCGGCATGGGCGGCATCGGGCTGTCGGTGGTGCAGGGGGCGGTCATGGCGAAGGCCAGCCGCATCATCGTGGTCGACACCAACCCGTCGAAGTTCGAGATGGCGAAGATGCTGGGCGCCACGGATTTCGTGAACCCGCGCGACTACCCGGACACCCCGATCCAGCAGGTGATCGTCGACCTGACCGACGGCGGCGTGGACTATTCGTTCGAATGCATCGGCAATGTCGACGTGATGCGCGCGGCGCTCGAGTGCTGCCACAAGGGCTGGGGCGAGTCGATCATCATCGGTGTCGCCGGCGCGGGGCAGGAGATCCGCACGCGCCCGTTCCAGCTGGTGACCGGCCGCGTCTGGCGCGGTTCGGCCTTCGGTGGCGTGAAGGGTCGCAGCGAGCTGCCGGGCTACGTGGAGCGCTACATGGGTGGCGAGATCAAGATCGACCCGATGATCACGTATACGATGGGCCTCGAAGACATCAATCGCGCCTTCGACCTCATGCACGAAGGCAAGGCCATCCGCTCCGTCATCCTCTATTGAGTGCATCGATGAACGACACCGTCGACCTGATCCAGCGCTATTACGACGCCTTCAACCGCGGCGACTGGGCCGGCATGCTCGCCCTGCTGGACGAAAACGTGGCCCACGACATCAACCAGGGCGGCCGGGAAACCGGCCGGGCGCGCTTCGCGGCGTTCCTCGAACGGATGAACGTGAGCTACGGCGAGCAGCTGAAGAACATCGTCGTGATGGCGAATGCGAGCGGCACCCGCGCGGCGGCGGAATACGTGGTGCACGGCGAATACAAGGCCACCGACGACGGCCTGCCGTTCGCTCAGGGCCAGACGTACGTGCTGCCTGGCGGCGCGTTCTTCGACGTGGCCGACGGGCGCATCACGCGCATCAGCAACTACTACAACCTCGAGGACTGGCTGTCGCAGGTGAGGCGCGTCGAGGTCGACTGATGCCTTGAACGGCGAGACGACGGGCCGCAGGTCATCCTGCGACCCGTCGTCTCGCAAAGGCATCGCATGGCCTGGACCAACCCGTACTACGACCCCGCCAAAGCGCATCACACGCCCCACGGGTTCCGTAACCCCGAGCCCGATACGCGCGGTGCGGGCGATCTCCAGCGCTGGCGACGGGAGCGCAAGGAAGCCGGGCTTCCGCATCCGCCCCGCGAGGGCTACGAAGCGTTTTCGCATCGCTGGTGGCAGCGCGCCGCGTTCGACGGTGGCGACGACGCCGCCTGGTGGCTGGGCCACGCCACGATGCTCGTGCGTCGCGGCGGGCTCACCGTCCTCACCGATCCCGTGCTCGGCCGTCGCGCCTCGCCGCTGTCGTTCGCCGGGCCGCTGCGCCGCACCGCGGCGCCTGTCGATGTCGCAGGCCTGCCGCCCATCGACGTCGTGGCGATCTCGCACAACCACTACGATCATCTCGACACGGCGACGGTGAAGGCCATCGCGCGCCGGTTCCCGCAGGCCGTGTTCCTGGTGCCGCTGGGCCTGAAACCGTGGTTTACGCGGCACGGTCTCCGGAACGTGCGCGAGCTCGACTGGTGGGACGAGACGTCCATCGGCGGGGCCGCCTTCACGTTCGTTCCGGCGCGGCACTGGAGCGCCCGCACGCTATGGAACCGCAACCGCTCGCTCTGGGGTGGCTGGGTCATGGCGATGAACGAATTCCGCTTCTGGTTCGCCGGCGACACGGGCTACTCGGAACGACTCGCCGAAATCGGCGAGCGCATCGGGCCCATCGATCTGGCGGCGCTGCCGATCGGCGCATACTCCCCGCGCTGGTTCATGCGAGGCCAGCACGTGGACCCCGAAGAGGCCGTGCGCCTGCATCGCGAGGTTGGCTGCAGGCGATCGGTCGCCATCCACTGGGGCGCGTTCGAACTTGCGGACGACGCGCTCGATGAGCCGCCGCGATTGCTCGGCGAAGCGCTCGCCGCGGCCGGCATGACGGCGGACGAGTTCATGCTGCTCAACATCGGCGGCCGAATTGCGCTCTAATGGCGCCCCATTCCCTGCGGTTCCCTTCGCCATGTCGTTCCATGAATTCCGCCTCGAGGGCGACTACGTCGAACTCAACCTGCTGCTCAAGCTCACCGGTATCGCGTCCAGTGGCGGCGAAGGCAAACACATGGTCGCCGACGGCCTCGTGACCGTCGACGGCGTGCTGGAACTGCGCAAGACCTTCAAGGTCCGTGCCGGGCAGATGGTCAGGATCGGCGACGAGGAAATCAGCGTCCTGCCCGAGGTCGACTGACGTCCAGCGGGTCACTCGTGCGAAGCGGGCCGTTTCCTGGCCGCCTCGTCGATCGCGACCGGTGTCGAGGGAACGACCTTGAACGAATCGCTGCTGTTCATCGAGGCGTCCGCCGGATCCTGACTGGCGCCGTCGGCGCCGGTGCGCTTCAGCGAATCGCTGCCGATTTCCGATGCCACGACGTTCGGTGGAGAGGGCGATACGGCGACTTTCTGCGGCGGGAGTTCCTGTGCCGCCAGGGCGGTGCTCGCGACGGCGGTGAGCAAGGTAACGAAGACGTTTCGGCGAAGCATGACAAAAGCCTCCGGCGCGGATGTCGCGCGGTTGTGCGAGACGGGTCGGGCGACCCGTGGCTTTCGCAGTGTCGGCCGCCGTGGCTGGAAAGACTTGCAGGTTCTGGTGGCGTTGATGGAAGTCGACGGCCCGGCTGCCACACAAGATCTCGCACGGTCGGTTCTCTGTGGGAAGCCCGCTGGCGGGCGAATGGGTGCTTGCGGCAAGGTCGATTCGCGCGCGAGCGCGCTCCCACCCGACGGTAGGCCGCACCGTCGCAAGCACCCATCGCCAGCAGGCTGGCTCCCACTCGAAGTTCTAAGCCTCATCGCGAGCACCCTTCGCCCGCCAGCGGGCTTCCCACAAGGGCAGGCTTCCTGGCCGACGGCTCTTCGCGGTAACGCGATGGCGCAGCCGAGCCGTCAGAACAAAAAAAGCCGGCCGCTTTCGCGGCCGGCTTTTTCGTTCATGCGCTGGACGTCACATCCCCGAGGTAGAGGACTTCGCCGGCTCCGACATCGAGCCGTCCTTCATCTTGTGCTTCTTGTGCGTCGACTTCATCGAGCCGCCTTCCGACTTCATCGAGTCGCTGCTGTTCATGCCCGAATGCGCCTTGTCCTGGCTGGCGGCGTCGGTACCGGTCTGCTTCATCGAATCGGCGCCCTTCATGGAGTCGTGGGTCGTCTGGGTCGGCGTCGCCGCGGTCGACGAAGACTTGGGTTCCGTCTTCTCCTGAGCGAGAGCTGCACCGCTGACGGCCATACAGCCGGCCAGCATCGCGACGATCAGTTTCGTGTTGCGCATGACGAATCTCCTGGAACTTGTGGCGCCTGGGGAATGAACCCCGATGCTCGGCGCAATGGCATCGGTCGAAATGATCGGGTGGGCAGACGCTATCCCTTTTCGGTGAGCATTGCTCCTGCAAAGCAGCATATTTGCCGGGAACCGTTCAGGCGGAAATTAGGCGTGGTTCAGTGACGGGCAGGGGCCTGGTTCGTGACGGCAGGTATCACCTAATGGAAGTCCCGGGACACCGAACCCAGGGCGGGCAGCAGGTCGCTGAAATCGTGCAGTCGGGTAGCCACCAGGTGGCGTACGCCGTCGATCGACTGCCACTGCCCGTCGACCGCGAGCAGCACCGCGTCGAGCAGCGCGTGACGACAGGCTTCGGCCACCTTCGGTCGCACGATGACGTTGATCTGTCCGGTTTCGTCTTCGAGCGTGACGAAAGTGATGCCGCTGGCGGTCTGGGGCCGCTGCCGCACGGTAACGAGGCCCGCATGGCGCAGCCACGTGCCGTTGCGTTCGTGTTCGAGATCGGCCGCACGCCGCGCCCGTCGCGACCGCAGGTTCTTGCGGATCAGGCTCAGGGGATGCGCGGTGAGCGACAGGCCGTGCGTCGCATAGTCGGCGAATACGTTTTCGGCCAGCGTAGGCGGGCGTAACGTGGGGCGTTCTTCGGCAACCGCATCGAGCAGCGGCAGGCTTTTCTCGATGCCCGAACTTTCCCAGCGGGCGCGGTGGCGATGGCCACTGAGCACGCGCAGTGCGCCGGCGTCGGCGAGACGTTCGCGCTCGAACCGGTTCATCCCGGCGCGGCGGGACAGGTCGGCGAGATCGCGTAGCGGGGATGCCGTGCGCGCGGCGACGATGCGCGTGCCGAGGTCCTCCGACAGACCCCCGACAAGACGCAACCCGAGACGCAACGCCCAGCCGCCGTGTGTCTTCGCATCGGGCTCCAGCGTGCAGTCCCAGTCGCTGGCGGTGACGTCGGGTGGACGCACCGCCACACCGTGCCGGCGCAGGTCGGCGACCAGCTGCGCGGGTGCGTAGAAACCCATCGGCTGGCTGTTGAGCAGGGCGCAGGTGAATACCGCCGGGTGGTGGCATTTCATGAAGGACGATGCATACGCGATCAGCGCGAAGCCCGCCGCGTGCGATTCGGGAAAGCCGTAACTGCCGAAACCCTTGATCTGGTCGATGATCTGCTGCGTGAACTCGGGGGAGTAACGGTTCTTCGCCATGTTCGCGCGGATGCGCGGCTCGAATTTCTCGAGGCCGCCGCGACGCTTCCATGCCGCCATGGAACGGCGGAGGTCGTCGGATTCGCCGGCGGTGAAATTGGCCACCACCTGCAACAGGGCCATCACCTGTTCCTGGAAGATCGGCACGCCCAGCGTGCGTTCCAGCACGGGGCGCACGTCGTGTTCGTACACGATCTCTTCCGGCGGCAGGCGGCGCCGTTCGAGGTACGGGTGCACCATGCCGCCCTGAATGGGACCGGGGCGCACGATCGCGACCTGGATCACGAGGTCGTAGTACCGCCTGGGTAACAGGCGCGGCAGCATCGACATCTGCGCGCGCGATTCGATCTGGAAGACGCCCGTGGTGTCCGCCCGCTGGATCATCGCGTAGGTGGCGGCGTCGTCGTGGGGAATGTCGGCGAGGCGGCGGTAATCCGGGCCACCCTGCAGGCGCAGCATGTCGATGGCCTTGCGCATGCAGGTGAGCATGCCCAGCGCGAGGCAGTCGACCTTGAGCAGCTTCATCGTCTCCAGGTCGTCCTTGTCCCACTGGATGATCGTGCGATCCGCCATGGCGGCGTTCTCGACCGGCACCAGGTGATGCAGCGGCGTATCCGAAATGACGAAGCCGCCCACGTGCTGCGACAGATGGCGCGGCATGCCCGCAAGCTGCTCCACCAGCAGCATGAGCAGGCGAACGATGCGGCTTTCGGTATCGAAGCCGCGCTCGCGCAGTCGTTCCAGGATGGAGACGTCGCCGTGCGCGTGCGAATACGCGCGGCTGAGCTGGTCGAGCTGGTCTTCCGACAGGCCGAGCGCGCGGCCCACGTCTCGCGCCGCGCTTTTGTGCCGGTAGCTGATGACGGTGGCCGCGAGCGCGGCGCGTTCGCGGCCGTATTTGTTGAACACGTACTGCAGCACCTCCTCGCGGCGCTCGTGTTCGAAGTCGACGTCGATGTCCGGCGGTTCGTCGCGTTCGATGGAAATGAAACGCTCGAACAGCGTGGTGATCTGGTCCGGATCGACCTCGGTGATGCCAAGGCAGAAGCACACCACGGAGTTGGCGGCCGAGCCGCGGCCCTGGCAGAGGATCTCCTTCGAACGCGCGAAGCGGACGATGTCCTGTACGGTGAGGAAGAAGGCTTCGTATTGTTTCACCGCGATCAGCGCGAGTTCCTTCTCGATGCGATCCACGACCGCCAGCGGCGTGCCGCCGGGCCAGCGCGTGGCGGCGCCTTCGTAGGTGAGGCGGCGCAGGTGCGCGGCGGGATCGAGGCCGTCGGGCACGAGTTCGCGCGGGTAGACGTAGTCGATCCTGCGAATGTCGAATCCCGTGCAGCGCGCGGCGACGACCAGCGTTTCGTCGACGATGTCACGCGGGTGGATGCGCGCGATCGTTTCGCGCGGCCGCAGGTGGCGCTCGCCATTGGGGAACAGCGCATGCCCCGCTTCGGCGACGGACGTGTTCAGGCGGATCGCCGTCAGGACATCCTGCAACGCGCGACGGTGGCGCACGTGCATGTGGACATCGCCTGCCGCGACGCATGGCAGGCCGTGGCGTGCCCCGAGGTCGCGCAGCATCGCGAGGTCGGCCTCGTCGTGCTGTCCGCGATGGAGCTCCACCGCGAGCCACGCGCGCCCGGCGAAATGCGTGGCGATCCACGCGGCGCGATCCTCGTGCGTGGCGGGTTCCGTGGCCGTGGGTGCGCCGGGTGACCAGAGCAGGCACAAACCGGCCGCGAGTGTTTCCAGATCGCTCCGGTGCAGTTCGTAGCGGCCCTTCGGCGCGCGGCGCCGGCCGAGCGTGATCAGGCGGCACAGTTCGGTATATCCCGCCTGGTTTTCCACCAGCAGCACGACCACGGTGCCATCGGACAGTCGGAACTCGCTGCCGACGATCAGCGGAATGCCCGTATCGAGCGAGGCTTCGAGTGCGCGCACGATGCCGGAAAGCGAGCACTCGTCGGTGATGGCGAGCGCACTGTAACCGGCGACCTTCGCTCGCTCGAACAGCTCGCGCGCACTGGAGGCCCCGCGCTGGAAACTGAAGTCGCTGAGCACGTGCAGTTCGGCGTACGCGGGAACGTCGGCGTCGGCGTCGTTGGCCGCGGTGAGCGTGCCGATATCGAACGGCTGCATGTGTCACGCCCCGCCGTTGTACGACGTACTTTTGTGGGAAGCCCGCTGGCGAGCGGATGGGTGCTGGCGGGAAGAACCCATTCGCTCGCCAGCGAGCTTCCCCCAGTTGCATGGGGGCGGCATCAGGCGCACGCCGCGCGC
>Ga0102588_1001451_pt1 | contig 17425 bp, 19 predicted proteins | sample AraplaMF_Col_mMS_FD_76854 | JGI IMG/M metagenome (GOLD analysis project Ga0102588, IMG submission 76854) | Arabidopsis root microbial communities from the University of North Carolina, USA - plate scrape MF_Col_mMS (SPADES assembly) (version 2) | ecosystem: Host-associated > Plants > Roots >...
CCCTCTCTCCCTCCCCGTCGCTCTTCCGATCTAGCCTGCGCCGGTGGGGGGCGAAGGTCGATGTGCTGCGCAACACCGGCGGCCTGTCACGGCCGGGCGAGCGCGCTCCCACATGAACTGCCGCCGCGACGGAGGCCAACTCGCCTCAGCGCCGACGTTGGACCCCGGCCCCCAGCGTCCCGATCAGCAGCAACGTCAGCACGATCTCGATCCACGCCAGCCAGCGGTCACCGGTCGAACTCCATGCCTCCGCCACCCCATGGCAGAAGAAGAACAGCGCGAGGATCCCCACCCACAAGAGCGCGCGCGTGATATTCGGCAGCGACAGCAGAGGCAGCAGCAGGGGCGGGACGGTGATCGCGAGCGCGACCCACGTGGGAATCGACACCGGCGGGTAGAGCAGGTACCAGACGATCTGCACGACAAGGAGGGCGGCCCAGGCCGCGAGCCCCGTCTTCTGTGTGGCGCTCGCCTTCGACGTCATGCCGGGGTGCCGAGACGACGGGCGACGTCGGCGAGGCGCCGGCCGAGGTTCCGCGCGAGCTCGCGTTCGTGGTCGCTGATGCCGTTGTCGCCGCGCGTGCCGGACACGTGGCTGGCGCCGTAGGGCGTGCCGCCGGTCACCGTGTTGTTGAGGGCGGGTTCGGTATACGGGATACCCACGAGCAGCATGCCGTGGTGGAGCAGCGGTAGCGCCATCGAAAGCAGGGTGGCTTCCTGGCCGCCGTGCATCGTGCTCGTGGAGGTGAAAACGGCGGCGGGCTTGCCGGCCAGCGCGCCGGAGGCCCACTCCGCGCCCGTGGTGTCGAGAAAGTACTTCAGCGGGGCGGCCATGTTGCCGAAGCGCGTGGGGCTGCCTAGGGCGAGACCGGCGCATTCCACCAGATCCGTGCGCGACACATAGGGCGCGCCATCCTCCGGTTCGGGCGGCATGGCGATTTCCGTGACGGGCGCCACCGGCGGCACCTGCCGCAGGCGGGCGCGCATGCCAGGTACTTCCTCCACGCCGCGGGCGATGAAGCGGGCCAGCTGGGCCGTGTGACCGCTACGGCTGTAGTAGAGTACGAGGATGTCGTGGGACATGGAGGGCCGCCTTTGCGAAGGCGGCTAGTCTCGCAGAACTGACACGTGTTCCCAATCGTTCGGGATGAGGATGGACATGCCGCTTCGCATCGATCGCGACCGCGCGCTCAGCTTTTCGCGCTTTACCTGGCTGCGCTTCGTCGACGACAAGTGCTTCGAGACGGCGGGCGCCCTGTCGTACACCACCCTGGTTTCGCTGGTGCCGCTCACCGTGGCGGTGTTCGCCATCCTGTCGGCGTTCCCGGTGTTCGCCGAATGGCGCGGTTCGCTGGCGAACTACGCCTTCCAGAATTTCGTGCCCGCCACCGGCATGAAAATCCAGGAATACATGCTCGCCTTCGCCGACAAGGCCAGCCAGCTCACCGGCATTTCCATCCTGGTAATGCTGTTCAGTGCCGTGTCGATGATGATCAGCATCGAGGATCGCCTGAACCGTATCTGGCGCGTGCGCAAGCCGCGTGGCTGGACATCGCGTCTGCTGCTCTACTGGGCCGCGCTGACGCTCGGGCCCATTCTCGTCGTCGGCGGCCTTGCGCTGTCCTCTTACATCGCGGCGTTCCCGCTGTTGCACGAAGCCGCCGATCAGCTGGCCACGCAGAGCAGCCTGCTCAACCTGCTGCCGTTCGTGATCACCTTCGTCACGCTCGTGCTCATGTACACGATGGTGCCGAACCGGCGCGTGTCGTGGCGTCACGCCGCGATCGGCGCGATGCTCGGGGCGATCCTGTTCGAAGCGGCGCGCTGGGGCTTCGCCGAATTTATCCGCAATTCGCCCAACTACGAAGAAATCTACGGCGCGCTCGCGGCGATCCCGATCTTCCTGCTGTGGATCTACCTGTCGTGGATCATCGTGATCCTCGGCGCGTCCATCGCCGCCTCGATCTCGGCCTTCGAATACACCGTGCCGCACGAAGCGCTGCCGGAAGGCGCCGAATTCATCGGCCTGCTGGTCGTGCTGCAGCACTTCGTGCGCGCACAGCGCACGGGCGAAAGCGTCGATCCCGCCACGGTCCGCGTGCGTGAGCCTTACCTGCCGTCCAGCGCGATCGCATGTTATTTCGACGACCTGCAGCGGGCCGACATGATCCAGCGCGGCGAGGCGGGTGGCTGGCTGCTCAGTCGCAGCCTCGACGCCACCGAACTGCTGCGCGTGTATCGCTGCACGCAGTACCGCCTGCCGCTGCATCCGCGCGAGCAGGTGCAGCGACTCGGCATCGATCTGCCGCCGGAACTCCTCGGGTTGCTGGATAATCTGGCCGAGGCGCTCGACGCGACGCTTGGCGCGCGCCTCGACGCCATCTTCCCGCCACCGCCGGTTCCCGTCCCCACCGAGGATTCCCCCGCATGATCCGCCGCCTTCTCGCCGTCGCCGCGCTCGCCCTCACGTTGCCCGCATTCGCCGCCGACGGCACGCCGCCGCAGCTGAAGATCAAGACGTTCGACGGCAAGTCCTTCGATCTCGCCGCGCAGCGCGGCAAGTGGGTCGTGGTGAATTACTGGGCCACGTGGTGCGTGCCGTGCATCAAGGAGATGCCCGACATTTCCGCGTTCGTGAAGGGGCGCAAGGATGTCGTGGCCATCGGACTCGCGTTCGAGGACACCGATCCGAAAGACATCGAGGCCTTCCTGAAGAAGCATCCGGTGTCGTACGACATCGCGCAGGTCGATGTGATGGAGCCCCCGAAGGATTTCGGCGCGCCCAAGGGCCTGCCGACCACCTGGATCATCGCGCCCGACGGGCGCGTTGCGAAGCAGTTCGTCGGACCCGTGACTGCGGAAAAACTCAAGGATGCCACGTCGAAGACGCCCGATCCGAAGAGGTGACGTCATGCAGGCCGCGCGATTCATGGTGAAAGGGCTGGTGCAGGGGGTGTTCTTCCGCGCCTCGGCCCGGAGCGAAGCGGTGAAGCTCGGCCTCACGGGCTATGCGAAGAACCTGCCCGACGGTGGCGTGGAGGTCGTCGCTTACGGCGACGCGGGCGCGATCGAGCAGCTGGAAGCGTGGTTGCGCCACGGGCCGCCCGGGGCGCGGGTGGACGAGTTTTACCGCGAGCCGTTAGGGGCGCACGAGGCGCTCCCGGATTTCGCTGTCCGCTGAGCTATCGGTGGGAGCCAGCAGGCTGGCTCCCACCAGAGCCATCAATCCTTCGGCCCGTTCGCGTTCGCCGGCCGTGCCACGAACGTGACCGGCAGCTTCTTGCCATCCGACAGCGTAAAGGTCACCTGCACCGGCTCGCCCGGCTTCACCGGATGCTTCGGTTGTTCGAGCATCACGTGATAGCCGCCGGGCGAGAAGGCCACGGTGCCCCTGGCCGGAATCGCCACGCGATCGACCATTTCCATGCGGCCCATGCCCGTTTCGGTACTGCTGCGGTGGATCATCGCCATGCCGTAGGCCGGGCTCTCGGCATCCACGATGGCCACTTCGCGATCGCCCGTGTTCCGGAACACGACGTAGCCACCGGCGGGGAGGCTGCCGGGCAGCACGCGGATCCATGCCGCTGATGCGCTGACGGTATCCGCGGCGTTGGCGGTACCGGCGGCGAGGAGCAGGGCGGCGGCGATCGTGCGAACCATCATGGTGTCGTCTCCATCGAAGTGAGCAGGTGCAGGTCGTGGACGATATCGTCCTGCGAGGCGGAGGGCGTGGCGAGCAGGCGTGCCTTGCCCGCGCCGTCGAAGATATAGATCGCCGAGCTGTGGCTGACCTCGTAGTTGCCGTCGCCACGGTCGGGCTCGCGCGTGAATGCGGAGCGGTAGCGCTTGGCCAGCGCTTCGACATCGCGATCGGAGCCGACCAGCCCGACCGCGCGCTTGTCGAACGCGTTGACGTAGGCATGCATGATCGCGGGCGTGTCGCGTGCCGGATCGACGCTGACGAAGAGGATGCGCACGCCCTCGGCGGGTGCGCCGAGGCGATCGAGCACGACGTGCAGTTGCGTGAGCGTGAGCGGGCAGACGTCGGGGCAATGCGTGTAGCCGAAGTACATCACCGTTACCTTGCCCTTGAAGTCGGCACCGGTCACGGCCTTGCCATTGTCGTCGGTGAGCCGGAAATCGAGGTCGGGCAGGTGGCCGGAAACATCGTTGAGCCGCCACTCGGGCTGCGGCTCGCGCTGGCATGCGCCAAGCGACACGAGGGCGAGCAGGGCGACCAGGACCAGGCGGGCCTGGCGAGTGAAGGGGTTCATGCGATGCTCCGCGGGATATCCTGTGCAGGATACGCCACGACGAGGAACACCCCACTCATGCGACAACGTGTCCCGGCATCAGATGCCCTTCTCGCCGGCGTGGCCGGTGCGTCCGCCGTGGCGCTCGGCGCCTTCGGTGCCCATGCGTTACGCGGCACGCTCGGCGACGCCGCGCTCGCCACCTGGCATACGGGCGTCGAATACCATTTCTGGCACGCGCTGGCGCTTTTCGTCGCGGTGGCCGTGTTGCCCGCGGGCACGTCGCGCGGCGTGGCCGTGTGGTCCTTCGTCGCCGGCATCGTGCTGTTCTCGGGCAGCCTTTACGCACTGGCCCTCGGCGCGCCACGGCTGGCCGGCGTGATCACACCGTTCGGTGGCGTGGCCTTCATCGTCGGGTGGCTGGCGGCGGCGTGGTCGCTTCGCTCGCCTCGTCCGGCCGCGGCTTGAGCCTTCCCGCGCGCCGCAGCGCATCCCGCAGCACGTATTCGATCTGCGCGTTGAGCGAGCGTAGCTCGTCTTCGGACCATGACTGCATGGCGTCGAGGACGGCTGCGCTCACCCGCAGCGGATAGGCTTTTTTGTCGCTCGCCACCGGGCGCTCAGTGGTAGAGCGAGCCGGCGTTGACCACCGGCTGGGTGGCCCGGTCGCCGCAGAGTACGACGAGCAGATTGGAAACCATCGCGGCCTTGCGTTCTTCGTCCAGTTCGACGACGCCCTGCGCGCGCAGCTGGTCGAGCGCCAGCGCCACCATGCCCACGGCGCCTTCGACGATGCGTTCGCGTGCCGCGACGATGGCACCCGCCTGCTGGCGCTGGAGCATCGCCTGAGCGATCTCCTGCGCGTACGCGAGGTGGCTGATGCGCGATTCGATCACCTGCACGCCGGCCTTGTTGAGGCGCGCCTCGATCTCCTGGCGAAGGTGGTTGTTCACCTCTTCGCCGTGGCTGCGCAGCGACGGATTGCGGTCGTCGTGCGCGTCGTACGCGTAGCTCTGGGCCATCTGCCGCAGCGCCGATTCGCTCTGGATCTGCACGAAGTTCTCGTAGTCGTCGACGCAGAACACGGCCTCGGCGGTATCGATGACCTGCCACACCACGATCGCCGCGATCTCGATCGGATTGCCGTCGTTGTCGTTGACCTTGAGCCGGCTGCTCTCGAAGTTGCGCACGCGAAGGCTCACCGGCCGGCGCGAGTAGAAGGGGTTGGTCCAGCGCAGGCCTTCGCGCCGCTCCGTGCCCGCGTATTTGCCGAACAGCTGCATCACCTGGCCCTGGTTGGGCTGCACCTGGAAGAAGCCCTTCGCGAGGAAGGCGACGAGCGGGATCAGCACCACCGCGCCACCGGCGGCCGGGTTGCCACCGGGCCCTATCTGGGCGAACACCCAGCCTGCGATGAGCGCGAGCAGGACGAGCATCGCGATGATGGTCGGAATCCCCGGAAGCGAGGCGGCGGCGCGTTCGTTCATGACGGCATGACCCCTGGTGGTGTGGGATCATTTGATATCACAGTGATATCAGTTTCAAGTGCCGTCAGGGCGCCCCCATGCCTCCCGGGGCCGACATCCCCGCGCTGCTCGGGGCCGGCACGTCGATCAGGTTCGAGCCCGGCATGGCCCGTTCGATGCGGATCTTGCCCAGCGCGCTCATCGACGCGAAGAAACGCCACGGCTCGCCGTTGCCGGTGCCCATCGCGATGTGGGTCGAATCGAAGCGGCGCTGCGCGGAGTCGAAGCTGATCCAGCGGTTGTTGATCCAGGCCTGCGCCCAGGCGTGCGGAATGAACACGCGGTTCGCGCCGCCCATGCGTTCGGCATACACGATGCCCGTGACCACGCGTGCCGGGATGCCCATCGATCGCGCCATCGCGGTGAGCAGCACGGCATGTTCGGTGCAGTCGCCGCGGCGCGTGTTGGCCGTTTCCAGCGCCGAGGCGTAACCGACGTCGAGACCCTTGGCCACGATGTATTCGGACAGGAACGTGCGCAGCCGGCGCATGCGTTGGAGGTCCGTCGTCGCATCCCCCGCCGCCTGTTTCGCGAGCGCGACGATCTCGGGGGAGTCCGACTGCACCCACGCGTTCGACGCGGTGTCCTCCGGCAGCGGCCCCGGTTCGTCGCCATGCCGCATGCCGAAGCCGACATCGACGAGGTACACGCCGTCGCCGAGCTCGTACACGCGCTGCTCGTCCGTCTGGATGAAGGGATTGCCGCCGTGGCCGCGCACGGTGATCGTGTAGCGCACCGGGGCGACGCGCAGCGCCGCGACCATCGGACGGGGCGACACGATCATCGCGGCCCGCAGCAGGTCGATGTCCTGATCGGGCGCCTGCGCGCACGCGGCGTCGCACGCGGCCATCTCGAGGCGGAAGCCGAGCAACGGGGCGAGGCTGCGGCGGATGTAGCCGTTATCGTCGACCCAGATGTCCACGCTGTGATCGGTGGATCCCACGATCGACTGACGGAGGTGGTGCAGCGTCTCCTTCGTTTCGTCGGGCATGGTCACGATTTCCTGCCCGACCACTTTGACGTCGACGTTGGCCACCTGCTGTTTGGTCGAATCGAAGTTGCGCACGCGGTACGTCGTGCCCGGACGGAAGCCCTGCTGCACCACGGTCAGTCGCTGACCTTCGGCGAGCGTGGCGCCGGCGGGCCAGATGAGGAGGTCGATCTTCGACTGTCCGCCCACGGTGTTCGAAATCTGGAAGAGTCCGTCGTCGCGTACCTTGCCGGTGGCCAGATTCTCCTGCGTCGACATCCGCGTGCTGGCGTAGAAGGCGAGGGGATCGCCGCGGGTCGATTCCGTGGCGCGAAGTTCGGTGCGAAGCGCCAGAGGCGTCTTCGCCCGGGTCATCCGGAAGTCGAGGATCTGGCGGGTGACGACCTGGTCGCCTTCGACCTGGCGGTCGATGCGCAGGCTGCCCACCTTGCGGCCGTCCAGCAGGACGGTCATCCAGCGCTCTTCGGCCAGGGCGGCCGACGAAAACGCGCACAGTACGGCGAGGACGGCAAGAAAGCGTCTCATGAGCGTACTTCCGGATTGTTGGGGACGTGCTCATCACACCACTTTCGCGGCGCCAGTCAAGTACCCCATTGGTCGTGTGCCCGGCGGGCTCAGCGCTTGCCGCCCGACGACGGCGGAGGCGGGGGTGGCGGCTGGTAACGCTCCGGTGGCGGGATGCGCTGGATCGGCGGGGGTGGCATGTTCATGCCGGCCTGCAGCGCGACGACGCGGTCGATGCGGATCCGGCCCAGCGACGCCATGGCCGAGAAGAAACGCCACGGGTCGCCATTGCCCACGCCGAGCGCGATGTGCGTCGTGTCGAAGCGGCGATTGGCCGAATCGAAACTCACCCAGCGCCCTTCCACCCACGACTGCACCCAGGTGTGCGGCACATAGACACTGGAGGCGTTCGCGAAGCGGTCGGTGTAGACGAGGCCCGTGACGATGCGCGTGGGGATGCCGAGCGACCGCCCGAGTGCCGCGAGCAGCACGGCGTGTTCGGTGCAGTCGCCTTGCCGCGTGCGCAGCGTTTCCAGTGCCGATGCGTAACCGACGTCGAGCACGGTCGGTTCGATATAGTCGGTCACGAAACTGCGCAGGCGCACCATGCGGCGCATATCGGTGTCCGCCTTGCCGACGGTCTTCTTCGCGAGCGCCACGATGTCCGGCGCGTCGGACTGCACCCATGGATTGGAGCGCACGTCCTCCTTCGTCGGCCCACCTTCGCCCTTGTGTTCCGCCGCCGCGCCGATCATCACGTCGTACACGCCGTCGCGCACCGCCTTGACCTGCTGTTCGTCGGTGGTGGCGAACGGATTCGCCGCGTTACCGCTGACGATCATCCTGTAACGGACGGCGACGCTCCGGAGTACGGGTGTCATCGTGCGTGGCGCGAGAATCATCGCCGTGCGCAGCACGTCGACGTCCTGTCCCGGCGCCATCGCGCACGCCTCGCTGCACGCGAGCATTTCCATGCGCCGTCCCATGGCGGGCGACGATCCCTTGCGCATGTTGCCGGCATCGTCGACCCACAGGTCCATGCGCTGGCCGTCCGGCGCATCGGCGAGCGATTCCCGGAGGTGGTGGAGTGTTTCGTCGCCGTCGGGCAGTTCGACGATCTCGTCGCCGACCACTTCCACGTCGAGCGTCGCCACCTGCTGCTTGGTCGCATCGAAGTTGCGCATGCGGTAGCGATGGCCCGGCGCGAACCCTTCGCGAACGATGAGCAGGCGCTGTCCTTCGCCCATGCGCGCGTTGTCCGGCCAGGCGAGCAGGCCGACGGAGGTCTGCTCGCCGATGCGCGTGGTCACCTGGAACTGGCCGTCGTCGCGGCGGTTGCCGTCGATTTCGGTTTCCTGCGTGGACGAGCCGTTACGCGACGCGAAGGCGAGCGCTTTTCCGTCGACCGTCTCGGTGGCGGTCATCGTGCTACCGATGGTCAGGGGCGATTTGCCGCGCATGATGCGCACGTCGATCGTCTGCGTGGTCACGACGTTGCCGTCGGCGAGATCGCGCTCCAGCAGCATGTTGCCGACCTTCCGGCCGTCGAGCGTGACGGACATCCAGGTCTTCGTCGTCGGCGTGGCATGCGCGGTGCCGACGGCGGCGATGAGCAGTGCGGCGGCGGTCCATCGTCCCATCGGCGAGCATCCCTTTACGCGAGGTCGAGCCCCCATGAAAGCACGTCGGGCGCCGGGTTCCAACTATCCGCTGCAATCGTCCACGCGCCATGGCCGCTAGAATGTCGGCCCCGACCACCGCTGGAACGCGCGCATGAACACCTTCGGAACCCCTCACTCGCATAACGCCATCAAGGTGCTCCTGCTGGGATCGGGCGAGCTGGGCAAGGAGGTCGCCATCGAGCTGCAGCGCTTCGCCGTGGAAGTGGTGGCGGTGGATCGTTACGCGAATGCGCCGGCCATGCAGGTCGCGCATCGCAGCCACGTCATCGACATGCTCGACGGCGCCGCGCTGCGCGCCGTGATCGACGAAGAGAGGCCGAACCTCGTGGTGCCGGAGATCGAGGCCATCCACACGCCGACGCTCATCGAGCTCGAAAAGCAAGGCCTGACGGTGATCCCGACCGCGCGCGCCGCGTGGCTCACGATGGATCGCGAAGGCATCCGCCGGCTCGCCGCCGAGGAACTGGGGCTGCCGACGTCGCCGTTCCGTTTCTGCGACACGCGCGAGGCGTTCCTCGCGGCGATCGCAGAGCTCGGCACGCCGTGCGTCGTGAAGCCGGTGATGAGTTCGTCGGGCAAGGGCCAGAGCGTGGTGCGCACGCCGGCCGACGCCGACGCGGCCTGGGAATACGCGCAGTCCGGTGGGCGTGCGGGCAAGGGGCGCGTCATCGTCGAGGGGTTCATCGATTTCGATTACGAGATCACGCTGCTCACCGTGCGTCATCGCGACGGCGTGTCGTTCTGCGCACCCATCGGACATCGCCAGGAAGACGGCGACTACCGCGAATCGTGGCAGCCGCAGCCGATGAGCGACGCCGCGCGCGCGGAAGCCGAACGCCAGGCCGATGCCATCACGGCCGCGCTCGGCGGCTGGGGCGTGTTCGGCGTCGAGTTCTTCGTGCGCGGCGACGAGGTCATCTTCTCGGAGGTGAGCCCGCGTCCCCACGACACCGGCCTCGTTACGCTGATCTCGCAGGATCTTTCGGAGTTCGCGCTGCACGCCCGTGCGATCCTTGGCCTGCCCGTGCCCGAGATCCATGCGTTCGCACCAGCCGCGTCGTGCGCCGTGCTCGTGGAGGGCGAAGGTCGCGCACCGACCTATCACGGGGTGGCGGAAGCGCTGGCCGAGACGGGCACGATGCTGCGTATCTTCGGCAAGCCGGAGGTTCGCGGCCGCCGTCGCATGGCGGTGACCCTCGCCCGCGCGGCGACGGTGGAAGAAGCGCTGGAGAAGGCCAAGCGCGCCGCGAGCCGGATACGCGTGGAGCTCTGAACCCGCCTACAACGTCCGTTCACGGCCGGATGTTAAGCTTTCACGCTCCTATGGACGATTCGGCACCATGAGCGGACGCAGAGACATCCACGACCGCGAGTCGCGCGGTCGCACCGAACCCACGCTGGGGCGCCTCGACGATCTCGACAGGCCGGCGCCGCCGCCGGACGACGGTCTGCCGCACATCGTGGTCGACGGCCCGCGCCGCGGTGGCGGTGCCATGCCGCCGCCGCGCAGCAGCCGGCCCCCCCGCAAGCGCGGCTGGCTCATCCCGGTACTCGTGCTCGTGCTCATCGGCGCGGGCACGGCGCTGTGGCTGCAGCAGGACCGCCTCCGCAACATGGTCCCCGCCACCGAACTCAACGACACGCTGGCCCAGGCCAATCACGCGCTCGACGAGGGTCGCCTCGACGGCACCAACGGCGACAGCGCGCGCGAACTCTTCGAAAAGGCGCGCGACCAGCAACCGGACAGCGATCAGGCACGCGATGGCCTCCGTCGCGTCGGCCAGGCCGAAGTGGCGCGTGCCGATGCGGCGCTGAATGCCGGGCGGCTCGACGAAGCCGAGGCCGCGCTCAACGTCGCCCGCGAACTCCTCGGCGGCGGCAGCGACGTCGAACAGCTCTCCCAGCGCCTTTCGCAGGCGCGCAACCCGCAGGATCGCACCGCGTCGCTGATCGATCAGGCGCAGGCCGCGTTCGCCGCCGGCAAGCTCGATGGCGACGACGGGGCGGGGGCGCTCTACCGGCGCGTGCTCGATGCCGACAAATCCAACGCGGTCGCGGCACGCGGTCTCGACAAGGTCGGCGGCGGTCTCGCCGCGCAGGCACGCCAGGCGCTGGCCGACGGCGACAAGGCGAAGGCGAACGCGCTGGTCGATCGCATCGCGATCCTCGTGCCGGGCTACGGCGATCTGCCGTCGCTCCGCGCCATGCTGTCGGAAACGAAGAAGCAGGACGATCAGGCGGTGAAGACGCTCGTCCAGCAAGGTAACGACGCGATGCGCGCGGGCCGCTTCACGGGCAATGGCGACGACAACGCCCTCGCACGGTTCCGCGCGGCGCTCGCCGCCGATCCCGACAACGCCGATGCGAAGGCCGGCCTCGGCCAGGTCGCGCAGGCGCTCATCGTGCAGGCCAACGCGTCGCTCGACAGCGAAGACGACGATCAGGCGATCCGCCTGCTGGATCAGGCCGAAAAGCTCGCGCCGAAATCCGCCGAGCTCGCCGCGGCGCGCGCTCGTATCGCCGGTGGCGATGGCAAGGCGCGTGCGCCCGCAGACACCGTGCGCGGTACCGATGAGCAGGGCGATCTGACCGAAGCCTCGATGGCCGTGAGCCCGGAACAGAAAGCGAAGGTGGCCGATCTGGTCCGCCGTGCGCAGAGCGCGGCGGCGCGCGGCGACATCATGGATCCGCCGGGCGACAGCGCCTACGACCTCTATCGCAACGCACTCGCGATCGACGGCAACGATCCTGCCGCGCGCGCCGGGCTGCAGGGCCTGCCCACGCAGGTCGAAAAGCAGATGCAGCAGGCGGTGGCCAGCGGCAACGTGCAGCGCGCCGAGAACCTCTATGCCACGTTGTCCGACCTCGCGCCGGGCGACACCTCGCAGGGCGACATGCGTCATCGGCTCGGCAGCGCGTGGATCGACAACGCGCTGCAGCGCGCGGGGCAGGGCGATCGCCAGGGGGCCTTCCAGGCCCTCGAACGCGCGCGCCGCTACGCGCCGGACGATCCGCGCCTGCAGAGCGCGTACGAACGCATCGCGACGGGTCGGTGAGGAAGGGCATGACGGTACTCGTCCTCGGCGCGTCCGGGCAGATCGGACAATTCCTGCTTCCGCGGCTCGACGCCGCCGGCCTCGACTGGATCGCGGTAAGCCGCCAGGAGCGTGCCGACCCCCGCTGGCATCTGGGCAGCCTGCCCACGGACATGCCCGAACTGCCGCCGCTGCGCGCGGTGGTCAGCCTGGGTCCGATCACCGAGTTCGCGGCGTGGCTCTCGGCCAACCGGCTTCCGGGCACGCCTCACATCCTCGCCACGTCGTCGATGAGCGCGGAGTCGAAGCGCGAGTCGCTCATCGTCGAGGAGCGTGAAGTGTCGCGCCGCCTGCGCGACGGCGAGACGGCGATCGCCACGATCTGCGCTTCGCGCGGCATGCCGTGGACGCTGTTCCGGCCGACGCTGATCTACGGCGCGGGCGTGGACAAGAGCCTCACCCCGATCGTGCAGGCGTCGCTGCGCCGCCGCGTGTTCCCCATCCCGTCGGGGCGGGGCCAACGCCAGCCGGTGCACGCCGACGACATCGCCGCCGCCGTGGTGGCCGCCATCGCCTCGCCGTTCGCACGCGGCCAGACGTTCCCGATCGGTGGCGGCGAGCGTCTCCTGGCCGCCGAAATGTTCCGCAGGGCCCGGCGCAGCGCCGGCGGGTCCACGTTGCCCGTGCCCATTCCCAGGCTCGTTCTCGACCTCGCGGCCCTGATGTCGCCGGCCATGCGCGGCCCCGTGAACCGCCTCGATAGCGACCTGATCGCCGACAATGCGGAGCTGGAGCGGGTTCTGAACATCCATCCCCGCGGCTTCCAGCCGTCGCCGGAGACCTGGCGGCGCCGGGCCTGAGCCCCGCCGCCATCGCTTCGCCACCGTCCGTTCAGATGGCCGCGGGGGAACTGCCCCTATCATCCGGGGATACCTCCTTCCCCAGGATCTACCCGCGTTGGCTTTCCTGAACCGTCTCGGCTCCGCCCTGCGCACCAGCTGGCCCTGGTTGCGCATTCCCTTCTGGCTGACGATGGGTCTCGTGTTCGGCTTCCTCCTGCCCTACACGCTGATCCTCAACGCGCGCCTGCAGAATCGCTTCAACGACCTCGTGTTCGCGGTGCCGACCCGCGTCTACGCGCGACCGCTGCCGCTGGCGCAGGGTCTGCCGATGACGCCCGCCGCGCTCGAACTCGAATTGACCTTCGCCGGCTACACCCCCGAAGGCGGCGGCAAGGTGCAGGGCAGCTATTCGAAGAACGGCTCGCGCTTCGTCATCGCGTCGCACGGCTACGCGGGCCCGGACGGCGGCGAGCTGCCGCATCGCATCCGCGTGTCGCTGTCCGACGGTCAGGTGGCCTCGGTGGTGGACGACGCGAACGGCAAGCCGATGAAGTCGATCCACCTGGATCCCGCGCGCATCGCCACGTTGTACGGTGCGCAGCAGGAAGAGCGCCGCATCGTGCGCATCGACAACGTGCCGCCGCTGCTCGTATCGGGCCTGCAGGCGGTCGAGGATCGCGACTTCAAGAGCCACATCGGCCTCGATTTCTCGGCCATCGCGCGCGCGTCGTTCGCCAACATCCGCGCCGGCCATACCGTGCAGGGCGGCTCGACGCTCACGCAGCAGCTCGTGCGCAATCTCTTCCTCGACCGCAGCCAGAACATGCTGCGCAAGGTCAACGAGGCGATTCTCTCGCTGCTGATGGAAGCGCATTACTCGAAGGGCCGCATCCTCGAGGCCTACGTCAACGAGGTGTTCCTCGGCCAGCAGGGCAGCCAGGCCGTGCACGGCTTCGCCGCCGGCGGCGAGTTCTTCTTCGGTCGTCGCCTCGAAGACCTGCGTCCGCAGGAGATCGCGCTCCTCGTCGGCCTCGTGAAGGGCCCGAGCTACTACGATCCGCGCCGCTATCCCGACCGCGCGCTCGCGCGTCGCAACCTCGTGCTGCAGCAGTTCCACGACACGGGCCTGCTCGACGACGCGCAGACGAAGGCGGCACAGGCCTCGCCGCTCGGCATCGCCGTGAACGCGCAGCTGCCGCACAACCGCTTCCCGGCGTTCATGCAGCTCGTGCGCTCGCAGATCACGGCCGACTTCGACGAGGCCGCGCTGCGCGACGGCAGCCTGTCGATTTTTACCACGCTGGATCCCTCGGCACAGCTGTACACCGAGCAGGCGATCGTCTCGACCATGAAGGGCCTCGGCAAGCGTGGTGCCGCCGCGCAGGCCGCCGCCGTGGTCACCGACACCACCAACGGCAGCGTGCTCGCCGTGGTCGGTTCGCGCGATCCGGGCGATCAGGGCTTCAATCGCGCGCTCGATGCACGTCGTCCGATCGGCTCGCTGGTCAAGCCGCTCGTGTACCTCGTGGCGCTCGCGCAGCCGTCGAAGTGGTCGCTGGCGTCCATCGTCGACGATTCGCCGATCAACATCCGTCAGCCCGACGGCAAGCCCTGGACGCCGCAGAACGACGATCGCGAGATTCACGGCGAAGTGCCGATGCTGGATGCGCTCGTCCATTCGTGGAACCTTGCGACCGTGAACCTCGGCCTGAAGGTCGGCGTGCCGCGCATCAAGGGCTTCCTCGAATCGTTCGGGCTTGAAGACGTCAACCCGAGCCCGTCGCTGCTGCTCGGCGCGGTGGATCTCTCGCCGCTGCAGGTCGCTCAGCTCTACGAATACATCGCCGCCGATGGCCATGCGTTGCCGCTCGTCGCCGTGCGCGGCGTGATGGACAACAAGGGCCAGGCCATCAAGCGCTACGAAGTGAAGGGTGGCGAAGGCGAATATCAGACCGCCGCGCGCCTCACCACGTGGGCCATGCAGCAGGTCGTCAACGGCGGCACCGCCGCGGCGATCGGCAATTCCGGTCTCTCGTGGCTGCATGCCGCCGGCAAGACCGGTACCAGCGACAGCCAGCGCGACAGCTGGTTCGCGGGCTTCACCGGCGACCGCCTCGCGATCGTCTGGATGGGCCGCGACGACAACAAGCCAACCGGCCTCTATGGCGCCACGGGCAGCATGCGCGTGTGGCAGGAGCTCTTCCGCAAGTTGCCGACGCGTCCGCTGAGCGCCGCGCCGGGCGAGGGCCTCGAAATGGCCTACGTGAATCCGCAGACGGGCAAGCGCACGGACCCGTCGTGCGAGGGCTCGCGGCAGTTCCCGTTCGTGGCCGGTTACGTGCCGGAAGCGGAAGAGGGCTGTTTCTGGCAGCGATTCAAGGGTATGTTCGGCGGCGACGCCGAGCCTTCCGCGCCGGCCGCACCCAGTAATCCCGTGGATTGACCATGCATCGCCTTCGTTTCTGCGCCATCGCCACCGTTACGCTCGTCGCCGCCTGCAGCCAGCCGGCTCCGCCGCAGGCGACGCGCCCCACCAAGCCCACCTACGACATCGTCGCGCAGGTACGCGCGGCGGGTGAGCGCGAAAAATCCGCCATCGAAGTCGCACCGCTTCGCGATCCGGGCGTGCAGGGCCTCGCGCAGGCCGCCCAGGCCGACGACCGGGCCGGCAAGTACGACGACGCCGACGCCAAGCTGGTGCAGGCGCTGAAGCTGGCGCCCGAAGCGCCGGAGCTCATCCAGGACCGCGCCGAGAACGCCATCCGTCGCCAGGACTACCCCTCGGCGGAGAAGCTGGCGAAGCAGTCGTTCGAGATGGGCCCGAAGTCGGGCAGCCTGTGCGCACGCAACTGGCAGACCATCGTGGAGATGCGCCTGCAGGCCGACGACAACGCGGGTGCCAACGCCGCCCGCAACGAACTGGCCAAGTGCCACATCGCAGGCCCGAACCGCTTCTGAACGAAGCGATAGGCTGCCCGTAGGAGCGCGCCTTGCGCGCAACAGCCTTGAGCAAGGCGCAACAGGCCCTGTTGCTCACGGCCTCAAAAGCTGTCGCGCGCAAGGCGCGCTCCTACGGGACTTGGCGTACGACCCGCCCGTGCTCATGCACGGTATCCACCAGCACCTTCACGTTCTCCGGGTCTACCTCCGGCGTGATGCCGTGTCCGAGGTTGAACACGTGGCCCGGGTGGTTGCCGAAGGCATCCAGCACGGCGCGCGCCTCGCGCGCCACGATCTCCGGCGTCGCCCGCAGCACGCTCGGATCGAGGTTGCCCTGCAGCGCCACGCGATCGCCCACGCGGCGACGCGCCTCGCCGATGTCCAGCGTCCAGTCGACACCGAGGCCCGTGCAACCGGTATCGGCCATCGCCTCGAGCTGTCCACCCGCGCCCTTCGAAAACAGGATCACCGGGAGATCGCGGCTGACCGGATCGGCTTTCAGTGCGTCGACCACCTGCGCCATGTAGCGCAGCGAAAGATCGCGGAACGGGCCCGGGCCGAGCAGGCCGCCCCAGGTGTCGAACACCATCAATGCCTGCGCGCCTGCATGCGCCTGCGCGACGAGGTAGGCGGCGACGGCGCGCGCGATCGTGTCGAGCAGACGATGGGCGAGGGCGGGTTCGTTCCACGCCAGCGCCTTCACTCGCGCGAAATCGCGCGAGCCTTCGCCTTCCACCATGTAGCAGGCGAGCGTCCACGGGCTGCCGGAGAACCCGATCAGCGGCACGCGCCCGTCGAGTTCCTTGCGGATGAGGCGCACGGCGTCCATCACGTAACGCAGCTCGCCGTCCATGTCGGGAACGACGAGCGCGTCGATCGCGGCGGCGTCGCGCAGCGGCCGCGCGAAGCGCGGGCCCTCGCCCTGTTCGAACGACAGGCCAAGGCCCATCGCATCGGGGATCGTGAGGATGTCCGAAAAGAGGATGGCGGCGTCGAGCTCGAACCGATCCAGCGGCTGCAGCGTCACTTCGCAGGCGAATTCCGGGTTCGTGGCCAGGCCCATGAAACTGCCGGCGCGGCCACGCGTGGCGCGGTACTCCGGCAGGTAGCGGCCGGCCTGGCGCATGACCCAGATCGGGGTCGTGTCGGTGGGCTCTCGGCGAAGCGCGCGGAGGAAACGATCGTTGCGGAGCTCAGCGGCCATGCGCCGACTCCTGTCCCTGACTGAACATGACCTTGAAACCTTTCTTGATCTGCGCGTCGCGCGCCTTGGTGAAGGCCGCCATCGCCGCGTCGCGGTCGACATAGACCTCGCGCTTGAGCATCGCCTTGCCGCCCTGCACGCCGCTTTCGCGATACAGCGTCCAGCCGCCCAGGAGATCCTGTTCGAGCGTTATCTGGACGTAGCGGGGCGCTTCCGCTCCCGCTTCGGGCATGGTTTGCAGGTAGATCCGCATCGAGCGATCCGGGGCAGACGCAGGGCCGGCCATTGTAGGCGCTTTGCCACGGTGTTGCGCTGGCGTGCCAGCCAATCGCCGATACGATCGGCTCCCACACCTCCCGGAGCACCCTTGCGGCAAGCCACCGACCGAAGGGGGGGAGCCGATCGTATCGGCGAACCCGCGGCAGCCGGGCCGGCGCCCCGGCCCGCC
>Ga0102588_1001458_pt1 | contig 17372 bp, 17 predicted proteins | sample AraplaMF_Col_mMS_FD_76854 | JGI IMG/M metagenome (GOLD analysis project Ga0102588, IMG submission 76854) | Arabidopsis root microbial communities from the University of North Carolina, USA - plate scrape MF_Col_mMS (SPADES assembly) (version 2) | ecosystem: Host-associated > Plants > Roots >...
TCGAGATGCAGCGGTACCTGAACGATCATGCCCTGCGGGAACTTGCCGACAGACGGCGAGAAGATCGGTGCGCGATCCAGCAGGCCGTGGATCTTCATCTCGGGCACGTGCTTGTGTGCCAGCGTCAACCCATAGAGGAAGTGCGGTGCGGTGATCGCATCCTCCCGGCTCTGATCCTCGATCTGCGCGATCATCTGCTTGCCGCCGCCGGTGTAGCCGGAGACCGCATTGACCGTGACCGGATAGCCGTCCGGCAGAATGCCGGCAGCGCGCATCGGCCGGATTAGGCCGATCGCGCCGGTGGGGTAGCAGCCCGGATTGGCGACGAAGCGTGCCGCCTTGATCTTCTCGGCCTGTTCCTTGTCCATTTCCGCAAAGCCATAGGCCCAGGAAGGATTGACGCGGAACGCCGTGGAGGTGTCGATGACACGCACGTTGTTGTTGCCCGAGACCATCTGCATCGCTTCCTTCGAAGCGTCGTCAGGTAGGCAGAGGATCGCGATATCGGCGCTGTTCAGCATGTCCTCGCGCATCGCGGCGTTGCGACGCTCTGTTTCCGGGATCGACAGAAGCTCCACATCGCGGCGGCCGGCCATGCGCGTGCGGATCTGCAAGCCCGTCGTGCCGTGTTCGCCATCGATGAAGATCTTCGGTGCCATTATCTCGCTCACACTTTCAATAGGTTAGAAAGAAGTCCGGAATTATTTTGTAAGAGGGATGAGTCAGCCGTGTGACCCGCTCGCGCGGCGCTCGGCATGTAGGCCAAGCATATACATCGCGACCGTCGCCCCCGCAATGGCGGTGATGTCCGCATGATCGTAGGGGGGCGAGACCTCGACGACGTCGGCGCCTCGGATATCGAGCTGGTGCAGACGCTGCAGCACCGAGAGAATCTTGGCGCTCGAGGGACCACCTGCCACAGGCGTACCGGTGCCGGGCGCATAGGCAGGGTCAAGGCAATCGATATCGAAGGTCAGGTAGGCCGGTGCGCCGCGGGTATGCGAGATGATCGTCGAGGCGATATCGCTCGGAGTCATCTCCTCAAGCTGATGGCCGTAGAGAATATGAATGCCGAAATCGTCGGGCGCATGGGTGCGGATACCGATCTGGATCGACCGATCCGGATCGATGATGCCGTCACGTGCGGCCCGCGCCACGAACGAGCCATGGTCGATCCGCCGGTTGTCGTCGAACCAGGTGTCCTGATGTGCATCGAACTGGACGAGTGCTAGCGGTCCATGCTTGGCCGCATGCGCCTTGAGGATCGGCCAGGTGACAAAATGATCGCCGCCAAGGGTCAGCATGAAGGCACCACTGTCGACAATGGCCTTCGACTGCCGTTCGATTGCTGCGGGCGTCTCGTGGTGGTTGCCGTAGTCGAGCAAGCAGTCGCCATAGTCGATCACGGCCATCTCGGCAAAGAGATCGCGGTTGAATGGATACTGCGGGTCATTGTCGAAGATCGCCGACGCACGCCGTATCGCTTGCGGTCCGAACCGCGTGCCCGGCCGATTGGATGTCGCGGCATCGAAGGGGATGCCCCAGACGACCGCATCCGCGCCGGCTAGGTCCTTGGTGAAGCGGCGACGCATGAACGACAGCGCCCCGGCGAAGGTGGGGTCGCTGGCGGCCGATGTGAGGCTCGTTGCCGTGAATGCGTGGTCGATCGACTTGTTGGCCAAGAGATGCTCCTCGAGGGTGTTGGTCGCTATGCCTACCAGAAACGAATCTCAAACCGAAAGGCCAAAACGGTTCGGGTCGCTCGGCCAAACTGGTTTTACCCCGGCAGCTTGTCGGCCAGCACCTCGGGTGTCTTCAGTTGCGGCGCCTCGGCAAGCAGTTCAGTTGCTCGTGCCATCAGCGCTGCGGCCACTTTGCCGTTCAAATGCGCCTGCCGGCCAGCCTCGTCGTCAAAGGCATCGAAGATGGCGAATGTGCTCAGGTCGTAGCGAACGGCAAACCACGTCACGGTACCGGGCTCCTGTTCGACAGGCGCCTGCGCGCTCTTCAAGAACGTCGCCACTTCTTCTTCCTTGCCGGATTTTGCTTTCAGTTCGACATAGATTGCGTGCTTGGTCATTCCTGCCTCCCTTGGCATGCGCGTCAAGCGCCTGGAATGCAGTAGAACTGGCAAGGGAACGGGCCGCTTCAAGCGGCCACCAAACAAAAAGGCCGGGCGAAGCGCCCGGCCTTTCGTAGTCGATATTCCGCAGCGATTAACGCTTGGAGAACTGGAACGAACGGCGGGCCTTGGCCTTACCGTATTTCTTACGTTCAACCACGCGGCTGTCGCGGGTCAGGAAGCCACCCTTCTTCAGGACCGAGCGCAGGCCCGGCTCGAAGTAGGTGAGGGCCTTGGAAAGACCGTGACGAACGGCACCGGCCTGGCCGGAAAGACCGCCGCCTGCAACCGTTGCAACGATGTCGAACTGGCCGTCACGGGCAGCAGCGACGATCGGCTGACGCAGAATCATCTGCAGAACCGGGCGTGCGAAGTATTCCGCGAATTCCTTGCCGTTGACGATGATCTTGCCGGAACCCGGCTTGACCCAAACGCGGGCAACTGCGTTCTTGCGCTTGCCGGTCGCGTAGGAACGGCCAAGCGAGTCGACCTTACGGACGTGAGCCGGAGCAGCAGCTGCTTCGGACGTGCCGAGATCCTTCAGGGAGGAGAGGTCAGCCATTCTTAGGCGCTCCTTACGTTCTTCTTGTTCAGCTTGGCGACGTCGAGAACGACAGGCTGCTGTGCTTCATGAGGATGATTGGAACCAGCGTAAACGCGGAGGTTCTTCATCTGACGACGGCCGAGCGGGCCGCGCGGAACCATGCGCTCAACAGCCTTCTCGAGGACGCGCTCCGGAAATCGGCCTTCGATGATCTGGCGAGCGGTACGCTCCTTGATGCCGCCGGCATAACCGGTGTGCCAATAGTAAACCTTGTCGGAGTACTTCTTGCCGGTGAAAACGACCTTGTCGGCGTTGATGACGATGACGTTGTCGCCGTCGTCAACGTGAGGCGTGAAGGTTGCCTTGTGCTTGCCGCGCAAACGCATAGCGATGATGGAAGCGAGACGACCAACGACGAGCCCTTCGGCGTCGATGATGACCCACTTCTTCTCCACCTCTGCAGGCTTCTGGGAGAAGGTTGCCATAGTTGTTACTCTCTTTTGGATCCCTCGGCCCGAAGGCGAGAGGGCGTTTCTTGTTGCTTGGTTTGGCTGTCCGAAGACGCGCCAAAAAGAAAGCAGCCCGGAAAGCCTGCATTTCTGGCGGTGTGTATAGAGGCAAAGCAGCCTGCGGTCAATATTTGCGGATTGGTGCGCGGCAAAAATATATAAGCAAAATCAATACGTTAAGTATGTGGTATCATGTTACCTCACATTTAACGCGGCGGAATGGAGTAAGTCGCGGTCGCGTGAGCGATCAATTCATCTGCATTCTCCTGGAAAATCGAGGCCTCGATGACGGCGAGCCGCTTGCCAAGCTTGAGAATCCGACAGGTGCAAGTCGTCGGTCTGGGCTTCGGCAGGCGCAGGAAATTGATGTTGAGATTGGTGGTAACCGCCAGCGCGACCGGCCCGATATGCGCCAATACTGCTGCATAGGCCGTCACATCCGCCAAGGTGAAAAGGGCTGGTCCGGAGACGGTGCCGCCGGGGCGCAAGTGCCTCTCGCTCGGGTCCAGCAGCATCGAGACGCTGCCGGGTGTGATCTCGGTGATCGTAAATACGCGCCCGTCCGTGTGGATTTGGGGAAAGTCCGTATCCAGAAAACGGTGGAGCTCGTCGATCGTCATGGCCGGCTGCATGAGTTTGCCTCGAAATTGCTTGTCGCCTGTGGCAGAACAATTAGCACGAAATAGCAATGCAGGGAGTTAGACCATGGCCGAAGTCGTATCCTTTCGGAAGGACCCGAGCAAAGCGGGCGAGGGCGCGCTCGTCATCCCGCAATTGAGCGATGGCATCCTGCGGCTGACGCTCAGCAATCCGCCTGCAAATGCGCTCTCGATCGCCGTCATGGAAACCCTGATCGGTGAGCTCCAGAGCGCCGCTGAAGACGCTGCCGTTCGCGTGGTCATCATCGCATCGACCGGCAATGTCTTTTCTGCCGGCCACGACCTCAAGGAATTGACCGCGCATCGGGACGATGAGGACGGCGGCGAGGCATTCTTCGAGGAAACCTTTGCGCTGGCCGCTGATCTCATGCTCGAGATCACCCGCTTGCCAAAGCCTGTCATCGCCGAGATCGACGGTCTCGCAACGGCTGCCGGCTGCCAGCTTGTCGCCTCCTGCGATCTTGCGATCTGCACAGATACGGCAACCTTCTGTACGCCCGGCGTCAATATCGGCCTGTTCTGCTCGACCCCCATGGTGGCAGTGTCCCGCGCGGCGCATCGCAAGCAGGCGATGGAGATGCTCCTCACGGGTGAGACGATCGACGCCTCGACCGCGAAGGATTTCGGCCTGGTGAACCGCAGCGTGCCGAAGCAATATCTGATGCAGGTCGTCACCAAATACGCGTCCGTCATTGCAAGCAAATCGCCGCTGACGCTGAAGATCGGTAAGGAGGCATTCTACCGCCAGCTCGAAATGCCTGTCGAGGAAGCCTACAGCTATGCTGCTCAGGTCATGGTCGACAATATGCTGACTGCCGATGCCGAGGAGGGGATTGGGGCCTTCCTGTCCAAGCGCGTGCCGCAGTGGACCGGCGAATAGCTAGCCGAGTTTCAGGATCAGCCCGCCGAGCGCGATGATTGCGCCGGCGAGATAGCGCCAGGGGCTGGCCTTTTCCTTCAAAACGATGACTGAGATCAGCAGGGCGAAGAGGATCGACGTCTCGCGCAGCGCCGCAACAGTTGCCACCGGCGCCTTGGTCATCGCCCAAAGGGCGAGGCCGTAGGACGCGATCGATCCGCCGCCACCGATCAGGCCGCGCCACCAGTTGTAACGGACATGCATGGCGACTGAAACGGCGCCGCGCTTGGAGATCGCCCAGGTGAATAGCAATACCGGCGGCAGCAGCGACATCCACAGCGTATAGGAGACGGCATTGCCCGAGACGCGGGTGCCGACACCGTCCACATAGGTGTAGGTCGCAATCACGCAGGCATTGGCGAGCGCCAGCCTGATCGCATGGCCGCTGCCTTTTCGCGCCTCGAAGGCCAGCGTCAGGATACCGGAGCAAATCGTCATCGTGCCGAGGAGCGCGCCGGTCGACAGTGTCTCGTTCAGGATGAAACCACTGGTGGCCGCAATCAGCAGCGGAGCGCACCCGCGCATCAGCGGATAGACGAGGCCGATGTCGCCTGCGCGATATGCGCCTGCGACGAGCTGAAAATACGCGAACTGGAGAACAGCGGAAGCGCCGATGAATGGCCATGCGGCCGAGTTCGGCAATGGCAGGAACATCAGGAAGGGAAGAGCGCACACTGCACCGCCTGCCGAAATGAGGCTGGCATCGAGCGATTTGTCCGTGCCCGCCTTGATCATGGCGTTCCATGTCGCGTGCAATAGGGCACCAAATAGAACGAGCAAAATGACGTGGATTGGCAAAAAGACCACCGGGCGGTGTGAAAACAGCGATTGTGGAATTGTTGTTACGCCGCTCTTGGTAAAAATCAATCCCGTTCGATGACAGGACGGACCACACTGGCTCCCGGTCGCCCGTCAAGCAACCTGAGGATGTTGGCCCTCAAATCGATAAAAGAGGAACGTACACCAGAGGTATTTGCTCGATGGTCGCCTGTTCAACCATGAGGCGTTGCTAACATATGCAAGAACATATGTGAACATATACAGGATATACATAGAACCGTGACGGAGGCTACGGATTTGCCGCCGCAGATTCTCACAAAAGTGTGACAAAAGCCATCACGGAATCCATCGCTTAGCCGAAATTTTGTGACGCGCGCGCTTGAGCCCGCGAGGCTAAAGCGTCACGATTGGGACAGCAGAAACAAGCTTTTACAGCGAATAATCGGGAATGATAAACATCCCGTCTAAGTTGTCTATACTCTGGCAGTTCAGCACGCCACACCTCGGATTGTCCTTCGTAGGAATGGTCGTCCATTCAGCATATTGATTGGGGTCGCAATAGTTGCTGTTGCGAATGTAGCGGTCGAACAATGTCATGCCTCTCACTCGTTTCGACGGATACCGCAAGATCACGGCGCCCTCGTTATGGATCGCCGCGCGCGCTGCCTGGCAGCTCATGTTGAGCGCATTGTATCTCGAAATGGCCAGTCCCGGGGAGGCGGCCATGACGAAGGCGATCGCGACAACCAATTTTTTCATGGGAAGATCCTCCTGCTGCGTCCTAATTCCTATATTACGCTGAAACGATCCGGCTGGTTTCAACCAAGCCCGAAAGCGATTGCTATTGGAGGCGAAGTCCTTGAATCACGATAGGTATGAGGATGACTACATCCTCGGTATTCTGCGTTCCGTGAAGACGATTGCCCTGACGGGCGCGTCACCGAACCCCGCGCGACCGAGCAATGGCGTGATGGGCTATCTGCTGTCTCGGGGGTACAACGTCATCCCCGTGAATCCCGGGCAGGCAGGTAAGCAGATCCATGGCCAGACAGTCTACGCTCGGCTTGCCGATGTCCCGGTATCGGTCGATATGGTCGAGGTCTTCCGGGCTTCGGAATTTCTGTCGGGTGTTGTCGACGAGGCATTGGCAATGAGCCCGCGGCCGAAGGTGATATGGTCTCAGCTTGGCGTACGTGACGACGCGGCAGCGGTAAGAGCCGAGGCTGCTGGTATAAAGGTTGTCATGGATCGCTGTCCGGCAATTGAGTATCCCCGCCTCATCGGGTGAGTGGTTGGATTTTCCAAATAACGTGCCTGGGTTGAAAAAGAACGCGATTAACTTTTCGCGGTTGTTCGCTATGCTCGCCGCCATTCGATCAAGCTGAATGGGAGGATTTCATGGCCAAGAACGGTCCGGGTTTCAATACGTTGGCAGTTCATGCGGGGGCACAGCCCGACCCCACGACCGGCGCACGCGCAACACCGATCTACCAGACGACGGCTTATGTCTTTAATGATTCGGATCACGCGGCCGCCCTCTTCGGTCTGCAGCAGTTCGGCAACATCTACACCCGTATCATGAACCCGACCCAGGCCGTCCTCGAAGAGCGCGTCGCGGCACTCGAAGGTGGCACCGCGGCGCTCGCCGTTGCGTCCGGCCATGCGGCCCAAGTGATTGTCTTTCACACGCTGATGCGCCCCGGCGAGAATTTCGTGGCCGCGAAGCGCCTGTACGGAGGCTCTATCAACCAGTTCGGTCATGCGTTCGATAATTACGGCTGGCAGGTTCGCTGGGCAGATTCCGCCGATCCCGCGAGCTTCGAAAGCCAGATCGATGGCAAGACGCGGGCCATCTTCATCGAGAGCCTCGCGAATCCTGGCGGCACCTTCGTCGACATCGCTGCGATCGCGGCAGTGGCGCACAAGCATGGCCTGCCCCTGATCGTCGACAACACCATGGCCAGCCCCTATCTCATCCGACCGATCGAACATGGTGCCGATATCGTCGTGCATTCGTTGACGAAGTTCCTCGGCGGTCATGGCAACTCCATGGGCGGCATGATCGTCGATGGCGGGACCTTCGATTGGTCGAAGTCCGGCAACTATCCGATGCTGTCTAGCCCGCGGCCGGAATATAACGGCGTGGTCCTGCATTCGACCTTCGGCAATTTCGCATTCGCCATCGCCTGCCGTGTGCTCGGTCTGCGCGATCTTGGTCCAGCCATTTCCCCCTTCAATGCGTTCCTGATCCTGACGGGCATCGAGACATTGCCGCTGCGCATGCAGCGCCACAGCGATAACGCAATAGCCGTCGCAAAGTGGTTGAAGGCGCACAGCAAGGTCGCCTGGGTGAATTATGCTGGCCTCGAGACCGACCCGAACCATGCGCTGCAGCAGCGCTATTCGCCGAAGGGTGCAGGCTCCGTCTTCACCTTCGGTGTCAAGGGCGGCTACGAGGCCGGCAAGACGCTGGTCGAGGGATTGGAACTGTTTTCGCATCTCGCCAACATTGGCGACACACGCTCGCTCGTGATCCATCCGGCATCGACCACGCACCGGCAACTGACGGACGAGCAAAGGATCGCTGCCGGCGCCGGCTCCGACGTCGTCCGCCTTTCGGTTGGCATCGAGGACGTGAAGGATATCATTTCGGATCTCGAGCAATCGCTGGCGAAGATCTGAGGCTATGGCAAGCTATCTGACGTTTGACATCAACGGCGTCGAACCGGAGTTCGGCGCCCCGGATGCCGACCGCATACTGGCTGGCGACCCGCAGTTCAGGACCTGGAACTTGGAGGAGGCCGATGGCGGCCTCTATTCCGGCATATGGGAGGCGACACCCGGCAAGTGGCGGATCGTCTATGACGAGTGGGAATACTTCAGCGTGCTGTCGGGCCACTCTGTTGTCACGGAGGACGGTGGTGACGGTGTGCATCTTCACGCAGGCGACCGGATGATCCTCAGACCTGGCTTTAAGGGAACCTGGGAAGTCGTTGAAACGACGCGCAAGGATTACGTCATCCGCCTCTGACCTCAGCGCGCCGGAAGGCGAAGGTATCGTCATCGATCCGCGCCGGCCTTGGCAGAGCTAGCTCTTGTCGGAAGACGCGAAATCGCTGCGGACGATGCCGTGGCGCTGGAGCTTGTCGTAGAATGTCTTCCTGGGAATGCCGAGGTCCGCGATCGTGCGGCGGACGTCGCCGTCATTGGCGTTCAGAGCTTCGCGAATGATTTGGGCCTCGTAGCGTTCAAGCCGGTCCGGAAGCGACCAGGCTCCATCCGTCTCCGGTTCTACTGCCTGAACACGATCTGAGACCTGTCCGACGCCGAGCACGAACCGTTCGGCAAAATGTGACAGTTCACGCACGTTGCCCGGCCAGTCGTATTCCCGCAGGTGGCGATGGATCGACGAGGGGATCGTGGGCACGTCTCGCTTGAAGCGGCTCGCGGCGCGCTCGGCGAAGTAGCCGAAAAGAAGGGGAACATCGTCCCGTCGCTCCTTGAGCGGAGGGATGGAGATCGTCACCACGTTAAGCCGGTAGTAAAGATCCTCACGAAAGTCGCCGCGCTGGCGGGGATCACTGAGATCGATCTTGGAGGCGGCGACAACACGCAGGTCGACCGGTCGGACCTCGTTGGTGCCAAGCGGCGTAACCTCGCGCATCTCGAGCACACGCAGCATCTGCACCTGCGTTGCCGGCGGCATGCTCTCGATCTCGTCGAGAAAAAGCGTTCCGCCGCTCGCATGCTCGATGCGACCGATGCGCTTTTTCTGCGCGCCGGTGAAGGCGCCGGGCTCATGACCGAACAGCTCGCTTTCAACCACGCTTTCCGGCAGCGCACCGCAGTTGAGTGCGACGAAATTGCCGGATGCGCGTCGGCTCCAGCGGTGGAGCAGGCTTGCCACGACCTCCTTGCCGCTGCCGGTTTCTCCCATCAGCAGAACATCGACATCGGTGTCGGCAATCTGTCGCAAGGTGTGGCGTAGCCGCTCCATTGCCGGCGTCTGGCCGATTAGCGGTAGGTCGTCGCGTGCCTCCTCGGTCGCCTTGCGCAGAGACCTGTTTTCCATCACGAGACGTCGCTTTTCGGCGGCGCGCCGCACGCTCTGGATGAGCCGGTCAGTCGCGAACGGCTTGGTGATGAAATCATAGACTCCGTCCTGCATGGCTTTCACCGCCATCGGAATATCGCCATGTCCGGTGACCAGAATGACCGGCAGATCCTCGTCCCGTTGTCGCACGCGACCGAAGAGCTGCAGACCATCGATCCCAGGCATCCGGATATCGGAAACAACGACGCCCGCGAAATCCGGGCTCAATGCCGCCAGCGCTTCTCCAGCGTCGGAAAAAGCCGAAACGGAAAAGCCGGCGAGCTCAAGCGTCTGCTTGGTTGCCCGCAGCAGGTCCTTGTCATCATCGATAAGCAAAATCGGCGTTACATCGGTCATGCCATGGCCTTCCGCAGGTGCACCGTAAAGCAGGTTCCGTTCGCGTCGCTCGTCACGTCGATGCGGCCGCCATAGTCGGCCACGATGTCCTTGGAAATGACGAGGCCGAGACCCAAACCTCGTTCCTTGGACGTATTGAACGGCGTGAAAAGCGACTTGAGGATTTCAGGCGAAATCCCCGGGCCGTTATCGGCGACCTCGATTGCAACTTCGTCGCCCGTCTCTGTCGCCGAGACGTAGACCTTCGCATCGGCTCGCCCTTCCAGGGCCTCCAAAGCATTCTGGAATAGGTTGATCAGGATCTGCTCAAGCCGGATCCGGTTGCCGAGCACGCATAGCCCCGCTGGAGGCGGCCGAATATCGAGTGCTTCCAGTTGTCCGGCAAAGCGGCTTTTCAGCAGAACAACCGCTCCGTCAATAACACTGAGCAATTCCACGGGCTCCGGCGCGACGCGGCCCTTGCGCGCAAATGCCTTCAACTCGTCGGTAATCGCTCCGATCCGTTCGGTGAGGCCGGCAATCGCCTCCAGGTTTTCGTCCACCGGATTCGTCTGCTTGCGTTCCAGAAAGACCCGGGCGTTGTCCGCATAGGCGCGGATGGTCGCGACCGGCTGGTTGATCTCGTGGGCCACGCCCGCCGCCACCTGGCCGAGGATCGCGAGCCGGTTCGCCTGCACCAGTTCCTGCTGCACGATCTGCAGCCTTGCTTCCGTTTCCCGGTGATCGGAGATTTCGGCCTGCAGACGGTCGCGCGCCCTGCTGAGATCGTCGGTTCGCTCGACGACCCTTCGCTCCAGCTCCTCGCGCATGGCTTGTTCTTCCGCGATCTTGGTCGCGGCCGCCTGGCGCCTCCATAGGAGAAACGCTGCGATGGCGAGAACGGGCAGAAGGACGGCAAGCGACAGTAGGCGCATTTCTCGAACGGACGCGGCGACCGGCGCATCGGTCGGTACCAGATACTCGAGATGCCATGGGGTGGTGGGAACTGGCGTTGCTAGGCGCAAATATTCGCCTTCGCCACTGCCGGGAAGAACGGCGGAAACAAGCGAGGCCTCGGCATCGATCGGCCGGGGCCGCATGATAGGCAATTTCGCCAACGGCGCATCGCCGAACTGTTGGCTGTTGCGGATGGCGGCAAGCTCAGCCTCAGGCACTGGACCGTTGATCATAAAACGCCAGGAGGGGATACTGGTGATCAGAACAACGCCGCGATTGTCGGTGACATAAACAGGACGATGCGTGTCACGCCAATCGCTCTCAAGCTGGTCGAACTCGAGCTTGACGACCACGACGCCGAGGGGCGCCGCCGCACTGCCGACGCGGCGCGAAATATAGAGGCCAGGGCGCTTGCTGACACTGCCTAGGGCAAAATGCTCGGCGGTTCCGTCATCCATCGCCTTTCGGAAGTAATCGCGGAAGGCGTAGTCGTTGCCGACGAAGCTGATGGGCTCCCGCCAGTTGCTCGAGGAGACAGCGATACCGTTGGGGCCAATGACGTAGAGCACCGCAGCCTGCGTTCCCGTGACGAGCCGCTCCAGCTTCCGGTTCAAGATGTCGATTGCATCGCTGTTTTTGGACGAGAGGCCATCGAGGACCTGCTGGTCCTCGGCAAGAAGCAGGGGCAGGGCGCGTGGCCTCTCCAGAACGGCGTTGAGCAGCGCCACCTTCAGGCTCGCATCGGTCCGGCTCTGGCTCACAATCGTATCGATGGCGGCGCGACGCCCATAGACGGTCGCGCCGAACAGCGTGGCAAGGATCAGCGCTGCCGAAACCGAAGCAAAGAGGATCCACGTTCGCCGTACCCGCCGGCTCTTACCGCGGAAGGAACCGAAATCCGATCTCGAAGAGGCCTGAAGCATTGTTCACCTTGTGCGTAATTCCGCACTCACGTCAAATCAATTTGTGCGAAAATACGCTCATATGTTCCGCTTCACGAGGTGGACGCACAAAAGACTATCGCAAAATCAATATCGTAATCGGGGTGCTGCAACTTGGCACGCATGTTGCAAAACCTCTGCAAACAGCCGCGTGGCTGTTGAATAGGTAACGCAATCGCCCCGGGAGGCCACCGTTGGTTTTGGGGCACATGGAGGACATCATGGGTGCAGCACTTCCAGTCGCGCAGCCGCGCGGCAAGGTTCCCTTCTATCGGCTTCTCTACGTGCAGGTTCTTGCCGCCATCTGTGCTGGTATCCTGCTCGGTCATTTCTATCCCGATATCGGCACGGCTCTGAAGCCGCTCGGCGACGCTTTCATCAAGCTCGTCAAAATGATCATCGCCCCCGTCATCTTCTTGACCGTCGCAACCGGCATCGCCGGCATGTCGGACCTGCAGAAGGTTGGACGCGTTGCCGGCAAGGCGATGCTATACTTCCTCGTCTTTTCGACGCTGGCATTGGCGGTCGGCCTGCTGGTGGCCAACGTGATACAACCGGGCGCCGGCATGCATATCGATCCGGCGACGCTGGATACCAAGGCCGTCGCAAGCTACGCGGAAAAGGCTCATGACTCGACCGTCACGGGCTTCCTGATGAACATTATCCCGAACACGATCGTCGGTGCCTTTGCCGACGGCGACATTCTTCAGGTGCTGTTCTTCTCCGTCCTGTTCGGTGTCGCGCTTGCCATGGTCGGCGATCGTGGTCGGCCGGTCGCTGACTTCCTGCAGTCATTGACGGTGCCGGTCTTCAAGCTGGTGGCGGTCCTGATGAAAGCAGCTCCGATCGGCGCTTTCGGCGCCATGGCGTTCACGATCGGCAAATACGGCATCGGCTCCATTGCAAACCTGGCAATGTTGATCGGCACCTTCTATCTGACGTCGCTGCTCTTCGTTCTGGTCGTTCTCGGTGCGGTTGCCCGCTACAACGGGTTCTCGATCCTTGCGCTGATCCGCTACATCAAGGAAGAGCTACTGCTGGTGCTCGGTACGTCTTCTTCGGAAGCCGCGCTTCCGGGCCTCATGGCCAAGATGGAACAGGCAGGCTGCAAGCGCTCTGTCGTGGGTCTCGTCATTCCAACCGGCTATTCCTTCAATCTCGACGGCACGAACATCTATATGACGCTCGCAGCCCTCTTCATCGCTCAGGCAACGGACACGCCGCTGACCCTGGCAGACCAGATCCTGCTTCTGCTGGTCGCGATGCTGAGCTCCAAGGGCGCTGCCGGCATCACCGGTGCCGGCTTCATTACGCTTGCCGCAACGCTCTCAGTAGTGCCCTCGGTTCCAGTGGCAGGTATGGCGCTAATCCTCGGTATCGACCGCTTCATGTCGGAATGCCGCGCGCTGACCAACTTTGTCGGCAACGCGGTCGCGACGGTCGTCGTCGCCCGCTGGGAAAATGAGCTTGATCAGACGAGGTTTGCTGCTGCCATGGCCGGCAGGTTGCCTCCGGAACCTGTCGACGGTGTGCCGGCTCTGCAGGCTGCAGAATAACGCCAAACCGTAAGATGTTGGAAGCATGACAGAGAGGTCCGCGTTCTCCGGAACGCGGACCTCTTCCGTTGGTGCCCTACCAGGAGAGATCCAGCCGATCCAATCCGTGGAAGTGATAGACGTCCTTCACAACAGGCGTACGGGCAAGCCTGAGCCCAGGTAGTCTCTCGAAGAGAATTGGCAGGACGACGTTCAGTTCGAGCCGAGCCAACGGCGCCCCGATGCAGAAGTGGATACCCGCACCAAAGGACAGGTTGGCGGCCTCATTGCGGTCAGGCTTGAACTTCAGCGGATCACTGAATTTAGTCGGGTCGAGATTGGCTGCCGCCAGAATGAGGCTCACCTTGTCGCCGCGCTTGAACGAAATGCCGTCGATCTCGACGGGCTCCAACGCCCAGCGCTGGAAGATGTGGACCGGCGCACAGATACGCAGGGACTCTTCGACGGTTCGCTCGGTGGTGGCTTCGTCCTCGAAAAGATCGGCCGGATCGCGTCCGCTGTCCAGAATGATGCGCACCGAGTTGCCGATCTGGTGCACCGTCGCCTCGTGACCGGCATTGAGCAATACGATCGTCGTCGAAACGAGCTCGTCCTCTGTGAGATACTGGCCCTTGTGTTCGGTGTGGATCATGTGCGTCAGAAGGTCGTCCCGCGGGTTGGCGCGACGCTCGGCAATGACCGTCTTTACATAGTCCGAGAACTCCTTTGCAGCCCGTTCGGCGCCAACCTCGTCCTCGCGGGTGCGGCCGAAGAGGTACATGCGAATGTAGGCGTGCGACCACTTCAGGAGTTGCGGTCCCATTTCCTCCGGAATACCGATCATGCGGGCGATCATCGTCACCGGAATGATGTCGGCAAATGCCGAAAGCAGCTCGACTTCGCTGTTTTTCTCGAAGCCGTCGATGAGTTTGTTGGCAAGCTCGGCGATCTCCGACTTCATCTTCTCAACGTGACGAGAGACGAAGGCGCGATTGACGAGCGTTCGCAGGCGCGTGTGCTCAGGCGGCTCCAGTTCAAGCAGCGAGTATCGTTCCGCGAGATCGAAATTCGCCACGTGCTGTTCGGGCTCGGGAAGGCCGAGCTCTTCGCGGCTTGCGATGTGCAGGATCTGGCGGCCGAAGCGGCGATCGCGCAGCAGGCCGTTCACATGGTCATAGCCCGTGAAGAACCACTGCTTCTGCTGCTCCCAATAGAATGTGGGGCAATGCGCGTGCAGAGCGGCGTAGACGCTGTTCGGATCGCTGTAAAAGGCAGGATTGCTTGCGTCCAGCGAGACGTGGCGTGTGGAGGGGTCGATGGAAAGAAATGGTGGGATCATCATGCTTCGAGGCTTAGCGGATTTGCCAAGCCTCGAAAAGATAGGGTCAGCCTCTCGACAGCGATCCGACGCGGCGAAGCGCGTGAATTTGGTCGTCGAGTGTTGGAACCAGTTCGCCACTTGTTTGATCTGGCTGCGGAGGCGGTGGTGCCGCGGCTTCCGCTTCACCGAAGATGACGGTGCAGTTGCGGCCGGCTGCCTTTGCGGCATAGAGCGCCCGATCGGCTGCCGATACGAGCTTGTCCATGTTTGCCTCGATGGCTGAGGCAAGGGCAACACCGGTGCTGACCGTTGCCGGAACGATTGCGTCGCCGGTGCTTACGGGTACACGGCAAAACTCCGCCCGGATCGTCTCTGCCAGCGCTTCAGCTTCTGTCTGATCGGCGACGGTCGTGAACGCCGCAAACTCCTCGCCGCCCATGCGGCCGAAAGCTCCATCCGGCACGAATTGATTGGCCAATCGGGCAAACACCGTCAGCACCACGTCGCCGGCCTGATGGCCGAAACGGTCGTTGACGCGCTTGAAGTGGTCGAGGTCGAAAAGCAACACGGCGACCTGGCGGTTACTGTTGAATGCACGCTCCCGGATGGCATCGAAGCGTCCGAAGAGGCCGCGTCGGTTCAGTACGCCAGTCAGAGAATCGGTGAGGCTGAGCATGCGAAGATACTTCTCCGAGCGCTCCATGATGACGAGGCAGGTGAGGGCGCACGCCAGGATGAGCAGGAAGCCCGTTGCCATCGCGGCGCTGCCCGCGAAGTTGACAGCCTCCGCATCAGTGGGGCCGAGGATTGCCATTGCCAGCGCCGTACCGAAGCACAGGACGCCCTGGATCACGAAGATGGCGCCGAGTTTACCTCTCGAGCCCTCGTTTTGCTTGCCTGCCATGCAGACCGCCATCGCGAGTGCCGTCGCGCCGGCGGCCGAGGCTAGATTGAAGAGAATGACACGATTGGTGTAGTCGTCGTTGACCCACGGCAGGAAGACGCCGCCCAGCCAGACGAGCGGTGGCAGCAATGCCCACCATTCGAGCTTGCGACGATCAAGCGCGAGGTACCCCGCAACCCACGCGCTCTGCCCAGATAGCGCGATAGTGTTGGCGATCTCGATGGAAAGGATGGCGGGTATCTGCCCGCGCAGGGCCGCCATTGCGAAACCCACGCCGCTAAGGAGAAAGCCCGTTCCCCAATAGAAATAGGCCTTGTTTCGGACATTGTGGCGCCAGGCCATGAACGCTACCAGCGCGAGCGTCATGGCTTCGGAGCACCAAATGGCTAATCCAGTTGTAACATTGAACACGGCAATACCCCTTGCATTGCGCGTATCCTTTCGGAAAAAACTGGCAACTTCATTAATTGTGCTTGCGCGCCACTGCATTTTTGTGCGGAGTTGTCTTTAGGCCTTCCTTTCTGTGAACGAAGGGCAGTTGCGGGCGGATTCAGAATTCGTTTATCCTGATGCCGACAAAAGCTGTGCGACAGCGCGATCGCGGCTTGTTCCTCGAAACTATTTTGCTGGAATCAGCGTAGATCGGGCGAAAAGTTGTTCGCCTTGCTCCGGTCCCTCTTCACGTTATCCATCGGCGCGTCTTGAAGAGGAGGGCAGGGAAGCTCTATGTAGGGATAAGGCATTTTCTTTGATTCCCGGCCATAGCCGGCAGACGTTGACAAAGGACGCACATGAGAAACCCAGTCGATACCGCTATGGCCCTCGTGCCGATGGTCGTGGAACAGACCAATCGCGGTGAACGCTCCTACGACATCTATTCGCGCCTGCTCAAGGAACGCATCATCTTCCTGACTGGGCCTGTCGAGGATCACATGGCGACGCTCGTTTGCGCCCAGCTCCTCTTCCTCGAGGCCGAAAACCCGAAGAAGGAAATTGCGCTCTACATCAATTCTCCAGGCGGCGTTGTGACTGCCGGCATGGCGATCTACGACACGATGCAGTTCATCAAGCCAGCTGTCTCGACGCTCTGCATCGGCCAGGCTGCGTCCATGGGCTCGCTGCTGCTTGCTGCCGGCCACAAGGACATGCGTTTTGCAACCCCGAATTCCCGCATCATGGTGCATCAGCCATCGGGCGGCTTCCAGGGCCAGGCATCTGACATCGAGCGTCACGCCCGCGATATTCTGAAGATGAAGCGCCGCCTGAACGAAGTTTACGTCAAGCATACAGGCCGCACCTATGAGGAAGTTGAAAAGACCCTTGACCGTGACCACTTCATGGATGCGGACGAGGCCCAGACCTGGGGTGTCATCGACAAGGTCCTGACATCTCGCGTCGAGATGGAAGGTGATGCCGCCTAGTGAGAAGTAGGGATGGTGTTGTATCCGCCACAGTTCTATCTCATTTGTGATCGAACAAGGGAAGAAACCCGGTGGCGGGTGCGGCAATCTCAAGTATTAATGCTATGTTGAATCTTTATGACATAGCATCGGCAGTCGAAGGGGAGTTCGTTGCCGCCGGAGCCAGGACAGCATAGTTTGGACCGGTTCGTACCCCTTAAACGGCCTTGGCCGGCTGGGCTCCAAGCGTGGAGCAGGCCAATGAGTGGACCGTTATTTCACCTTGAAATGCGGCGTGCTGGAAGGAAAGTGATATGAGCAAGGTCAGCGGCAGCAACGGCGGCGACACCAA
>Ga0102588_1001462_pt1 | contig 17312 bp, 13 predicted proteins | sample AraplaMF_Col_mMS_FD_76854 | JGI IMG/M metagenome (GOLD analysis project Ga0102588, IMG submission 76854) | Arabidopsis root microbial communities from the University of North Carolina, USA - plate scrape MF_Col_mMS (SPADES assembly) (version 2) | ecosystem: Host-associated > Plants > Roots >...
CGAAGCGATCAGCTTTTTCCAGAAGCATGGATACGCAATTCATTGGCTATCAATTGCCTACAATCCCAAGCTCGATCGTGATGTGCCGTCCGTCGGCCTGTCAAAGTCAGTGGAATCTGCGGACGATGGCACTTACGGGCTAGTCTAGTGCACGTCCATAAACGCCTGTTGTTCTGGGGTTTTCAAGGTTGCTTGTCCACTGAAGGATGTTTGTTGGGACGGGTGATGGCACAGAACCCTGCATGTTATGGCGCGAAGCGCGATCTGGCGGCAATGGGGTCATGAGGTATCGGCCGCCGCTCGCCGGGTGTGCTCAGAACGCTGCCGGATGAGGGGTGTCAGGTTGGCCTGAGGCGGCGAAGAGGGCGAGATTGTAAGCGACCACCGAGGACCAGACATAAGCCTTGAAGTGGTCGAGCCCGCGCCAGGTGCAGCGCCCCAAGCCATAAGCGCGTTTCAAGCAAGAGATACCGGCCTCGATGCCGGCGCGGAAGTTGCGCAGCTTGCGATAGACCCAGCGGCTCTTGACCATGTCTTCGATCTTGAGGCCGCACTTCTTGTGGAAGGCCATGTCACGCACACCGCAGGCTTTGGCTCCGCTCAAATTATCGCGGCTGGCATAGCCGCCGTCGGCCGCGGCCTGACGCGGCGCATGGCCATAAAAGGCGATGTGGCGTTCCAGCATCGGCAGCAAGCGATCGCTGTCGGCCGGGTTGCCGGCTTCGACGACAAGGTCGAGGATCAGTCCGCTTCTGCCGGTGGTCAGATTGAGTTTGTGGCCGTAGTCGACGTCGCGGCTGCCCTTGACGATGATGTCGGCATGCGGCTCGAACAGGCTCACCAGCTTCTCGCCGGCCGGGACCGGCTCCCCGGCCAGGACCCGCCGTTCGGTCTGGGCGATGATCCGCTTGATCAGCGGCCGGTAGTGGCTGTGCTGGGCCTGCCACAGTTCGCCGCCCGGGCCCGCCGTCAGGGGCAACTGTTCACTCGCCTGCTGCAGATAACTCAAGGTCGTGCGCGTGATCTTGAGCAGTGTGCGGTAGTGCTTGATCCGTTTCGGGCGGCCGCGGGAATATTCGATCGCCCGAGCCCGCTTCTTTGCCGCGCGGCGGTGGTCGTGCCATGCGATGGCGCTACTCAGTGCATCGGCCTGCTGCAACAGCCGCACCATCACCCGCACGGCGTCCCATAACAGGCTGCTGTCGCTCGGCTCATGGATCAGTGCGGCGGTGACGGTGCTATCCACACGCACAACCTTGCCATCTTCCAGCTTCTCCCGCTTGGCGCTCGCCAGCAGCACCCGGTTGATCTCTTCAAAAGTTTGCGCCCGGATCGCGCTGATCGTCTTGTGCAAGACCGATTTCTTCGGGCTCCAACTCCACGGCAGCCGGGCAAAGGCCCGGAACGAGGCGGAGTCCTCGAGATGGAAGGCCAGTTCCTGATAACTCAACTGGCGATGCTGCTTGAGCAGCGCGCAGCGCAGCACAGCCTCGGCTGGTAGCCCCTCACGGCCGGTCTCCCTGAGGCCATGTCGGCGCAGGTCGCGCGCCACCAGCCCGAGCAGATCGCCATGCTCATCCAGCCATTGCGACATCGCCTTCAGTTCGCGACCGATCTCGTGTTCAGCGAAAAGATCAAATATGCTGGCTTGGACGGTGCGTTCTTGGCGCATTGTCGGCTCCGGCGGTTACGGGTTTCCCTTTAGAATCAGTAGCTTGATCTAAAGTGTACCTGAAACCGCCGGGCTTCGCCCGCGGAAATATCGCGATTCATCCAATAATTTCAGCAGTTTACCGTTTATGGATGGGCACTAGCTAGGCTCTATCGTTGTATCGATTGCCTCGGGATGCCAATCCAGGTCTCAGTGCTTGTGGTTTGCCGCTTTCATCCGCTCTGAAAGCTCGGAGAGCCCGAAGGGCTTTACCAGGAAATCGTCCGCGCCGCTTCGCAGGCCCTCGATCTGATCCGAAGTCTGGTCGTGCGCCGTCAGAATGATGACGGGGACGGAGTTCGCTTGTCGTCTAAGCGCCTTCAACAGGGTTAAGCCATTACCATCGGGCAAGCGCAGGTCGAGCAGGATGACGCCGTATTTGCCGGTTTCGGCAGCTTGGGTTGCTTCCGCGAGATTGAGGCACCAATCGACCGAATGACCGTCGGCCGCGATGTGATCGCGCACGGCGTCTCCCAAAAGGACGTTGTCCTCGACCAGCAATACGTTCACACGCTATCTCCCTTGAATGCCTGCCTTCCGGCGGCATCCTCCATGGCCATGACGGCGTCTATCCGTCGACAGGATTTCTAATGAGATCGCTAGCTGACAATGACCTTAAGGCTTTGCGAGGATCGGCATTAAACGCCGTTGTGATCCCGGCTTCCTCGGCACTGGCCCGCAGGGGAGAATATATGTCGGCGTGCTGCCAGGTCATGTCGGCATTCCGACGTCAGAACCGGCGAGCAGCGAAAGCTCGTTGGCGGTCTTCATCACCATGGTGATCGTCTGGCTGATATCGGGCGCTGCCGAGGCATTGACCAGCGCGATATAGGGGCAGGTGAGGGCTGCAATGCAGCGTCCGTCCGGCCCAAGGATAGGAGCGGAAAGGTTATTGACGCCTGCCGTCTGGGCGCTCGGCATCATTTCGTAACCGTGTTCGCGGATCTGGGCGAGGCGATCGTAAAATTCCGGTCCGAGATTCACTTCCGCGCGGCTGCGCACGTGTTCGGCGATCATCATCTGCCGCTCTTCATCGCTTCGGAACGCAAGAAGCACGTGGCCGGAGCCGGTGTCGAAGAGACTGATGTGCGACCCCATGCGGATCGAGAGACCCCAGTAATCCGGCGCCTCATGCTGCGCGATCACCACCGCCGAACCGCGGTCAAAGACGACCAGGTGGTTCGCCTGTTTGGTCTTCTGCGCTAGTTCACGCATCAATGGCATGGCGAAAGACGCCAGCCGGCGTGTTGGCGCGTGCAACTGGGCCAGCCCGAATAGCTTGAGTGTCAGTGTAAACCGGTCACCCTCCAGCTTCGTCACGTAGCCGCGGCGGACGAGGCGATCGAGCATGCGATAGAATTCGTTGGGGCTACGATCGAGACGCTTGGCGATCTCCGCCTGGGTCAGCCCTTCCTCGACGCTGGCCAAAAGCTCGAGGATATCGAGCCCCTTGTCCAGCGCCGGAGCGCGGTACCGATCAGCGTCATCTGCTTCCATCAATTTCTCCTGTGAATGCCACCTTACATATACAAATGCGTAGCTGCCGAAAAGCGCAGCGTGCAGCTCGGTTCGGTCGGTAGCGTCGCCTGTATATGAAAAGGAACCTCATATATGGGTAGGTGCTTGCCGGCGCGAACTGCCGATTTGCAGCGCGTGGCGGACCTTAGTAGTGAACTTCTTCATCGACTATGGAAAACGGGCAGGTTAGGCTCGCGCTCTTGAGGTGAGGCTGTTCGTGTTCCGAGGATTCTTGTGATGTTTTTGACTGATGGAGAACTAAGCGAAATCAAAGCGTTTCGACGGGAACTTCATCGCAATCCGGAAGTCTCGGGTGAGGAGGCGGAAACCGCATCCCGCGTTACAGAGGAACTCGGCCGCACGAGGCCAGATCGCATCGTTGCCGGCATCGGCGGCCATGGCCTCGCGGCCGTCTATGAAGGAGCGGCATCAGGTCCGACGATCATGATCCGTGCGGAACTGGATGGCCTGCCGATCGAGGAAATCTCCGATGTCGCGCACCGTTCGACGGTGCCGGGCAAGGGCCACCTTTGCGGCCATGACGGTCACATGGCGATCCTGATGGCACTCGCGAAGGGTCTTGGGCACGAGCGGCCTGCGAAGGGGCGGGTTATCCTGATGTTCCAGCCGGCCGAGGAGAACGGTGCAGGGGCAGCGGCCGTGCTTGCCGATCCGAAGTTTGCGACGCTGACGCAGGATCTATCGCTCTCGCTTCATAACTTCCCGGGTATCCGGCTAGGACACGTCCTTCTCAAGGAGGGGCCGGTCAATTGCGCATCGCGCGGAATGAAGATCATTCTAAAGGGTAAGACATCGCACGCCTCTTATCCGGAGCAGGGCATTGCGCCGACTTTCGTGCTGGCGCGGTTGCTCGGTGATCTGACGGCGTTGGGCAACAATGGGCCGCTGGGGCCGGACTACTCGCTGGTCACGGTCACACATGCGCGGCTCGGGGAGCCGGCATTTGGGATCAGTCCCGGCGAAGCGCAGATCTGGGCGACCCTGCGGACGCTGACCGATGAAGCGATGGCCGCGTTGGTTTCCCGCGCCGAGGAACTGGTGCAGACCCAGGCGAAGGCCGGGCAATTGCAGGTGGAGATCAGCTACGAGGACGTGTTCCGCCAGTGCTACAATTCCGCCGAAGCGGTCAAGGAGCTGCGGCGTGCCCTGGATGACGAGGGCGTCAGCCATGACGATGCCAGTAGCCTGCTGCCAATGAAAGCTTCTGAAGACTTCGGTCTGTTCCGGACTGTGGCGCCCGCAGCGATGTTCTTTCTCGGGGCGGGTGAAGATCATCCGCGACTGCACAACCCCGACTACGATTTTCCCGATGAGCTGATCGCGACCGGATCGCGGGTCTTCATGCGCGCCATCAGGAACATTCTCGGCTGAGCTACCCTCCGGCGGCCCCTGTAGTAGCTGCCGGACATTCCCGCCGGTGATTGGCCGATGGCGAGGACCCTGCTTCCGTTCCGTCGGCGCGGTGCCTTCGCATCTCCGGTCAAATTAGATCGCAATCCCTGATCGACTTGGGAGTGGATTTGCGCAATATTTTCAGCATCGGATGCATGCGCGGTTCGCGCAGCGTCACGTCGGAACCATTTGACTTCCTCCAGAGTGCAATGGGATTAGCATGTTTGCTCAAGACATCATGAACACCGACATCACAACGATCAGCGCCGATAGCAGCATCCATCAGGCAATAGACCTGATGGTTGCCAAGAATATCAGCGGCCTGCCTGTTATCGACAACGATGGCAATGTTTGTGGCCTGCTGACAGAAGGAGACCTCCTCCGGCGCATCGAGTTCGGTGGCGGCAGATCGGCCGGCAAGCCGGATGAGACGTCGCTCGTCGACCTCGACGACTACATCCGCAGCCGCAGCTGGCGGGTATCGGATGTCATGTCCGCAAGCGTGATCAGCGTGACGTCGGATACGCCGGTTGCGGCGATCGCCGAGGCGATGTTCCAGCACAAGATCAAGCGGGTGCCCGTCGTCAGCGACAAGCGCCTTCTCGGTATCGTCAGCCGTATCGATCTCCTCAAAGCAATCGTTGCGGCGCCGGCCGAGAGAACGGCAAGTGGTGACGATGCTCTCGCCCGCGCCATCCGCGCGCGACTGCAGGGTGACCTTGGTCTCGACACCGATGCGATCAAGGTATCGGTTCAGGATTCCAGAGCGGTGCTTGAAGGGACCGTATCGAGCGAACTGGAGCGGCGCGCCATCCGTGTCCTGGTAGAGAACGTCAAGGGCGTCAGCGGCTTCATCGACAAGCTCGGTGTTGCCTGATCGGCGATTCTCAGGCTACCGCACGGAGAAGCTTTTTCGCTTGTGTTGCCATGAGTCGTTCTTCGTTGGTCGGGATCACTAGCGTTTTGAAATCACCCAGGAAGCGCAGCCTTCGCAGGATTGCCTCGCGGACAGGGGCGGCGTGCTCGCCAATCCCGCCCGTAAAGACAAGCGCATCGATGCCGCCTAGGGAGACCGCCATCATCGCGATATGCTGAGCCGTTTTGCGGGCAAAATACTCGAGCGCAAAGGCGGCTTTGGGATCGTCGCTTTGAAGCAATGCCTCGACGTCGTTGCTGATGCCGGACAAGCCTTTCAGGCCCGAACACTCATAGAGGATATCCTGGACCGCTTCGACGCCGAGTTCCAGGTCGTGGATCATATAGAGAACGGCGCCCGGATCGATTGAGCCGCTGCGGGTTCCCATAGGAATGCCGTCGAGCGCGGTCATGCTCATCGTCGTATCGACGCTGACGCCGTTCTTCAACGCACAGAGGCTTGCGCCATTGCCGAGGTGGCCAACAACGACACGGCCGGCATGGAGGTCCGGATAGTCCTTGGACAGCACCTGAGAAATCCAATCATAGGAAAGCCCATGGAAGCCATAGCGGCGCATGCCTTTGTCGCGCATCTCCTGCGGTAGTGCGAAGCTGCTGGTCAGCTCGTCGTGGCCTGCGTGAAAGGCTGTGTCGAAGCAGGCAATATCGGGCGCTCCGCTCGCGATTCTCGCCGAAGCGGTGATACCGGCGAGATTGTGGGGTTGGTGAAGCGGCGCTAACGGGATCAGCGCCTCGAGGCGGCGCATCACATCCGGCGTGACAATGACGGGCTCTCGGAAGGTCTGTCCACCATGGACGACGCGATGGGCAACGGCTGTTGTGCGCCAGCCGTGATCGTGCCCGCCTATGAGCTCGGTCACCGCGCGGAGTGCTAGATTGTGATCAGTGCTCGCGGGCAGGGTACTTCGCGTCTCCTCACCATTGGGAAGCTTCGCACGCATCTCAGGCGTGTCACCAATACCGATGACCTTGCCGCTCATCAGCACGTTTAGGTCCAGTTCCGCGAAGATCTGAAACTTCAGGCTCGATGAACCGGTGTTGAGAACAAGCAGCGTGTCGATCATCGAATTGTGCTCCGAGGCCGATCGAGGGAGTACAAAAGCGGGACGGTGTGTCAGGGCGTCGCAATTGCCCTGCGCCGGCACTGAGTACCCCTCTGCTGCGGCAGGGTGGCCGCAGAAGATGCAAGTGTCAAATTGTTTCTGTTTCAGGATTCGCGTATAACGAGTTCTTTCTCAGGTGGCGTTGCGGTGGATGAGATCCTGCCTTTACGCGGTTATGGTCGCCGGCTCTATTCCCGAGGCTTTGGACTTGCCGTAGTCGATGCAGGCAGACTCCAGCGTGTTATGGTTGTGGGCAGCTCGAGCACCACGCTACTCGATTTGGGAGGGATGGGAATGGAAACGCAGCTATCCATTGCTGCTCGCCCTGAAGCGGTCAGCTTCGATCCTAGCCGGACTGCCGTCATGGTCATCGATATGCAGAACGACTTCGGCTGCCGTGGTGGAATGTTCGATCGCGCCGGCCTTGACGTCGCGCCCATCGCGCATCTCGTTCAGCCGATTTCGCGGTTGCTCGAAGCGGCGCGGCGTAACGCATTGCTCATCGTCTACACCAGGCAAGAGCATAATGCCGACCTTTCCGATGCCGGTAACGAAGATGCTCCGCATCGCATCAAGCACAAGCGCCTGAATATCGGGGCAGCCGTGGTAGCCCCAAACGGCATCCAAAGCCAAATCCTGGTGCGCGATACCTGGAACACTGCAATTATCCCGGAACTCGAGCCCCAGCCGGGCGACGCCGTGATCTCCAAGCATCGCTACAGTGCATTTTTCGAAACGTCGCTCGATACCCTCCTTCGCGCCAAGCGGATCAACACGCTCATCTTCACCGGTGCCACGACCAGCATCTGCGTTGAGTCCACAGTCCGTGACGCGACTTTTCGCGACTATCGTTGCATCGTGCTTAGGGACTGTACGGCAGAACTAATCGCGGCTGATACAATGCGCAGCAACCATGAAGCGTCGCTGCTCGCAATCGAGCTGCTCTTCGGTTGGACAGCGGAGTCCGAGGCGGTGATTGACGCCTTATCCAGAAGTGCAAAAGCCGGGTAGGGGGCAAGCCGCAACCGCCGCTGATCGGTGCCCCTACTCACAAAATCCTCTGAGATCTCAGGAATTTTCTCTTTTCGGGCTGCGCCGATCGGCCTATCAAGCGGTAGTGTTGTTCGGCACGCCTCGGATCCCGCTTCTGTGTCCATTCTATCCGGATGCATCCAATTCCACATCGGCAGATCAATGACAGCTATGCAGACGACTGAGAAAGACGATGTGGAGAGCATCCGCAGGGCAAAGATCGTCGCGCTGGTCGTTGCCGTTTCGTTTTTCATGCAGATTCTCGACGGCACCATCGTCACCACTTCATTGCCGCAGATGGCGGCGAGTTTTGGCGTTCAACCGATATCCATGAGCATCGGCATCACGGTCTATATGCTGACGATGGCGGCCTTCATTCCGCTTTCGGGATGGCTTGGGGATCGATACGGCGCACGGCGCGTCTTCATGGCCTCGATCGCCGTCTTTACGATCGCCTCGCTCTTCTGTGGGCTCTCCGATGGGCTTGCGGAGTTTGTCATCGCCCGCGCGGTGCAGGGCGCGGGCAGTGCGCTGATGACGCCGGTCGGCCGGATCATTGTCCTCAAGAATGCCCGCAAATCGGAGCTCGTCCAGGCGATCGCGCTGATAACCTGGCCGGCGCTGACGGCTCCCGTTGTCGGTCCGCTGCTCGGCAGCTTCATCACCACCTACGCAAGTTGGCATTGGAACTTCCTCATCAATGTGCCGATCGGGGTGCTCGGCATGGCGCTGGTTCTTCGTTTCGTGCCGGAACAGCGCGAGGAAGATGCCGGGCGGCTGGATTTACTTGGCTTCGTTCTCAGCGGCGGCGGATTGACCTTCCTGCTGGCAGCACTTGAGTTCTCGGTGAAATGGCATGGCGGGCTGGTACCAATTTTGCTGATGCTGGTGGCAGGGCTCGTGCTCTCGGTCATGGCGACCCGGCATTTCCGGCGAGTCAGCAATCCATTGCTCGATCTGTCTACCTTCAAAGTGCAAACCTTTGCGATCGCGACCCTTTCAGGCGGGACGGCGAGCCGTCTCGCGATCAACGCGACGCCCTTCCTCTTGCCGCTCCTCTTCCAACTCGGATTCGGATTGAGCTCGATCGAAGCGGGTGCCTATCTGCTGGTCTACTTTCTCGGAAACCTCGGCATGAAGGTCGTCACGACACCGCTGCTCGCTAGGTTTGGATTTCGCGCGGTGCTCTTCTTCAACGGGTTGATTGCTGCATCGGCGATTGCCGCCTGCGGCTTTCTCGTACCCGAGACGCCGCGTATTGTTATCTACGTGCTGTTGATGACCGCGGGTCTCTCGCGCTCAATGGAATTCACGGCACTGAATACACTGGCCTTTGCCGATATCAGTTCTGCACAACGCAGTTCGGCTTCCACTCTGTCGAGCATGCTGCAGCAGATTTCGATGTTGCTCGGCGTGGCGATCGCGGCGGCGGTGCTCAACATCTCCGTCGCCTTGCGCGGTGTCGAGGGGCCGGGGCTCGTCGATTTCCGATGGGCGTTTCTTGTCGTCGGCGCAATCGGCATCATATCGTCAGTGAGCTTCCTGCGGCTGGTGCCGGATGCCGGCGCCGAGGTGTCGGGTCACAAGATCGGCACGAAATAGCTGGCCGCCGTGCAGTCGGGCGGCTCTCGCGGGAGGAAATATGGAACTCGGATATGTCTGCACGCCACAGGAGGTCTTCGACTTCTGGTTCGAGGAGTGCGGCCGCGATCAATGGTTCAAAGCGACGACGGAGCTTGATCGGGATATTCGCAAGCGCTTCCGCGACACGCATCTTGCGCTCTCGCGCGACGTGTCGGAGGAGTGGCATGCGACGCCCCACAGCAGGCTTGCCGCGGTAATCGTGCTGGACCAGTTTCCTCGCAACATCTACCGCGCGACACCGCTCGCTTTTGCTACCGATGGGCTTGCTTTGCACGAAGCAAAGCTTGCCGTGGAAGCTGGTGCCGACCAGCAGGTCAGCCCGGAATGCCGGACGTTTTTTTACATGCCCTTCGAGCACTGCGAAGATCTGGCCGAGCAGGATCGTGCCGTGGCACTATTCAGGGCGCTTGGCGATGAGGAATATATCGACTATGCGCTTCGCCACCATAAGGTGATTGCCGCTTACGGTCGATTTCCGCATCGAAACGCCATCGTCGGACGACAATCGACCGCGGCAGAACTAGCATATCTGGCACAGCCGGGCGCAGGCTTCTGAGCGCGTCGCCTTTCTGTTGCCTTTCTTTCTTATGAAAAACTGGACTCCAATTTTGATCCAGAACCTTCCGAGCGGGGATATTTTGCGGCCGACCCAACTCTTGCTTCGCATTTTCCTAGTCGCTGCGCTGGCGACCGTTGGCGCGAGCCTTGCAAGCGCGCAGGCGCCTCAACCGCAGGCCGAGCAACAGCCCCAGGCGACCGAGCAGGCTTCAGTTGCTGACGGTCCGATCGAGCAGGCCGCTAAGGCGCTGGAGAAGGCAAAGCAGGACCTCGTCGCGCTCGAGGACGGCGTAAGGCAGAAAGGCGACGATGACGACGCGCTGGTGGCTCTTGCCGGAAAGACCGACGAACTTGGGCGCTCGGTCCTCAACATATCCGTCGGCCTCCGGCCGCGGCTCGACCAGATAAAGAACCGCCTTGGCGAGCTAGGCGATCCACCCAAGGAAGGGCAGCCGGTCGAAGCGGAGATCGTTACGACCGAACGCAACGCCCTGACGGCCGAGCGCGCCCAGATTAACGCCGTTACCGGTGATGCCGAGACCCTCTCTGCTTCGATCAGCAAGCTTGGTAACGTTATCGCTGAAACACGCCGACAGCTTTTCGCCGCGACCTTGCTGCGACGCACCGATGTCTCGGTTTCCGTTATCGACGATGCGGCGCGCGCCTTCGTCCAGGAGGGGTCGGAATTTGTCCAGGCCCTCGGAAGCTGGCTGGGATTTGTACTGAAATTCAAGGCTTTCGCGTTCTTCGCGGCCATCTTCATGTCGCTTGTGACCGCGTTGGTGCTATTGTCCGGCGGCTACCGCATCTTCGGTCGCTACCTGCAGCGCAAGGAGACGGACGAGCAGCCCTCCTATATCAATCGTCTCTCGATTGCATTCTGGTCGACGCTGATCCGGACGTTCGCGCTTACTACCCTCCTGGTGACCTCCTATTTCTTCCTCAACAGCTTCAACGTTCTGAGACCGGATATCGCGCCGATCATCGGGGCGCTCTTCGGTGCGATCGGGCTGATCTATTTCGTCAGGCGTTTCACCAATGCGGTGTTCGCACCGAGGGAGCCGCAATGGCGTCTCGTAAAGCTTTCCAACCGCGGTGCGAGTTCCATCGGAGCATGCCTGCTCGCGATGGCCATCGTCAATGCGCTTGACTACCTCTTCGGCAGCATCAGCGAGGCGATGGGGTCCCCACTCGTCCTGACCGTGGTCAAAAGTTTGATTGCGGCATTGATCATCGGCTTCATCCTGATCGCGGCCTCGTTTGGCAGGCCGATGCTGGCGCGAAATGGCGATCCCGACGCGCCGGGACGCCATTGGCCGCGTGGCATGGCGATCATTCTGCGCGTGCTGGGTGCGGGGCTGATCATAACCGCGCTGACCGGTTATGTCGGGCTTGCGCGTTTCGTTGCAACGCAGCTGATCATCACCGGCGCGATCATCGTCACGACCTATATCGGTCTCCTGTCGGGCAAGGCGATTTCGCGCAGCGAGACTTTTGGCGAGACATCGCTTGGTCGTTTCCTCCAGAAGCGTTTCAAACTCGGCCCTGTTGCCATCGACCAAGCGGGCCTGTTGGTTGGCATGTGCATCTCGGCCGTCGCGCTGATAGTTGGGATTCCGCTGGTGCTGCTCCTGTGGGGCTTCCACATCCAGGATCTTGAACTTATCGCCTATCGCCTTCTCACGGAGGTCAGGCTGGGTGGAATCAGCATTTCGCTGGTCGGGATAATGACTGGTGTCCTTCTCTTTGCAGGCGGCTACCTGCTGACGCGCTGGATCCAGCGCTGGCTCGACAGCAACGTCATGGCGCGGAGCCACGTCGACCTCGGCGTTCGAAATTCGGTCAAGACAGGAATCGGCTACCTTGGCGTTGGTCTTGCGGCGATTGTCGGCGTTTCCGCTGCGGGCATCGACCTCTCAAACCTCGCACTTGTCGCCTCGGCGCTTTCGGTCGGTATCGGTTTTGGTCTCCAGAACATCGTGTCGAATTTCGTTTCCGGTCTGATTTTGCTGGTCGAACGGCCCTTCAAGGTCGGCGACCACGTGGTTTCCGGTACCGCTGAGGGCATCGTGAAGCGAATCTCCGTGCGCGCAACCGAGATCGAGACATTCCGCAAGCAGTCGATCATCGTGCCGAATTCCGAGCTGATCAACGCATCGGTCGGTAACTGGACCCATCGCAACAAGATGGGGCGCTCCGAAATTCCGGTTTCGGTGAGCTACGATTCCGATCCGCAGAAGGTGATGGACATCCTGCTGGAGCTGGTGAATGCCGTGCCTGTCGTCCTGCGCAATCCTGAGCCGCATGTCGAGTTCCTTCGCTTCGGGCCGTATTCGCTGGATTTCGAGCTTCGCTTCATGCTTGCTGACATGGGGGACGGCCTGAAGGTCCGGAACGATCTCCGGATCGCGATCCTCAAGAGATTCAGGGAGGAGGGCGTCCAAATCCCGCTTCCGCAAAGCGATGTCGTATTCCATCGCCAGCCGGACCAAGTCGGAGGGGCAACTCCCGCAAGCAAGGCGCCGGCGAAGATCGAAGATGTCTCCGAGACGAGCGAAATGGGCAACGAGGCCGGCACTGTGCGCCGGTTGCGCGGTAAGTCGGCTGATGGCAATCTCAAGGGGTAAAGGCGTTGTTCAGCGATCGTTCAGAGCGGTCGCCGTATAACGCCTGCAATCGGGTTTTCGCTGCTGGGGGCAGCAGCGCCGAGACGCTCCGAGGGAGGGCGCAACATCCGCGCCGCACTGCATGGCAAGATTTGCCGTCGTACTGCTTTTTTCGCTCATGGCCGTAGGCCAAACTCACGCAGCTTCCATCACCAATACCGATAGCGCCGCTGTTGTGATCGTCCTTTCCGAGGGCGGTCACAAGATGCAGCTCGTGCTCGATCCTGGTGCATCCGAGACGTTCTGCCAGTCGGGCTGCTTCATCACAGCGCCTGACGGTGATCGCATCGGGCTCGATGGCGGCGAAACGATCGACATCATCAAGGGATCGGCCGTCGTAAAGTGAACGACGGCGCGCTCTGATCACAATTTTTGTCCACGGATCTTCGACCAAAGGCCTTTTGCGGCTTGCCTATTTGCATGCAGTCGCGGCAAGCTTTTCGCATGTCGTAAACAGGCATTTGGCAAGCCCGGCCTCGCTGCATAGTTCGCTAAGGCGATTTCCGTCGGCGGCATTCGTCGGACAGGTTAGTAGAACAGAGGGCAATTCTCCATGAAAACACATGCGCGCGCAGTGGTCATCGGCGGCGGCGTCGTTGGCGTTTCGACGCTTTATCACCTCGCCAAGAAGGGCTGGGACGATGTCGTCCTGATCGAACGCAAGGAACTGACCTCCGGTTCGACATGGCATGCCGCGGGTCTGCTGCCTTTGTTCAACATGAGCTACTCGGTCGGCCAGATCCACAAGTACTCGGTTCGGTTCTATCAGGAGCTTCAAAAGGAAACCGGCATGAATGTCGGTTTCAGCCAGGTTTCCAACATTCGTCTGGCGCGCACCAAGGATCGCTGGGACGAGTACATGTACTATGCCGGCATCGCGGAGACGATTGGCGTCAAGGTCAACGTACTGACACCCGAGCAGGTCAAGGAAATTTGGCCGCTCTGCGAGACGGATGGTCTCCTCGGCGCGATCCAGCATCCCGATGACGGCTACATCCAGCCTGCAGATCTGACCCAGGCGCTCGCCAAGGGTGCGCGCGACCGCGGTGCCACGATCTATCGCAACACCACAGTCACCGCGATCGAGCAGCAGCATGATGGTCTCTGGAAGGTGACGACGGACAAGGGCGACATCACGGCAGAGCACATCATCTCGTGTACCGGCAACTTTGCCCGCAAGACCGGAGAGATGGTCGGGATCAACATTCCCGTTATCCCGGTCGAGCACCAGTATATCGTCACTGAGCCGCATCCGGCGATCCTCGAGCGCAAGGCCAAGGGCCTGCCGGAGATGGGCGTGCTCCGCGAATCCGACAGCGCCTGGTACATGCGCGAAGAGAATGGCGGCCTCATTCTCGGGCCGTACGAGCACGGCGCGCCAGTCTGTTATGTCAACGGTCCGTCGGATGAGAGCGAGTACGAACTCTTCCAGGAAGAGCTCGATCGCCTGATGCCGCATATCGAGACCGCGATTGCCCGCGTCCCCGCTTTTGGTGAAGTCGGCATCAAGAAGGTATATAACGGCGCGATCGCCTATACGCCCGATGGCAACCCGATTGTTGGTCCCGCACCGGGCCTCCGCAATTTCTGGCTCAACGAGGGGCACTCCTTCGGGATCACCGCAGCCGGTGGCGCCGGTTGGCAGTTGGCGGAATGGATCGTGGATGGCGAGCCGACCGTCGACATGATGGGCGTCGATCCGCGTCGTTTCGGTCCCTATGCGACCGAAGGCTACCTCATCGCCAAGAACGAAGAGGCCTACGCCAACGTCTTCACCATGCACTATCCCGATGAAGAGCGCGGTGCCGCTCGTCCGCTGAAGACGACGCCGGTCTACGATCGCCTGAAGAAGCTGGGTGCCGTTTTCGGTTCCGTCTATGGCTGGGAGCGCGCCAACTGGTTTGCACCTGAAGGCTACGACCTGCCGAAGGATCAGATTGGCGTTGGCGAGGATGTCCTGACCAACCATAATCACTCCGATCCTGAAGAGGATGGTCGCATCCTTGAACGCTGGTCGTTCCGGCGCTCGAACTACTTCGAGCATGTCGGCAACGAAGTCATGAATGTGCACAAGAATGTCGGCGTGCTCGACATGTCCGCCTTCGCCAAGATGGAAGTCTCCGGCCCCGGCGCACGCGCCTGGTTGGAATCGATCTTTGCCAACGCCATCCCGAAGAAGCGCGGTCGCATCGCGCTCTGCCACATGCTGACGGTTCACGGTGGCGTTCGCGCCGAGTTCACGGTCTACGAATGGGCTCCGAACCGCTTCTACCTTGTGTCAGCCGGCGCCTACGAGGCGCACGACCATGACTATTTGCGCAGGCTCGCGCCGACCGATGGTTCCGTTCGGCTGCAGCAGATCACGCAGCGACTCGGTGTGCTTGTGCTTGCCGGTCCCAAGTCGCGTGACCTGCTCAAGAAGCTCACGCGGACGAGCCTTGAGAACAAGGACTTCCCGTGGTTGTCGGGCAAGGAGATCTCGATCGGCGTTGCGAGCGCACATGCGCTGCGCGTCAATTTTGTCGGCGAGCTTGGCTGGGAATTGCATCATCCGATCGAGATGCAGAACTACATCTTCGACAAGCTGATGGAAGCCGGGGCCGAATTCGGCATCAAGCCGTTCGGTATTCGCGCGATGCTGTCGATGTCGATCGAGAAGTCCTACCGTCTCATCCCCCGCGAGATGTCGATCGAGTACAACGCCTATGAATCGGCGCTTGATCGCTTCATCAAGCCGGAGAAAGAGTTCCTCGGTCGTGAGGGGCTGTTGGCCTACAAGGACAAGGGGCTGAAGTGGACCTTCGCGACCCTCGTCGTCGAGACCGGCAACGATGTGGATGCCCGCGGTTCCGAAGCCATCTACAACGAGACTGGCGAGCTCGTCGGACGTGCGACAAACGGCACCTTCGGCTTCCGCATCAATCGGTCGCTGGCGCTGGCGATGCTGCGTCCCGACTACGCCAAGGAAGGCACGAAGCTGAAGATCAAGATCCTCGGCACGACGTACAACGCCACCGTCGTCGGCGAGAGCCCCTTCGATCCGGATAACGCCGCGCTGAGGGCATAGTCCTTTAAGCATGTTTCGAAGAAAGTCAGGGCGGCCCTCGTGGCCGCCTTTTTGTTGGTCAGTGACCGCAGCCGATTAATACTTATTCAAACCGGCTACTGTACCGCTTTGAAGCGGGGATACTATTTTATCAAAAGGTTTCGAAATGGCGTTTTTGGGTATTTCAGGAATGCAATATTCCGGAGGCATGTTTGCCGGTGCGCGCATTATTCTCGCCGAGGATTCCAATGTCTTCACATCGATGATCGGCAGGCGGCTGAAGGAGCTTTTCGATATCGACGTGGAGATCTGCCGGAGTTTCGAAGAGCTGCAGCTGTCCTATGACAAGTCCACCGACCCGATCACGCTTGCCATTTCCAACATCAATCTGCCCGGTGCCGAAAATGGCGAAGCATTGGAATATCTGGTCGATCTCAGCATCCCGACCATCGTCTTCACCGGCACATTCCAAGAAGGTATGCGCGACAAGCTGATCGCCAAGGACATCGTCGATTACATCCTCAAGGACAATGTCTTCGCGGTTGATCTTCTTGCCGAATCGATCTGCCGCTTCCTTACCAATCATCGTCATCATGTTCTGATTGTCGATGACAGCGCTACGGCCCGCGCGCTGCTCTCGAGCCGCCTCAAGCGCTACAATTTCCGGGTCAACACCGCGGAAAGCGGCGCCAAGGCGCTCGAAATCCTCAAGGCGAATCGCGACATCGGCTTGATGATCACCGACTACAACATGCCCGATATCGATGGCTTCGAGCTGACGCGACGCATACGCGCCAACATCGGCTCGCACGAGTTGCGCATCATCGGCGTGTCGTCATCGTCCAACCGGCTGCTGTCGGCGCGGTTCCTCAAAGCCGGCGGCAACGACTTCATGCTGCGCCCATTCATCGACGAAGAGTTCTACTGCCGCGTCAACCAGAACCTCGACACGCTGCTGCAGATCCAGTCGATGCGCAGGGAGCGGGCCGTTGCCTGACGCACTTCCTGCGCTCGAGGGTTGTAGGTGGGACGCATTCACACCCCCTGAAACGGAGATTTATGCAATTTCCGGTGTTGCCAAGTCTCGATATCTTCTCAGGCGTGTTTCTGTGAGTTATCTTCATAAAAGTCGAGAAGACGGTCGATTCGGACTGCGGCGGCTTTCTGGGGGATAGGAGTGAATGGCGTTCCAGGAGGATCTCCATCGGGATGGATTCGGACCACGTTTTGGTGGCCAGCGGGTGCTCCTGGTTGAAGATTCCCGTATGTTTTCAGCGGTTCTGTGCCACCGGCTTCATGCAGAACTCGGCCTGAACGTCAAACCGTGCGCCTCCCTGAAAATCCTCGAAGAGACGATCGCCCAGTCGCCAAACGATTACACAATGGCGATTGTCGACCTCAATTTGCCGGACGCACCCTATGGCGAGGCGCTCGACTGCACCATACAGGCCAGTATCCCGACCATTGTCTTCACCGCCACTTTCGACCTCGATACGCGCAATCGCATCATGGAGCGCAATGTCATTGACTATGTGCTGAAAGACAACGAGTTCGCGCTCGATAGCGTTGTTGCCAGCGTCAGGCGGGCATTATCGAACAGGAAGATACGGGTGCTCGTGGTCGACGATGTCCCTTCCGCGCGCGAACTCCTGGTCGGGTTGCTCGAAGCGCAACAGTATATGGTT
>Ga0102588_1001465_pt1 | contig 17272 bp, 19 predicted proteins | sample AraplaMF_Col_mMS_FD_76854 | JGI IMG/M metagenome (GOLD analysis project Ga0102588, IMG submission 76854) | Arabidopsis root microbial communities from the University of North Carolina, USA - plate scrape MF_Col_mMS (SPADES assembly) (version 2) | ecosystem: Host-associated > Plants > Roots >...
ACCGGGCGCAGGTTGAAGGCGATCAGCACCACGCTGGCGCCGAGCAGGATGCGGCGCGCGAGGGTGGGGGCGGGCGTGGGGCGCGGCGCGGGCAGGCTGTCGGCCTCGGCGTCGATCAGCAGTTCGTCGCCGCAGCGGTGGGCGGAAGCGGAAGAAGAGGAGGAGGAAGAAGAGGCGCCGGCATTGCCGCGTGCGAGGATGGCCGAGTTCATCACGACCCCAGCGCCAGTGCGTTGATCATCGGCGCCATGAAGGTGCGCACCGCCGCGGCGGCCACGTCGGGGTCGCGGCTGGCGATGCCTTCGATGATGGCGCGGTGCGCGGCATCGTCGGGCTCGGGCAGTGCGCTGCCCATCGAGCTCGCGATGGTCTCCTTGATGTAGCCGGTGATGAAGCGGCAGGTTTCCGCCAGGGCGAGGTTGCCGGAGATGTCGACGATGGCGAGGTGGAAGGCCAGGTCGCGCTCGATGAAGGCCGCGCCGTTGTCGGCGGGATCGAAGCCGCCGCGCTTGTCGAGCAGCACGTGCAGGCGGCGCAGGTCGCGCGCCGTGTGGCGCACGGCGGCGAGCCGGGCGGCTTCCACTTCGAGCGCGCGGCGCACCTCGAACTGGTCGCGCAGGCTCGCGAGCCGCATCTTCTGCAGGCTGGACGAAGGATCGAAGCCCGATCGAACATAGGTGCCCGAGCCCTGGCGCACTTCGAGCAGCCCGCGCGACACCAGCGTCTTGACCGCCTCGCGCACCGTGCCCCGGCTCACGCCCAGCAGCTGGGCGAGCTGCGGTTCGATCGGGATGCGGGAGCCAACGGACCAGCGGCCGGCGGAGATCTCGGCGCGGATGCTGTCCGCGGCGGTGTCTGCAAGTGAAGTACGGGGAGCTTGGGCAAGCATCGGGAGTGAGCCTGGTCGTTCAATGATTGGATGAATTTTGCCTCCAAAAAGAAACCGGACTCCCCGCGCGGCGATTGATCCGGGTAGCACCCCGTAGAAAACCGCAACCCCTGTCCGCGGATCGTGCAAGCCGATTTCGCGGATTTGTCCTCATTAAGTGAATTTTTCCCGGCCTTGGGCAGCTGTTGCCGAAAGTGTTGTTCGTCTGGAGCGTCCTGTCAGAGAATGAAACTAAAGGTAGCTTGTGAATCGGCAAGTTGTTCTGCTCCACGGTCCGGCCCTCCCTTCCCGACCTTCCTGCGGAGCGTTCAGGGGAGCGCAAGAGAAATACGGACCGCGGCGGCGATATGAAGGACTTTTCTTTGTCGGATGTGCGGCTGTTCGCCAAGGCCGCGCAGCTCGGGGGACTGACTCCGGCCGCCGAAGTGCTCAACGTGCCCAAGGCCTCCGCGTCGCGCCAGCTCCAGAGACTGGAAGCCACCGTCGGCCACCTGCTGCTGCATCGCGGCGCCACCCGCTTCGCGCTGACCGAGGAAGGCCGCGAGTTCCTGGCGGCGGCCCAACATGCGCTCACGATCCTCGACGACGTCATGCTCAACCTGTCCTCCGACGGCAGCGCCGTCACCGGGCGGTTGCGCATCGCCGTGCCGCACTACTATGGCCGCGAGCTGCTGATGAACCACCTGCCCGCCTTCATGACCGCCTACCCGCGGCTGGAGGTCACGGTCGAGACCGGCAAGGACCGCGCCGACCTGCGGCGAGACGCGGCCGACGTGGCCATCGGCTACGGCCGTGAGGGCGGCGACGAACTGGTCGTGCGCCACCTGAAGCAGGAGCCGCTGATGCTGTGCGCCGCGCCGGCGTATCTCGCGCGTCATGCTCCGGTACAGGACCTGCCCGATCTGTCCGCGCACCGCTTCCTGACCACCGACGCCGAAGGGCGCAAGCGCGAGATCAGCCTCGCGGCCATCGAAAAGACGCACCGCGTGCGCGTGGAAAGCGTGTTCCAGTCGGACGACCCTGAAATGGTTTTGCGGCTCGCGCTGTCGGCGCGCGGCATCGCGCTGGTGCCGCAGTCGCTCGCGCGCCCCCAGATCGACGGCGCCACGCTGGTGCCGGTGCTGCCCTCGCTGGCCCTGAAGCCGCACGACATCCACCTGAGCTACCTGCCCGCGCGCCGCAACACGCCGAAGATCCGGACCTTCGTCGACTACTTCCTCGACGTGTTCAGGGCCCCTTGAATCAGCGCCGCGCGCCGCTGCCGTTGTTCTTCGCGACCACACCCGCGCCGCGCACCTCGAGCCGGCGCTGGTCGACCACCTTGCCGCCGGCGTCCACCAGCTCGATCAGGTGGCGCCCCGGCCATGGAAACCATTGCACGGTGTTGCCGCGCGCCAGCGGCTTGCCGTCGATGCGCCACTGCACGCCACGGCCCTCGGAATCGAAGCGCACGCGCTGGCGCTGCGGCGGGATGTCGGGGTCCAGCGCGATGATGGTGCCGTCGGCCGGCGCGGTGATGCGCGCCGGGGCGGAAGCATCCGTCGTCATGCCTGTGTCCAGCGCGAAGAGCGGCTGTTCCGTGCCTTGCAGGAACCACTCGCTGCGCGAAGCCTCCAGCGGATTGCCTTCGGCGCCGGGGCCGAAGCTCACCTGCATCTGGACCAGGCCCGGCGGCGGCGAAGGCGCGCGGCTCGGCTCGCGCGCGTGCAGGAAGCGCATCACCTCGGCCCACACCGGCGCGGCGCCGCTGGTGCCGCTCACGTCCCACATCGACTCGCCGCTGGCGTTGCCCACCCACACGCCCACCGTGTAGCGCTGCGACCAGCCCACGGCCCAGTTGTCGCGCATGTCCTTGCTGGTGCCGGTCTTCACGGCGGTCCAGAAGCGGGTGGAAAGAATGCTGTCGAGGCCGAAGGTGCGCGTGCGCGCGTTCGGGTCGGAGAGGATGTCGCCCACGATGAAGGCCGCTCGGGGGTCGATCAGCGGTGGCTGTGACGGTGGCGGCGCGGTTTTCGATTTCTCCGCGGGCCGCGGCGCCAGCGTCGTCGTTCCGTAGCGCCCGCCGTTGGCCAGCATGCGGTAGGCGTTGGTGAGCGACAGCAGCGACACCTCGGCGCTGCCGAGCGCGAGGCTGTAGCCGTAGTAGTCGCCGCTTTCGCGCAGCGGCAGCCCGGCGGCGCGCAGCTCGCGCGCGAAGGCCTCGGGCGACACCATCACCAGCGTGCGCACGGCCGGCACGTTCAGCGATGCCGCCAGCGCGGTGCGCGCCGACACCGGGCCCTTGAAGCGGCGGTCGTAGTTCTGCGGAATGTAGAGGCCGCTGGCGGTGCTGATCTGCGCCGACGAGTCCTCGATCAGCGATGCCGCCGTGATGCGCTTCTCGGCGATCGCCTGGGCGTAGAGCAGCGGCTTGAGCGTGGAGCCGGGCTGGCGCAGCGCCGTGACGCCGTCGACCTCCGCCGCCTGGCTCAGCGGGCCGGAGGAGCCGACCCAGGCGAGCACCTCGCCCGTTGCGTTGTCGAGCACGACGAGCGCGCCGTCTTCGACGTGGCGGTCGCGCAGCTCGCGCAGGTGGCGCTGCAGCGTGTCGAGCGCGAAGCGCTGCAGCGGCGCGCGCAGGGTGGTGCGCACGCCGGTTTCCCTGTCCCTGCCTTTCGACGCCGCAACGGCCGCGGTTGCAACGGGCGCGGCCGCCGAGTTCGCGTCGCGGATCTCGCGCAGCACGCGCCGCGCGGCGTGCGGCGCGATCCCCTCGTTCGGCTCGAAGGCCCGGCGCTGCACGGCCGCGCTGGTGAACATGTCCAGCGCCTCGCAGTCGGTCTTCTGCTGCGGTTCCATGGTGCGCAGCACCTCGCAGGCGCGCTGCGCCACCACGGCGGGCTTGGCGTTGGGCGCGCGCACCAGTGCCGCCGCCACGCTGGCCTCGCGCGCGTCGAGCCCGCTGGGCGCCTTGCCGAAGAGCGTGCGCGACAGCGCGTCGATGCCCACGATCTCGCCGCGGAACGGCACGGTGTTGAGATACGCCTCCAGGATCTGGTCCTTGCGCCAGTTGCGCTCCAGCTGCGCGGCCGCCACCGTCTGCCCGATCTTCTGCGTGAAGCTGCGGCCGCCCGAGCTGCGGCGAAGGTCCTCGTCGAGCAGGCCCGAAAGCTGCATCGTGATGGTCGATGCGCCGCGCGTGCGCGTGTTCCAGAGATTGCCCCAGGCGGCGGCCGAGACGGCGCGCCAGTCGATGCCGCTGTGTTCGTAGAAGCGCTTGTCCTCGCTCAGCACCATGGCCGTGCGCAGCGCTGGCGACACGTCGGCCAGCGCGGTCCACTGGCCGCGGCGCACCGTGGGGTCGGTGCGCACGCGCTGCAGCAGTTCGCCGTTGCGGTCGAGCACGGCGGTGTCGGACGAGCGGAAGTCGCGCTTCACTTCCTCGAAGCTCACCACGGCCCGGGCCGGGAACGTCCATGCCGCGGCGATCAGCAGGGCTGCGAGGGTCTTGCGGGAGAAGGCGGAGGGCGCGGGCTGCATCGGAGGAAAGGAGGCGGTATCCAGAAGCGAAAGCATGGGCGCCGCCATTCTCTCTCGCCGGTCCGCCACGGGAATCGCGCCTACTGCGCGACGGGCTGCGCGCTGCCTTGCGGCTTGCGCACCCCGGGGCAAAGTAAATGCCGGGTGCCACATCCCGTAACGAACTTCACGCGAGGGCTTCAATGCGGAAACCCGGCGCGTACCGGCGTGGCCTTCAATGCACTACCGGCTCGCAGGAGGCGAACCCCGGTTTCACAAACACTCCAAGGAGAACTCGCATGACGAAGACATTGGCGATCCTTCTGGCCGCATCGGCCATCCTCGCGGGCTGTGTGGTCGCACCCTACGACCGCCCGCCGCCGCCGCGCCCGCACTACGGCGACCGTGACCGCGACGGCGTGCCCAACCGCTACGACCGTGACCGCGACGGTGACGGCGTTCCGAACCGCTACGACCGCAATCCCAACAACCCGTACCGCAACTGATCCACAGCGCTGCGACAAATGAAGAAAAAGGCCGCGAAGCTCCGTGCTTCGCGGCCTTTTCTTTTGAGTTGCTTTTGCGTTCCGAAGGGCTGCCCGCTCAGCCCGTCCGGCGCGCCATCAGCGCCCAGATGCCCGCCGCGCCCAGCAGCGAGCCGCCCGCGAGGTTGAAGCGCCGCTGTGCACGCGGCGACGACAGCAGCCTGCGCGCCGATCCCGCGAACACCGCGTAGAGCGTGGCATTGGTCGCGGCCAGCACCACGAAGGTGACGGCCAGCACCCACAGCTGGCGCGTCACGTCGGCGGCCGGGTTGATGAACTGGGGCAGGAAGGCCACGAAGAACACGATGCCCTTGGGGTTCAGCGCGGTCACCAAGTAGGTGTTGGCGAACAGGCGCAGGCGCGAGGCGGGCGCGGCCGGCGTGGCGATCTCGGCGGAGGTGATGCCCGCGCGCAGCAGCCTGATGCCCAGATACAGCAGGTACAGCCCGCCCACCCACTTCACCACCGTGAACCAGAAGGCCGAGGTGGCCAGCAGCGCGCCCAGCCCGAGCAGCGACACCACCAGCGCGGTGGAATCGCCCAGCGCCACGGCTGCCACCAGCGGCAGGTTGGCGCGCCGCCCGTGCGACATCGAATAGCTGATCACCGTGAGGATGGTCGGCCCGGGAATGACCAGCATGAGGGCGGAGGCCGCGACGAAGGCGAGCCAGAGTTCGATGGACATGTGCCTGTCTCCAGTAGTGGTGGGTTGTTGTTGCAGGAAGCGATTCTCTTCGTCAGATGCCGATGGCCGCGCGCGCGGCGTGCCAGGTGCCACGGTGCCCGTCCACGTAGCTGATGGGCGAGCTGGCGAGGTCGTCGAGATCCACGTCGTCCAGGCAGGTCACGTTCACACCGTAGGCGCTCTCGCCGGTGGCGGGCGAATGGCCCACGCCGAAGGCCCGCACGCCGCAATGCCTGCAGACGATGTAGTGGCTGTTGCGGGTGTCGAGCATCTGCTCGCTGAGTTCGGATTCGCCTTCGATCAACCGGAAGGCATCGGTCGCGACGATGGCGGGCCAGAAGCGGGTTTGGGTGCAGATCGAGCAGTTGCAGCGCAGCGTGCCGAGGCCGAGGTCGATGTCGGCCTCGAATCTCACGGCGCCGCAATGGCAGCCGCCTGTGTAGGTCTTTTTCATGTGCTCGGACTTCGCATGGTGGTGCTGGCAAGCACCATATCAAAGGCCGGGCGGCGGCGCTGCGCTGTGGTCATGGCCCGGCCACCACCGCCGGCTCAGGCGCGGGCGACCCAGCCCCGGAACGTGAAGCCCATGAAGAAGAGGCGGATGTCCTTGAACCCCGCCTCGCGCAGCACGGCCTCGTCCTGCGAGGGAGAGAGGATCGACAGTTCCTTCTGGACTTTCTCCCGCGCCGCGGCCGCCTGGCGCGGATCGGAGCCCGAGGAGACGAGGAAGGCCGCGTAGCGCGACATCCAGAGGTCGCGTTCGCCTTCGCCGTCTTCCACGCTGAGATGCGCTGCGACGAACGGGGCGCCCGGCTTCAACCGGCGATGGATCTCGCGGGCCGTCGGCAGCCGCTGGTCCGTCGGCACGAAGTGGAAGGTCAGCAGGCAGGTCGCGCCGTCGAAGGGGCCGGCGGGCGCGTCCTGCACATAGCCTTCGTGCAGCGCCACGCGCGACATCAGCGGGCCCAGCCTCTGTGATGCTAGTTCAAGCATCGGGCCACTCGGATCGACCCCGTCGAGGGTCCATTCCGGGTTGGCCTGCGCAAGGTCTTCCACTTCCAGGCCGCCGCCCGCGCCGACCACGAGCACCCGGCCATCGCTGGGCACGTGTTCCTCGAGAAGGATGCGCGTCATCGGCAGGAGCCCGCTGTATCCGGGCACGTTGCGCTTCGGGCCTTCGGCGTATTTGGCGACTGCGTCCGAGGTGCTGAAGGCGCTATGGGGTGTGTTGCTCATCCGAAGATGATGGCATGCGGGCGCGCAGCCATCGGCCACAGGGGGCAAGGCACGATCAGGCGGTGGAGCCGCTGCCGAAGCGCATCGCCGAGCGGGCCCTGGCGCGTTCCGCCTCCACAGCACGGTCGCGCGGTTCGGCCGTGGTGACAAGCGAATCGATCAGCCGCGCCGCCGTGGCGGCCACGTCATCGACCGCGCGATTGAATGCCGCCTCGTTGGCCTTGGAGGGCACGTTGAAGCCACTGAGCTTGCGCACGAACTGCAGCGCGGCGGCACGGATCTCCTGCTCGGTGGCGGGCGGCTCGAAGTTGTAGAGGGTCTTGATGCTGCGGCACATGGGCGCTCTCCGTTCGATGGCGAGGTGGCGCCAGTCTAGCGGCCGGAATTCAGGGGAGCCCGCTGACGAAGCCGCCGTACCAGCTCGCGAGCTTGCTCCATGGAATCTCGATCCGGTTCTCGCTGCTGTCGCGGCCCCAGGTGACGAGGTCGAAGATGGCGCCGTTGGCCGTCACATCGACGGAATTCACCAGCATGAAGTGGCCGCCGAATACACGCATCGTCATGTCGTCGCGCAGGCTGCGGCCCAGCGCCATGTTGGCCAGGCTGCCCGCGGCACACATCATGACGGTGTGGCCAGCGTTGCGCTTGTGGCGCATCTGGTTCAGGTGCGGGCCCACGGTGTTTTGGCCGACACTGGTGCGGTGCGCCTTGATGAGCAGGCCACGCAGGCGCCAGCTGCCCATGTGACTGTGGTCCTCCACATGCTGGTAGCCGGTGTCGCGCATCCACCGGACCATGTCGGCCGGCGAGGTCGCGCCTTCGAGCATCGTATGAGTGAAGGGCGAGCGGTAGGCCAGGATGTTGCTGCCGTCGCGCAGGCTGGCCAGCGCGATGTAGTCGGCCTCGCAGATCCTCGGCGAGCCGGGGGCGCTGTTGATGCGCTTGCCCAGCAGCGAGGAGCCCGACTTGACCTTCACGGTCATCTGCCCGAGGGGGCCGCGGCGGTTTTCCGCCAGGCCGATCACGTAGGCCGCGTAGGCCAGAGGGGTTCGCTTCGCGATGTCGTGCATGAACGTGACCGGGCCGCACAGCGAATGGTGCTGCTGCTCGATGTACCTGTAGTCCGCGATCCGCACGATCAGCTGCAGCGCGATCCGCTCGCGCGAAAAATGCCGCCAGGGGAGCGCGGCGTTTCCGCGCAGGAAACCGCCCTGGTAGCTGTGCGGCTGGTTCTGCGGGTCGGGGCGCGCGCCGATCACGAGATCCAGCGCGGCGGCAGCCTCGGCACTGGGAACCCAGCGCCCGTTTCTCAGCAGGCGGCGGCTGTACTGCTCGACTTCGTCCGCGGTCGGTACCGTGTCCACGTCGGCTCCGGCGCGCAGCAAGGTTTCCCGAGCGATCGTCTTGTCTTTCCACAAGGCCTGTTGCAGCACCTGATCGAGCGTCGGCATGGTCCGTCCCCTGGTGTTGAGTCATCGGCTGCCCGGCTTGGGCGGGCGGCAAGATAGCACCCGCGATGCAGGGCCGTCGATCCCCGAGAACAGGTAGGGCGGCGCATCGTCGCCGCGCGCCGGGGAGGAGGAGGGGCTCAGCCCTCGGGGCGCTGCGCGTATGAAGCCCATCGACGGCTCCGCGCCGGACTGTTCCCACACGCATCCGCACCTCCCTCCCACCAACCGCGGGCTGCGCTCGCACAACATGGGGCGGTGAACAAGCCAGGAGGCCATCCATGACTTCGAAGCAGCAACAGCCAGAAGAGAAAGAAGAGAAAGAAGAGAAATCGCCGGGGAAATTCCACTTTCCCACATCCGGCAACCCTGAGCAGGGCAAGGTCGAGAAGGCCAGGCCCACCGAACAGCCTGCCAGCGAGGAAGCGCTGGACAGCGGTGTGGAAGAGTCCTTTCCGGCCAGCGATCCGGTGTCCGTCACCGTGACGAAGGTGAAGCTGCCGTCCTCGGAAAAGAAGAAGGACGCCGAAGAGAAGGCGAAGGCCGGCAAGGGCTGAAGTCAGGCACACCGCCGTGCAAGCGCTTTCTTCCGAAGCCAGGGCGGCGGGCACAGTGCCCGGCCCGTGCAGCGTCGTCACGCTGGACGTGGACCCGCGCGGCTACTGCACCGAGCACGAGCATGCCACCCGCGCCAACTACGGGCGGCGGCTGGCGGTGCTGATCGGCTGCGCTTTCGAAGGGGAGTACGTCTCCCCGGCGCCCTCGGGCTCGCGGCACTATTTCGTGCCCAGCGACACCCTTTCCGACCCGGCCCGGGCGCACGCCATGGGCATCGCCGGGGTGGACGACCTGTTCGGCGGCGTGGTGCCGCATGCCTTCGTCGCCACCAAGGTCATCAGCCACCCGCTGATCGACGAGAACAGCGCCGCAAGACCGGACGGCTGGTCGACGCGCTTCGCCCGCGAGGTCGGCGACGCAGTCCTGCCGGGCTTCTCGTGCTTCTCGGCCGGCGAGGCGCTGAGGGCAGGGCGCGCGATGCTCGATGCGGGGCCCGTGCGCCTCAAGCCGGTGGCGGCTACCGGCGGGCGCGGGCAGATCGTCGTCGAGCGCACCGAGGCGCTCGGCAGCTGCATCGCCGAGATGAACCAGGCCGGCCTCGCGCGAAGCGGCCTCGTCCTCGAAGCGAACCTGGAAGACCCCGTCACCTGGAGCGTCGGGCAGCTGCTGGTGGCCGGCATGATCGTCAGCTACTGCGGCGTGCAGCGCACCACCGGCGACAACGCCGGCGAGGAGGTCTACGGCGGCTCCGATCTGGTGATGGTGCGCGGCGACTTCGACGCGCTGATCGCCGGCGTCGCGTCGCCCTCGCTGCGCCGCGCCATCGAGCAGGCGCGCCGCTATCACCGGGCGGTGATCGACTGCTACCCCGGCTTCTTCGCCTCGCGCGTGAACTACGACGTGGCGCAGGGCGTCGACGGCAGAGGCGAATGGCGCTCGGGCGTGCTGGAGCAGTCGTGGCGCGTGGGCGGCGCCACCGGCGCCGAGATCGCGGGGCTCGAAGCGCTGCATGCCGACCCCGGGCGGCGCGAGGTGCGCGCCTCGTGCTTCGAGGTCTACGGCCCCTCGGTGCTCGTGCCCGCCGATGCCATCGTGGCCTACCAGGGGACGGACAGCCGCGTCGGCCCGCTCGCGAAGTACACGATCCTGCCTGGAGACCGCCATGCCGACGCGCCATAGCACCATCGACATTCCCGTCGACGGCCAGCATATCGAGGGCACGCTGTTCGCGGCCTCGACGACCGTGCCGGGGGTGCTGCTGGTGCATGGCTGGGACGGCAGCCAGGAGCAGTACGCCAGGCGCGCGCACGAACTGGCCGCACTTGGCTGCGTGTGCCTGACCTTCGACCTGCGCGGCCACGCGCGCCACGCCGCGCAGCGCATGGAGGTGACGCGCGAGGACAACCTGCGCGACGTGCTCGCGGCCTACGACGCGCTGGTTGGCCACCCGGCGGTCGATCCGGCGGCCGTCGCCATCGTCGGCAGCAGCTACGGCGGCTACCTGGCGGCGCTGGTCAGCGCCATGCGGCCGGTGCGCTGGCTGGCGTTGCGCGCGCCCGCGCTCTACCGCGACGGCGAGTGGGACACGCCCAAGGGGCAGCTCAGCCGCTCCGACCTGGTCGCCTACCGCCGATCGCTGGTCGGGCCCAAGGACAACCGCGCGCTCGCGGCCTGCGCGGACTTCGCCGGCGACGTGCTCATCGTCGAATCGGAGCACGACCAGATCGTGCCGCACCCGGTGGTCGAGAACTACCTCGGCGCCTTCAAGCGCGTGAAGTCGGTGACCTACCGCGTGCTCTCCGACGCGGACCACGCGCTCTCGAAGCAGGAGTGGCGCCAGGCCTACGGTGCGCTGCTGGTGTCGTGGATCACCGAGATGACGCTCGGCGCCAAGGCGACGGCCACCCTCACCAAGCCGGTGACCACCGCCACGGCCTGAGGCCGCCGCCCACCGTTCACCGCTGCAGCGCGGCCTCGGCCGCCAGCGCCACCGCCGCCAGCCGCGCGTCGTCGCCGCGCACCGAGGCCAGCATCAGGCCCACCGGCAGATCGCCCGGCGCATGGCAGGGCAGGCTGAAAGCGCAGCCGTCGAGCAGGTTGATCGCGAAGGTGTTGCGCAGCAGCAGGCCGTTGGCCCTGAAGAAGGCGGCGTCTTCCGCCAGCGCCTCGATAGGCGGCGCGACGATGGGCACGGTCGGGCACACGAGCGCGTCGAAGCCTTCGATGGCGCGCTCGACGCGTCCGATCCAGTCGCGCCGGCGGTCCCGCATGGCGATGTAGTCGGCGGCGCGCACCTCGGTGCCCAGCGCGATGCGGGCGGCCACGCGCGCGTCGAATCCGTCGCGCTTCGCGGCGAAGCGATCGCGGTGCACGGCGGCGGCTTCCACCGGCGAGAAGCCGCCGGGCGCGTTGACGCTGGCGATCTCGGCCAGTTCCGCCAGCGTGATGTCCACGACCTGCGCGCCCGCGGCCGAGAGCGCCTGCAGCGCGCGATCGAAGGCGCGCGCCACGGCGGGTTCGATGTCGTCGAACACCAGCGTGCGCGGCAAGGCCAGGCGCATGCCCTGCAGCGGACGGCGGCGCACCGCGAGCGGCACGTCGGCGATGGCGGCATCGGCGACAAGGCAGTCTTCCACGCTGCGCGCCATGGCGCATACCGTGTCGAGCGAGCGCGCCAGTTCGAAGGCGCCCGTGCGCGGCACGCGCGACTGCGTGCTCTTGAAGCCGACCAGCCCGCACAGCGCGGCGGGAATGCGGATGGAGCCGCCCGTGTCCGAGCCCAGCCCCGCCACCGCGAGCCCGAGCGCCACCGACACCGCCGCGCCGGACGACGAGCCGCCCGGAATGCGCGCCGTCTGCGTGTCGACCGGATTGCGCGGCGTGCCGTAGTGCGGGTTGATGCCCACGCCCGAGAAGGCGAACTCCGTCATGTTGGTCTTGCCGACGATGGCCGCGCCCTGTGCACGCAGCCGCGCCACGGCGGTCGCGTCGTGCGCCGCGGGTGCCTCGCCTTCGCAGACGGCGGAGCCCGCCATGGTGGTTTCGCCGGCCACGTCGTAGAGGTCCTTCACCGACACGGGGAGGCCGGCGAGCGGTGCCGTCTCGATGCCGGCCTTGCGCGCCGCATCGGCATGGCGCGCGGCGGCGCGGGCCGCGTCGGCGTACAGGCGGGTGAAGACATGCTGCGCGGCAGGCTGTCCGGCCGCTTCGAGCACTTCGTCGATCAGCGCCTCGTGCGAGAGCTCGCCGCGCACGATGCGCCCGCGCAGCGCCGCGATGGTCTTGTCGTTCTTCATCGTCATCGTCACGCCACCACCGGCAGTGCTTCCACCGCATAGCGATGCACGATGCGGCGCTGCAGCTTCGCATCGTGCAGCTCGATCTCCATCTGCGTCGCGGGCCGGATGCCTTCGCCCTTGGCATTGGGCAATGCGCCCAGCGTGCCGCAGGTCATGAAAAGGCCCTCGGGCGCGGAGCCTGCGCCGGGCATGCCGTCGCGCAGGCCGGCCAGCGGGCGGATCGATGCGAGCGTGCCGCGCTGGTAGTCGACCCAGCGGCCGTCCTCCAGGATGCGCGAGCGAAGCTCCAGCGTGTCCTGGTGCGCCTGCACGTCGCGCCAGCGCCATGCGGTCTCGGCCACGGGCTTGGCGCACATCTGCTTCGACACGGCCACCGAGTAGCTCTCGACCTGCCGGTCGGTGTGGTCCGAGGCCACACTCAGCCACCACTCGCCTTGCGAGAAGAACAGCACCGGCTCGGCCTCGCCGGAGCTCCGGTCGCCCAGCGCCTCGATGGCGCTCGATTGCGTCAGCAACTGGGCCGCCACGCGGTAGTACAGCGGCACGCTCGAAGGGCGCGGCACGCCGAGTTCGGCCAGTTCCTCGATGTGGTGTTCGATGGCGGCGATGTCGCGCCCGGTCCAGCCCGCCACCACCAGCGCGCGCGGCGCGACCAGGTGCAAGGAGGTGGAGCGCGTGCCGTCCTCGGCGATGCTTTCGCAGGCGAAGCGCAATCGTGAATTCATGTTGTTCGTCGTCGTCATCGATCAGCTCTCCAGCGGGCGCTTGGCGGTTTCGCGCGCAACCAGCAGGGCGATCAGCGTCACGCCCAGCGCGGCCACCACATAGAACGACACGGCCACCGTGCTGCCCCACGACTTGAACAGGCTCGCGATGATCAGCGGCGCGAAGCCGCCGCCCAGGATGCCCGCCAGCGTGTACGCCAGCGAAGCGCCGGCATAGCGCACGCGGCCGGGGAACTGCTCGGTGACGAAGGCGGCCTGCGGGCCGTACATCATCGCGTGGATCAGCAGGCCCACCACCACAGCAGCGCAGATCGCGACCGGGTGCGCGCTGTCCATCAGCACGAAGAACACGAAGGCCCAGACCATGCCCAGCAGCGCGCCGGCGATGTAGACCGGGCGGCGGCCGATGCGGTCCGACAGGCTGCCGAACCACGGCACGGCAATGGCGTTGCCGGCCGCGCCGATCATCGTGGCGGTGAGCGCCAGCGGACGCGACAGGTGCAGCACGGTGGTCACGTAGGTCAGCGTGAACACCACCACCAGCGCATACAGCACGTCGGAGCCGATGCGCGAGCCGCCGGCCACCAGCAGGCGGCGCCAGTGCTGCGTCAGCACTTCCTTGATCGGCGTCTTGGCGGTGGCCTTCTTCTCCTCCATCTCTCGGAAGACGGGCGTTTCGTCCACGCCGCGGCGCAGCCACAGGCCGAACAGCACCAGCGCCACGCTGGAGATGAAGGGAATGCGCCAGCCCCAGTTCTGGAAGTCTTCCGGGCTCAGCCAGGCCGACACGGCGGCGATGAAGCCGGTGCCGATCAGCGTGCCGCACGAGGGGCCCACCTGCGTGAACGAGGCGTTGCGGCCGCGCTCGTCGGGCTTGCCGTGCTCCATCGACAGCAGCACCGCGCCGGCCCATTCGCCGCCGAGCGCCACGCCCTGCACGAAGCGCAGTGCCACCAGCGCGACGGGTGCCCAGATGCCCCAGCTCGCGTAGGTGGGCAGCAGGCCCATCAGGCCGGTGGAGACGCCCATGATAACCAGCGTGGCCACCAGCACGAAGCGCCGGCCCAGCCGGTCGCCGAGGTGGCCGAACACCACGCCGCCCAGCGGGCGCGAAATGTAGCCGACCGCGTAGGTCGAGAACGCGAGGATGGTGCCGGTGAGCGGGTCGAACGAGGGGAAGAACACCGCGTTGAAGACCAGCGCCGCCATGATGTTGTAGACGGTGAAGTCGTACCACTCCAGCGTGGTGCCGATGGAGCTGGCCATGGCCAGCCGGCCCATCTTGGCGGAAGCAGGGGCGGCCTGCCCGGGTGCCGCGGAGCCCGCGGCGGGAAGAACATGTTCGGTCATCGGATGCCTTTGTTCGGTGAGAGATGAGGTGAGAGGGGGCGGATGGCCGCCGCGTCAGGCCAGCTCGGCCGCTGTCAGCTTCCAGCCGAGCGCGAGCAGCCAGCCGCCGGCGGGATCGGCATCGAATGCGGCGGCGGCCGTGGCGCGCGCCGCGCGGGCGGCGGCTTCGCTGCTGGTCTCGATCACCAGCAGCGGCTGCAGCACGCGGCCTTCGGTGGATTCGCGCGGCAGCGGCGTGCTGAGCGCGGCGTCGGGCACCAGCAGGTACGACTGCACGAAGCCTGCCTGCTCCTTGCGCAGTTGCGCGCCGATGCCGTCGGCGTGCGCCACTTGCGCCTCGGCATCGGCGGCGGCCACGAGCGGAAGCACGGCCACGTGGCTGCCGCTGCCGAAGCCGGTAACGGCGCGCACTGCGCACACGCGGCGCATCGGCTGGCGCATGCGGTCGAGATTGGCGACGGACCACGGCGTCTGCTTCTCGAACGCGGCGCGGTAGCCGGGCGAGCCGAACACCGCCAGCGACCCGGTGCGGTAAAGCCCCAGGTACTTGCGGCCGCCTTCGAGCGAGAAATAGCGCGCGCCCGAGAGAAAGCCGGGAATGCGCACACGCTCTTCCACGTGCTCCCGGTCGTACCAGCGGTTGAAGTCGGCCTCGTCGGCTGGGTCGACGTCGGAAGCGACGAACAGCAGGCCGTTCACTGCTGTTGCGGAGGAAGAGGAGTCAGGTGTGTTCATGGCGGCGGAAGAAGAGGCGAGCCTTCGAAAAATGAAGGCGCGATCTTCCGTCGCAGGGTCGGGCTGTCACAAACGAGTTTTTCTGGGCGACAGCCACAAGAATTACTGGCCCCTTTTCGGGGCCGAAATGCGCCAAACCGAGGGTTAACCCTCTGAAGTCGTGCTCCAGGTTGGTGCGACAGCCGATGTCGTGAACTGGTCGGAGGCCCGGCAGGCCAGTTCGGCCACGAGCCGGATGGCGTCGGAGTCGGCGGCTTCCAGGTGGCTCACCACGATGCGCTGCGGCGAGATGAGCGCGTCGCACTCGATGATCTTCACGTCGCCGGCCGCCACATATTCATAGCAGGGCGGCAGCGGCACCAGCGCGTTGCCGAAGCCCGCCTTCACCAGCCGCGCCAGCGCCGAGATCGAGCTCACGCAATGCACCTTGCCCAGCGGAATGCCCGCCGCGCGGAACAGGTTCTTCAGCGCCTCGTGCGGCTGCGAGCCGGGGCTCATCGTGAGTACGGGTTGTCGCAGCAGCAGCTCGACCGTCTGCACGGGCTCGGCGCCGGGCGGGCCCACCCAGCCCATGGGCATCGGCAGGCAGGGCGTGCTCACGATGCCCGCGCCGGCGATGTGGTCGGTCTGCAGCGCGATGTCGAGCGCGCCCTCGCGCAGGCCGCGGTGCAGCGCCAGCGTGGTCTCGGAGGTGAGCTGCACCTCGATGCCCGGGTAGGTGGAGCGCAGGTTGGTGAGAAAGCCCAGCAGCCAGGTGTGGACCACGGTTTCGATGGCGCCGATGCGCACCAGCCCCAGGATGTCTTCGCGCGGCCGGCCGAGCGAGACGATCTCGCGGCGCAGCTCGAGCAGGCGTTCGCCGTAGTCCATCAGCCGCACGCCCACGGGCGTGAGCCGCAGCTCGCGCGCGTCGCGTTCGAACAGGCGTGCGCCGATGTCTTCTTCGAGGGAGGCGACGCGGTTGGACACCGCCGCCTGCGTGATGTGGAGCCGGTCGCTCGCCGCGCGGAAGCTGCCCAGCCGCGCGGCCCAGAGGAAGGCTTCTACAAATCTTGTGTTCATGGGGGCACCTGCGGGCATTCTGCCCGCGTCGCGCCCGCACGAGAACTTGCCGTCCGCCGGACCCGTACCGGCATTGGGGCGGAGCAGCCGCTTGCTAGCCGGCGTCGTAGAAGAACTCTTCCCGCACGATCTTCCCGTCCTTGACGGTGTAGAGCGCCATTTCCTCCATGGTGAAGCGGTGGCCGTTGGCCTTCATCGTCACGTCGAAGCGGAAGCCGACGATGAAGCGGTCGTCGTGCGGCCACGGGCCGGCGACCTGCATGGAGTGCACTTCATGGTTGGCGGTCCACCACTCGCCCTTGGCCCTGATGGCCGCGAGGCCGACCGCCTCGCGCGCCTGGCCGGGCGGGGCGCTGGCCTCGACGCTCACGGCCTCGGGCGCATAGAGCACCTGGGCGCCTTCGAAATTTCCGTCCTTGCACAGCGCCACGAGCTTGTCGGCGATTTCCTTGGTGTTCATGGGTTTCTCCTGCGAACGTCGAGAGGGAACGAGCGAGCGAATGAATGAAGACCGGGGGCGCAGTTTAGGCCTGCGGTGGCTGTCTTTCGCCGGCTTTTCTTTCTCAGGAGGAAGCGGGGCCGTTGAGCGCGCGCATGCTGTCTACGGCTTCGGGCGAGGCCCACAGCAAGGTGTTCAGGTAGGTCTCGATGCGGTCCACCAGCGCGCCGCGCGGGCCCTCGCGCCATTCCGGGGAGCCGTAGAACGCGGCCTGCCCGGCTTCGAGTGCTGCGCGGTCGGCATAGGCTCGCACCAGGTGGTAGGTCTCCTCCTCGTGGTCCGACCTGCCGTAGGCGACCACGTCCATGCCCTTGCCGCGCAGCATCGGCACGGCGCGTTCGTGCATGGCCTGGTGGAAGGCATCGAGGGTGCCGGGCTTGAGCCGGTAGGTTCGGATCTCCAGCAGCGTCTGCTTCATGGCGGCGGCCTTTCTCCAGCGTCGGACCTGCCCGGCAACACCCAGCCGAGCGAGAACACATAGCGGCTGCCGCCCACCACCCGCGTCACGCTGTGCTCGCAGGCATCGGGGCGGAACAGCTTGATGCGCCGCGTCGCGAAGATCGGCGTGGCGCACACGAACTCGCCACCCGAGCGCGGCGATTTCAGCACGACGTTCAGCCGGTAGTGCCGCCCGGCCTGCACCGGGTCGGTGTGCGGCGGAATCTCCGAGCCCTCGGGGTAGCGGATGAGGTAGCTGTCGAACGGCAGCGGCCAGCGCGCCGTGAGCAGCAGCATCTTGTCGT
>Ga0102588_1001469_pt1 | contig 17232 bp, 18 predicted proteins | sample AraplaMF_Col_mMS_FD_76854 | JGI IMG/M metagenome (GOLD analysis project Ga0102588, IMG submission 76854) | Arabidopsis root microbial communities from the University of North Carolina, USA - plate scrape MF_Col_mMS (SPADES assembly) (version 2) | ecosystem: Host-associated > Plants > Roots >...
CCCCACGGTCGGTCGCCCTTCCGCAGTTGCGCTTCTCTTCGTTCGCCGTGACCAGCTTACGGTGGGACTTCCACCCACAAGAATGCGCCCATGCTGGGCGCACAAACGAATAGGGCGGGTGCCGTGGCACCCGCCCTTTTCAAATTCCAGACAGCCCGCTCAGCCTGCCGCCAACGGAGCGCCCCAGCCGCCCCAGACGTAGATGCAGAAGAACAGGAAGAGCCAGACGACGTCAACGAAGTGCCAGTACCAGGCCGCCGCTTCGAAGCCGAAATGCTGCTTCGGCGTGAAGTCGCCGCGGATCGCGCGCAGCAGGCAGACCAGCAGGAAGATCGTACCAACCAGAACGTGGAAGCCGTGGAAACCGGTCGCCATGAAGAAGGTCGCGCCGTAGATCGAGTTCTTGAAGGCGAACGGAGCGTGCGCGTATTCGTAGGCCTGCACGCTCGAGAATAGGACACCGAGCAGAACGGTCAGCGTCAGGCCCTGGATCAGGCCCCTGCGGTCGTTATGCAGCAGCGCGTGATGCGCCCAGGTGACGGTCGTGCCCGACAGCAGCAGGATGACGGTGTTGTAGATCGGCAGGTGCCAGGGGTCGAGGACTTCGATGCCCTTCGGCGGCCACTGGCCACCGGTGAAGGCAACGCGCGAGGCCTGGATCGCTTCATTCGGGAACAGGCTGGCGTCGAAGTAGGCCCAGAACCAGGCGACGAAGAACATCACTTCGGAAGCGATGAACATGATCATGCCGTAGCGAAGGTGCAGCGAGACGACGCGCGTATGAGCGCCCTCATTCGCTTCCTTCACCGTGTCCGACCACCAGCCGAACATGACGTAGAGGATGAGCGCGAGGCCGATGAAGAACAGCCACGGATGCGCCCATTCGACGCCGAAGAGATGCAGCGAGCCACCGTTGAGGTAGCGCATGAAGCCAACGCCGCCGAAGGTGATGATCAACGCGCCGATCGAAGCCAGCAGCGGCCACGGGCTCGGATCGATGATGTGGTAGTCGTGATGTTTCTGATGCGCATCAGCCATGTAAGCTATCCCCGGATCTCTTCCTCTCCGCTCCGGCATCGCCGGACACGAACCTCAATCAAAGTTTCTTTTCAAGCTTTACCGTTCCACCCTCATTCGAAGCCACCGGCTTCGGACCCTCTTTAGGGTAGAACGTATAGGACAAGGTAACAGTGTGGATATCTTTCGATTCCACGGCCTTGGTAATGTCAGGGTCAATGTAAAATACGACCGGCATTTCAAGTTTTTCGCCCGGCATCAACACAGTCTCGTTGAAGCAGAAGCACTGCACCTTGTTGAAATAGACGCCAGCTTCGCCGGGGGTGACGTTGAACACCGCCTGGCCGCGCTGTGGCTCGTTCGACTTGTTCACCGCGGTGAAATTCACCTGAACGGTTTCGCCGATGCGCGGGTTGACCTCGCGCTGGACCGGCTTGAACTCCCAGTCGAGACCCGGCGCAATGTTGGCGTCGAAGGTGACGCGCATCTTGCGGTCGAGAATCACGCTGGAGGCCTGCTCGACGCGCTGTGTCGTGCCGTTGTAACCAGTAAGCTGGCAGAACATCCGATAGAGCGGAACAGCCGCATAGCTCGCAGCGCCCATGCCGACGACGAAGGCAAGGCACATGAAAACGACGGCGCCATTGTTGCGCTGTTTCCTCGGCGTGCTCTGCATCTCGCTCATCTTACATGTGCCCCGATGTGAACTTCACGATCGTGACCGCGTAGAAGAGTACGACAAGGCCGGCCAGAACCAGGCCAAGAGCGACGTTGCGATTGCGGCGCGACTTGCGTTGCGCTTCCGTAAGCTTGACGACGTCCATCAGAAAATGCCTCCCGCATGCGAAACGAGCACGGCCGCCAGCCGGTCGAACATCAGGGCGGAGAAAATTGCGAAAAGATACAGGATTGAGTAGCCGAAGAGCTTCTTGGCCGGGATCATCTTCTCATCGCCGTCCGGCATCCGCCAGACGGCGATGGAACAGTAGATGAAGATTGCGCCGAGGACTGCGGCAACCAGGCCGTAGCCGAGGCTCGCAAAGCCTAGGACAGTCGGCAGCACGCCGCACACCGCCGTCAGCACGGCATAGGCAACAATCTGATGCTTGGTGGTGCGCTCACCCGAGACATTGGGCAGCATCGGAACACCGACGGCCTCATAATCCTTCATCTTGAACAGAGCCAGCGCCCAGAAATGGGCTGGCGTCCAGAGGAAGATGACCATGAAGAGCACGAAGCTTTCGATCGTGACGGTACCCGTCACGCAGGCCCAGCCGATCATCGGCGGAAAGGCGCCGGCGGCACCGCCGATAACGATGTTCTGCGGCGTCGAGCGCTTCAGCCACATCGTATAGATCACGGCGTAGAAGAAAATCGTGAAGGCGAGGATCGAGGCTGCGAGCCAATTGACGGCGAGCCCCAGGATAACCACCGAAAAACAGGAAAGCACCAAGCCGAATGCCAGCGCCTCGCGCGGAGCGACACGACCGGCCGGTATCGGACGCTTTGCTGTGCGGGTCATGATCGCATCGATATCGGCGTCGTACCACATGTTGAGCGCGCCTGAAGCGCCTGCGCCAATGGCGATGCACAGGATGGCAATGAGACCGAGAACCGGATTGATGTGCCCCGGTGCCAGAACGAGACCGGCAAATGCCGTGAAGACCACGAGCGACATGACGCGCGGCTTCAGAAGCTCAAAATAATCGCGCGCGCTCGCCTCCGACAGGCGGAACTCGCCGTCGTGTGCAAGAGCTTTGCGATTGCCGATAACTGTCATTCTATTGTCCTGCAAACTTGTAAGCCGACCGCCGCACTGTAACACGCGGCGGTCGCGATTTCTCGCATCTTACTTGATGCGCGGGAGCTGTTCCCACTGGTGATACGGTGGCGGCGAAGACAGCTGCCATTCGAGCGTCGTTGCGCCTTCACCCCACGGATTGTCACCGGCAACGCGCTTCCTGGCGAAGGCTTCGAAGACACCGACGAGGAAGATCAGCACGCCGACGGCCGAGATGTAGGAACCGATCGAGGAAACATAGTTCCAGCCGGCAAACGCATCCGGGTAGTCGATGTAGCGGCGCGGCATGCCCGCGAGGCCAAGGAAGTGCTGCGGGAAGAACACCAGGTTGACGCCGATGAACATGACCCAGAAGTGCAACGTGCCAATGAACTCGTTGTACATGTAGCCGGTCATCTTCGGGAACCAGTAGTACCAGGCAGCGAAGATGGCGAAGACGGCGCCAAGCGACAGAACGTAGTGGAAGTGAGCCACGACGTAATAGGTGTCATGCAGGGAGCGGTCGAGACCGGCATTGGCGAGCTGGACGCCCGTCACGCCACCGACGGTGAACAGGAAGATGAAGCCGATCGCCCAGACCATCGGCGTGCGGAAGCTGATCGAGCCACCCCACATCGTCGCGATCCAGGAGAAGATCTTCACGCCCGTCGGAACGGCGATGACCATCGTTGCGAACACGAAGTAGCGCTGCGCGTCGAGCGACAGGCCGACCGTGTACATGTGGTGCGCCCAGACGACGAAGCCGACGGCACCGATCGCGACCATGGCGTAGGCCATGCCGAGGTAGCCGAAGATCGGCTTGCGCGAGAAGGTCGAGATGATGTGGCTGACGATGCCGAAGCCGGGCAGGATCAGGATGTATACTTCGGGGTGACCGAAGAACCAGAACAGGTGCTGGTAGAGGATAGGGTCGCCACCGCCTTCCGGCACGAAGAAGGACGTACCGAAATTGCGGTCGGTCAGCATCATGGTGATGGCGCCGGCAAGAACCGGGAGCGACAGCAGAAGCAGGAAGGCGGTGATCAGAACCGACCAGGCAAAGAGCGGCATCTTGTGCAGCGTCATGCCCGGAGCGCGCATGTTCAGGATCGTGGTGATGAAGTTAATCGCACCGAGGATCGAGGACGCACCGGCAATGTGGAGCGCGAAGATCGCAAGGTCGACAGCCGGACCCGGCGTGCCGGAGCTCGACAGCGGCGGATACATCGTCCAGCCGCCGCCTGCGCCGTAAGCGCCCGCCGGACCTTCGACGAACATCGACATGACCAGCAGAAGGAAGGCCGGAACGATCAGCCAGAAGGAGATGTTGTTCAAACGCGGGAACGCCATGTCAGGCGCACCGATCATGATCGGCACCATCCAGTTGGCGAAGCCACCGATCATCGCCGGCATGACCATGAAGAAGATCATGATCAGCGCGTGCGCTGTGGTGAACATGTTGAACATCTGCTTGGCGCCGTCGATGGCGGCGTCGCCTTCATAGCCGTAAACCATCGATGCCAGACCGTGGAAGATCTGGATGCCCGGCTCCTGCAGCTCCATGCGCATGGCAACGGAGAGCGCGCCGCCGACGATGCCGGCCATGATCGCGAAGATCAGGTAAAGCGTGCCGATATCCTTGTGGTTCGTCGAAAAGAACCAGCGATTGATGAAGCTCGGCTTGTGCGAGTGATCGTGATGGTCGTCATGGGCGTGTGCGCCATGACCGTGATCATGCGAATGATCGTGTGCGGAAGGTCCAGCCATGTCCCGTTCCCTCTTCCCTTACTGTGCGACGTTTTCGGCAACGTCGACGGTCTTTGCGGGACCATCGGTTGCGGCCATGAGTGTCTTGTACGCCCCAGGCAGATCAGTAGCAGCACCGGCGAGCCACTGCTTGTACTTGTCCTCGGAAACGACGTGGATAGCGATCGGCATGAACGCATGGTCCTTGCCGCAGAGTTCCGAGCACTGGCCGTAGAACAGGCCTTCCCGCTCGGCACGGAACCAGGTTTCGTTCAGGCGACCCGGTACGGCGTCGATCTTGACGCCGAAAGACGGCATTGCAAAAGCGTGAATGACGTCGGTGGGAGCAGCCGTCACGAGAACACGGACGGTCTTGTTGACAGGCAGGACCAGCTCATTGTCCACGGCCAGGAGGCGCGGATAACGCGACTTGTCTTCCTTGCCGGCAGCGGCGCGGTCCTGATCCTTCAGAAGATAGGAGTCGAAAGCGACCGGGGTTTCGCCCGAGCCTTCATATTCATAATTCCACTGCCACTGGGTCGCCGTCGCCTTGATGGTGACATCCGGATTTTCCGGCAAAGTCAGCTGGGCGGTCAAAAGGTTAAACGAAGGCACCGCGAGGAAAAGAAGCACGAGAACCGGTCCCACGGTCCATGCGACTTCGATCAGCGTATTGTGGCTCGTTTTGGAAGGCACCGGATTGGCACCGGAGCGGAACTTCAGACAGACGACAATAAGAAGGACCAACACGAAAAGCGTGATCGGAACGATAAACCACAGGGTATATTGCTCAAACCAATGAATGTCTCGCATGATCGGCGTGGCTGCCGGCTGCAATGTTGCCTGCCACGGCTGCGGCTGGTCGGCATAACTGCCGGAAGCAAAAAGCAGACAGACCAGCGCGGTCAGAGCTGCAGAAGCCTTCTTAATCACCTTAATATCTCCCTCGAGCGCTGGTCCGTGCAAAATCGCGCACAGAATCCTTGCCATCTCAGCGCTTCAAACCACAGTTTGTCATTGATCGCAACCGCCCAAAGCGTTTGTTCGTGCGGCATTTTCGCATTCAAACAGCTTGATCCAAGCATAAAGAAACATTCCATCTTTTCGCTATCACCGACGAAATAAAGCTTGTGCAGCGCGCGACTACGCCAACATTCTCCGATAAACGTCCCATTTCCGCCGTAGTCCCCGGCTTTTCAGCGAGTGGGGCTTTTCATTTTTGGTGGCGCGCCCCAATTTAGCGGCACTGATTCGAATTGCAGAGGTTTTCATGGGTTTCCGTTCCCTCGCACGGTCGTTCGTGCTGACAGCGTGCATTGCGGCCGCAGCGACTGCTCCCGCTTTCGCCCAGCAGCAGCCCGCGCCGGCACAGCCCGCGCCCCAAGCTCCCGCCACGCAGGCAACGCCCGGCCAGACGCAGCCGCAGGCACCCGGCACCGTAAAGTCGAACCACGGCGCATGGTCGGTCGTCTGCGACAAGCCGGCCGGCGCCTCGACCGAGCAGTGCGCCTTGATGCAGAACGTCATAGCCGAGGATCGGCCTGAGGTCGGTCTCTCCGTCGTGGTGCTGAAGACCGCCGACCGCAAGTCAAAAATCCTGCGCGTCCTCGCCCCGCTCGGCGTCCTGCTGCCGAACGGCCTCGGCCTTAACGTCGACGGCAAGGATATCGGCCGCGCCTATTTCGTACGTTGCTTCGCCGATGGCTGCTACGCTGAGGTCGTTCTCGAGGACGAGCTGCTGAAGACCTTCCGCAGCGGCGCGAGCGCCACCTTCATCGTCTTCCAGACGCCGGAAGAGGGGATCGGCATTCCTGTCGACCTCAAGGGTTTCGCTGAAGGCTACGACGCCCTCCCCTGATCGTCTCGCCTTAGGGGCTTGCTCGAACCGTCCACCGAACCTACATCGGCTGATAGCATTCCTGCTTCAGCGGAGCATAAAGATATGAATACGGATCTCCTGACGCTTTTCGATGCCGACGAAGCGAAGATGCGCTCGCTTGTTGATGAGGCGCTTTCCGGCGCTGATGATGGGGAGCTCTACATCGAACATTCCCAGGCGGAATCGCTGATGTTCGATAACGGACGCCTCAAGGGCGGCAGCTTCAACACCGAACAAGGCTTCGGCCTGCGCGCAGTTGCCGGCGAAGCGGTCGGCTATGCGCATGCGGGCGACCTCTCCGTCGCGGCCCTGAAGCGCGCCGCCGATGCGGTTGGCGCCGTCACCCGCGGTCATGCGGGCAGCTATGCGGCGGCTCCCCAGCGGACCAACAAGAAGCTCTATTCCGACGAGAACCCGATCGGCACGCCGACCTTCGAAGAGAAGGTCAAGGTGTTACAGGACATCGACGCCTATCTGCGCGGCAAGGACGCCAAGGTGCGCCAGGTGACCGCATCGATCGCCGCCAGCTGGCAGGTTGTCGATATTCTGCGCGCCGATGGTCACCGCGTTCGCGATATCCGGCCGATGACGCGTATCAACATCTCGGTCATTGCTGGCGAAGGCGACCGCCAGGAGAGCGGTTCCTACGGCAGCGGCGGCCGCATCGGCTTTGGCGATTTCATCGCCGAGGACAACTGGCAATACGGCGCCGACGAAGCCTTGCGGCAAGCGCTGGTGAACCTGGAGGCGATCGAGGCGCCCGCCGGCACCATGGACGTCGTGCTTGGTTCCGGCTGGCCGGGTGTCATGTTGCACGAAGCGGTAGGCCACGGTCTCGAAGGCGATTTCAACCGGAAAAAGACCTCGGCCTTTGCCGGTCTCCTCGGCCAGATGGTTGCGGCGCCCGGCGTCACAGTCGTTGACGACGGTACGATCGACAACCGCCGCGGCTCGATCACCATCGATGACGAGGGCACGCCGTCCGGCTACAACGTGCTGATCGAAAACGGCAAGCTGGTCGGGTACATGCAGGACCGACAGAACGCCCGCCTGATGGGCATGACACCGACGGGCAACGGCCGTCGGCAGGGCTATGCCCACGTTCCAATGCCCCGCATGACCAACACCTACATGCTGGGTGGCGACAAGACGCCGGAGGAAATCATTTCCTCCGTCAAGAAGGGCATTTACGCGGTTTCGTTCGGCGGCGGCCAGGTGGATATCACATCGGGCAAGTTCGTGTTCGGCTGCACGGAGGCCTACCTGATCGACAACGGCAAGATTGGCGCCCCGATCAAGGGCGCGATGCTGATCGGCAACGGGCCGGACGCCATGAAGCGTGTTTCAATGGTCGGCAATGACATGAAGCTCGACACCGGGATCGGCAATTGCGGCAAGGCTGGGCAATGGGTTCCGGTTGGTGTCGGCCAGCCGCACCTCAGGATGGATCAGATCACCGTCGGCGGCACGAAAGCCTAGTCTAGAACGAGCAGCGGCGATGAGCGAAATCGAAATCAGACCTTTCGTTGCCTCCGATATGGATGATGTTTTCGCGGTGATCCTGCCGATCCAGCGCGAGGAATTCGGCATCGCGATCACGGCCGACGACCAGCCTGATCTCGCCGCCATTCCTGATTCCTATCAATCCGGAAAAGGTCAGTTCTGGGTGGCGGTGCGCAATGGCCAGATCGTCGGCACGATCGGGCTGAAGGACATCGGCAACAGCCAGACGGCGCTGCGCAAGATGTTTGTTGCTGCCGATGTGCGCGGTCGCGAACATGGAGTCGCAGCCCGTCTTCTTGCCGGGTTGGTTGACCATGCGGAGGCTCAGGGGATCAAAGACATCTTCCTTGGGACCACGGATAAATTCCTCGCCGCCCACCGGTTCTACGAGAAGAATGGATTCGCCGAAGTTTCGAAAAGTGAGCTTCCGCCATCGTTCCCACTGATGGCCGTGGACAGCAAATTCTATCGGCGCAGGATCACTGCAGCCTAGCGCTGCTCTGGCCGGAAGAGCCATTTGCGCTTGATTGCCGCTGAGAGATCCAGATCGTTCCTGTGCGCGAAAAGAAGGATGTGGCCGAGGACATCGGCCGCCTCGTCGGCAAGGTCCAGCCGTAGCTCCTCATCCGACCTGCCCTTTTTGCGCCCTCTCCCGCTGACACGGTTCCAAGCCTGGGTAAGCTCGCCGATTTCCTCCTGAAGCTTCAGCAGAAACCAGTCCGCGTCGCGCTCGATGCCGTTGGCATCGGCGTAGTTCCGCGACGCACGCTCGAACTTTTCGGCGAGATCACTCAGCATCAGGGTTCTCCTTTTGTTTACAAAGGAGAACCCTGATTCTGTCGGAAAGTCGAGATGGATCAGCCGTGATCGGGCAACAGCATGCAGTCGTAGGAACGCTGCTTCAGCGCGTCGCAGGCAGATGTAGCGGCCTCGCGGCTCTGAAAGCCGATAAAGCGAGCGCGATAGACCTTGTTCGCGCCATTGCCGACAGCCTCGGTATAAGGCGATGCGGCCTTCAGTGCCGCACCACCTTCGGCCTTGGCCTGGGCCAGAAGGGCACGGGCGGCATCGTCGCTCGATGCAGCCGAGATCTGGATCTGCCAGTCGCCGGATGCCGACGGCGCGCCTGCGGACTTGGCGGCGATCTTGCCGGCATTGGCGGGTTCGGCGGCGGCGAACGGGCGCTCCAACGGTACAGTCGTATCGCTCAGAAAGCCGAGCGCCTTCGGCGCGAGATCATTGGTGCGCGGCGCAGTTCCCGGGATCGGCAGATCGGCATCAGCGGCAGCCGAAGCAACTTCGACTGTCTGGCGCGAGTTGGTGCTCGCGACGAGGTTGCCGCCCGCCGAGCGGCCAAGATACTTGTCGAGCAGACCGGCCATTTTGGCGTCGCGGCTGCGGGCAGTGCGGCCACCGAGCACGACGCCGACGACCCGGCGGTCGCCATCCTTGACAGCGCTGACCAGATTGAAGCCAGACGCGTTGGTATAACCCGTCTTGATGCCGTCCATGCCCTGGTAGCGGTACATCAGATTGTTGTGGCCGCGGATCGTGCGCCCACGGAACGTGAAGCTCGCCGTCGAGAACAGGCGGTATTCGCTCGGGAAATTCCGCATCAGCGCCACGGCAAGCGTGGACATGTCCCGCGCCGTAGTGACCTGCCGACCATCCGGAAGGCCGGAGGCATTGTAGAAGGCCGTACGGCGCATGCCGAGCTGCCGCGCCTTCTGCGTCATCATGGCTGCAAAGTTGGCTTCGGAACCGCCGAGCTTCTCGGCCATGGCTGCGGCAGCATCGTTGGCCGACTTGGTGATCATGCCGAGGATTGCTTCTTGAACGGTGATGGAATCGCCCGCGCGAACGCCGAGCTTTGTCGGCGGCCGCGAGGCGGCGTATCTCGACATGACAAGCGGAGTGTTCCAGCTGATCTTGCCGCGCTTGATCGCCTCGAAGGCCATATAAATGGTCATCATCTTCGTCAGCGACGCGGGATGATTCAGCACATCGGCGTTCTCGGCACTGAGCACCTTGCCGGTTCGGGCATCCAGGATCAGGGAGGCGCTGCCTGCCATCGCGGTCAACGGCGCCGCAACGACGAGCGTCGCTGTCATAATCGCGGCCAACAGCTTCTTCATGAAATTTCCCCTCAATGAACGAATAGCCGGCGCCATTCGGATTTGTCCCGTTCCACTACAGCAGTCGCCGATATGGCGCGACTTTGCGGCAACCGGTACCATTTTTGTCAAGTTTTACCTTTCATAGTGAAAATCCCGTAAAGAGGACACTCAAAAATCTTCATTCAGCAACACTTAACCGCAGGCTTGCTAGTTTCGCGGCTCCAGAAACCAGCGAGCAGTTGAGATGGCGGCGAGTATCAAAGGGCTTGCAAAGCAGATTGCGATTGCAGGCGGTCTTGAGACGGCCAACCTCCTGCGCGCAGCAGGCGTGATGCGCGGCGCGCGCGGACTTGGGGCCATCTGCACGCTCCATCATGTCCGTCCACGCGAGGAAACCGCTTTCGCGCCGAACGCGCACCTGGAAATCACGCCGGTATTCCTCGATCTCGTTCTCGATCGCCTGAAGAGCGACGGCTATCGTTTCGTGGCGCTCCACGAGATTCCAGCGCTGCTTTCGCAAACCGGGTCGAGCCAGCCCTTTGCCGCCTTCACGCTCGATGACGGCTACCGCAACAATCTCGTCTACGCCCTGCCCATCTTCGAAAAGTACGATGCGCCTTTCACGGTATTCGTCGCCAAGGGCCTCGCCGAACGCACGCATACGATCTGGTGGGAGACGCTGGCAGCGCTTCTGCGGAGAGAGGAGAGGCTCGGCTTCGATTTCGGTAGTGGCCACGAGATGCTTGACATCACGACGACCGAAGCAAAGGGCCGCGCTTTCGCGCGCATCGCCAGCCATCTTCATCGACATGACGAACGCGCCGCCGTCGCGGCCATCGACCTGATGGCGCGAAAGCACGAGATCGATCCGGACGAAATCGTCGACGATCTCGTCATGACACCGGCGGAATTCAATCTGCTTGAGGCGAGCCCCCTCGCCTCACTCGGCGCCCATACAATCAGCCACCGGGCGATCTCACGCCTCTCCGATCAGGAGGTTCGCGACGAGATGGAGGTGTCCCGCGACTACGTTGCAGCGATCACCGGACACCGGCCGGGCTCCTTCGCCTACCCTTATGGCACGCGCGAGGCCGTAACCCAGAGACAGGCACAGATCGCGCGCGAAGTCGGTTTCGACCTCGCGGTGACGACACAGGCGGGTGTTGTCACGAAGCGCTCGCTCAACAACATGACCTATCTGCCGAGGCTTTCGATCAACGGTCTCTATCAAAAGGTGCGGTACGTGTCCGGCCTTGCCTCCGGTATTCCGTTTCGGTTTGCGCCAAACAGGAGCTGAACGCTTCACGGATACATGCGAACCTTCGTCCAATCGCCTTCCGGCGAAGCCCGGCGAAACTCGATACGATCATGCAGGCGGAACTTCTGGTCCTTCCAGAACTCGATCGACACCGGCCGGATCCGAAAGCCCGACCAATGCGCAGGACGCGGGATCTCGCCGATCGCGTAGCGGGCGGTGTATTCGGCAACAGCTTTCTCAAGCGCGAACCGGCTCTCCAGCGGCCGCGACTGCTTCGACGCCCAGGCGCCAATCCGGCTGCCGCGGGCGCGCGTCTTGAAGTAAGCGTCTGCTTCTTCGTCCGTCACAACTTCGACAGGCCCGCGCAACCGAACCTGGCGGCGCAGCGTTTTCCAGTGGAAACACATGGCCGCCTTCTTCTGTCCGAGAATTTCCTGGCCTTTCTGGCTCTCGAAATTCGTGTAGAAGACAAAGCCGTCGTGATCGAATCCCTTAAGGAGTACCATGCGGACGTTGGGAAGGCCGTCCTCGTCGACCGTCGCAAGCGCTACCGCATTCGGGTCATTGATCTCGGAAGCTTCTGCCTCTTTCAGCCACTCCGAGAATAGATCGAAGGGTTCGTTTCGCTCGGTGAAGTCACCGCTTGTTAACTCATTTGCCGACATATTAGCTCAAATGCCCCGGGTTTATTCGAAGTTTGCCCAGCTTTTAGCTACTGGACAGGACGCAGGGTGGAAGTCATAGCAAAGTCAGATCGCCATACAAAGGGTCTGCTGCGTCGCAGCGCGGACCTATGCGTTGTCGGTACGGCGGTGCTCTCCCTCTCCGCCTGCGTCTCCAGCGGATTGGACCTCTTCAGCAGCTCGAAGGTCGATCGGTCGGTTGCGACTGGCACCGTGCCACAGCCAGCGCCGACGAGCGACTCGATTTCCGACGAAATGACTGTCGGCAACGCTGTGACCTCGGCCGATATCCAAAGGTTGGAGGGACGCCCCCTCCCCTGGGCGAATGCCTCGACCGGCAGCGCCGGCGTCATCGACACGATCGTCGAGAACACGGATTCCGGCCAGGTTTGCCGCCAGTTCCGCACGACGCGGCACTCCTATGTCGGCATCGCGAAATTTTACGGCAAGACCTGCTTGGTCGGCGGCGGCAACTGGCAACTGATGAGTTTCCAGCCGGAAAGCTGAGTGCCGCGCGTTGCGTGCTTAACACGCGCGGTTCCGTCCTCTCATGATGTTTAGCAAAAGGCTAACCATTCGGCGCAAAAGCGAGTTGTCCGCCACGCGGGCTAAGAACTGATTAGCAACTTCTACTCACAATCCGCCTGACGTGCGCACGGCTGCTTCCCTGGGGATGAGGCCGAGCGCCAAGTCAGAGGCTTCGGGGTGCTAGGGCAAGGGACAGGCACACCGCATCGGAACACCGGCGGTTTGGGGACATGCGCGATCCTTATAAGATTTTGGGCGTCAAGCGGGACGCGGGGCAGGACGAGATCAAGGCAGCCTGGCGCCACATGGCCAAGGCGGTTCACCCGGACCACAATCAGGGTGATCCGACGGCGAGCGCCCGCTTTGCCGAGATTGGCCGCGCCTATGAGACCTTGAAGGATCCGAAGAAGCGGAGTCTCTTCGACAATGCCGCGCGCATGGCGGAAGCCAAAGCCAATGAGAACACGATCATGCAACAGCGCCAGGCGGCTCGCGAAGCTGCCATGCGTGCCAAGGCAGCGCAAGCCAATGCCGAGCGCGTGATGGAAGAACTCGCGCGCGCCGCCGCCCAGAAGGCCGCGGCCGATGCCGCCAACCAGCAGAAGACTGGTGCTGCCGAACCGGCAGAAGAAATGATCGAACGTATCTTCGGCACGCAGGCACGCGCCGCAGCCGGTGGTGGTCGCGACCAGGGTTTTAGCGCTGGCGCCGCGAGGCGGCCGGAACCGGAGGCCGCGATCGCAGACAAACAGCCGGAGGCCGGCAAGGCCGAGGCTGAGCAGCAGGCTGCCGAGGACGCGGCCGCTCAGGCCTCTGCGATCATGCAGCCACTCAGCTTGCTGACTTCCCTGGTGCGTCGCTTCACCGGCAGCGGAACGCAGCAGGCACCTGAAAAGGTGCCCGACCAGTTCGCAACGAAGACCGTGAGCATCGACGATCTCATCAAGGGCAGCTGGCTGACGGTCGATCTCGGCGAAGGCCGGGAGGCCGGATTTGCGCTGGCCGCCGGTACGACGGAAGGCCACCAGGTACGTCTCAAGGGCCAAGGCCACAAGCTGACCGGCATGCAGCGGGGCGATGCGGTCATCAATATCCACATTGCGCCCGATGAGCGATTTACCGTCAGTGGCTTCGACCTGCACACCGTGCTACCGGTGACGATCGAAAATGCCGTGCTCGGAACCGATGCGCGCATCGAGGGCCCTCGCGGGCCGATCAACGTCACGGTTCCCGCCTGGTCTGGCTCCGACAGGACGATCCGAATTTCCGGTCAGGGACTTGCGAACGCAGATGGCGGCAAGGGAGATCTCGTCGTCGAACTGCGCATTATGTTGTGGGAAAAACCTGACGACAAAGTCACCGATCTGATGCGAAGCATGAAGAACGGGCTGTTTCTGTGAAATTTAGGTGACAAGCGCACCCTTTGTTACGATCCCTAACAGTTGATGATTGCTACTAATCTTGAACCGATTAGCAGCCTATGCCATAGGCAGGACCTATCAGAATTTCTTAGGGGGCAAAATATGGCTCAGGCAACAGGCCTCATGTCAGGCAAGCGCGGCGTCATCATGGGCGTTGCCAACAATCGTTCGATTGCGTGGGGTATTGCCAAGGCTATTCATGCACAGGGCGGCGAAATCGCATTTACCTACCAGGGTGATGCACTGAAGAAGCGCGTCGAACCCCTGGTTGCAGAGGTAAACGGCGTTCTTGCCGGACATTGCGATGTCAGCGACGAGTCGACCATCGATGCCGTCTTCGACCACGTCGAAAAGCTGTGGGGCAAGATCGACTTCATCGTTCACGCGATCGGCTTTTCGGACAAGGACGAGTTGACCGGCCGCTATGTCGATACCTCGGCCGACAACTTCGCCAAGACCATGCAGATCTCCGTCTATTCCTTCACCTCGGTGGCGCGTCGCGCCGAGAGGCTGATGACGGATGGCGGCTCCATGCTGACTCTGACCTATTACGGCGCCGAGAAGGTCATGCCGAACTACAACGTCATGGGCGTTGCCAAGGCGGCGCTGGAAGCCAGCGTGAAGTACCTGGCGGTCGACCTCGGACCGAAGAACATTCGCGTCAACGCCGTCTCCGCCGGCCCGATCAAGACGCTTGCAGCTTCCGGCATCGGCGACTTCCGCTACATTCTGAAGTGGAACGAATACAATGCGCCGCTGCGTCGGACGGTGACGATCGAAGAGGTCGGCGATGTCGGCCTATATCTGCTTTCGGATCTTTCTCGCTCGGTCACCGGCGAAGTCCACCATGCCGACAGCGGCTATCACGTCGTCGGCATGAAGGCGGTAGACGCACCGGACATTTCCGTCATAAAGGACTGATCGCACTCCTTTGCTGCGTCGTGCTCGCGACCCCTTCTTCGCGACAGCGATTGAGGGGTTGCGTGCCGTAAACGGAGCCGATCATTGCTTATCTACGTCGTCAGACACGGCCAGACAGACTGGAACGCCGAACGCCGCCTGCAAGGGCAGAAGGACATCCCGCTCAATGCCATCGGCAGAGCGCAGGCGTGGCAGAATGGTATCGACCTCGCAGAAATCCTGAAAGTCGAGGCAATCCCCTTTGACTTCGTCGCGAGCCCGCTCGCGCGAACCCGCGCCACGATGGAGATCATGCGCGAGGCGATGGGTCTTCCGTCGAAAGATTATCGAACCGACGAGCGCCTAGTGGAGGTTTCCTTCGGCGCTTGGGAAGGTTTCACGATCAAGGAATTGAAGGCAACGGCCCGGGACCGCATCACCGAGCGTAATCTCAACAAATGGGATTTCATTCCGCCAGGAGACGACGCGGAGAGCTACGAAATCATGTCCTGGCGCGTGGCGTCCTGGTTGAATTCCGTCGACAAGCCTACGGTTTGCGTGACTCATGGCGGCGTCATACGCAGTCTTTTCAGGACCATTGCGGCCTTACCGAAGGACGAAGCGGCAGAGGGCGAGATTCCGCAGGACCGGATCCTTAAGATTGATCGGGACAACGGGTTGATCGGCTGGATCTAGTTCCGATTACTGAACGACATCGAGATCGTTGATGACACGCTTGCCGTCGACCTCGGTATAGAAGACGATAACCTTGACGCCCGCCTTCAGCCCCTCAAAATTGAACTCTTCTGGCGCTTGGTAGGTTTTTCCGTCATCCAGAGTGAGGCTGAGATTGGTCATATCGACCTTCTTGATCGTCGCCTCGACGTCCGCGCTTTCAGCAAATCCGCCGATCGGCGACAAGAAACTCGCTGTGGCCAAAAGCGTAGCTACTACGAAGCGCATGGCGGACTTCCCTCGAAAACGCGACTCGATAACCCAACTGCGCACAGATAACCCCCCGAATATGGCGAAATTTGCCCGGAAGAATGATCTTCCGCGTCCAATTAATGAATAGTACTTTAACAATAACCGCATGCATTCGTTAATTATTTTCCCCGTATGTCCGCCTTTCTGGCAAAGAGGATTTCCGGGAAATCGTAAATTAACCGTCCCTATCTAAAATCTCCCTCGAATATGGGAGACTGGGTTTTGCTATTCCGCCACAAAGACAGCAACACGTTGCGGCGCGTCTTCAGGAATACACGCCTTGCCCTCCTAGTCTCCGGCCTCGTTGCTATTGTCGTCGTCATCGTCGGCTTTGGGCTCGACCGCGCCAATACTGCCGCTCATCTGCGCGAACTGACGATCCGGACGGAAAACGAGGTGAGCCTGATTCGTGCGCGCATCAGCGCGCAGACCAACATGGACATTACCGTCGTACGCGACTTGGCCAACATGGTTGCGGTCAATTCCAGCGTAAATGCCGAGGAGATGGAGCGGCAGATCAACTGGCTGCTCATCCAGAATCCCCACTTCCTGGATGTCGCCATCGCGCCGAACTTTATCGTCGGCAATGTCTTTCCCTCGCAAGCGGGTAAAGGTCGCATCGGCAAGGATGTCCGCGAGGTCCTCCTCGCCCGTCAAGCGGTGACGCGCGCCAGCGCCGAGCAGGCGCGTTTCTATGGACCGATCGCCGCCAGCGACGGCAAGGAAGCTTTCGGAATCTTCTTTCCCGTCTTCGTGAAGGAAAATGGGCAACGCCGTATCTGGGGCGCAGTCGAGGTTATGATCGACGCGAACATGTTCTATCAGAACACCGGATTGAAGCCCGCGCACAACAGTGAGAATCAGGAGAAATATCCGCACCTCGACCATCTCTCGATTGCGGTTCGCGACCTCGCTCTTGCGGACTCGGCCCTACCCTTTTTCGGCTCACCGGATTTGCGTGACAAGCGGCCGATGACGCGAAAGATCGCCTTTGCCGGCGGGCGCTGGGAAATTGCCGCGGCTCCGAAGACCGGTTGGAACGCGATTCCGGAAAACCAGTCGACGCTTCGGCTGATTATCGCTGCCGCAGGCTGCATCACCATCGTCCCAGTCTTCTTCGCGACCTTGCTGCTTGGCGAGCGAAACCGCAACATCGTCCAACTCAAGGTGCGCGAAGCTACGCTGCTCAAGCTGTCGCAGCGCCTCAATCTGGCATTGGAGTCGTCGAACATCGGCATATGGGAGCGGCATGACCACGGCGAAACGCTCTTCTGGGATGCCCGGGCCGCAGCGCTCCACGGGAAGCCGGCAGAAGATGGCAGTCACTCGCTGGAAGACTGGCTTGCCGCGATCGTTGCCGAAGACCGGCACCTCGCGGAGGTCCATTTCTTCAACTACCACGTCGCCGGTTCA
>Ga0102588_1001473_pt1 | contig 17207 bp, 10 predicted proteins | sample AraplaMF_Col_mMS_FD_76854 | JGI IMG/M metagenome (GOLD analysis project Ga0102588, IMG submission 76854) | Arabidopsis root microbial communities from the University of North Carolina, USA - plate scrape MF_Col_mMS (SPADES assembly) (version 2) | ecosystem: Host-associated > Plants > Roots >...
TCCTGACCTCGGCATCGGCCGCCAACGGCGGTGGCGGCGTGTCCTACGCCGCGGGCAACGGCGTGACCATCTTCGGCGGCAGCATCACGGCCGGCGCGGGGCGCGACATAACGATCTCCGGCACGGCTGGGGGCAAGAGCTTCACGGTGGATGGCGCAGTCGCGACCCTCGGCGCAGACGCATCGGCGGTGGCGCTCGCGATGGAGGCCGGCGGCACCGTGCGCGCCGAGGGCGGGCGCATCGCCATCGACGGTCGCGGCGGCGACGTGCTGGTGGGGCGCGTGAACGTTCGCGACGTGCCGTCGGGCACCGTCTTCGTGCCGGTGCTCGACGTGTCGAGCAGCACCGGCGCGGGCGGCACCGTCAGTCTCGCTGGACGCAACGTGCTCGTGATCGATGCGTTCGACGACGTGACCACCATCGACGCCGGCGGCGCGGGCCAGTCCGGCACCATCGACGTGCGAGCCACCAACAGCATCGCCATCAGCGACCAGGCCAGCCTGCGCGCCGACGCGAAATCGGCCTCCGGCAATGGCGGCACGATCAACGTGATCGCCGGCGACACGCTGCGCGGCTACGGCAGCATCTCGGCGCGCGGCGGCGCGAGCGGAGGCAACGGCGGCAGCATCGAGACCTCGGCACCGCACTTCGACCTGACGGGGCTGCGCGTGGATGCGTCGGCGCCGGTGGGTACGGCGGGTACCGCGGGCAAGTGGACCATCGACCCCTACAACGTCACCATCACCCACGGAACCGCCAGCGGCAGCCTGACCGGCGATCCTTTCGTGCCGCTCGCGAATTCCACGGTGCAGGACGGCGACATCAACGCGGCCCTCGACAAGGGCACCAGCGTGACGATCACCACCGGTACGGGCGGACTGGCTAGCGACGGCAACATCAACTTCGACACGCTGGCGGCGATCCAGCGCACGACGGGTGGATCGCCGGTGACCTTCCAGCTCGATGCGGCGCACAACATCAGCGGGTCTGGCAACAGCAACTCCATCCAGTCGGCGGGCGGGGCGCTCGACGTCGTCTTCAACGCCGGCGCAGGCGGTCAGGGCGGAGCGATCAGCTTCAATGGCAGCATCGCCACCAACGGCGGCAATGTGACGATGAACGCAGATGCCGGCCCGAGCGCCGGATCGGCGATTTCACTCAACGGAACCACCATCGACACGCGCACCACCGCGGCGGGCGACGGCGGACCGAGCGGCTTCGTACAGCTCAGCGGCACGCGCAGCCTGCCGCCAACCATCTTCAACACGGTGCCCACGGTCGACCTCACGGGTGTCAGCATCAGGAGCAGCAGTGGCGATGTGTCCATCACGGGCACGGGCCAGCACGGCGACGGCGTGCGCATACAGAACGGCACGGCCGCCAGCCAGATTCTCACCACCAGCGGCGACATCTCCATCACTGGCATCGGCGCCAGCTACAACTACAGCATGTCACCGCTTGCCGTGCAGAGCGTGGACATCACCGGCGCGACGGTCATCCGGAGTGTCGACGGCAACATCGCGATTCGCGGCCTGGCGACACCGGGGCCGCTGGATGCGCCTTCGAGCGGCGTGTTGGTGGCGGGCACGGCACTCGTCACCACGCTCGGTGCGGGCAACATCGATATTGCAGGTGAATCCCAGACCGATGGTGCCGGCGTGACCATCGGCGCCGGAGCGAGCGTGAACGGCAACAACAACGTCGTGCTTCGCGCCAGCAACGACGGCACCTCCGACGCAGTGGTCCTGACCGGCACGGTCCGCGCCGGCAGCGTGCTGAACCTGCGCCCCGGCGGTGTCGACGCCGCAGGCAACGCGGTCGACCGTACAGCCAACCCCATCACGCTGGGTGGCACCGCGGCCAACGGCTTCGCGGTGTCGGCCGACGAGTTCACGCGGCTGGACGCGCCCGCCATCGTGGCCGGCAGCAACGCGCATGCGGGCAGCATCAACGTGGTGGGCCCGCTCACCGTGCCCGGCGCGCTGACGCTGCAGAACACCGGCGGTGGAGGCGGCATCCAGCTCGGCGGCGCGCTCACGGCCGCGACCGTGGGGTTGATCTCGGGCGGCAACATCACGCAGACCGCGTCGGCACCGATCACCGCCAGCACGCTGCTGGCACGTTCCACCGGCGGCAGCGTGCTGCTGGACCAGGCCGCGAACAACGTCAGCGCCGACACGCTCGGCGGCAGCGCGGCCGGCGCCTTCCGCTACGTGGACGTCGACACCGTCAAGCTCGGCTCGGTGAGCGTCACCGGCTACGACGCGGCGGGCAACCTGCCGCAGATCGTGTCGGCCAGCTCGATGGCGGCCGATACCGTGGCGGTGCGCACGCTCAGCGGCGACCTGCTGCTGGGCACCAACGTGAGCAGCACCGGCGGGGTCGACCTGGTGGCGGGATCGCGCTTCCAGAACACCGGCGGCTACACCATCGCCGGCGCGCCGTGGCGCGTGTGGGCCGACACCTGGGTGGGAGAAACGCGCGGAGGCCTCGCGGGCTCGGGGCTGTACCCCAACCTGTACCACTGCTCCTACTCGGGCCTGTGCGCGGTGAGCATCCCGGCGGGCGCCAACCACTTCATCTACGCGCAGCAGCCGGTGGCCACGGTGCTCATCGGCAATGCGAGCAGGCCCTTCGGCTATCCGAACCCGCTCTTCAGCTACCTCGTCACGGGGTTGATCCTGGGCGACACGGGCGCAGGCTTCTCGGGCTTCGTGTTCTCGCCCGCGCTGCAGGCGAGCCCGCCGGGCGTGTATCCGATCAATGGCGCCTTCACCTCGGCCGAGGGCTATGCGGTCAACGTCGTGCCGGGCAACCTGTTCGTCAACCAGATGCCCGACCTGCCGCGCCCCGACGCGCTGCGCGACCTGCCCGCGACCTGGGTGTACGACCGCAACATCGGCCCGCCGCCGATCTGCTTCGCCACCGGCCCGCTCGACGGCGACCGCGCGACGCAGGGCGGCGACGTGCTGGCGCGCGAATGGTCGCGCGTGCGCTCGCGGCCCAACCTGTCGAGCTGCGTCGATACCGAGAAGCGCAACGGCTGCGCCGATTTCTGAGGCGTGTGAACGCTCTTCCTGAGCGGCGTTAACGAACCGTTGCGCGAAGAGGCAAGCCTCTTCATGCACGCAAGAATGATCGCGCAGTAGTTCACGCAAGGCGCGGCCGGCTCGCGCGATGTCATCGGCATGGGTGCCTCGGCACACAGAATCCCGAACAAACAAAGTCTTCGTCCTCGGCACGAGAGACGGTCTGTCCAGGGAGTTCCATGTCCAACGTCAACGGCGCGCTCGCACGCGCCTTTCTGCCATGAGGCGGCGCGTCGGCGTCCGCACGCCCGCGGGCGATGCCCTTCGATTCCATCGTCTCGCCGGCCGCGAGGAATTGAGCCGGCTCTACAGCTTCGATCTCGATCTGCTGGGCAGCCACGACGCGGTCGATCCGAACGCGATGCTGGGAAAGTCCGCCACCGTCGTCATCCAGACCGAAAGCGGCGAGGCACGGCACCTCGACGGCATCGCCACCCGGTTCGGTCTCTCGGGCGAGGACGACCGCCATTGCTTCTACCGGATGCAGCTGCGTCCATGGCTGTGGCTCGCCACGCTGCGCTCCGATTTCAGGATCTTCCAGGACCAGAGCGTTCCCGAGATCGTCGCGGCCGTGCTCGAGCGCTACGGCCATCCGTTCGAACGCAGGCTGGGCAGAAGCTACCGCCGCTGGAACTACTGCGTGCAGTACGGCGAGAGCGACTTCGACTTCATCTCTCGCCTCTGCGAGCACGAAGGCGTCTATTACTTCTTCCGCCATGAAGCGGCTCAGCACGTGCTGGTCTTCGCCGACGACATCGCCGGCTCGCACGGACCGCTGCCCGGCGGCGAAGAACTTCGCTTTCATGTCGACGAGCAGGCCGGCATGACCGGCGGCCCGGATGCCGGCGAGCGCGTCTACGAATGGACGGCCTGCGAAGAGGTTCGGCCCGGCCGCTTCCTGCATGACGACTATGACGACCTGCACCCCAGGGCAGACCTGAGCCAGTCGCGCCAGAAGGCCATCGGCCACGACCACGACCACGACCGCTACGAGCAATACGAGTGGCCCGGCGGCTACACCCGGCTGGAAGACGGCGACGCCTATGCGGCCATCCGCAACGAGGAGCAGCACAGCGAACGCAGCCGTGCCAGCGGCCGCTCCAACAGGCGCGACCTTGCGCCGGGATTCACCATGCGCCTGGCGGAACATCCCCGCGCCGACCAGAACCGGCAATACCTGCTGCTGGGCGTGAGCTACGACCTGCAGGAGAACCTCCAGGCCACCGAGGGAAGGCAATCCTCGGAAGGCTCGGTGCAGCGCTTCGCGTTCGAGGCCCAGCCCACGAACCTTGCATGGCGGCCCCGGCGCACGACACCCAAGCCGCGCACGCATGGGCCTCAGACCGCGGTCGTGGTCGGCCCCGCTTCGGAGGAGATCTGGACCGACCAGCACGGTCGCATCAAGGTGCAGTTCCACTGGGACCGGCTCGGCCGCCACGACGAGAACACCAGCTGCTGGATGCGCGTGTCCTCGAACTGGGCGGGCGCGAACTTCGGCGAGGTGGCGCTGCCCCGCATCGGGCAGGAGGTCATCGTCGACTTCCTCAACGGCGATCCGGACTGCCCCATCGTCATCGGCCGTGTGCACAACGCCGACCTCATGCCGGCCTGGGCGCTGCCCGCGCAGAAGCACCTCGCCGGCTATCGCAGCCGGGAGCTCGGTGGCGGCGAACGCGGCAACCATCTCGCGCTGGACGACACGAGCGGCAAGCCGCAGGCCCAGCTCAAGAGCGATCACCTCAGCAGCAGCATCAGCCTCGGGCACATCGGCCGCATCGAGAGCACCGCAGGCCGCCAGGACGACCGCGGCCAGGGCTTCGAGCTGCGCACCGACGGACGCGGCGCGGTGCGCGCAAGCGCCGGCCTGCTCATCACCACAGAGGCGCGGCCGAATGCACAGGCCCACATCACGGACATGCGCGAGACCGTGGGGCGGCTGGTGCGGGGGCGCGAACTGCATGAAGGCCTGGGCCGGATGGCGCAAGACGCCGGGGCGCAGGAAGCGGGCGACCAGGACGAGGTGGTCCGCGAGCTCAAGGAGCAGGACGAGGCCATCCGGGGCAGCCCCGGCGCGGCGGTGCAGGGCGAGTTCCCCGAATTCGCACGGCCGCACCTGACCCTGGCCAGCCCGGCCGGCATCCAAGCGGCTACGCAGGGCTCCACGCATGTCGCCAGCACGGGGCACAACGCTCTCACCAGCGGTGCGCACACCAGTGTGAGCGCGGGCAGGAGCCTGCTCGCCAGCGCGCGTGACGCGGTGCGCCTGTTCGCCTGCAAGGCCGGCATGCGGCTGATCGCAGGCAACGCGGACATCGACATCCAGGCCCTGCGCAACAGCATCAACCTGCTGGGCAGGCTCAACATCAAGCTCGAGGCGGAGCGCATCACCATCACGGCCAAGGAGGAAGTGCTGATCAACGGCGGCTCCAGCTTCAGCCGCTGGAACGCGCAGGGCATCGTGCACGGCACCAACGGCCTGTGGCGCGAACACGCCGCGACCCACAGCTTCGTGGGCCCCGCGAGCCGCGCGCCGCAGCTGGTGAACCAGGACCCGAACGCCGCCTTCGATCAGGAACTCATCTTCCATCACCTCGACGAGAACAACTCGACGGCGGCCAGGCAGGTGTTCAGGCTCGTGCGCGAAGGCGAGCAACCACCGCGCGGCCCGGCGACCGCCGGCGCACAAGCGGCCGACCGCGGGGGAGCCATCACCAGCAGCGACGGCTCGACGCAAGCGCAGCGTGCCGACGCACCGGAGTTCTACAAGGTGCGCTGGCTCGGACGGATCAAGGAAAGCTCGAACGCCGAAGGGAGGGCGTGATGGGGGTACAGGGAGAAGACGAGGACCACTGGACGGATTTCTCGCTGGGCATCGGCGGCTTCGCCGAGGTGGGCGTGGTCACCACGCCCGTGTCCGACAAGCGCAGGGTTCGCGTGCGCGTGCCGCCGGGAAAGCTCATCCCCATCGTTTTCCTGCCCGGCATCATGGGCAGCAACCTGCGGCTGTCCAGGGCGCGGCAGGCGCTGCTCAAGCGCCAGGACAACATCGCCTGGCGGCCCGACGACACCGGCGACGTCCTGGGCCGGCGCAACGACAGCCCCGCACAGCGCCAGATGCGCCTGGACCCCGACGAGGTGGAGGTGGACCGCTACGAGGCCACAGACAATGGCCCGGCCGGATACGACGCGACGGGAGACGCGACCGTCAGCTCCGACAAGCGCCACGCCAACGTGCCCGACAAGCTGGGCCCCGTCAGCAAGCTGCTGATCGACGACCCCAAGGCCGACCCCGACCACCCGCTGGCGGCCAACAGGCAGAGCTTCTCGGCCGCGCAGAAGGCCCGCGCGCGCGGCTGGAGCGAGGTGATGTTCAGCGCCTACGGCGACATCATCAAGCAAATGGAAAGCCGCCTCAACGACATGCTGCAGGGCCAGGGCGAGCAGGTGAAGGTGTCTTCCTGGTGGGCGAACAGCGAAGACCGCCAGGCGATGGTGGGGCGCGAGCCCTCGAGCTTCGGCGCGCAGGAAGGCGCCGCGCTCTCCGAGGCCGACCTCATGAAGATCGGCAACTGCTGGTACCCCGTGCACGCCTTCGGCTACAACTGGCTCAGGAGCAACGGCGAGGAAGCGAGGTCGCTCGCGCCGAAGATCGACAAGCTCGTGCAGACCTACAACGACAACGGCTTCGACTGCCCCGGCGTCATCCTGGTCACGCACAGCATGGGCGGCATCCTGGCGCGCGCGTTGATCCATCCGGACTACGGCAACATCAAGGACAAGGTGCTGGGCATCGTGCACGGGGTGATGCCCACCACCGGCGCCGCGGCAGCCTACAAGCGCATGCGCGCCGGCTTCGAGGGCGGAGGTTTCCTGGACATCGTCGCGAACATCATCCAGGGCCTGCTGGGCGACGATGGGGAGAAAGTCACGGCAGTGCTGGCCAACGCGCAGGGCGGCCTCGAGCTGCTGCCCGCCGCCGCGTACGGCACGCAGTGGCTGCATGTGCAGGATCAGGAGGGCAATTTCCTCGCGCGGCTTCCGCAGGGCGATGCCGTGGAGGAGATCTATACGCAGGGGCCGGACAAGTGGTGGCGGTTGATCAATCCGGAGTGGATTGATCCGGCTGGGCAGCTGGAGAAGCCTCCCGGAGAGGGAGGCAAGTCAGAGCAGCAGATTGGAGCAGAGGCGACAACGCGGCGAGTCGCCAGCGCAATGAAATTCGCCAATGCCATCGAGAACACCTTTCACGAACTGACCTACGCCCACTACGGCAACGACCCGAAACAGTTGGCATGGAACGAAGTGTCGTGGCGCGTTGTTGATGGAGATGCGGCGAAGGCTGGCGATCCGGCCAACTGGACCCTGCTGCTCGGTGGGAAGGGTGACAACAAGAAGGGCTTGCTGAAGGTGCGCGGCAACTACGGCACGGAACTCATCCTGAAGCTGCAACCACCCGGCGCAGCTGCTGACGGCACAGTCCCTGTGGAGCGTAGTGCCAGCAAGGTCAAGGCCAAGCTCAAGTTTGTCCAGCGCGGCTATGACCACCAGAACAGCTACAGGAACCAGGACGCCAACGCCTCGACGCTGTACGGCATCGTGCGCATCGCCAACGAATTCGATCCGGCGTGGTGGGACAAGAAGGACTGAATCTCCTACTCAGAACATGAAAGGAAAGGCGACCATATGAAGAACACTCGCATTGAACGGTTGTTCGAACACACCAAGCTGCTGTGCTTCGGGCGCTACGTACTTACGGCCCCTGTGGACTCGCGTCTGGCCTTTGGGCGCGACTTCCCGACTTTGGCAAACCAAGCCAAAGACATCGATAAGGTCATGGATGCCGAGCGGGCAAAGATCCTGGCGGCGGACAAAACTGCCGAGATCAACTACTTCGGCAAGGGCCCAGCTCCAAACACATGGCTGATTCGGTCCTACATGGACGACACGGCCAAAAAACTTGAGCTGGAAGGATTTCGCAACTATCACATCGTGGGGCCGCACATTTTTGTGAACGACAGAGGAACCGCAAAGAGTCAAGGTGTTACGGCCGATTCCATCCTCCAAAGCACGATCGAAATCGCCCAGAATCTGCGTCCTCGCACCCCCGACGAGGTCCCCACCGAACAAGGCCTGTGCCACGAGTTCGGCTTCCGCCGCCTCGACGGCTCCAGGGGCAACGTGCTCACGCAAGTCGGCCTCCACATGGCAGTTCTGCCCGACGTGGTCTTCAGCGTCGAGAGCAACCAGACCGTCAACACCAAGTTCGCCGGCAACAGCGACGGCCTGCTCAAGCTCATCGCCGACCGCAAGCGTGAGGCCGGCAGCAGGTACCCCAAGCTCACGACGTTGCGCGAGGGCAGGAAGAACGTCCACGGCTGGAACGGGGAAGAGTCGCTGGTGCGCCGTGCCGACGGCACGCACGACTTCGAATGGATGTTCATCGGCGAGAACGGCGGCAGCGTCGCACGTCCCGGCAACCTCGACGTGACGATGCATACCAAGGTCATGGCAGATCGCATCGGCGCGGCGCCGGCTTCCTCGCTCAGTGACGAGGAAGCCATCGCGCTGTGGGACAGGCTGCTGGACGGCCTGAAGTTCCGCGTTGCGGTGCCGGGTGCACCGGCCGAAGCCGTGGCGATCCAATGAGGGAATCCACGATGACAGCGGAACACAACCCGACGCGACGCAAGGCGATGCAGATGGCCGCCGGTGCTGTCGCGATGGCAGCTTTGCCGGTGCCTGTGATTGCGCGGCTTCAGGTCGAAGGCGACTCCGCCGGGCCATCGACCAATGTGCTGTGGAAGCCCATCGACGATGCCCGGCGTTTCGAGAAGCCATCCGACGATCTTCTCGAGGTCGGCTTCTCACGGTGAGTGCCTCGGGGCGCGCCGACCCCGCGAGGCTCGCGCCATTTAGGCGACGCCTCGTGCGCGCCGGTTCGACATCACGACGTTGTCCTTCGGGATGACCTGGCCTTCGCGCATCGCCGTGATCCATGCATCGGTGGAAGTCACGGCCGCGAAGTTGCTGTGGAACACCACACTGAAGACGCGGTGGATCTCCTCGGCCGTCACCTTGCCCGCCGCGTTCTCGTAAGGCAGCGCGCCGCTGGCGTCCGCGAGGAACTCCACGGCCAGGCCCCGGTGCATGGCTTCGTACACGGTGGAGGCGTCGCAGTTCTGCGTCATGTAGCCGGCCACGCTCAGCGTGTCGATCTCGTTGCGCGCGAGCCAGTCGGCGAAGTCGGTGCCGGTGAACACGCTCGGAAAGCTCTTGGTGACCAGGTGGTCGTGCGGCCGCTTCGCGATCTCGGGGTGCAGCTGGCCGTTGTGCGCGTCGGCCTGGAACACCGGCGCGCCCTTGGGCGCATGGTGGCGCACCACTACCACCGGCGTGCCGGCGGCGCGCGCGGCGTCCATGGCCTTCGTCACGTTCGGCAGCGTGTCCAGGATGGGCGGGTACTCGATCGGCAGGCCGCCGCCTTCGAAGTATTCGTTCTGCACGTCGATCACGACGAGGGCGCGGCGCGGCCTGGTTGTGTTGCTGCTCATGATGGGCTCCTTCTCTTGTGTGGTTCGGATGACTGGATTCTTCCCGTGGGCCCCATTCCCCGAAAGTGGCCCGAAAGCCATTCATCGATAAGATCGGGCCATGAGCACCGCTGCCACCGAAACCGTCGCGGTCGTCGCCTTCGACGGCATCAGTCCCTTCCACCTGTCCGTGCCCTGCATGGTCTTCGGCGAGGACCGCACCGAGGCCGGCGCGCCGCGCTTCCGCGTGCAGGTGTGCGCGCCCGAGCCCGGCGAGCTGCGCACCAACGCGGGCTTCTCGCTGGTGGTGCCGCACGGGCTGGAGGCGATACGCCGCGCGCGCATCGTGGTGGTGCCCTCATGGCGCGACGACTGCAGCGCGGCGCCGCCCGAGCTCGTTCGCGCGCTGCAGGCCGCGCACCGGCGCGGCGCCACCGTAGTGGGCCTGTGCCTGGGCGCCTTCGTGCTGGCCGAGGCCGGCCTGCTCGACGGCCGCCCGGCCACCACGCACTGGAAGCTGGCGCCCGCCTTCGCCAGGCAGTACCCGAAGGTGAAGCTGCAGCCCGAGGTGCTCTACGTGGAAGACGGCAACGTGCTCACCTCCGCCGGCACCGCGGCCGGCATCGACTGCTGCCTGCATCTGCTGCGCGTGCGCTACGGCGCCGAGACGGCCAACCGCGCCGCGCGGCGCATGGTGGTGGCGCCGCACCGGCAGGGCGGGCAGGCGCAGTACATCGAGCAGCCGGTGCCCGCCACCGCCGAGCGCGACCGGCTCGCGCCGCTGCTCGAATGGCTGGGCCGGCACCTCGACAGGCCTCACGAGCTCGACGACCTCGCGCGGCGCGCGCTCATGAGCCGGCGCAACTTCACGCGGCGCTTCCGCGAATCCACCGGCACCACCGTCGGCCAGTGGATGCAGAACCAGCGCCTGGCGCTCGCGCAGCGCCTGCTCGAAACCACCGACCATCCGGTGGAGCGCGTGGCCACCGGCGCCGGCTTCGGCTCGGCGGTGTCGCTGCGCAAGCATTTCCTCTCGGCCTTCAAGGTGTCGCCGACGGCGTACCGGCAGCAGTTCTCGCGGGCCAGTATCGACTGACCGGCGCCTGCGCTCAGTGCGCCGGCACCTGTCGCCGCGTGGTGAGCAGCGCGCGCAGCTTGGCCGGCGCGACCGGCTTGGTCAGCAGCATCACGCCGCCGTGGCGCAGCCGCTGCAGCACCTCGGGCCCGGTGGCGCCCGAGACCAGCACCGCCAGCGCCTCGGGCTGCAGCCGCCTGGCGGCGTCGATCACGTCCACGCCGTCGCCGTCGCCCGCGAGCTGCAGGTCGCACAGCACCGCGTCGTAGTGGATGTCGCCGGTGCCCAGCCGCGCGATGGCCTCGGCGCCGGTGCTCACGCACTCCACCTGGCAGCCCCATTGCTCCAGCAGCGCGCGGCTGCCGTCGAGGATGGCGGGGTCGTCGTCCACCACCAGGCAGCGCAGGCCCACCAGCGGCGCGGGCGCCATCGGCGCCGGCTGCGGTGGCGCCACGTCGGCCAGCCGCGCGGCCGGCAGCGTGAAGGCGAATGTGCTGCCCGCCTGCAGCGCCGAGCGCACCGTGATGCGCGTGCCCAGCAGTGCGGCGATGCGCGCGCAGATCGCCAGCCCCAGCCCGAAGCCGCGGCGCCGGTCGCGCTCGGTGTTGGCCACCTGGTAGAACTCCTCGAAGATGCGGCCCTGGTGGATGGGCGCGATGCCCACGCCGTTGTCGCGTACCTCGATGCGCACGCCGCCCGCGCTGCGCCGCGCCGCCACCAGCACCGTGCCGCCCTCGGGCGCGTGGCGCAGCGCGTTGGTGACGAGATTGCCGACGATGCGCCGCAGCATCGCCGCGTCGGTGCGCACCGCCAGGCCCCGGTCGCTCCAGCGCAGCCGCACGCGGGCCTCGACGGCGGCCGCGGCGTGTTGCGCGTCGAGCTGGTCGAAGAGTTCCGCGAGCGGCACCTTCGCGATCGCCGGCGTGAGCACCTGCGCGTCGAGCCGCGAGATTTCGAGCAGGTCGTCGAGCAGCACGCCCATGAACTCGGTGCTTTCCTGCAGCCGCAGCACGGCCGGGCGCTGCGCGGGCGTGGCGCCGGGCAGCAGTCCGTCGATGAACAGGCCCATGGCATGCAGCGGCTGGCGCAGGTCGTGGCTCGCGGCCGCGAGGAAGCGCGCGCGCGAAAGAGCTGCCTGCTCCGCCTCGGCCATGCGCTGCAGCGCGACGGCGGTGGCCTCGCGCACGCGCTCTTCGCTGATCTGGCGGTTGCGCTGCAGGCGCTCGGCCAGGCGGTCGATGTCGTGCGCGAGCACCGCGAGCTCGTGCGTGCCGCGCGTGCCGCCTTCCACCACGTCGCAGCGCACCTCGAAATGACCGGCCTCCAGCGCCGCGACCGTGCGCGACACGCGCCGCAGCGGCCGCGCCACCGTGCGCGCCATGTGGCGTACCGAGGCCCATGCCGCCATCAGCGCCACCAGCGCGATGCCGATGCCGGCGATGAGCGAGCGGCTGCGCTCGCGCGTGTAGGCGGTGGTGTCGCGGAAGGTCTGCACCAGGCCGATGGGCGTGTCGCCCGCCGCGGTGGAGCCGGCCGGCGCGAAGGCGCTGGCGCGCGAGGCCTCGCGCAGCGTGACCGGCGAGGTGAACATGCGCAACTGCGCGAGCGACGCAGTCTTCGGCCCGGCCGTCACGTAGATGCCCGCGCTGTTGCTGATTTCCACACGAGTGACCTGACCGCCGCGCAGCGCGGCATTGGCCACGTTCTGCAGCGCCGGCACGTCGCCCGCGTAGAGGCTAAGGTCGGACATGGCCGCGACCTGCCGCGCCACGGCCTGGCCCTCGGCGTCGAAGGCGGCTTCGAGGGTCTGCAGCCGGTTGTGCGTGAACCAGCCGGTGAGCGCCAGCGCCACCGCCGCGCACGGCACCACGCCAAGGCGAAACAGGTCGCGCTGCAGGTTGCCGCGCACGACCAGCGTGTGGGGCGACTGGAAGGATGCGGGCGGCGGGGATGGCGATGGCGGGGACTGCGATGGCGTGCCCGCGCCCTCCGTCCCCGAGGGCCCAGCCGGGTCGTGGGAGGGCGGAACGCTGCTCATCGCGGGGCCGCGAGCCGGTCGGTCAGTTCCCGTTCCTCCGGCAGGCGCAGGCCGAGTCCGCGTGCCACGGTCGCGTTGACGCGCACGGTGGCGGGCGTCGCAGCTTCCACCAGCGGTGCGTTGTTGCTGTTGCCGCTGCCCGTGCCGGCGCTCGCGACCTTCTGGCCGAGCTGCCGCGCCTGCTGGGCGAGCTGCGAGGGCGTGGAGACCGCCGCCGCCAGGCCGCCCGAGCGCACCAGCCCCTCGCTGGCGCCGAACACCGGCAGGCCGGCGGTCGCGGCGGCGCGCAGCACCGAGAGCGTGGCCGCCTGGTTGTCGCCGATCAGGTCGGGCAGCACCATCAGCGCGTCGCTCTGCGGCACCACCTGGCGCAGGGCCGAGGCGATCGACCGCGCGTCGGGCGCGTATTCCACGCGCAGGTCCCACGCCGGGTTCGCGCCCTGCGCTGCGCGCTGAAGCTCGCGCACCAGCGGCTCCGACTCGGGCGTGGCGACCACGCCAACGCGGTGCTTCTGCGGCAGCACCGCGTTGACCAGCGCGAGCTGGTCGGCCATGGCCGGGTCGCGCAGCAGCACGCCCACGCGGCGGTCGCCGCGCCGCAGCGCCGGGCTGGAGGCCTTCAGGGTTTCGTATTCGAGGCGGCTGAGCATCGCCAGCACCAGCGGCTCCTGGCCCGGGCGCTCGACCGCGGCGCGCGCGGCGGCGGGGCCCACGGCCATGGTGAGCGGCGTGTCGGCGGCGCTGGGGCGCAGGCCGCGCGTGCGCACACCCGCGTTGGCGGCGCGCTCGGTGTCGGGAGCCGCGGCCGCCTCGGGTTGCGCCGCGCCGGGCGCGCCGGGCGAGACGCGCACCAGCTCGAACCTGCCGCCCGGCTCCTGGTCCGCGCGCAGCTGCTGCACGAACTCCGAAGACGCAGCCATGTCGTCGCCCATCAGTACCGTGAGGCTGGCGGCCGCGACGCTGCCGCCAGCCGCGGCCCACGCGAGCGCCGCCACCAGCGCGCTGCGGGCGGCGCGCCACAGCCTTCTCGAGGAGGGCGGGAGAACGGAGATCACGGCAACAAACATGGACTGCTTCCGCAGCGAGGAGCGATGATCCAATGTAAGGACGACCCCCTCTTCGCGCGATAAGGCGGAGGGCTTATGTCAGCGTCGACGGTCGCCTGCCCGCGTGACGAATTCCACGCGGTGATGGCCGCACGGCCTATGCCCGATGGAGTACCCAGGCACTTACCGCAGGCCCTATGCCCCCACCGCCTGCGCCGCCGCCGCGCGCTGCGCCTGTATCGCCTGGCGCAGCACGCGCGGCGACACCGGCTTGTAGAGCACCGTGATGCCGGCGCTCGCCACCTCGCGCAGGCGGTCGGGCTTGGTCTCGCCGGTCACCAGCAGGCGCGCGGTGCCGGCGCCGATGCCGCGCGGGTGGCGCTCCAGCGCGGCGATCACGTCCAGGCCGTTGTCGCCGCCCTGCAGCAGCAGGTCGCTGATGACCACGTCGGGCGGCTGCGCCCAGCCGTCGGCCATGGTCAGCGCCTCGGCGCGGGTCTGCGCGGGCAGCACCTCGGCGCCCCAGTTGGAGAGCACCACCGTCAGGCCCTCGAGGATGGTGCGCTCGTCGTCGATCACCATGATGCGCACGCCGGCCAGGCTTTCCTCCTCCTCGATGGCGGCGACGGCGGGCGACGCCGCGGGCGCCGGCAGCGCGGCCGGCGCCGAGCGCACCAGCACCCGCACGCAGGTGCCCTTGTGCAGCTTCGAACTCAGCTCCACGCGCGTGTTGAGCAGCTCGGCCAGCCGCTGCACCGTGGCCAGGCCCAGCCCCATGCCGCGCGTGCCGCGCGATGCCTGCCGGCTCGCGGGCTCGACCTGGTAGAACTCCTCGAACACCCGCGCCTGGTGGTGCGCGGCGATGCCCACGCCGGTGTCGACCACGTCGATGCGCACGCCCCGGCCGCGCCGCCGGGCGCCGATGAGCACGCCGCCCTCGATGGTGTGGCGCAGCGAGTTCGACACCAGGTTGTTCAGGATGCGCGAGAGCATCACGTAGTCGCAGCGCACCCACACGTCGGTCTTGCGCACCACCAGCCGCAGGCCCTGCTGCTCGGCCACCGGGCGGAAGTTGCGGCTGATCTCCTCGAACAGCCGGTCGAGCGGAAAGTCGATCCACTGCGGCTGCAGCACGCCCGCGTCGAGCTGCGACAGGTTCAGCAGCTCGGAGAAGAGGCGGTCCAGCGAATCCACGCACTCGCGGATGTGGCCGATGCGCTGCAGCTTCACCGGGTCGCTCTCGCCGTTGGCCAGCCCGTCGGAGAAGAGCGTGAGCGCATGCAGCGGCTGGCGCAGGTCGTGGCTGGCGGCTGCCAGCAGCCGGGTCTTGGCCTGGCTGGCCACTTCGAGCAGCTGGTTCTTGCGCGCCAGTTCGGCCGTGGCCTCGTTGATGCGGCTCTGCAGCAGCCGGTGGCTCTCGGCGAGCGCGCGCGCGGCCTCGTTGAAGCCCTGCTGCAGGTGCCGCACCTCCGCCGTGCCCTCGATGGCCACGCTCGCGTCCTCGCCCGCGCCCAGCCGGTCGACCGCCTTGCCCAGTGCGCGGATGGGCTCGCTGATGCGCCGCGCCGCCCACCAGCCCGCCAGGCCCACCCCGAAGAGGCTGATCGCCAGCACCAGCCCCACGTTGAACCACACCGAGCGCCGCGCGCTCTGCACGGCCGCCAGGCTCATCTCGACCATCACCTTGCCGTTGTGGCGGCCGTCGTCGCTCACGATGGGCACCACCACCTGCAGGCCCTCGGCGCGGGCGCGGTCGATGGTCTCGGAGTTGGCGACGATCTCGCCGTCCTCCGTCCAGATCTGCACCTGCTGCACGTTGGGCTGGTAGGTGCCCGACTGGGCGGTGCGCGCCAGCGCGCGGCGGTCCATGCGCGCCAGCGGCGCCTGCGCCACGGTGGCCACCTGCAGTGCCACGGTCTGCGCGTTGGCCCGCATCAGCTCGGTGAGGTTGCCCAGGTGCTGGCGCGTCAGCACGGCGATCGCCGCCAGCGTGGCCAGGGCCGCCGGCACCATCGCCAGCAGGATCAGCTGCTGGGCGAAGGTCAGGCGGGCCAGGCCTCGGATGACGCGGAAATTCCAGTTCATGGGCGCATCGGACGCATGGGGGCCGAGCTTATTGGGGCCGTCCGGAGCGGGAAAGCTAGGTAAAACATCACAAAAAATGCTTGTAATTGATATTTAATGACGTCCGCGCTGCCATGTTAGACCCGCCGATGCGCGCCGGCCCTATGTCTTTCGCTCCAGAAATGCTGGCTTCCATGCGCCGATTCGCCGAGTTTCCAGCCGCCTGGCTCCGCGCGGCCGCCTTGGCGCTGCTGGCGGTGCTGCCCCTGGCGGCGCCGGCGCAGGGCCATCCGCTGGACGGCCCGGTGCGCTTCGGCATCCTGCCGCTGGGGGGCGCCTTCGAGTCGCGCAGCGACTGGGATCCCCTGCTGGCCGAGCTCAGCCGCGCCATCAACCGGCCGGTGAGCGTGCTTTCGGTCAACTCGTACGAGGCGCTGGAGCAGGCCATCCAGCGCGACGAGGTCGACATGGCCTTCCTCTCGGGAAAGATGGCGCTCGACGCCGTCACCCAGCGCCGCATGAAGGTGGTGGCGCAGGTGGTGCGCCACGACGGCCTGCCCGGCTACCGGGCACTGCTGCTGTCGCGCAAGGCGCCGCCCTTCAATTCGCTGAAGAACCTGCTCGACCAGCCCGATCGCTGGCGGCTCGCGCGCGGCGAGAAGCAGTCGGTGTCGGGCTTCATCGTGCCGCAGCTGCAGCTCTTCCTGCCGAACCACATCGCGATGGAGACGCGCTTTCGCAGCGAGATCGTGGGCACCCACCAGGCCAACGCGCTGGCCGTGGCCAACAACGAGGCCGACGTGGCCACCAACAACACGGCCGACTTCGAGCGCTTCAAGACGCGCTTTCCGGCCGAGACCGAGCGGCTGCAGGTGCTGTGGGAGTCCGAGCTGATCCCGCACGCGCAGATCGTGGTGCGGCGCGAATACACGCCCGAGCTGCGCAAGCGCGTGCAGGCCTTCCTGGTCGCCTACGGCCGTGCCAAGGGCCCGCGCGGGGACGCCGAGCGCGTGGTGCTGAAGTCGCTGCACGACCTGGCCGGCTTCGTGGCCGCCGACAACAGCTCGCTGCAGCCGGCCGCCAGGCTGGCCTACCAGCTCGCGAAGCAGAACGCCATGACCGCGCAATGGGTCAACGACGCCGCGCGCGAAGCCCGCCTGCAGCGCATCGAGAGCAGCTACGCCGACCAGGTCAGCGTGCTGAAGGACGTGTCGCCATGAGCGTGGGAGCCGGGTTCAGGCGAGCTGCCGCCATGCTGCTGGCCTTCTTCATCGCCCTGCCTGCCGTGGCCCAGCAGGCGCCCGCGGCCGCCGTTTCGCCTGCCGAGAAGGGCGCCTCTTCGCCGGCCATCCGGATGATCCGCTT
>Ga0102588_1001475_pt1 | contig 17204 bp, 20 predicted proteins | sample AraplaMF_Col_mMS_FD_76854 | JGI IMG/M metagenome (GOLD analysis project Ga0102588, IMG submission 76854) | Arabidopsis root microbial communities from the University of North Carolina, USA - plate scrape MF_Col_mMS (SPADES assembly) (version 2) | ecosystem: Host-associated > Plants > Roots >...
GCGCGACCACCACCGACATCGCAGCCCCGACCGGCGGCACGAGCACCGAACTCGCGGGCGGCTTCACGCTGGCCCTCGGCGAGTCGACGAGCCTGTACGGCGAAATCGGCAAGCTCTGGGCGAGCGGCGGCAACGCCAGGGTGAAGAGCTCGATCAACGGCTCGGTGGGCGTGCGCGTGAAGTGGTGAGATGAGGATCCGCCGCGTGTCGAATTGATCCGCGGCGGTGTATCTCAGACGTCCGTAAGGCAGCTTCGAGGCTGCTGCATGTTGGTGATCAATCCAGGGACGGACCCGAGCGGTTGGTTCGCGAGCGCATGACCGATCCGTCTCCGATCGCCAGTGGTCTCAGCCGCCGTCTATGCATCGAATTCTCGACGCAGCCCCTTGCCAGCCCACTCCTGCTGGGGGGCGACGCGGCAAAATGCCCGAGGAACGGTCGGGATGGCGACTTTTTTTCCTCTGGACACTGTCAATGCCGGAACGCGAGTTGCCCGGCATCCGTCCGGCATTGCTCGCCGGCGAGTCGCAGCGGGTGGCCCGCACACTCGTGAGGATCGCCCGGGTCAGGGCCCTGGCGCCGCCTTACAGGTTGCCGGACTTTTCCATCAAGCACACTGGCACGAGCGCTATCACGAAGACGCGGCGAATCGCTGGGTCCGTTCGATGGTGGCAGAACTCTTCCTGGAGGCGTGACGATCGTGCGCCGTTCCGCGCGGGGACCCAATGCCCGCGTGCAGGACACCGACACCGGCCGATTGACGAATGGACCGAGTCCTTCTGATGGCTTGGCGGGGCTTCACTTCGAAGCGTGGTTCCTGTGGGGATTCCGTCGCGAAGGCCGAAGCGGTGGCAGGGGTTCGGGACCGGACAGAGACAGCCGGCACCTGTTCGGGCGGAACTATTGCCGGCACTGCGGCTCACACCCGAAGCGCGCGCATTCTTGTCGTGTTTCGCTCTCTCCAAGGCTGACCACCAGCCTCTTGCCCGCTTCGTGCGGGCTTTTTCGTTTTCCGGGCGCACGCCTTCTGCCTCGGGCTGGCGCAGCCACGCTTTTCCCACTGGGGAGTGGCGGATGACCCCGAGCGGCAGCCCGAGCACTGCATCATCACCGTCAAGCCGAGTTCCCGACGAGCTGATCGCGCTGGTCCTCGAAGACGCAACGCCCAATACGTTGATGAATTCAGACGAGGCATTGCCGTTCATCCGGCGCGTCAAGCAACTGACCGGGCGCTACCAGGTCCCTTACACGAACCCATACGCCCAGCTCATCTCGAGCAAGTTCAGGAACAGCGATTTCTCGCAAACGCTGCTTTGGTACGCGCGCTTCAAGGCGACGGTCGGTGATTTTCCGAGGGGCCGCGTGGCCGACCTATTCCCTATGGCAGTTCTTCAGCGAGATCCTGCCGCAGTTGCCTGTGAAGTGGACCCGTTCGGACATGGACGTCGTCTACAACGGCACGATCGAGGAATTGAAGGCCAGATGCCGGTAGACGGTAGTCCCGATGGATGCTTGCCCTTTGATCGAGTGCTGAAGGCCCGCGCCCCTTTTGACGTCCATACGTCTGTTTCCCTGCGGTTTTCCGGAGGATGCTCTTGCGGTGAGCGTTTTCGGACACACAAGGATCCGGCTGTCGCTGTTGCGGCTGTGCGCCTGGCCGCTGTCGTGTGGTCCTTGCCACACCACCTGTGCCGCGCTCGCCGGTGTCGCGCAGATCGATGGCCGCCCCATGCGAGCCTGCTTCCGATCTGAATCAGAGCTTGGCAGCGTGGAGGGGCGAAGGAGTAACACCATCCGCTTATGCTTGGCCATAGTTCAGCGCGAGTGGTGCGGTCCCGGGCCGAGAAACCCGTCGTACACGGGTCTCAAATCGCCTTGGATGTGTCAAAGTCCGTTCATGGCTCTCCTCCTCTCATCGCAAGAGTAAGCAGTGCTGCGACGACTGTCCCTCGCATCTAGGACGGTGGTCTTCGTGGCCCTCGTGTGCTTGGGCCTGCTCGCGATCGATGGCTGGAACAGTTGGCAGTCCCGCCAGCTCCATCTGCGCCAGATGAGCGTGGCGACATCGAATCTCGCACGCGCCATGGCGCAGCAGGCAGACGATCAGATCAAGCTGGCCGACACGGTGCTTGTTGGTCTCGTCGAGCGTATCGAGTCCGAGGGGACAGGGCCCGCCGAGGTCGCACGCCTTCGCGAATTCCTCGCAGTACGCGTCGCGCAGCTTCCGCAACTGGACGGGCTTCACATCTACGACGAGGATGGAAACTGGGTTGCGAACTCCCGCCAGATCTGGCCGCAGAACCTGAACAACGCTGACCGGGAGTATTTCCAGTTCCATCGCGCGAACACGAGCCGTGGGCCGCACGTCGGCGTACCCGTGACGAGCCGGACCAACGGCAGAGCGCTGGTGCCGATTTCGCGGCGCATCAACCATGCCGACGGCAGCTTTGCCGGCGTGGCGCTCGCCACGATCCGGGTTGATTTCTTCGTGAATTTCTACGCCAGCCTCGACATCGGGCAGGCCGGGGCCTTGGGGCTGATTCTTGAAGATGGAACGATGATCACGCGTCGTCCCTACAGTCCGAGCGCGGCGGGGCGCGACATGCGCGGCAGCGACCTTTTTCAGGCCTACCGTTCTGAGGGACCGGTGGGAACGGCGTACATCAGGTCCGCGCAGGATGGGGTCCTGCGGCTCAACAGCTTCCGGCGTCTTCCGAACTATCCGCTGTTCGTCGCGGCGTCCCTTTCCAAGGAGGAAATCCTCGCCGACTGGTGGCGCGAGACGTTGTGGCACTCCGCCGGCGTCGTTCTTCTTATCTTGGTCGTCGGTGCCGTCGGATGGCGCCTTGTCAAGCAGTTCGAGCTGCAGGTCCGGACGGAAGCCGAGTTGCGGCGCGCGCGCGATGCGCTGGAGACATTGAACGGGACCCTCAAGACGCTCGCGATGGAAGATGGGCTGACCGGCCTTGCCAATCGCCGCAAGTTCGACGTGACCCTGAACACCGAGATCGGGCGTGCCGTTCGCGACGCCAGCACCCTGGCGCTCATCATGATCGATGTGGACTGCTTCAAGCAGTACAACGACATCTATGGCCATGCGGCGGGCGACGAATGTTTGCAGAAGATCGGGCGCACGGTCGCGGCCCTGGCCGCCAGGCGTCCTGGTGATCTCGCGGCTCGCTATGGCGGAGAGGAACTGGCGGTGCTGCTGCCCAACACCGACGTGCAGGACGCGCTCCTGCTGGCAGAACGGATCCGCAATGCAGTGCGCGATCTGAAGATCGCGCATGCAGGTGTGGAGAACGGCTTCGTGACGCTCAGTGCCGGCGTGGAGGCGTTGAGGCCTTCCGCATCGGACGGACAGTCCAAAGAACTGATCGAGGCGGCCGACAAGGCCCTGTACCAAGCCAAGATCGAAGGACGCGATCGCGTTTGTGCTGCGGCACATCCGTCCACTGCTTGAATGGTGCGCCAGGGCGCTCGAACGCGTTCGCCCGGCCCGATCAGCGTCGACGACGCTTTTTTCGAAGATGGACTGTTTGCCGTTTGCCTTGGAATACCAGTGCCACGCCTTGGCTAATTCTTAAGGCTTAAGTCTTGGTGGGCCCTCAGAATCAGGCCTTGTTATCTTCATAACGAATTGCGTGACGACCTGCGTGGCCTCGATATATGGCCGCAATGGTGGTGCGCACAAAGCGCCTGCGTAGCTTGATGCCCAAGCCCTGGGCCCAAGGATTCACTCCAATCAACAGCAAATCACTGTGTGCCGCGCGAGACCACGATCGAGGCGTTCTCGGGTACCGTGACTTCGCCCCTTAGAACGCCGGCGGCCTGCGCAGCCATCTCTTCGGCGGCTCGCGCCTTGCTGGCAATTTCCGCCAGCTTGCGGGTGCGTTCATGAGGCGGGAGGTCGACTTCGCAGCTGAGCAGATCCAGGCATGCCTTCAAGGCCTGACTCGCCGACATGAGGCACATGTGCGTCGCGAAGCGGGTGCGATTGCCCAGTTCCGTGTCCTCCTTGACCCTAAGCTCAGACGCCGTCGGCGGGAGGCCCCCCAGATTGGTCGGCTCAAAGTAGTGCGCTGGCGTGGCTCCAAGCTCCGTTTCGGTAAGCACGAAATTGATGGCCCTGCTGGCGGCATCAATAGTTGAAAAGTTCCTCGTAGGCATGATGGATCTTCCTCAGAACGCTCAGGCGCTGCCCGATGGCTGCGGGGAAGGGCGCTGGTACGCCTGCGTGCAGCTGCCGAGTGTGCAACTCGCGGTGCGCAACCGGTCGGTGGTCGTCTCCTGCGCGAAGGGACGGTCTCTGGTGTTGCAGCGTGACTCCATGCTCGCCTCCTGCAGGCTATGACTTGCGAATGATGGAGCCTGCTGCGCCGGTCCGCCAACAGGCGATGTAGGGCGAAGTTGTTCAAGGTCGTCAAAAAACCGAGTCACGTTGCCGTGAAGCGACATTTGTCGAGGATGCTGGTGCGAACCTTCGGGTCCGAAGACTCGTGGAATTCAAGGAACGGATGTCTGGCCGACAGGCGCGAAAAGTTTGAAGCGTGCTCGGGACAAACGTCATGCAGCCGCGAAGCGACTGCCCGGCGCGGTCGCGCTGGAGCCGTTCGCCGCGCTGGCCTACGTGCGCGTGAAGAGCGACTCCTTCCTCGAACGCGGTGGACTGCCCGCGCTGCATGGCGGGGGTGGCAGCGTCGACGCTACCTTCTCCACGCTGGGGGTGCGCGCCAGCACGCATGCGTTTGCGGGCAGCATTCCGTTCACGATCTCGGGCGTGCCGCTGGCGAAGATTGTGGCGGTACTGGAAGCGAGGTGGAAACGCAGCTGCGCCCCAACCTCAAGTCGGGAGCAGCCTATTCGGGGCAGTTCGGTGGCGGGCTGAAGGACCACGGCTTCAAGGCCAGTCTGAACTGGACGTTCTGATGACACCCCCGCGTGGGCGAAGCCAGTGCAAGACGAGTGTCCATTGCGCTGACCTGCTGAGACTGGTGCGACGAATGCACCGGTGTCTCCTGGAGACACGGCAATGCTTTGTGCCACCGCCGAGGTCGACTGATGCTGAAGGAATGCGCTATTGAGATGGCCGAAAGGCAGCGTGCTTGTGCACTCTTTCCTGCCGCAACAGGAAGCCTTCAACGGCAAGACGCACGCGTGAGAAAGCCGCCTCAGGCGTTGACTGATTGATGGCAACGATCAGGCAACGCATCTCGCCAAGGTAGAGCAGTTCGGCCCGCAACGTTTCAGGCTGGCCATTTCCGCCTTGGCGAAACACGACCGCGCTCCACCCGTTTGGCAACAGTGCATCCAATTCGCCATCCATGGGCCCCGATATGCAGCATCAAAGGTCCGCTGCTCGTAGGACGTTGCCGCATCGCGTGTCCTAGCAGCGTTTCCCATCTGGGTCCGCCATCGCTGCGGCCCTTTTGGGATGTGCGGTCGCCTGGCCTGGCTATGGCGCTTACCGTCGTGTGCGCCTACCTTGGCCATGAGCCTTGGGTCGGCGCTGGGAAGCGCGACGCGGACCCCCTGCTGTGTCCACGCGGGTGGAAGGAAAACGGCGCAGATGATCCTGCGGTGGTGATGATGAAAGGCCCGCGTGAGAATTGGCCTCGACGCAAAGGCGGGTCTGTTCTGTGTTGAAGATGCTGAGCGGAGCGGCCTTAAGAACTGAAAAATGGCGCTCATGCAGCCTGCCGCGCCACCGTTGTCAGGGGCGTGACTTTGCCGAGAGGACCGGTGCTTCTCCAGCCTGGGCGGTTGTCAAAAACCCCCTCCAGTGCCATCTATTAGAGTGACAGGCTGCGATAGCGCGTATGGTGGGTGGGCTTGTTGCTTGTGCCCATCATCGATCCGGGTGCCACGCTCATGCTGAGTACTGGAGGAGCCATGGAAGGCGAGACTTTTGCCTATGACGGCATATCGGGACAGTGGCTCTGTTCCCTGAGTTTCTCAAAGGGATCTGAGGGCACTTTCTGCGCCGTGGCGGATATAGCTTTTCGCGGCGAGCCACGTTGCAAGCTGGTGCTCAGCGCGCCGCATGGCGACCATGGCGAGGGCACGAAGCATTGAAGCGCAAGTGCATCGAATGGATCGACAAGGCCGAGGACGAAGCCATGCGCGAGATCTCGTCCAAAAGAAAATCCGCCGAAGCGGGCTGAAAGGACAGCCGGTAGGGAGGAGGAAGAGAGAAGTGGCTGCCCCGTCCGATGTTGGTCCATCGAACGGCTCGGTGCTTGAAGTCGCAGGAATCTATCCCTATGTGGGCAGCCCTTCGGACGAACTGTGGAGGAATTGCAATGCCCATGGACTTCCTGCGAAGCATCGAGGAGGCCTCTTTCCCTCTGGCCATCCATGACGAGGCCGATGTGCAGCGTGCCGCCGTTCTGGTGGCCGCCAAGCTGATCGACGCGAACCTGCCTGAGCCGGGCGACGACGCTGAGCGTTACGGCGTGATTCTGCGCATCACGCCGCTCGGACGGGCTGAGCTCGCACGATTGCGGCAACCGCGCGCATGAAGAGTCCGAGGCCGTAGCTGCTTGCAGCTATGCGAGTCGGCCGTCGCGGTTCTGCGGCCCGAGAGGCATTGACGAAAGCGCATCTGGCCGTGTCACAAACGAGAAGAGGATGTTTGATCATCGGGATGTGGCGCAGAAGCTTTGAAGGCATTGCGTAGGCGGTTCAAGAACTCTGTCGCATCACAGTGCGCGATAAGCAGCAAGCGCCAGCGAAACTTCGCTTCACACATCGGCCGATGTCCGTCGAGCCCTTGCCAGGGCGGCTCCGACCGATTCCAGATTGCCAAGCCGCTCAAGAACTCTGGCAGCTGTAGCTCTCCGCCGAATCGATGTCGCCGCTGCCTTTGTATTTCGGGAAGCTCGGGTACTTGCACAATGGCCGCGCCAGCACGGGCACCTGGGTCGTTGGATCGAGCTTCGTTGCCACGACGTTCTGCGTGGAAGGCTTTACGCCGCCTTCTCGCCACTTCGCGACAGCATCCACGAGGTCGACCGTGTCAGGGCCGACGCCCCCAGCGCAATGTTGAACGCCGGGCTGGAGGAAGAACTCCATCGAGGCATCGCGCGTGGATGCACCGCCGACCGCGGTCGCGACGTCGTTGAAATATTTGACCGAGCCCTTGTAGCTGATCGCCCAGTCGTTCGTTCCATGAGCAAGGATCATCTTGCCGCCTTGTCCGAAGAAGGAGCGCAGGTCCGGCGTTGCATCGAGCGTGGTGGCGGCCAGGCGCAGTCCTGCGGAGTAGAACTCCGGGTCGAAACCAAGCACGTTGAAGGACGGATCGCCGGTGACCCAGTACTTCACCAAGCCGCTGCCGAACTGGAACTGCAGGCCCGTGCCGCCGATGGCCGAGCCGGTCACCCAAACCGGCCAGCCCAGGTCTTCACCGCCGGGCCCCCAGCCCGGATAGACGGTGGTTCCGTCCGCACGCTTGAGCTCGGAGTAGATCGTCTTGGCGGTTGTGATCTGCGGGTCGGTCAGGCAGGTATCGGCATCGCCTGCGGTGCAGCGCAGCACCGAAGGGTCGAAGGTGCAGGTGTCCTGATTGCTCACGATGCCGTCGGCAACACCATCGAGGTTGTCGCATTGCGCGGTGACGGCCTTGCCGATGAGCGAGACCTTCGCATCGCTGAGTTGCCCGCCCGGCGCGGCGAGCGCCTTCCCGTTCGCAACGAAAGCCTGGAACAGTTCGGTAAACGAGTAGGCGGGCGCACGCACGACGATCCCGTCGAAGTCGTTCGGAAAGCGCGTGGCCTGGATCAATGCCTCCCTGCCGCCATTGGAGCAACCCTCGAAATAGCTGAACTCGGCATCCGTGTCATAGCGCTTGCGAACGATCTCCTTGGCGATCTCATTGACCGAGTGGATCGACAGGTAGCCGAAGTCCGCCTGGGCGGTGGGATTGCTCAGGAAGACCGAGGCGTCCAGGGCATCCCCTTGGCGACCACCGTCCGAGGCGACGAGCACGTAGCCGGCGGTTGAACCGCTAGGCGAGATGGGGGCGATGTTGATGCTGCCGTCCCAACCGCCGCCGCCGGCATACAAGAGCCTGTTGTTCCATTCGGTGGGTAGATGCACCTCGAAGTTGAGCGTGCCATGAAGGGTGCCCGTGACCTTGCAGTGCTCCGCGGCTGCTGCTGTAGCGGGGACGAGCGTGGCCTCCTTCAGCGTCGCACCGGCGAGCGAAACGCCGGCGAAGACGGCGCACTTCTCCTGCGCCGACGCGACCGGCGAGGGCGTCGGCGATGGCGATGGCGGAGTTTGCGTGGGCGTGGATGTCGGAAACAGCATTGGCAAGCTGCTTCCACCACCGCCCCCGCCGCAGGCCACCAGCAGGCTGATGGACAGTGCGCAGGTTGTCATCGAGAGAGGGTTTTTCATGATTTGTCTCCTGTTCGTGCTGCCACATAAACTTGGGCGCCCCAGGCATGTCGCCTGCGCAGCGCATGCTAGGCAGTAAGGCCGAGGAAGAAAGTCTTTCCAATGACAAAGCACGTGCAGACCATCTCGACGTTGCGCGCGGCTGCCTGGGCTCGCGGACTGACGCAGGAGCAACTTCAACGTGTCGAACTGGAGACGCAGGACCGGTTCTATTCAGCCGGCGAGATCGTCTGCCACAAGTCAAGTCCTGCGACGCACTGGATCGGCGTTGTCGATGGGATGGTCAAGGTCGACGTCCTGGCGGCGGACGGCAGAAGCACCACCTTGACGGGGGTTTCCAATGGTGGCTGGCTTGGGGAGGGTTCTGTGCTCAAGGGCGAATTGCGTCCCTATGGCGTTGTCGCCTTGCACGACAGCCGCATCGCGCTGATGCCCAGCCAGACCTTCCATTACCTGGTCGCCCATAGCTTGAGCTTCTGCCATTTCATGATGCACCAGCTCAACGCGCGGCTTGGTCAGTTCATTGCGCTTGCCGAGAGCTATCGGATGCACGACATCAACTCGCGCGTGGCGAGTTGCCTGGCTGAGCTCTTCAATCCTCAACTCAACCCGCAGACCCATCCGGTGCTTCACATATCGCAGGAGGAGATTGGCCGGCTCGCCGGCATTTCTCGTCAGGTCGCCCACCGTGCGCTGCACGAACTGGAGGAGGCCGGTCTGCTTCGCATCCGCTACGGCAGCATCGACGTGCTCAACGTCGAGGGTCTTCGGTCGTACGTGCGCGAACACGCGGAGTGAGCGCGTCGTGCGGTCCGATCGTCGTCACCTCCAAGGCGGCACGGAAAATGGTCGCGACAGCGAATCTGGTCGGAGCAGTTCCGGCACGCTGGTCCCGGCTGATGTAAGCCCTTGGGCCCGACATCTTTAACCGCCCGTCAGGCACCAGGCAAACCACTCTCCAATCGGCGAGGGCGGGGGAGGCAGGTTGAACCGTGCTGCTAGCGAGGTTCGTACGGCTGCCCGGCGGGGCCAGTTGTCGCGTGTCAGTGCCTTGAATGTTCAAGATTTTCTGCGCGTCGCTTCGGCAAGCTGGGAGGTCGATCAAGCCGCCTCGATCGATGTACGCAGCCACGGAAGTCGTTCGCCCTCAGGCGGAATCGGCGTGGAAGACATATGCTCCATCCCGATGGCCTCATCGTCTTCTCTACTCTTCGACTATCTCATTTCGATTCTGCCGCCGGGGCTGCTCGCGCTGACTCTGCTGCTGGCCATTCCGCGCACTTTGGTTGCGGCACGGCTTGGCGTCCACATCCTGTTTTTCATCTTCGCGCGAGATGCGATGAGCCCTGCAGGCTTCTGGCAGCTGGGTCCGGGCTCCATGCGGCTGGCAGCGCCGACGCCTGTGCTGTTCGCATTGGCGGGCATGTCGGCCGTGTTGTTCACGAGCGTGGCCTGGCTCGAGCACCTGACATGGTGGAGGGGCGTGCGTCCGGCGGCCTCGGTCCTGTATGGCGTACTTGGCGCGTTGGTCATCACTGGGGTGGCTGCCGCGTTGAAAACGGCCCTGGGTCTGTCCTCTCTGCCGAAGCCTGATGCGGCATTGCTCGGCCCGATCCTTGTCTTCGCACTGCTGGGCAATGCCTATGAGGAGTTGCTGTTCCGGGGCATGCTTCAGCAGCGACTGAGGCAGCACATGGCACCGATGCGTGCAGTCGTCGTGGCAGCCGTACTCTTCAGCCTGTGCCATGTGTGGCTGGCGGTGATCGTCACGCGTGTGGGCCTGCCAGTGTTGGTCTTCACGTTGATCGAAGGGCTGGTCGCGGGCCTCGTGTACCAGCGTGCCGGACTGCCCGCTGCCGCGCTGACGCATGGCTTGGCAATCGCTGCACTCGCGAGTGGACTGTATTGAGCTTTTAAGGAAGATCTAAATGGGCGCCTCCCGGATCACAAACAGCTCATGGCGTGAAGAAGCAGGAGGCGGCAGGGCTGCAGTTTTATATCCGGCCTGTTGTGCAGGCTGATACGCCCGCTGGCCCTGATGGTTTTCGCTGACAAGGTTCCCATCTGAACATCGAGCTTGGTGCCCTCATTCCCTATCGGGGCGTCCTCGTCCCGGTCCGACCTGTCTGGCCCATCACACACGTGGTCGCTTGCTCTCCTTCAAACTTGTTGTTGCGTACGCTTTATCGTGACCGCACAGCCTGCCACGCCTCGGGCCGCCAGCCTTGTCCGCATGGGTTCAGACCAGATCGATTCAAAAGCAGCGGTACAGGGCCACGTAGCCACGGCTGCCCTTGCCGACGACCAATTCTCGCTTTCCGTCCCTCACGGGGCGGCCGATGAGGGGGCTGCGTGAAAGAATCTGGATGGCTTCGAGAATTTCCTGGACTCGAGCCGCCGCATCGACGATCTTGTGCCGTGCCAAATGGTCGATGAAGCGATCGATGTCATCCAGAGTTTCCGGCGCCAATTCGATGCGAATCATCAAAACGCTCAACCCCCTGGCTTGCGTGCCGAGGGTCGCGCAACCTTCTTGCCGGCTGCACGTGCCTGGATGTAGGCCTTTGCATCCTCCCAGGCAAGCGATTCACCTGTGCGCTGCAAGGCAGCCCAGCGCCTGTCGGCGATCCCATGCAGTTCCTCGTCCATTTCACTGCGCGCGACCATGTCGGAAAGCGCGTCCAGAATGAACGCATGTGAAGACCTGCCCGACCGCGCTGCTGCAGCAGCAATGCGGGCCTTCAGTTCATCTTCAAGGCGGATGGTCGTCGTTGACATGCTGATTGACCTTCTGAGATGAGCGGCTGCAGCCGTGTAGCACACTTGTAGCACAGCGAGATTGTTGAGACGATGCGCGGCAACTGGACTTCGCGCGCGAGACCGGCAGTATCTGGGGCAGGAGACGCTTCACTCCCGGGCCATGCCACCCGTCGATAGCAGTCATACGGCGACGCACTGGGCGACGCCAGTTCACGAGGAGCTCTGATGGCGGTGGGAGTGACGGTCGGGTCAATCACGGACGAACTGGGTGCGCCGTCGTTCGTCCACTCGTTCTTCTCGACCGTCAGCGCGCACTGCGAACTCGACGGGTGGGGCAGTCGGTTCCCTCATCTGATGAAAGAACTCTACCAAGGCCGCCTGGAACATTGGAACGCCTTACTGGCACTCGGGGAACTGCGGCAGGCCAAAGCCGCATTGAGCAGCTTGCCTCCCTCGGCGGTGGTGTGGGAGATCGAGAATCGCCAGTCGAAGCCGCCTTGGGGAAACAACGTCGCGGCAGAAGTCACAAATCTCGGCAACTACTTCGTGTCAAGCGCAGGCCGCGACGTGTTCAGCATTCTCGAGGAAGCCCTTACGGCTTCGGCCGCGGAGCAACACGATGCCATTCTTCAGTGAGGTGAGTCGACCGTGACCGGTCAGTCCCTGTACCCGGCGGCTTTGACGAAATCAACGAAGGCCCGCAAAGGAGCGGGAACGAGGCGCCGCCCCGGGTAGTAGAGGAAAGGACCAGGAAAACTGGGCCACCAGGGCCGCAGCACCGGCTCCAGTGCACCGCTTTCGAAGAAGGGGCGCAGCCAGTCCTCGAACAGGTAGACGATGCCGGTGCCTGCGACAGCCGCATCGACCGCAAGATCGGCTGCAGCGCCGATGCGCACGAGCAGCGGTCCCGAGGGCTCGACCCGCAATTTCTCCCCATCGCGCTCGAATTCCCACGGTGGCATCGCGCCGCTGGGGAACTGGCCGCGCAGGCAGGCGTGGTTCAGCAGGTCGCGCGGATGCTCTGGCTTGCCCTGCTGTGCGAGGTAGCGCGGCGCGGCGGCGGCCGCGAAGCGCTGGACGCGAGGGCCGACCGGCACAGCGATCATGTCGTTTTCCAGGCGTTCGTCGTAGCGGATGCCCGCGTCGCAGCCGGAGGCGAGCACGTCGACGAAGTCGTCTTCGGCAATCACCTCGAGCCTGATCTCGGGGTAGGCCGCAAGAAAGTGCGGCACGATCGCAGGCAGGACCAGCCGGGCCGCACTGATGGGGACGTTCAGGCGCAATGTGCCTGCTGGGCGATCGCGATAGCCGTTCACCACATCAAGGGCCGCGTCGACCTCGGCCAAGGCCGGTTGCAGCCGCTCGATCAGCCGCGCGCCCGCTTCGGTGGGTGCAACGCTGCGCGTCGTGCGATTCAGCAGCCGGACGCCGACCTCGCGCTCCAGTCGGCGGACCGCATCGCTCACTGCGGAGGCGCTGCTGCCGATTGCGCGCGCCCCGCCGCGAAAGCTGCTGGCTTTCGCGACCGCCAGGAACGCTTCCAAGTCCGAGACGTTGGCTCTCATTGTTCGCTCATCCGTACAACCTGTGCCGATTGTGACGGCTTATCAAGCAAGCAGGGTCGGCCTATCTTCCCGTCATCCCTCCAACTGGAAACGAAGATGAAGACAGGAATCGAGAAATCTGGCTCTTACAAGCTCGGCAGCCGCAGCGTGCGCCGTCTCGGCTATGGCGCGATGCAGCTCGCCGGCCCAGGCGTGTTCGGTCCGCCCAAGGATCCGAAGGCCGCGCTGGCGGTGTTGCGCGAGGCGGTCGAAAGCGGCGTCAACCACATCGACACCGCCGACTTCTACGGACCCCACATCACCAACCAACTGATCCGCGAAGCCCTGTCGCCTTACCGCGATGACCTCTTAGTCGGCACCAAGATCGGTGCGCGTCGTGATGCTGACGGTGGGTGGCTGCCGGCGGCCTCGCCGCAGGAGCTGACCCAGGCCGTCCACGACAACTTGCGCAATCTGGGACGCGACGTGCTCGACGTGGTGAACTTTCGCTGCATGCTGAATGCGCACCATCCCGTCGAAGGCTCCATCGAGGAGGCCATGTCGACCTTGGCCGAACTTCAGCACCAGGGGCTCGTGCGCCACATCGGTGTGAGCAACGTGACGGCGGCGCAGGTCGCGCAGGCGCGACGGATCGCCGAGATCGTCTGCGTACAGAATCAGTTCAACCTGGCGCATCGCGCCGATGACGCGCTTGTCGATGGACTCCTGCGCGACGGCATTGCCTACGTTCCGTTCTTTCCGCTCGGGGGCTTTACCCGACTGCAGTCGGACACCCTCACGGGGATCGCCAGACAGCTCGGAGCTTCACCCATGCAGGTCGCGCTTGCGTGGCTGCTTCGCCGTGCGCCCAACATCTTGTTGATCCCGGGGACGTCCTCGACAATCCACTTGCATGAGAACTTGGCCGCGGGCGAATTGGTGTTGCCGGAGGATGCGCTGGTGGTCCTGGACGCCGTCGGGCAGCAGTCCCAGCTCGGCCACTGAAGTGGCAAAGCGGCCCTCGGCCAGAAGCGATTCAGTTGGTCCTGTTGGGGGAGCGAACAAAAACTTGGACCGGTTTTACGTCGCAAGTCCTAGGCTACCCGCTATTCGACGCTATCCGATCGGGCTGATTAAGCCAAGGGAGGCCTTGACCCGCTTCTCACTGTACCGGCGGACATAGGCATCAGCGGCCTCGATGCGCCTTGCAATTCTTGCCGTAAAACTGCGGGGGTGGGCGGCCTCGCATTGCGTTGGCGTCGGGCACGCCGATGGCCGTGGCTCACGCATGCACAAGTATCAGAGCGTGCTCGAAGCGAGTCGGAACCTCCGGCTTCAAGCGGAGCTCGCCCTTTCGCGCGCGAGACTGGCGCAAGTAGCGCTCGCTGAAGCGCTTGCTCAAAGTGCTAAGAACCGAGGTGTCGCCCCCACACAACCGTTTACCGGTTGCCAGGGTGCGAATTCCGACTTGATCGATGCCTTCCGCCAGAGAGGGCGCAGGGTTGATGATGGCCGCGTTAGGGCCTATCCTGCTTTCATGTCTGCTGAGGCGACCACGATCAACTTGCCTGAAGGATGGACCTGCTCGCTGGAGTTGAGGCGAGGGTTGGACGGGAAGTTTGGAGGCCGGGCCGAGTTGCTGCAAGGGCATAGTGTCCGTTGTGTGCTGATGCTCACCCAACGCCCTACCAGGGACGCTGCGATTGAGCAATTCCAGCGCCGGATGGAGAGCTTCATCGCTGATCAAATGGTCAGACGCGGCGTGCACATCGGGCGCCCCTGAAAAAGCCCGTACGAGAATGGCGAGGCTGTCGGCGCACCAAACCTGACCGCCGAAGATGGCATCAACCTGATGCCGCACAAGAACGTGCCTGCGTGGATTGCATGGATCAAGAGGCCCTTGGCTTCATTCCAATGGTGGGCATTGCAGCTGCAATTTGAAACGCGGGACGCTCGCGGGCTGCCTCACGTGCGGAGGCCGTGCGCATGCCGCTTCGGCCGTCGATGATGGATTTGATCCATCGTCGGGTGCGACCCTATAAACCAAAGGTCGTCATTCCGCTCGAGGTCTGTGCCGATCCGTGCGGATGGGCCGATTTTCCCATGAATCTGAAATCACTCTGGCGCCAAGCCAATGACGGCCACGGGGAGGGCGAGCTTGAGGCCCTGCCGCGGCAGGCGCCCGCGCAGGACCTGCTTTCCTGGTCGCGACGCTCTGTGGGCACGGCGGCCCCGCAACCGGTCGACACGATCGCCCTCATCGACGCCGATTTGCGTGCGCGAGAGGTGCTCGCCGGCTGCCTTTCCCAGGCGGGCTACGAGGTGCTCAAGGGTAGCGGCGGCGCATCGCTGTCGTCGATCCTGTCTCACCGTGTCGTCGACCTGATCGTGCTGGACGTCCTGCTGCCGGGCGAGGATGGCCTCTCGGTCTGCACGCGGCTGCGTGCCACGGGCGTGCGCACGCCGATCATCATCCTGAGTGCGCGGGCCGGGGACGCCGAGCGAATCAGGGGCTTGACGATGGGGGCCGACGACTATGTCGGCAAGCCTTTCAATCCTCAGGAGGTGCGTGCGCGCATCCAGGCGATCCTGCGGCGCAGCCCCCCGAAGGAGGTACCGGGCGGCCCGTCGATGGGCAACGAGGTCGTGGGCTTCGGGCCGTTCGAATTCAACCTGGGCACGCGCACGCTGTGCAAGGATGGCCAGGCCCTGGGGATCACGACGGATCAGATCGCGCTTTTGAAGGTGCTGGTTCGCCATGCAAGACAGCCGCTGTCGCGCGAAAAGCTCGCCAAGATGGCGCGGGAGCGTGAGCTCGGTGTCTTCGAGCGCAGCCTGGACGTGCAGATCTCGCGACTGCGCAGGCATCTGCAGGACGGCGAGTTTTCTTATATCCAGACGGTCTGGGGCGTGGGCTACATGTTCGAGCCCAGCGGCCAAGGCGACGTGGTTCGCCTGCACCGCTGAGCGGCAAGGCGGCAGACCTTGGCCGGCTCACGGTCGCGTTGTGGATGATCCGTTTGGGCATGCGCTGGCTTCCTCTGCGTGGGGGAACAGTGAACTCGCAAAGCGCGGTGTCCGGAATACCGTGTCATAGGAGGTTGGGGCGGGAGCGTTACAAGCTGCGGTGTCCTGAGCGCCTCACGGACGCCTCGGCCAGGGACATTGCCGTTGCGCGGCGCACGACCACGGGGCGCGCTTCTGCTCTTTCAGATGTCATCCGGCCCATGCATCCATGCAGCGCCCTTGCCATGGAACATCAAGGCGGGGTGAGCGGGGTTCCATGGGATGCGGTGCAAGTGATATTGCGACATGGCTACAAATAGATCTCGATTCGGCTAGCGCTACGCTTCTCGCTCGTTTTGATCGCAAATTTGTCCGAAATATGTATGCAAATTTCGGACAGATGCATTTGACTTTTGTCCGAAAAATGTATATATTTTTCGGACAGGAGTTGTTCATGTCTGACATTGCGACCCGTATCTCATCGCTGATCGACGCTTCCGGCCCCGGCCATGTCTGGGTTCCGTCCGATTTCGCGCAGCTTGGCTCCCGGGATGTCATCGACAAGACCTTGCAGCGCATGACCCAGCGCGACCAGCTCCGCCGCATTGACCGGGGGCTCTACGACAAGCCCGTCACAAACAGGCTTACCAAGCGCACGACCACCCCCGACTATCGGGCAATCATTGACGCGATTGCCCGCCGCGACAACCTGCGGATCTTGGTTGACGGCATGACGGCCGCGAACGATCTGGGCCTGACCGATGCCGTCCCAGCTCACGTCACCATCTATACCGACACCCGGCGCCGCTCCATCCAGCTTGACAAGCTGCTGATCGAGTTCAAGCTGTGCGCGCCAAGCCGGTTGTATTGGGCGGGCCGTCCGGCCATGCGCATAGTGCAAGCTTTGCACTGGCTGAAGGACACGCTGCCTTCGGATAGCGACCATATCCGGCAAAAAATCGGCAGGCTTCTGACGGACAAGAAGCAAGGCGATGCCATTCGCGATGACCTGACGCAAGGATTTGGCGCGCTTCCAATCTGGATGCAAGACTATCTGCGCCCCGTCCTTGATCTCATGCCAGACGCGGCAAGCGTTAGCCAGCCAACGCCTGCCCAGAAGAAATCGCACAGCGACATACCGGCAGGCGTGAAATGAACGAGGCCTATCAGACCGTCATCACTGCTGGTGACGAAGAACGCCGCGATCTGTTTCTTGGCACGGCGGCTCGTCTTGGCACTGCCGTCCAAAACGTCGAGAAAGACTTCTGGGTCTGCTGGACGCTCGATGCGCTTTTCAATGGACTGGAGCCCGGTGGTCCGCGCCTTCTCTTTAAAGGCGGGACATCGCTCTCGAAAGCCTTCGGCCTGATTTCACGGTTCTCGGAGGACATCGACATCACGGTGTTCCGCGAAGACCTGCGTCAGTACGTAGACGTGGCGGAACTTGAGGCCATGAGCGGCAAGAAGCGCCGTGCGCGGCTCGATGAAATC
>Ga0102588_1001476_pt1 | contig 17191 bp, 15 predicted proteins | sample AraplaMF_Col_mMS_FD_76854 | JGI IMG/M metagenome (GOLD analysis project Ga0102588, IMG submission 76854) | Arabidopsis root microbial communities from the University of North Carolina, USA - plate scrape MF_Col_mMS (SPADES assembly) (version 2) | ecosystem: Host-associated > Plants > Roots >...
AAGACAAGATTTTGGCTGAGTTCTCCGGCTTGCTGACCTCGGCTGATCACAAGGCGCGAATGGACTACCTGATGTACCGCAATCGCACTGAGCAGGCCAAGCGCTTTGGCGACATGGGTCAGGCCCAATCCCTCTACAAGGCATGGGCCGCTGTGATGAGCAAGGCACCCAACGCCGGGGCGCTTCTTGCCGCGGTCGATGGCCAGTGGAAAGGCGATGCCGGTTACCTCTTTGCGCGCATCGAACATCTGCGAAAACAGGACAAGTATACGGAAGCCGCCAAGTTGCTGCGGCAGGCCCCGCGCAATCGGGATGAACTGGTCAATGCCGGCGAGTGGTGGAACGAGCAGCGGATCGTGAGCCGCGGCCTCGTCGATCAAGGGGAATTCAAGGCGGCCTACGGAATCGTTGCCAATTATGCTGCGACGACGCCGACCGACATCGTCGAGGCCGAATTCCACGCAGGCTGGTACGCGCTGCGCGGGCTGCAGGATCCTGCGGCGGCACAGGCCCATTTCCGGAAGATTCTCGATTTCTCCAATGGGCCGATATCCGTATCGCGCGCCTGGTACTGGATGGGTCGATCTGCCGAGGCGGGTGGGCCTGGCAAGGCCTCGGAATTTTACGCCAAGGCCGCAAGCTATCCGACCACCTTCTATGGGCAGCTCGCCAGCGACAAGCTCGGCCGCAAGGAACTGAACGTGGCGTACCCGTCTCCGACTGCTGCGGATCGCCAGCGCTATCTGGCGCGTGAGGCCGTGCAGGCCATCGCCCGTCTCGACGCGGCCGGGCATGGCTGGCGGGCCAATAGCCTCTACCTCGCGCTCGCCGAGCAACTGCAAAGCCCTGGAGAACTTGCGGTTCTGAGCGCGCAGGCCGAACGGTCCGGCGACCACCATCTGTCGCTGCAGATCGGTAAGATTGCTTACTCCCACGGCGTGGATGTCGCGGCGCTGGCCTTCCCACTCGGCGTCATTCCGACGAACGCCAACATCTCCGGCTCCGGGAAGGCCCTCGCCTACGCGATTGCCCGGCAAGAGAGCGCCTTCAATCCCGCGGCCGTTTCGGCAGCCGATGCTCGCGGATTGCTGCAGATATTGCCGGGCACGGCAAAGGCCGTCGCCAAGCGTCACAACATCGCCTATTCGAAGGAGCGACTGACCGCCGACGCCGGCTATAACGCGACCCTTGGGGCGCATTATCTCGGCGAACAGATCGACGCCTTTGGCGGCTCCTACATCATGACCTTCATTGCCTATAATGCCGGTCCCAAGCGGGTGCCCGAATGGATCGGCCGCTATGGCGACCCGCGCGGCCAATCGATCGACGCCATCGTCGACTGGATTGAGCGCATCCCCTTCCCCGAGACGCGCAACTATGTTCAGCGGGTGATGGAGAATTTCGAAGTGTACAAGGCAAGGTTGGGTCAGCCGAGCGACATCGTTCGCGACCTGACCTACGGCCGCTCCTCCTGATCGCCATTGGCGCCTATTGCCGGTCTCGCTAATCTGTTCCCATGCAACGGGGGACGACCAAGCGTGGATGAGGCAAGAGACGACGGGTTCCGAGCGACAACCTATCAGAGCGATGACGGGCTCAGGCTCCATGCGCGAGACTACGGTGGCCCTGACATCACTGAGCGGCTGCCGATCATCTGTTTGCCGGGATTGACGCGGAACTCGCGTGACTTTCACCAACTGGCGCTGCTCCTGTCGACCGATCGAGGGATGCCGAGACGCGTCATCACGCTCGACTATCGCGGGCGCGGCCTGTCCGATTGGGATGCCAACAAGGCGAACTACAATCTCGGCGTCGAGACGCGGGATGTCATTTCCGCCTGCCAGCACCTTGCCATTGAGCACGCCATCTTCATCGGCACCTCGCGGGGCGGGCTGATTCTTCATCTGCTGGCCGAGATGAGGCCGGATCTGATCGCCGCCGTCATTCTCAACGACATCGGACCGAAGATCGAACCTGGCGGCCTCAAGCGCATCCGCGACTATCTCAATTCTGCCGCACCGCCGCGCAACTGGCCGGAAGCAGTCGCATTTCTCAAGGCCTGCCATGGCCCCTCCTTCACCGCCCTTGAGGAGCGCGACTGGCAGGAGATGGCGGCGGCGATCTATCGGGATATCGACGGGAACCCGATCGCGGACTTCGATCCCGCCATTGCCGCTCAATTACAGATGATCGACTTCGATCAGCCGCTGCCTGATCTCTGGCACTATTACGACAGGCTCGCGACGATGCCTCTCATGCTCATCAAGGGCGACAACTCCGATCTGATCTCCGACAAGACGCTTGCAAAGATGCGCGCGCGGTGCCCAACAATCGTGATTCTGGAGGCACCTGGCCAGGGACACGCACCGCTGCTGCATATGCAGCCACTGCTCCAGGGTATCAGGCGGTTCATTGCGGAGGCGTGAAAGCTCTCCAAGTCACTCGCCTTTGCTGCATCGCCCAACACAACAAAAAAAGCCCGGCTCGAAAGCCGGGCTCTCCTGATTAACCGAAGTCAGATCAGATTAGAATGCACGCTGCAGGCGGAAATAGCCCTGCGTCTCGTCGTCGATGTTGTCGCCATCGAGGTACTGGACCGAAGCCTTGGCGTAGAAGTTGTCGGTGATCTGGTAATCAACCGTCAGACCAACCTTCCAAGCGTCGTCGTTGGAGAAGTCGTTGGAAGCTTCGTCTTCCATGTAGTTGAAGAAGTACTGAGCACCGGGGGTGATCTTCAACTTGTCGGTGGCCTGGATGGCGTACTCAGCTGCGATCGTCCATTCAGACTGGTCGTAGTAGGAGTTCGTGCCAGAAGCCCAGACAGCTGCGAGGCCGAGCGTGCCCGGACCAACGGCAACCGTACCCATCGCACGGATCGCACCTTCTTCGTTGTCGGTGTCATAGCCACCGATAACCTGGTAGGTGAAGGCGCCAGCCTTGCCGCCGAGGCCGAGAGCAACGCCAACGTTGTTCGGGTTCTCGTCGGTCTTGTAGGCGCCGTCTTCCAGCTCGTCAACCGAGATACCGGCGTAGAAGTCGCCAGACTCGTACTGGTAACGGAGGGAGTTGTGCAGCGTTTCGTGGCTTGCGAGAACGTCGGTTTCGCCCGAGAGGCCGTCATCCCACCAGCTGTAGAACAGACCGGCGCGGATGCCAGCGATGTCGATGTAAGCTGAGTCGAGGATCGAGTTCTGGAAAGCAGAGTTGGCAGCATCAGCATTGTGCTGCAGGACGATCACGCCGGTGAGCGGGCCGTACTCGGTGTCGCTCTTGGCCGTGAACTGAACCTGACCGCGGGTGAAGGCATCCCAGTCAGACGTGCCTTCCGGAAAGCCACCAGGGCCAGGGAAGCCATGATCAGACTTATCCTTGGCAACATCCACCTGGAAACGGATGTAACCTTCGATCTTCAGGCAGGTTTCCGTGCCCGGGATGTAGAAGTAGCCGGTGCCGTAAGCGTCGCAGACGCGGACGTATTCAACCGGTTCCGGCTCAGCAGCAACGATAGCGTCAGCAGCCTGAGCACCGGAAACTACTGCGAGAGCAGCAGCGGAGCCGAGAAGAAGGCTCTTGATGTTCATATTGACCTCCAATTCAAAGTTTCGATCGGGTCTGGGTTTTTCGCCGTTAGAGCAGCGTTCCCTGCCCCATCCCCATGTTTCAAGAAGTCGGACGATCAACCGCCCTTGCTTCCGAGGTTGAAAATACAAGACCGGGACTGTCACGCAATCACCAACTTGCCCGTTTGGGGTGTTTGCGACAGCCTTCCGCATACGCTGTTGCTGAAAGGTCACAAATGCGGCATCCGCCCCTCTCGTTTCTTTATACTTTATTAAGAAACCCCTGATTTTGCGGGAGTTTGCCGCCACTGAGCTGGGGTGTGCGGCTGTGGATTGTGCCACATTGGAACCAGTTTCCTGCTGGATTCGCGTCTTTTACAGGAGATGAGGGAGACAGCGTGTTGGCGCCTGCCCTCGGCCTCATGTGCTATCGCAGCAGAATCAGCTTTGTTGACGAAGGATGATTCTCGGTTCGATTCTGCTGACGCGAGATTCGGGACGCCAAACGCGGAGGTCGTGGACAGCGCACCGAAAGACGACGCACTCGAAGAGCGGTCATTCGTCGAAACAGTTTGTGCGATGATCATGGTGGCGGAGAGGAAGGGAAGCTCCGCCAACGCCTCTTAAGCCGTTGAGGCCATTGATTTTCCTCCGTAATCTCCTGTAAACGTGGCACAAATAGTTGGCACAAACTGTAAAACGGGTGGTTCATGGCGGGATTCAGGGGCAAGCAGAACAGGCATATCCGTCTGAAAGGCAAGACGTACCAGTTCAAGATTGGCATTCCCGCAGAGTGTCGGGCCTACTTCAAAGGCCAGCAGAATTACGTGGAGTCCACAGGCACCGGAGACCTTGTATCGGCTCGGAGGTGGCGGGACCGTCGTGAGCGGGAGATGCAGGATCTCTTTACAGACATCCGAAGTGGCCGTTTGGTCCCAGACGAACAGGCTGCGCTGGCAATGGAAGCCCGGCTTGCTGGTGAGGCCTTTAGAGATTCGGAGGATGAGGACGAAAAATTCCTTATCGTCACCAACGCTCAAGAACGTAGCGAAGATCTAGCCCGTAAGCCAGAGTTGCAGGCTGCGTTTGATAAGGCGTTCGTGAACACGTGGCAGGGGAACGAGGAGATTGATGCCCAAGTCGAAGCGTGGCTTAGCCAAAGTAACCTCGCTCCAAAGACGACCCTAGACTACCGAGGCATTATAAAGAGGCTGGCGGGATGGGCGAAGGCCAGGAGCCTAACCACGGCTAGCATCGACCGAAAGACGGCAGGAAAGTACGTCGAGGGAGAGCTAATCAACCCAGACAAGATGTCCCGCGTTACCGCGAAGAAGCACCTCGGTGCCATTGTTGGCTACTGGGATCACTTACGCCGCCGTGGTCACCTACCGAAGGCGAGCACCAATCCATGGCTGGAGCAGATCGCGCCCGAGCGAGGCAAGCGTGGCGTCGTTGAGGAGACCGAGCGAGCGTTCGAAGACGATGAGTTGGCCAAGGTACTCTATCTAGATGCGCCGGTTAAACGTGGTGGCAAGCCCACGTGGGAAGAGGAACTCAAGCAAATCGCCCTTATTTCGACACTGAGCGGCATGCGCATCTCCGAGATTACCGACCTCACTGTTGAAGCATGTCAGGGGGGGAAGTTCGATCTCAGGAAATCCAAGACCAAGGCAGGAGTTCGGGTGTTCCCAATCCATTCAGCGCTGGCAGACCTCATCACAAAGCGCTGCAAGGACCGGCCCGGAAAGGACCTACTGTTCAATGAATTTGCTGAACTACCAAATGCGCCCGATACTCTTTCCAAGGCTTTCACCCGTAGGCGGGTCGCCCTTGGCGTCAACGAGAAGCGGGAAGGCAAGCGGCGCAGTCTCGTAAATTTCCATAGCTTCCGGCGTACTTTCTCAACCAAAGCGCGTCACGCCGGTATACCGCTAACCACGATCGAAGACGTCGTGGGCCACGACACCGGCGAGAAGAAGTCTGTGTTGCTGGAAAGCTATGCCAAGGATTCAAGCTGGCAACAGAAGGTGGATTGCGTGGAGGCCGTTACGGCACCCGCACCACCACAATCAACATAAGGAGACTGATGACATACACGAGACGTGCGGAGATGACCGAAGAGGAACTCCGTGAACACAAACGAACCATTCGACGGAGAGCATATCTCAAGGCGCAGGATAAGGCCCACCGGCTCAACACCGCCCGACCGAGGAAGACCGTAGACCGCCGCAACATGACGGAAGAGGAGTTGGAGGCCCACCGGCTCGCAGTCTACAAGGGATGGGCGACCAAGCAGGCTGAGGCTACGGGGAGGACATACGAGCCGCGACGAAAGTTCACCGACGAAGAGCGGAAAGAGGGCCGGAAGCTCGCAGTCCAACGTTACAACCAACGTCGCAGGATCGAAATGGGCGTGGCCGAACGTGCCGAGTTACGGCTTAAGATCAGAGCCGAGCGTGAGGCGGGTAAAGCCCAGCGCATACTTGAGAAAGCAGAACGCAGCGCTGAACGCGCCAAGCTCTCATCCTATGAGCGGTGGCGTCTCTACTACGAGAACGAGACCCCGGAGCAGCGAAAGCGCCGCCTGCACCTTAAGGCCGTCTACAGGGAGACCGAGGTTAATCCCAGGGTCTTGGAGATTGTCGAGCATATTCTCTTTGACTTCGCCAAGGTCCAGACCCGCGAGGCCAAGGCTGAGGTAGCCGAGGAGTGGTATGGCGTGAGCCTGTCCTGCTGGCTGACCGATAAGGCCATCTGGTACGGTGATGTTTACCGGCTGATGGCTGAGCATCTGGTCACAGAGGACGGCGGATCTCTGTAGAAAACTCCAAATGTTTTGGTGCAACCATCCGAAATGGCATGATTAGAGTGGAACCGCGCTGATTACCCCCGGTACCCCCCTCTTTGCTGAAGGGTGCGGGGGCGGTTGAGGGTGCGGGGGTGGCTCGTCGGGTTTCCTGAACGGCGCTGAGGTCGGGGGCGGTCACGTCTTCTGGAGCGCGATGATTGCGACGACAAGGCTCAGGATGCTTACGAGCATACCGCCCCAGGCCATCCACACCTCACGCCGCTCTTTCTTTTCCTGTCGGATCGCTTTGCGCAGTTCTGTGGTTCCGTAAGTGGTCAGTGCCCATGTGCCGTAGTACTGCGATTCCCACCAATGATCGCTGTCTTCGTGCTTAGGGGGTATGGGGAGCGATAGCCGCCGAGCGCGGCGAATGAGGCGATTGGAGCGGATCTCTTCCGCTTCGTCTTCATATTCGGACGCCTCAAATTTGGCGAGGGACAAGAGGCTATCCATACCGCGCCAATCGCCGCCCTGCTCCAGCTTACTGATTTCCTTGGAGTACAGCGCACGTGCCGCCCTGCCGCTCTCGTCCAGTTTCCGAAGCCTCATCTCTTCCCGCAACCAAGCTATCATAGCGCCCCTCTTCCGTGCCCAATGGCAAATAGACATACGAGCATCGTGAAGCAAGCATGACCGTGGGTTGCTTGGATGTCAGCGGTGGGAACGCTGGTAAGCTTTAGGTTTGCCCTAGCAGACCGACGATTTGACTAATCAGAACAAATAAGTTGACTAACCTAAACTTACCATGTAGGTGTTTACTAGTTCAAACTTACTGGGGACACCTCATGACCTTCGTTCGAGCCTACCTCCGCGCTTCCACCAATGAGCAGGACGCGACCCGCGCCCGTCAGGCCCTCAAGGACTTCGCTGAGCAGCATGGCCTTAAGATCGCAGCGGAATACGTAGAGAACGCCAGCGGTGCTTCCCTACAGCGTCCCAAGCTGTTTGAGTTGATCGAGCAAGCCCACGAGGGTGACATTTTGCTGACGGAGCAGGTGGACCGGTTGAGCCGATTGACGGCTGCGGACTGGGACAGGCTCAAGGCCATGCTGACGGCAAAGCGTATCCGCGTCATCGCACTGGACCTCCCTACCTCGTACATGATGGTGAAGGCTGACGATTTCACCGGACGCATGTTCGACGCCCTCAACTCGATGATGCTCGACATGCTCGCAGCAATCAGCCGCAAGGATTACGAGGACAGACGACGGAGGGCCGCTGAGGGCGTTGCTAAGGTCATGGCCAACCCCGCCGAGAAGGCAGCTAAGTACCGTGGCAAACCAGAGAACACCAAGCGCAACGATCTAGTCGCTGAGTTGCTCAAGGCTGGCAAAAGCTGGACCGACGTTCAGCAGGCGACAGGCGTAAGCCGCATGACGGTGGCAAAGGTGGCCGGTCGGTTGCGTGAGGGGGCGCGATAGCCCCTCCATGGAATAGGTAGACCCCTAGCATGACCAAGCAGTCTGAACGCCTCTATGGTGCCCTAAGTGGCGACGTTGACGAGGTATGTGACGAATGCTGCGCAGGAGCTAAGCATGAAAATAGCCTCAGCTTCACCAACCATAGCTGCCTCGTCCCCAATCATCGGATGCCGGATGCCATTGGCGTCACTGGTGTAACCATAGATGCTGTTGAAACCATTTCGCAGGGCCGGATGCATAGGGTGCTTCTTGCCTAGCTCTGTCAGAGCCTTTTGAAGGCTAGCTTCGCCTGTAAGTGACCGCGCCACCGACTCGACAGCATGGATGCTTTCCCTAACGCTGTCCGCGTATTCACCCGCTGTGAGCGACGAACCGGCCTTAAGTAGATGGGCCCGTGCCCCTCCCAACCCTGGACGGGCCATTGCGTCCAATGCAGCGTAAATTGCCTGTCCTTCCTCCTCAGAGGTGATTGGCACGATGTTGTTGTCAATAAGACGGTAGGCGCAACGCTCTTCCTCTAACGCACGTGAAAATGCCAATGCAACGGTCCTATCGAGGGTATTACGAGCTAACCATTCCACCAGCCCAAGAGCCTCAATGTAGTCGCCCTTCTCTAAGATGGGCCGCAGAACCTGCACAAACTCCTGCTTGGTCAAATTGACGGAATCGGCAAACCTCCCCTGCTGAGTTACCGCGTAGGTTCGATAGACCCTAGCCCATCCCGAACCTAGACCTTGCCTGAGATGGCCTTGCCTCTGTTCGCCTTCAACACGGGTATAAACCGCTTCCCACAGACGCGCCCGGAGTACGGGAGATACTGTCTTCAATGTCATTTGCGAAGGTAACGCTTCTACGCCCTCCGCTTGGGCAAATGAAATCTGAGAGCGATTGAAGGTGGTCATGTTCGGTCCATAAAGAAATCTAGGGAAGTACACGGCAACATGCGAGAACCTTGTTGATTCGCGCAACTCTGGGCCCCGGCTTCATGAGTAGCCCCTCCACTAGCACGGCACTTCCCGGCCAGCGGAATGGGGACACCACTAGCATGATAAGCTCGCGGCCCTTTTCCAGGGACTGTTAGTAGATCGGAAGAAATAGGCAGTCCCCTAGCACGATATGTATTCCACTAGCGTGATAGCCTGACCCCTAGCACGAATAGGTACCCCCCTAGCATGACCAACGCCACACAGGCACGAATAGGTATTCCCCTAGATATTCGAGGGTGACCGGGATTGTCGTGCACCATTCCGGGAGATCTTCTTGAGGGTGGATATATTAGGTTGACCAATAGCACTACGAAGGTTTCCCATGGATGATGCTCCACATATCCCACGTGATTTGGTTGAATGGCTACAGAAAGCCTTTCCCGACAAACTTCCTCGCGAATAACCCACCTCCTGGCACCGCCCACGGTGGGCGCTGGTCGAATAGGTTGCCCCCTTGGTGAATACCGATGGCCTACGTGCCTCCGGTGCGACCAAATCTTCGAGATCGCGTGTTTCGTCATCTGTCTTTCGGAACCCGAGTACACCTTACCCCACCCACGCAATCAACCACAGCAACCAATGAGGACCAATGACAACCGACAGAATACGAAAGTGCCGCAGGTGACCGAAGCAGGCCCCGTTGTCCTCGCCTTGAGCGGCCTCCTCCTGCTCGATAGCAACCAGATACGGGAAAAGACCGAACGCGAAACCATACGGCGCTATGCTGAATTGATGGCGGGAGGCACGATCTTCCCACCGATCAAGGTGACGCTTACAGATCCTACCGATGTCACCAAAGGTTACACCCTGGTGGACGGTTGGCACCGCGTCCGAGCGACGCAAGTGAATGGGCTTGGGACAATTGTTGCTGAGGTTATTTCGGCAGGGGCTAATGAAATACCGTGGTTGGCTTACGAGGCCAATCGTGGGCATGGGTTGCCGCTGAAGATGACCAGGGCTGAGCGCCGTGAAATCTTCCGTGCCTATGTCAAGGCCAAGCGGCATCTGACAGGACGTGGACGCGCCATCAAGAGCGCCAACGCCATGGGCAAGGATCTCGTGGGTATTGTTACAGCACGGTCCCTCCCCGGCTGGATGGCATCTGACTTCCCGGCAATTTACAGGGCAATGAACATGGGCGGTCTGGATCCATATGAGGGCCAAGGTGGCGTGAAAGCCGGGGACATGGATGCGGGATATGCCAAGGAAGCCAGAGCTAGTCTTGATAACTTCATGGCTTGCATGCGCTCACTCCACGACAATAGACGAGCCCTCGCGATCCTCAAGAAGGCAGTCTCCTGCGTCGATGAGTTAAGCGAGGCTGTGACCGGTAGACGGGAGTGGCCTAAGGTCACCGAGGATGCCTTCTAGCATTTTCCATCACATGCTGAACGAAATCAAAGCGATAGGTACCAAAGCGTGAAATTTCACACCTGTATTGCAGGCGATACGCTTGGAAGGCCTGTTCAGCAGGGCCTGTAGCAGTTTCACCTCGATAATTCACCCACACAGAACGACACGAAGGCAGGGCTCGGCGCAATCCGGGCCTTTTTCTATTTCATACGAAAGGACAGGACCAATGTGGTCTGGAACAAGAACCAACAAAGACGCCACGACACGCCGCATACAACCGAATTGGACCCTAGAGCTTATCAAGATCGGGGTACCGTATGCGGCTCTTCCTACACCGCCAGCACCTGACGCCAGCTATGGGGAAAAATGCAAACATACCTGGGCTCTTAGGAAACTCTGGGAGAAGCGGACGGGCCGTACCATCGAACGCTTAACGCCACCGGGGTACTCCGAGAAAATCCAGCAGAAGAAGCAGGAAGCCCGTGCACTCCGCCAAGGTTCCCGCAACGATGTCATAGACCAGATCAGGGCTGAAGAGCTTGGCCGAGAGATCGTGTCCCTAAATCGGGAAGCACGACAGGAAGCCGAGGCTTTCATCGCAGAGGACATTAGGCAGGGCGAGCCGTTCTCTCAGATCGATACCCGAGTAGCCCACCGCAAAGACGCACGGGTCTCTCCCGTCTCCAAAACGGTCAAGGATGGTTACCGGTGGGTCCCAGACGAGGACCTTGGTCCACAGAAGGCCGAGGCCCGCACCCAAGCCATCACCGAACGCCACGCAGCCTTGGGTCAGCGCTTGTCATCGGGTGCCACCTACGTCCCCGCAGGGGTGTCCAGTGAGGCTGGGGAGTAGGCCATGCCCACCACCTATGTACCAGCGACACCCCCGGCACCGGAGGAGACGGCGCACCTCTTCAGTGCCACGGGAGGGCCTATCGAACGGCCCTACGAAACGGCCATGGCCATCAAAGCCGCAATCGTTACGTTCGAACCGGCCGATTGGGAGACCTTGGCTAAGCACCTGGGAACCGATGAAAGTACGCTTTACAGCGTTTCACACAGGCTGCAGCTTATCCACGGGATGTCTGAGGTTGGCCCAGGTTCCATTGGTTCCAAGCTGGACGCCATTGCTGAGTACTGGTCACGGTACCACGCCAAGGCCATCCGGCAGAAAGCTGACGCAATGTATCGCGCTGGACGGGATGAGCATGGGTTTCTTCTGCCCAAGCAGCCTGGACCATCCACTGCACCGACACCGCAGGGCGGATTTGTCTGGCCTGCCGACGCCCTCGAACCGATCAACCCCGACGAATTTGCGGCAACCCTTATTGCTGCAATCGAGGACGCGAAGGCCGTCTCTTATGACACCCTCGCTGACAAACTTGGCTGCGACATACCCGACCTTATGAAGGCCTGCCGCAACCTCTCAATGAACCATGGACACGAACGGCTCTCTAGTCGCTCGCTTCACTTCTACTTCCAACACCATTCCGACCGTCTCGCCGCTCTCAGCCGCGACGCGTTTCATCACGCCTAAGAAACTCACCCGAAAGGAAAAACAATATGGGTAACTACGTCTCCTTCACCTCCACCGACGACAACGCGACAGCAGCCTACGAAGCCCAACGCCTCCAGCAGCAGGCCATCGCACTCCATCAGGAATACCGTCCCATCCATAAGCCGTCCTATGTCAGCAGCGACATGGCCGACGAAATGCTTGCGGCCCACAACCCCAATTCTGTTGACGTGATCGTTGACGGTATCGCCATGACGGCTGAACAAGCCCGAGCAATGTACGAAACCTGCACCATCTCCCGCGATCAGTACGCCCGAGGCATGGAAGCCGGGATGCACCGCATGGGCAACAAGGGCTGGAAGGTCCGAGAAGACCGCCGCCGCTAATTTCCCTTCTCTCCGCCCTCTCTGAATAAACATCCCGAATTTAGCCCATAGGAGTCCGTGGAGCGCGTTTCCGTGGTTGGTAGGCAAATACCCCTGCCCACTGACCGTGGAACGCGCCCGTGACTCTCTGTGTGCGCTTAATCCGCAATCACCTGAGGCAGCATGAACACTGAACTCGGCATCTCGATATACCCAAACATACCCAAGGAGGCCAAATGAGGCTTACATCGGATCAAATCGTTGCAGGCCTCACACAGCGTGGGGTCCCCGAGCACACCGCCCAAGGTGTTGCCATGAACTTTGCCGACGAGAGCGGCCTCGAAACAGGCATGCAAGAACATGAACCTACGTCTGGCCGTGGTGGCTTTGGCCTCGCTCAGTGGACCGGCCCCCGGCGCGAAGCTCTGGAGCAGTACGCTGCTGCCCAAGGCAAGGCGATTGACGACGCTGACATGCAGCTCGACTTCTTCATGAAGGAGAATGCCAGTTCTGAAGCCGACGCTTGGCAGCAAGTTCTAACAGCCCCAACCGCCAACGAGGCGGCTGTGTCGTTCCTGAAGAATTGGGAGCGTCCCGCACCCGAACATCAGGCCACCCGTGCAGCCAAGTACGGTGCCCAAATGGCTGGTGACACGCAGTTCGTTTCCGAGGCTGAAGTCCCGTTCCACATCAACGAGGCTGTCAGAGACACCCCTCGCATCGACCCGCCAAAGGATGATGTCCCCGACTGGTGGCAAACACAGAGGGACGCGTGGAACCAGAACAGCACCCTTGCGCTGATCATGAACCACAATCCCTATAAGGCTGACCCGAGTTGGCAGAAGCCAGACGAGGCCAAGCTGACAGCGGATCTAGCGAAAGCGAACCTGGACCCAGAGCGCTATGCCAAGTTTCTTGGGGGCTCCACGTCTCAGGCAGGCTACATGAAGTCCATTCAGAACGCCCAGGCTGACAGAGACCGTCTTGAGAGATTATCCCGTGCAGGCTTCAAGGGAGTTCTCCTCGACTTCGTCAACCAGACCTTGGACCCCGTGAACATCGCTACCGATATCGCTGTGTCCACCATGGTCCCCGAGTTGACCTTAGCCAAGTATGGTGCCCGTACGGGTCGCGTCCTGTCGGCCGCTCTGGCCGGAGGTGCGTCAGGTCTCGCAACGACCGCTGTCAACTACGGGTTCAACCCGAACGCCACCAAGGCCGACCTCCTCATGGGGACGGTCATGGGAATGGGTGTTGGTGCTGTCGTGGGCCGTCTTCAACGCAATCCGGCGACATTCCGCGAGGCGTCCAATCTTCAGCAACTAGCGCACAAGGTTGTCGCTGAGCATGAGGGGGTTCCCTACGTCGCACCACGGACGGGTAAGGGCTCCACAGGCGCAGCCGCTGTAAACCACAGTTCTATCCTGAACGATGACGACGCCTTCGCGATGCTCGAACACGACGACGTTGCGCGTTCTGCCTTCGCTGGGGCCCGTGGTGACCTTGCTGCCCGTGGTGACCGATCGGCCAACCCTGGTACCCGTGGTATCATGGGTGTCCTCGTACAGGACGGTACGGGCAAGCTGGGCGACAATATCAATGGCCGCGCCGCGTCTGAAGACGCCGCTATGCTTGTGCAGGAATGGGAGGGTAAATTCGCCCGATCGTGGAAGCCACAGAAGGACTCCTTCCTTGCCAAGGGGAACACGGAAGACCAGTTCGACACTGCCGTTTACCGGTACGTGAATGACAAGAGTTCGACCCGTGACGACGTGTACCCTGAGGAAGTCGTTAAGGCCGGAAAATCGCTGATTGGCCTCTTCAGGGACCAACTCGCACTTGCCAAGAATCCCCTCCTCAGGGAAGGCGGGACGGGCCGCGCTGTGGCTGGGGCTGCGGAGACGAGCGTGTCAGACCACTACCTGCCGCGAGAGTGGGCCGTGGAGCGTATCCACCTTGCCAACCAGCATTTCGCAGATGGGACCATATTCGACCTCATCAAAGGCGGTATGCGTAAGGCCAATGCTGACATCGACGAGAAGGATCTCGACGCTCTTGCGGGTGCCATGGTCAAGTCTCTGGTCTCCCGTGGGGCCGGTATCGACCACAACGACTTTCTAGCGAAGGTCTCAAGTGTCGACATGGAAGAAGCCATGGCGGCTTTGGTGGACAGCAAGTCCCTGACGCAGGCCCAGGCTGATAAAATCATGGCGAACATCGCAGCCAAGAGGGCCATGAACAAATCCGACGCTTCACACGCGCAGCCATTCAAGCGGCGTACGCTGATCGATACGGACTATGTTCTTCCCTACAGGCCGATGCTTGCTGACGGCACCGCCCATGACAGCGAGTTGGGTATCGTGGATTTGCTCAACACCAACGTTGAGTACCTGACCACGAAATACACGCGACGGCAGGCCGGTAACATCGCCCTGGCTCGGATGAAGTTGCGGGTTCCTGACAGGGTTGACGCCGAGGGGAACGCGACAGGCGACGGCTTTACGATCTTCGACGGTATCACCAACGACAGGGAGTGGGCTGACTTGCTCGCCCGAAATGCGAGGAAAGGTGCTGACATGGGCCTGTCTCCGCAGGAGATAGCCATGGACACCAAACGCCTCCAGTTCGCCTACGACAGCATCAAGGGAAAGAAGACCTACGACTTCAATTCCACCACCGCAGGCTGGGCGCTACGCATGGTCAGAAAGTTCAACTTCGTTCGAATGATGAACCAAGTTGGTCTGGCTCAGCTTCCAGAGCTTGGCAATCTCGTTGGCAGCGTCGGCCTGAAGGCCATGATTCAGCAGTTGCCGAACATGCGGCGTGTTGTTGGGGCCGATGGCATCGCCCACCTGAAGAACGGCTTTGGTGACGACGTAGAGGCTGTGTTTGGCAACGGCCTGGAAGGTTGGACCCGAACACCAGCGGAGCGCTATGACCAACTCATGGACACCATCCAGAACACCAAGGGTGGCTCATGGCAGCAAAAGATTGAGCGGCTTCTCGACAGGGGCGCTCGCATTACCTCCAAGATTTCCGGCATGGAAGGCATCGACACGATGTCCAAGCGCTGGGCCTACAAGGCGGTAATTCAGCGGTTTGCGAATGAGGCCCATGGTCGCGGTGGTTTGCTCAAGATCTCTGATAAGCGCCTCGCTGACCTTGGTCTTTCCAAGGAAATGTACGGTCGCGTCAAGGCAGAGCTTGTGCGTCCCGAGGGTGTCCAGATGAACGGCAAGCGTGTCGCCGGTCTCAAGCTCGATCAATGGAAGGACGCCGAGGCCGCTGAGGCCTTCCGTCGTGCCGTCTATCGCAAGTCTTCGGAGATCATCCAGAAGAACGACCTGGGCAACACCATCATGTGGATGTCCCATCCGATCGGCCAAACCTTGATGCAGTTTCGTTCGTTCATGGCTGCTGCCTACGTCAAGCAAACGCTGAAGAGCTTGCACATGCGGGACCCTGAGGCGTTCATCAACGCGTCCATGGCGATGTTCATTGGCGCGATGGTGTACGAGGTCCAAACCCGTGAGCAGGCGATTGGTCGTTCCGACAAGGAGCAGTTCCTGAGGGACCGGCTGACGTGGGACAAGATCGTCTCCGCTGGCTTCGCAAAGGCTGGTGTCTCTTCCATCCTGCCAATGCTGGTCGATACGGCCCTCCCCGCCTTTGGATACAAGCCACAGTTTTCCTATTCCCGCACCACGGGACAGGCCTCCGACTTGTTGTTGGGCAACCCCGGCTCCGGTCTCGTTAATGACACCGCCAAAGCTGCCAGCGCCCTGCGTGGCGTGGCTCATGGTGACCCGTCACAGGAAGAGCTACGAGCAATCATGAAGCTAAGCCCATTCGGCAATGCCTTCGGCTTCATGCAGTTCCACAACTTCGCGATATCGGGGCTACGGGAGCGGACCCCAAGCGACCGTAGGCAACCTGTAGGCCTCTTCGACTAACCGAAAATGAGGGCGGGGCTTTTCTAAGTCCCGTCCCCAATCCGCCGCTTGCAGACCGCCTAAAGCTCTTGTGTCGGATAAATTCCAAACATCGAGACCACGGCAGCAAGAACGATGAATAGCGAACACCAGCCGCCAACAGTGTCCTTGGCCTTGAACCGCGAGATTGCGAGCCACAACGCACCGCCGATCCACAGTACGTAGAACACCAGTTTTACTGTCCAGAAATCCATAGTCCCCTCCCCACGCGCAAGTTGCGCTCCCCAGTAATCAACAATTCGTGACTGATTTGGTCTGAAGTGTCTAGCGCGACATTTCAGGGGCCCCATGGCCGACCTATCCGCCAACACCAACCGCCCTCAGCGCACCCCACAGACACCCGTAGAAACCAAAGCAACCCAACAACCGAGAGACCATGACAACACACTCCACCATTGAAACTCCGCACACCTTCAGTCTTGGCAAGAGCCTCCGTCTGGCCCACGTAACAGAACCTAAGAAGCGATGGTACGTTCAGTGGCGCAGTGCGAGGGGAGAAGGGTGGCAGATCGCCAACGTCTTCGCGACGACCGCCGCCACCCTCCGGTTTATTGAAGGGATAGCTAAGGTAAACCCGACGAAGCTCGAAGCGACTCGGAAGTTGCTCGCTGAGCAGGCTTAAGTTTTCACTGTCGAGATCATTGCATAAGTGAAACTAACTATTTGATTTTTATTCTAAATTCTCTCTAGACAGATTCGAGCGAAGCGCTTAGCAAGTCTCCCGGCACCCGATGGTGGGTGTTCTTTTCAAGACATAGGGACTGACATGCATATCAATACGAAGCGCTTCGAACTCGAAATCCACCGCGATAGCATCTGGCTGCGAGTATCGCTCTTTGGGCGGACCTTCCAGACCTTCCAGGATTTCTCCGGGAACGGGCTCAGCACGACGAATTGGATTAAGGACTCGGTGCAGACAGGCCGGGACGAATCGTTATCCACAGCGGCCTGAAGGATTGGCACAATTAATTTGGCACAAACACTTGGCACAAATAATTTGAGTGCCGTCGCCTAAGCACTTGATATGAAAGGTATAAACAGCCTTTTGCAAGGGATGGCGGAGAGGAAGGGATTCGAACCCTCGATACGCTTTTGACGTATACTCCCTTAGCAGGGGAGCGCCTTCGACCACTCGGCCACCTCTCCGGTG
>Ga0102588_1001481_pt1 | contig 17147 bp, 18 predicted proteins | sample AraplaMF_Col_mMS_FD_76854 | JGI IMG/M metagenome (GOLD analysis project Ga0102588, IMG submission 76854) | Arabidopsis root microbial communities from the University of North Carolina, USA - plate scrape MF_Col_mMS (SPADES assembly) (version 2) | ecosystem: Host-associated > Plants > Roots >...
ACGCCAGCTGCACCACCAACTGCCTGGCCCCGCTGGCCAAGGTGCTGAACGACAAGTGGGGCATCAAGCGCGGCCTGATGACCACCGTGCACGCCGCCACCGCCACGCAGAAGACCGTGGACGGCCCGAGCAACAAGGACTGGCGCGGCGGCCGCGGCATCCTGGAAAACATCATCCCGTCGTCGACGGGCGCGGCCAAGGCCGTGGGCGTGGTGATTCCCGAGCTCAACAAGAAGCTCACCGGCATGAGCTTCCGCGTGCCGACTTCCGACGTGTCGGTGGTCGACCTGACGGTCGAGCTGGTGAAGGAAGCCACGTACAAGGAAATCTGCGCCGAGATGAAGGCGCAGAGCGAAGGCGCGCTCAAGGGCGTGCTGGGTTACACCGAAGACAAGGTGGTGGCCACCGACTTCCGCGGCGACCCGCGCACCTCGATCTTCGACGCCGAAGCCGGCATCGCGCTCGACGGCACCTTCGTGAAGCTCGTGAGCTGGTACGACAACGAATGGGGCTACTCGAACAAGTGCCTGGAGATGGTGAAGGTCGTCTCGAAGTAAGACTTCACGGCCTCGATGAAAAACGCGCCCTCGGGCGCGTTTTTTTATTTGGGCTCCTGCTCGCCGCTAGCGCAGCTTCTCGTTCCTGCGGACCTCGCTGCTCAGCTGCGAGGTCAACCGCGTCGCAGCCCGTCGCGCCGCCAACCCGAAGTCGCCCTTGAACTCCCCGAACTCGGCCGTGCCGTTGCCCACGGCGCGCACGCGCGTGACCTCGGCGCCTGCCGCATCGGTCACCACGCACGAGACCTCGGCCGTGAACGAGGTCGGCGGCCAGCTGATCCATGAGGACGAGCTCGAATCGGTCTTGATGCGCGGCGAGAACACCAGCGACACGCCCGCCGCCTCGTTGGCCTTCGCGTCGCCGGCGGTGCGCAGAACGACGACGTCGCGGTAGACGGCGCGCAATGCGTCGCGTATCGACTTCTCCAGGTCGCGGTACGGGTAGTAGCTCACGCGGTCGCCGCTGCCGCCTGGGGTGACCACTTCCAGGTCTCGATCCGCATCGGTCATCACGTAGGCGACCTTCTTCGGGATGAGGTGCGCCTGCGAGCGAGCCGGTGCGGTCTCGGTGATCATGGTGATCGGGTGCACGCAGCCGGCGAGCAGCAGCAGTGCCGACAGCGCCATGGTCACCGGAAGAGAAGAAGAAAAGGGGAACTGCATCGAAGCGCCTCCTGACCTCTGGGATCAACGGCCGATGGCGGCCACGAACTGCGGATCGGCGTACACCTGCCGCAGCAGCGCACGCACGAGGCGCGGATACGCGGCCTGTCCGGCAGGCACGGCGACGATGCTCGCGTAGCTCGAATCGAAGGCGGTCTCGGCGCGGTAGGTCTTGCGCAGGCGCTGCGTGGCGTCGCGCGTGACGGTGATCTCCACGTCCATGCGGCCGGTGCCGTTGATCACGCCCAGGTCGATCTCGTTGGCCAGCACGCGCGCCGCGATGCGCGTGGGCGCCTTCGGGTCGTAGACGGAGATCTCGCTGAGGTCGCGCATCATCGCGTCCTGCAGGTACTGCGCGAAGCTGCCGCTGGGCGACAGCAGCCGGGCACTGCGCAGGCGCACGGTGTTGACCTTGTCGTCCGCATCGGTGGGCTGCGCGTTCGCGAGGGCCACCGGGCCGGGCCGCGTGGCCTCCAGCTTGTCGAGGGTCTCGTAGTCGGCGGCGTAGGGCGGCGCCAGCAATGGCGCGCAGCCGGTGGCCAGAACGGCGGCTACCAGCGCGCCGGGCAAGAGCAGGCTGCGCAAACGCCAGCCCTGCTGCGAACTAAAGATCGCCATCCCGTCGGTCCCCTCTCTGCATCTTCACGAGGCCCGCGATGCATGCATGGTGCATCGGTGGCGCGTGCTCCCGGCGCGACGGTAGCACGCATCGCGCGGCGCGCGAATGCGTGATGCCGCGAAACCGGAAGGTGCGCGACGGGAGCGGAAAGGACGAACGGACTAAGACGGGCCTCAGACCGGCTCGAGCACGTGGATCAGCTTGCCCGCGGTGAGCTCCTTCGTCTTCTCGCTGTGCGCCTTCATGTGCGGCGCGACCGCGTGCGCCTGCAGGTGCGCCAGCGTTTCCCACTTCTCGATCACGACGAAGGTGTCGGGGCCGAAGCTGGCCTTCGACGCGGGGATGCCCTGCGCATCGACCGTGGCGCCGTACTCGATGCAGCCTGCCTCGGCCAGCACGGCCGCGCGGTTCTCGGCGAAGGCTTCGAGCAGCCTGGCGCGCTGGCCCGGCTTGGCGGTGATGACGGCGACGACGTGGATCATTGAAAAGTCTCCGGTTGGATGAGTGGTGAATGACGACGGTCGAATCTAAGAGATTCGGCGCGGCAGTGCCGGTCAGGTCCGCGACAACGCCGCGGCCTTGTCCCTATCATCGCCTGCATGTTCTTCCCGCTCCCTCGCACGGCCACCGCGCCCTTCTGCCCTTCCGAAGTCAAGGGCAGCGTCGCCGTCCCGCAGGAACTGCCCTTCTTCAAGAAGCTGATGCGCTACGCGGGCCCGGGCCTGCTGGTGTCGGTCGGCTACATGGACCCGGGCAACTGGGCCACCGACATCGAGGCCGGCTCGCGCTTCGGCTACGGGCTGCTGTTCGTGGTGCTGCTGGCGAGCCTGTCTGCCATGCTGCTGCAGACGCTGTGCGTGCGGCTGGGCATCGTCGCACGCAAGGACCTGGCGCGCGCCTGCCGCGAGCACTACTCGCCGCGCGTCAACCGCCTGCTCTGGCTGGGCGCCGAACTCGCCATCGTGGCCTGCGACCTCGCCGAGGTGCTGGGCAGCGCGCTCGCGCTGCACCTGCTGTTCGGCGTGTCGATTCCGGTGGGCATCGGCATCACGGCCTTCGACACGCTGCTGGTGCTGGGCCTGCAGGGCGCGGGCTTCCGGCGCGTGGAGGCCATCGTGCTGGGGCTCGTCGGCACCATCGCGGCCTGCTTCGTCGTCGAGCTGGCGATGTCGCCGCCCAACTGGTTCGGCGTGGCGATGGGCTTCGGCCCCAGCCTCGAGCGCCTGCACCAGCCGGGCGCGCTGTACCTGGCCATCGGCATCGTCGGCGCGACGGTGATGCCCCACAACCTGTACCTGCATTCCTCCATCGTGCAGACGCGCCTGATCGCCGACACCGAGCCCGCGCGACGCGAGGCGGTGCGCTTCTGCACGCTCGACGCGGTGGTGTCGCTCTCGCTCGCGCTGCTGGTCAACGCGGCGATCATGGTGCTGGCGGCCAGTGCCTTCCACGCCACCGGCCACCGCGAGGTGACGGAGATCGACGACGCCTACCGGCTGCTGGAGCCCATCGTCGGCAGCGCCATCGCGGCCACGCTGTTCGGCATCGCGCTGCTGGCTTCGGGCCAGAGCTCGACCTTCACCGGCACCATCGCGGGCCAGATCATCATGGAAGGCTTCCTCGACCTGAAGATCCCGTGCTGGCAGCGCAGGCTCATCACGCGTGCGCTGGCGCTGGGCCCGGCATGGCTGGGCGTCTGGTGGTTCGGCGACGGCGGCGTGGGCAAGATGCTGGTGCTCAGCCAGGTGGTGCTGAGCTTCCAGCTGCCGTTCGCGATGTGGCCGCTGATCCGCTTCACGAGCAGCCGCGCGCTGATGGGCGGCTTCGCCAACGGGCCGGTGGTGAAGTCGCTCGCGTGGCTGCTGTTCGGCGTGATCGGCGCGGCCAACGTGTGGCTCATCGCCTCCGTGGCCACGGGCAATTGAGCCGGCTTCAGGGCGTGCCCGCGTCCTTCCACAGGTGCACCAGCGCTTCGGGCGCCTCGGCTTCCGGCACTTCGAAGCTCACGGAGATTTCCTCGGTGCCCTGCACCAGCACCTCGACCCGATAGAAGCGCTGGTCGCCGCCGCTCACCGTCGCGCCGGGCTGGCCGGCATGGGGTACAGCGCTTTGCAGCGCGTCGCCGATCTGCTGGCGCAGCGCGTCGGTGCAGTCGCCGAGCTGGAAGCTGCGTGGCCGGGACAGGCCCGGCAGGTAGGCCAGCCCGCCTTCGCGCGTCACGCGCACGACGGTGGCTTCATCGAGCGGCGGCAGGCGGATCATGGCTCGGTCACTCCGGTGGCCAGCCATGCATCGGCCACGGCTTTGTGCACCGCGCTGCCCGCGCCGAAGCGACGCGACGCCATCTCGATGCTGAGCGTGGCGAAGGCCGCGAAGTCGGCGTCCGCGCGCAGGCGCCTGTCGCGCAGCGTGTCGTACCAGACGCGGCCCACGCCCTCCCACGCCGGTCCTTCCACGGCAACGGCAGCCAGGTAGAAGGCGCGGTTCGGAATGCCCGAGTTGATGTGCACGCCGCCGTTGTCCTGCGTGGTGGAGACGAAGTCCTTCATGTGCGCGGGCTGCGGGTCCTTGCCGATCACCGGGTCGTCGTAGGCGGTGCCGGGCTCGGCCATCGAGCGCAGGGCCTTCGCCTTCACGCTCGGCATGAAGAGCCCGGCGCCGATCAGCCAGTCGCCCTGCCGCGCGGTCTGCTTCAGCGTGTGCTGCTTCACCAGCACGCCGAACACGTCGCAGATCGATTCGTTGAGCGCGCCGGGCTGCCCCTGGTAGACGAGCGCTGCCTCGTGGTCGATCACGCCGTGGGTGAGCTCGTGGCCGATGATGTCCACCGCGATGGTGAAGCGGTTCATGACCTGGCCGTCGCCATCGCCGAACACCATCTGCGCGCCGTTCCAGAAGGCGTTGTCGTAGTTCCTGCCGTAATGCACGCTGCCGGTCAGCGGCATGCCCGCGCCGTCGATGGAGTCGCGCTTGTACACCTCGCGGTAGAGCCGCCATGTGGCGCCCAGGTGCTCGTAGGCCTCGTCGGCCGCGATGTCGCCGGTGGCGGGCTTGCCTTCGGTGCGCACCAGCCTGCCGGGCAGCTCGGTCGTGTGGCCCGCATCGTGGACGGCGCGCTCGGGCGAATCGGGCCGCGCTGGGCGCACCGGCGTGCCGGTGATGTTCGAGACCGCCGCCGGCGGCACCAGGCCGCGCAGCGCGCGATGTTCGCGGTCGATGGTCAGCGTGTTGGCGGCGCAGTCGCTCAGCGGCGGGCTGGCGCTTTCGGCGAGCCGGCTCAGCAGGTACGGCGGCACGAAGGCGGGGGGCAGCATCTGCGGGTCGCGCGAGGGCATGGCAGGCCTTTCTCCAGGTGTCTTTCACGGGTGTCGAACGGGTGTCGACGGTTCCGGAACACCGTAGCAGAAACACAGGCTCGCCCCTGTCGGATCGAGCCTCAAGCCCTGGGCGGCATGTCGTCTTTGCCCAGCGCAGCGGCCATGAAGTCGACGAAAGTTCGCACGCGCGCCGACAGCTGGTGGCGCTGCGGATACACCGCGTAGATGTCGGCGTCGGGCGTGCGGTAGGCGGCGAGCACCTGCACGAGGCGCCCGCTGCGCAGGTAGCGCGCGATGTCCCACTCGGCGCGCATCAGGATGCCGTGGCCGTCGAGCGCCCAGTTGACCGCGATCTCGCCGTCGTTGGTGCTGAGCATGCCGCGTGTCTTCACCGCCTCGGTGCGCTGCGCGCTGCCGCGCCCGGTGCTCAGTCGCCAGATGCCGTAGCCCTCGTCGCCCTGGCGGATGCCGATGCAGCGGTGGCGCGTGAGGTCGTTGGGCACCTTGGGCTGTCCGGCGCGCGCGAGGTAGGCCGGCGAGGCGCACAGCAGGCGCCGGTTCGATGCGATGCGCCGCGCGATCACGCGGGCCTCGGGCGGCGCGCCGAAGCGGATGCAGACGTCGAAGGCGTCTTCGGTCAGCGGCGGCGGGTTCACCGAGAGCTGCAGCTGCACTTCGACCTGCGGATGTTTCTTCGCGAACTTCGAGATCAGCGGCGCCACGTGGCTGCGCCCGAAGCCCAGCGTGGCGTTCACGCGCAGCAGGCCTTGCGGCTCGCCCTTGTCGCCGCCGATGCGGCGCGCATGCGCCACGTAGAGCTCGCCCTCGGGCGTGAGGCTCATGCGCCGCGTGGTGCGGTTCACCAGCGTGACGCCCAGGCGCGATTCCATCTGCGCGAGCCGCTTGCTCACCGCGGGCGTGCTGATGCCGAGCTCGCGCGCTCCGGCGCTCAGGCTGCCGCTGGCCGCGAGCGTGGAGAAGAAACCAAGGTCGGCGGGCTGTACCGGGGCTGCCATGGTCGATCCGATTGTTGAATTCAGGTTAACGATGGATTCACTTCCGGCGTGAATCGTTCGACGCGGCCGATCCTACAGTGGGAGCCCGACAGAACACCTACACACGAAGAAGGACATCGACGATGAGCAGCTACAGCATTGCAACCATTCCCGGCGACGGCATCGGCAAGGAAGTGATACCCGCAGGCCGCCAGGTGATGGAGGCGCTGGCCGAGGCCTCGGGCGGCGCGCTGAAGTTCAGCTTCGAGGACTTCGGCTGGGGCGGCGACTGGTACCGCGCGCACGGCGAGATGATGCCGGCCGACGGCCTCGATGCGCTGCGCGGCAAGGACGCGATTCTTTTCGGCTCCGCGGGCGATCCGCACATTCCCGACCACATCACGCTGTGGGGCCTGCGCCTGAAGATCTGCCAGGGCTTCGACCAGTACGCCAACGTGCGGCCCACGCGCATCCTGCCCGGTATCGACGCGCCGCTGAAGCGCTGCAGGGCGGAAGACCTGAACTGGGTGATCGTGCGCGAGAACTCCGAGGGCGAGTACGCCGGCGTCGGCGGCCGCGTGCACCAGGGCCATCCGATCGAGGCCGCCACCGACGTGAGCATGATGACCCGCGCGGGCGTGGAGCGCGTCATGCGCTTCGCCTTCGGGCTGGCGCGCTCGCGGCCGCGCAAGCTGCTCACCGTGGTCACCAAGAGCAACGCGCAGCGCCACGCGATGGTGATGTGGGACGAGATCGCGCTGCAGGTCTCGAAGGAGTTCCCCGACGTGAGCTGGGACAAGGAACTCGTGGACGCGATGACCGCGCGCATGGTCAACCGGCCCGCCACGCTCGACACCATCGTCGCCACCAACCTGCATGCCGACATCCTCAGCGACCTCGCGGCCGCGCTCGCGGGCAGCCTGGGCATCGCGCCCACCGGCAACATCGACCCGGAGCGGCGCTACCCGTCGATGTTCGAGCCCATCCACGGCTCGGCCTTCGACATCATGGGCAAGGGGCTCGCCAACCCGGTGGGCACCTTCTGGTCGGTGGTGATGCTGCTGGAGCACCTGGGCGAGGCCGAGGCCGCGCGCCGCGTGATGGCGGCGGTGGAGCACGTCACGGCCAACCCCGCGCTGCACACGCGCGACCTCGGCGGCAGCGCGACCACCGAGCAGGTGACGCGCGCGGTGTGCGCGCACATAGCGGCCGAGCCGCTGCGGCTGGCGGCCTGATCCGCCCCCGAGATTCCACGGTATCCGCGCGCCTCGAAGCGCGCGCCGCAGAACAACGAGCCGGAGACAAGACCATGAACGCTTCCTTGAACGCGCGTCCGTATCGGCGCACCTTGCTGCAGGCCGCAGCCATCGCAATGGGACTGGGCACCACCGCCCTCGCCCTCGCGCAGCAGGCTCAGGCCACCTCCGGTTGGCCCACGCGGCCGATCAGCCTCGTCGTGCCCTTTCCCGCCGGCGGCACCACCGACGTGCTGGCCCGCGCGCTGGCCGACAGGCTCTCGCAGTCGCTGGGCCAGCCGGTGGTGGTCGAGAGCAAGCCCGGCGCCGGCGCCACGCTGGGCGCCGACTACGTGGCGAAGGCAAAGCCCGACGGCTACACGCTGCTGATGGGCGCGGTGCACCACACCATCGCCACCAGCGTCTACAGGAAGCTGCCCTACGACTTCCAGAAGGACCTGGCGCCCATCACCGTGGTGGCGATGGTGCCGAACGTGCTGGTCGTCAACGCCGTGAACACGCCCGCGAAGAACGTGGCCGAACTGGTGGCGCTCGCCAAGGCCGCGCCCGAGAAGCTGGCCTACGGCTCCAACGGCAACGGCACGGCGCAGCACCTGATCGGCACGCAGTTCCAGGCCAGCACCGGCGCGAAGCTGCTGCACGTGCCCTACAAGGGAAGCGGGCCGCTGACCACCGACCTGCTCGGCGGGCAGGTGGCGATGTCCTTCGACACCATCACGCCGGTGCTGCAGCACATCAAGGGCGGCAAGCTGCGCGCGCTGGCCGTGACCACCGCGCGGCGCTCGTCGGTGCTGCCCGAGGTGTCGACGCTGGAGGAAGCGGGGCTCAAGGGATTCGACATCGGCACCTGGTTCGGCGTGCTCGCGCCCGCGGCCACGCCGAAGGAGATCGTGGCGCGGCTGAACGCCGAGATGGTGAAGATCATCCATTCGCCCGACTTCGCGCAGCGCATGCAGGCCATCGGCGCCGAGCCGCTGGGCGGCACGCAGGAAGAGATGGCGCGGCAGATCCGCGAGGAGACGGCCAAGTTCGCGAAGCTGGTGAAGGAAGGCGGCGTGGCGATCGAATAGCGCCGCAGCGAATGGCGGCCGGCGGCGTGCAGGCGGTTACGCACGCGCACACCTGCGTTCAGCGGCCGGGTCGCCGAGGCCATAGGATCAGGGCTTCCGAAATCACCGCCACCCGCCCATGTTCATCGTCACCCTCACCTACATCCGTCCGCTCGAGGAAGTCGACGCGCTGATGGATGCGCACATGGTCTGGCTCAAGAAGCACTACGAAAGCGGTCTTTTCGTGGCCTCGGGCCGGCAGGTGCCGCGCCAGGGTGGCGTGATCCTCGCGCGCTCGGGCGACCGCGAGGGCCTGGAGGCGGTGCTGGCGCGCGACCCCTTCGTGCAGGGCGGGATGGCGCGCACCGATGTCATCGAGTTCGTGCCGCGCATGACGGCGCCGAGCGTCGAGATCCTCAAGACTTTCTAGGCCGGCTTTCCAGCCGCTTCCGCCGGCAACTCCTCGCGCCCGCCGGGATGCCGGGCGAAGCGCGGCGCGTCGTGGCCGTGCACCGGCGCCGGGTCTTTCCAGGGCCAGCCGCCGAACTGGGTGCGGCGGTAGTCGGCCATGGTCTGGCTGATCTCGGCCTGCGTGTTCATCACGAAGGGGCCGTACTGCGCCACCGGCTCGGCGATCGGGCGGCCCTGCAGCACCAGGAACTCCGCGGTGTCCGCATCGCCGTTGGCGATCTCGACGGCCACGTCCGCGCGCAGCTCGATGGCAGCCGGGCCCTGCACCTGCTCGCCGCCGACCAGCGCCGTCGCACCCTTGAAGAAGTACAGCATGCGCCGCGTGCCTTCGCCGGCGGCGGCGGGCAGCGTCCAATGCGCGCCGGGCGTCATCTTCAGCGTCCAGATCGCCACGTCGGCATCGGCTTGTGCGGCCCAGGAGTCGGGCGGAGGGGCCAGCGGCTGGATCGGGGCCTGCGCGTCGCCGCCGCCGAGCCGGCCCGCGATCACCGCGACCTCGGTGCGGCCGCCCTTCGCGTCGTCGGAAACGAAGCGCGGGATGGCCTCCGACCAGAACATCGTGAAGTGCGGCTCGGCCATCTTGTTCCTGGCGGGCAGGTTGAGCCAGATCTGGAACAGTTCCAGCGGGTTGGCCGAGGCGGCGTCGAGCAGCGGGAACATCTCCGAATGCACGATGCCCTTGCCGGCGGTGAGCCACTGCACGTCGCCGCCGCCGAAGCGCGCGGTGGCGCCCAGCGAGTCGGAGTGGTCGACAAGGCCCTTGCGCACGATGGTCACGGTCTCGAAGCCGCGGTGCGGGTGCGAGGGAAAGCCCGGCACCGTCTCGCCGTGGTACATGCTCCAGCCGTCCTTGCGGCTGAAGTCCTGGCCGATCTGGCGGCCGGCCAGCGAGGCCTCGGGGCCCATGCGGCCGTTGGCCTTGGGGTAGGCGTCGTCGTGGTAGACGCAGAAGAGAAACGGGTCGATCGTCTGCCACGGAAAGCCCAGGGGGGCGATCCGCACGATGGGGCTCTTGCTGTTGTTGCCGGTCATGGCGCTGCTAATCCTTTCCAGGTGGGACGCGGCCGATGATGCCGCGCCGGTGCCTGGAATATCGGGGCGCCGCCGCCTTGCGGTAGGTGCCTTGCGTGCAACGGTGAAGAGCGCGTATGGAACGATGGGCATCGGTCGTCCTTCTCTTCCGGCGGCCTGCCGGCGCCTTACTGCTTCGGCATCTCGGCGTTCGGGTCCATGTAGACCAGCTCCCACAGGTGGCCGTCGATGTCCTGGAAGCCGTGGCCGTACATGAAGCCGTAGTCCTTCGGCTCGGTCGGCGTGGTGCCGCCGGCGGCCTTGGCCTTGGCCACGAGTTCGTCGACCTCGGCGCGGCTCTCGCACGAGAGGCACAGCAGCACTTCGGTGCTCTTGGCGGTGTCGGTGATGCTCTTGGTGGTGAAGGTCTTGAAGAACTCCTCGACCAGCAGCATCACGTGGATGCTGTCCTTCTGGACGACCATGCACGCGGCATTGGCGTCGGTGAACTGCTCGTTGAAGGTGTAGCCCAGCGCGGCGAAGAACGCCTTGGTCTTGTCGAGATTCTTGACGGGGAGGTTCACGAAGATCTGCTTGGTGGCCATGGTGTCGTCCTGTCGATGAAGAAAAGAAGTGGGTTGTGGAGGTGTTTCCCGGCGTCTTGTGTACGCCGTCCACAAACGATATCAAATTAAATGGACGGCGTCCACATCTTTTTCGACGCCGGTTGGCAACGGGGAACAAAGCCGTGGACCGGGGAAAAAAGCGGAGGACCGCGATGAGAACAGGCAGGCCGAAGGCAGAGCTGGTGTTGAGTGATGACGAGCGAATGCAGTTGCAGTCGTTCGCGCGCAGCCGCTCGCTGCCTGCCGCGCTGGGCAATCGCGCACGCCTGGTGTTGGCCAGCGCCGAGGGCGAGCCGAATAGCGCGATTGCCGAACGGCTGAAGATGACCAAGCAGACGGTGGGCAAATGGCGCACGCGGTTCATCGAGCGGCGCATTGCCGGGCTGTACGACGACGTGCGCCCGGGCCAGCCGCGCACGATCGACGACGAACGCGTGGCGCATCTGATCAAGACGACTCTGCACACCAAGCCAGCCAACGGCTGGACGCACTGGAGCGTACGTACGGTAGCCGCCGAGACCGGCATCTCCAAGACCAGTGTGCAGCGCTACTTCCAGCTCTTTGGCCTGCAGCCGCACCGCAGCGAGAGATTCAAGCTGTCCAACGACCCGTTCTTCATCGAGAAGCTGCGCGATGTGGTCGGCCTGTATCTGAGCCCACTGGACAACGCGTTGCTCATCTGCGTGGACGAGAAGAGTCAGTGCCAGGCGCTGAAGCGCACGCAACCCATGCTGCCGATGGGGTTCGGCTATGTCGAGGGCTTCACCCACGACTACAAGTGCCATGGCACGAGCACGCTGTTCGCGGTTCTTAAGGTGCTCAATGGTGCGGTGCTCGCGGCATGCAAGCCGCGTCATCGGCATCAGGAGTTCCTGTCGTTCCTGCGTGAGATCGGCAAGGCCGTGCCGCTTGAGACTCGTGCAACGCATCGATCGCTTCGTCGCTGCCTACAACACCGAATGCCAGCCCTTCAAGTCAACCGCCACCGCCGACTCGATCCTTGAGAAGCTGCATCGACTTTGTTCACGTATCAGCGGGATAGGACACCAGCGCAGAGCAGACCTCAAGAGGTTTCAGAGCCGGGCTCTGCGGCCCGCTCACTTGCGGGAGCTGGGGCGCATCCTGAGGCAGGACAAGCCGCTCCCCCAGGGATGTAGATCCTGGCGGCGCCGCGCGCATCGCCGGGGTGGATGGCAAAGCCCGGTTCAGGATCGCGTCTACACGCACTCAATAGCCACGCGACCGGTCGACGACGTTCAGGAGCGGCTCGTCGCGTTGGTGGCGGCGAAGGTTCTCCAGCAAGATGGGTGCGGCTGTCTCAGGCTGAGTCATGCTCGCCACGTGGGGGGTCAGGAACACACGCGGATGGGTCCAGAAGGGATGTTCCGCCGGCAGCGGCTCGGGGTCGGTCACGTCGAGGATCGCACGCGAGAGCCGTCCCGAATCCAGTGCCTCGACGAGATCCGCATCCACGAGGTGCGGACCGCGGCCGACATTGATCAATGCCGCGCCGGAAGGCAGTGCGGCAAAGAGCTTGCGATCCAGGATGCCCTTGGTGGCCGGAGTGAGCGGCAAGAGGCAAATCAGGACGTCGCAGCTTTCGAGAAAAGACTGCAACTGATCATCACCGGCGAAACTTTCCACGCCCTTCAACTGGCGCAAAGATCGGTTCCATCCACGCAACCTGAAGCCATACGAGGCCAGCCGTTTCAGTACGGCAAGTCCGAGCACACCCATGCCCATGACGCCGATGGTGCGGGCCGAGGCAGGCGGCACCTCGAGCGCGTTCCAGGTGCGCGCGGTCTTCGCTGCGACATAGTCGAACAAATCGCGATGAAGGGCAAGGACAGCGAGACTCACGTACTCCACCATCCCGTTGATGATCCCAGGCTCCACCATACGCACGATGGGGATATGCGCCGGGACGGCGGTGAAGTCGACGTGGTCGATGCCGGCGCCCGAGGAGAACAGCACCTTCAGCCGGGGCAGCGAAGCGAGCAACTCGGCCGGCGCTTGCCAGGCGATCAGATACTCGATCTCGTGAAGGTTTCCGGCGTTGGGCCAGACTCGGAAGTCTAGGTCTGGGGCATGTTGGGCGAAGTAGCGCGCCCAGGCTGCAGCGCGCGGTGCGTCCGAGCGGTAGAGGATGCTCATGGGTTACCAGCCTCCCACCCAGCCGTCGAATAATCCCTCCGGCAGCGTCTCTTCATTGGCGCCGCGAAGGAAGTCGAAGTCGCAGCCGAGATGCGCCTGCTCCACATGCTGGTCGTAGAGCTTGCGGTAGCCGCGCGCATGCACGCGCGGCGGGGGCTGCCACTCCCTGCGTCGACGCTCGAGCTCCTCGGGTGCCACGCAGAGTTGCAGCCGGCGCGCGGGGACATCGAGCTCGATGATGTCGCCATCGCGCACCAAGGCGAGCGGACCGCCGATCGCAGCCTCGGGGGAAACGTGTAGCAAGGCCGCACCGTAGGCGGTGCCGCTCATGCGCGCATCGGAGATGCGCAGCATGTCACGCACGCCGCGCTCGAGCAGCTTGCGCGGGAGCGGCAGCATGCCCCATTCCGGCATCGCGGCGCCCACCGGGCCGGCGTTGCGCAGGATCAGCACGCTGTGCTCGTCGATGCCCAGGGCGGGGTCGTCGATGCGGTCGGCAATGGTCTGCACATTCTCGAACACCACCGCGCGGCCGCGATGGCGAAACAGCTTCGGGTCGGCGGCACAGGCCTTCATCACGGCGCCATCCGGTGCGAGATTGCCCTTCACCACGACCAGGGTCTCGCCGGGCTTCACCGGATTGTGCAGAGGCCGGATGACCTCTGCGTCGAGCACCTCGGCGGTTTCGATGATCTCGCCGATCGTGCGCCCATCGACGGTCCGCGCGTCCAGGTGCAGTAGCGGCTTGAGCGTCTTGAGCAGGGCGGGCACGCCGCCGGCCGTCATCAGCTGTTCGGTCAGGTGCTCGCCAGCGGGCTGAACATTCGCGATGAGCGGCACGCGGCGCGCGATCTCGTCGAAACGGTCCAGAGTCAACGGCACGCCCACGCGGCCGGCGAGCGCCAGCAGGTGGATGATGGCGTTCGTCGAGCCTCCCACCGCGCACAGCAGCGTGATAGCGTTGTCGAAGGCTCGCGCGTCGAGGATTTCCTCCGGGCGGGGGCCGCCTTCGGAAGCCAGATGCACGCTGCGGCGACCTGCTTCGCGAGCGCAGTGGCTGCGACGGCGGTCGGCCGCAGGCACCAGGCTGCTGCCGGGCAGCGCAACGCCCAGCGCTTCGCAGATCGCCGACATCGAAGAGGCGGTGCCCATCTCGGCGCAATGGCCCACCGTGCCCATGACGCTGCGCTCGAAGGACGCGAAGTCGCATTGGGACTCGCCGGCGCGCAACTGGTCGATCAGGCGCCACACCCCCGTGGCGTTGGCCAGCTGGCCACCCGTGGCCGAGCGCGGCGTCGCGGGGCCGCTCGCCAGGAAAACGAAGGGGGTCCTGGCGCTGGCCGCCCCCATGAGCAAGGCCGGCTGCGTCTTGTCGCAACCACCGAGCAGCACCACCGCGTCGAAGGGATAGCCGCGCAGGGTTTCTTCCACCTCCATTGCGAGCAGGTTGCGAAACGGGAACGAGGTCGGCTTGATGATGTTCTCGCTGATCGACATCAGCGGAATCTCGAAGGGGATGCCGCCGGCCTCCAGCACGCCCGTGCGCACCTCCTCTGCGAGTGCCCGCAGATTGAGGTTGCAGGGATTGATGTCGGACCAGGTGTTGAGGATGCCCACCACGGGTCGCGTCATGAGGTCTTCGCGGCTCCATCCGGCCGCGGCCAGGGTGGAGCGGTGCACGAAGCCGGGCAGGTCATCCTTGCGGAACCAGCGCGCGCTACGCAGCGGCCGGCTTTGCGAAGTCTTGTTGTCGTTCATGGGATCGATCTCCAAAGAATTGGAGAGATGCTAGTTGCGAGGCTCTCGATTGCCCTGCCGTTTACGCCGGGGCATTCGGCACGAATGCCTCGGCCTTGGCCATGCAATTGGCAGATTCCGATGGATACCGCCCGAATGCGGGCGGTGCGCAGGGTGGCAAGCCGGGCAGAGAAGCACTGGCTCGTCGCGAGTGCGGCACAAACGAGCCGCGCACCTCGCCATTTCCATTCTTTGCTGCGCCGCGGCCACGCCGAACAGCAACATCTTTGGTGCCCGCTGCGTAGCATTTGACGCACCGAAATCGACCGCTTCGTACCTGCTCGATCCCGCATTTCCCGCCGCGCTTCGACCTTCTTTCATCCACCCTTCCAGGAAACCCCGTCATGACCTTCCGCCCCAAGTACATCACCTTCGACTGCTACGGCACGCTGACATACTTCCCCATGCACCAGATGGCGTACGACATCTATGGCGACCAGTTGCCGCCCGAGCAGATGCGCGTGTTCGTCAAGGAGTTCGCCGACTATCGCTTTGACGAAGTGATGGGTGACTGGAAGCCCTATGCCGAGGTGCTCAAGTCGGCGGTGTCCCGCGTGTGCAAGCGCCACGGCCTTGTCTACCGCGACGAGGACGCTCTGAAGTTCTACAACGCCGTGCCCACCTGGGGGCCGCACGCCGACGTGCCGCATGCACTGACGCGCGTGGGCAAGAAGATCCCGCTGGTGATCCTGTCGAACGCGATGAACGAGCAGATCCATTCCAACGTCGCCAAGCTCGAGGCACCGTTCCACAAGGTGTACACCGCGCAGGATGCCCAAGCCTACAAGCCGCGGTTCGCGGCCTACGAGTACATGCTGGACCAGCTCGGTTGCGGGCCGGAGGACATCCTGCATGTGTCGGCCAATCCGCGCTACGACATCTTTCCGGCCGACAGCCTGGGCATCAAGAACAAGGTCTTCGTCAACCGCGGCCACGAGCCACGTCCCAACGAAGCATTCAACTTCGCGGAGATCCGTGACATTAACGGTCTGCCCGCCTTGGTCGGCCTGTGAACCCGTGCTCTGCACCCGCTTACTAGAGTCCGAGTAGGCGCACATCCACTTCCGGCCTGGAATCCCTATACGCCCTTCGGGTACTACGCGCGTCGGGTACTGGCCGTGAACAGGGAATCGAAGATTTCGATGCACAGAATCGATTGACAGTTTTTGCAGTAAACACATCGCGCGACGCGCAGGAGCAATCATGACCGTGGCCCTAGTGCTGCATCGCGCCGGCGGCGCACCCGTATCAACCGTCTTCCGCAGGGCACCGTTCGGCAAGGATGATCCTTTTTCGCGGCATCGCGAGATTGCGTGGGAAGGACCGGACTCGATGATCTCGGGTCGCGTCAGTTTCATCGGTGAGCTCGAAGTCGCAAGCTTTCCCCACATCGAAACCATTGTCGTGGTCGAAGGTGAGCTGACCCTGACCGTCGCCAGGGAGGCTCCGCTGGTGGTCGGCCCACAAGCGGGGGCTGTCATCGGTTCCGGTACCTCGCTCCATATCCAAGCCGGATCTCGCGTTCGTTTCGTGTTTTGCGCGGCCGGTTGCGATCGGCCGACGAAACGCGGCCTCTTCCCTCTGCACGCCGACGCCAACTTCAAGCCCACCGCCACGTTGCCCGCGGAAGTATTACTGAGTCCCTCGCCGGAGTGTCGCAGCGACAAAGTCTTTGCCGACGACGCGGCGCAGTACCTCGCGGGCACCTGGGACTCGACCCCCTACCACCGGATCGTTCGCCCGCATCGCATGAACGAGTTCATGCATCTCCTGGACGGCAACGTGCAGTTCGCAGCGCCTGATGGCGGCGTGCTGTCGGCGGGCGCGGGCGATGCGGTTTTCGTGCCCCAGGGTGCACTGATCGGTTGGGAAAGCCGCGATCGCGTCGCGAAGTTCTACGTCGTTCAGAGCGCCCGGGACTGAATGGGCGACGAGATTCACCACGTCTCCTCCGCTGCGCCACATCCAAACTCCCGTAACTCTGCCGGCCTCGGCTGACGCCGCCGTGATCGGCGGCGGCATCATCGGCGTCTTCGCCGCCTACTACCTGGCCAAGCGCAGCGTTTCCGTGGTCTTGGTCGAAAAGGGCAGGATCGGCGCCGAACAATCGAGCCGCAACTGGGGCTGGTGTCGGCAGCAGAACCGCGATGCTCGCGAACTGCCATTGGCGAGCAAGAGCCTTGACCTGTGGGAACGATTTGCGGTCGAGAGCGGTGAAGACACGGGTTTCATCGCTGCGGGCAGCCGTATCTCAGCAATGATGAGGCCGAAATTTCCCGCCGGGCCAGTTGGCGCGATTTTGCGAGAACCGCAGACGTGACGACCCACATGCCGAGCGGCCGCGAGGCGACCGAGCGCGGGCGTGCAACCGGCCGCCCTTGGGGGTGGCGTGTTCTCGCCCAGCGACGGCACTGCCGATCCTGCCAAGGCGGCGCCGGCCGTGGCCGCTGCGCCCATGAAGCGTTTCGGGGCCTCGGCCATGAGCACCTGCGTGACGTAGTCTGAGGCGATCACAGTGAAGTGTCGTCGCGCCGTGGGCGGATTGAACTCGGGCTGCACACCCAGTGTGGTGTCGGGACATTCGGCATGCGGGGATCACGCTGGCCACCCGTCACCGCGATGATCTTGACTT
>Ga0102588_1001488_pt1 | contig 17071 bp, 16 predicted proteins | sample AraplaMF_Col_mMS_FD_76854 | JGI IMG/M metagenome (GOLD analysis project Ga0102588, IMG submission 76854) | Arabidopsis root microbial communities from the University of North Carolina, USA - plate scrape MF_Col_mMS (SPADES assembly) (version 2) | ecosystem: Host-associated > Plants > Roots >...
TGGGTGCTTGCGGCGAGCACCCATTCGCCCGCCAGCGGGCTTCCCACAAGGGCCCGCCTCCGGTGAGTCGCAGCACGCGGAGATCAGACGTAATGCATCTTCCTGCCGATGCCACCATCCGCCGTGATGTTCTCCCCCGTAATGAACCCCGCCTGCGACGACAGCAGAAACACGGCCAGCGCGCCGATGTCCGGCGGCACGCCGACGCGGCCGACGGGGTGCTGCGCATGATCGGCAGCGGTTAGCTTCGGCTTGCGTCGCGCGGACGGTTTCTTCCAGTCGTCGACCGCGATCCATCCGGGGTTGATCGCATTGACGCGTACCGGTCCCGCACTGATGGCCAGCGCATGCGTGAAGGCCACGATGCCGCCCTTGCTCGCGGCATACGCCTCGGTGTCCGGCTCGGACTGATGCGCGCGCGACGAGGCGATGTTGACGATCGCGCCGTTCGTCTTCTTCAGCGCCGGCAGCGCGTGCTTGCAGCAAAGGAAGACACCGCCGAGATTGGTATCGATGCGGCGCTTCCATTCGCTCCAGTCGAGCTTATCGAGCGGGCCCGTGTCGGGATCCGCGATGCCGGCATTGTTGACCAGGCCGTCGATGCGGCCGAACCGTCGCAGCGCGCCCTGGACGAAGCGCTTCACGCTCGCTTCTTTCGAGACATCGAGCACCAGGAACGCCGCGCGGTCGGGCGTGTTCCATTCGTCGAGGCAGGCCTTGCCGGCTTCGGCGTCCACGTCGCCGATCAGCACGTTTCCGCCGGCGGCCAGCACCGCTTCCGCGATGCCCTTGCCGATGCCCTGCGCCCCGCCGGTGACGAGAACGACGCGCCCCGGCCATTCGCTGGTGGCAGGCGCGGGCAGGGGCGAGGCATGTTTCGGCTGGGGCATGGCGGAAACTCCGTGGCGATGCGCCGATGGTCCGCGCCACGCCGTGCAGGGCGCGTCACGCGGCGCGGTAGTAATCGACCTCGCGATAGCGTCGCGCATAGAGGCCGAAGGCCAGCGCGGCGACGGCCGCGAAGGCGGCGAAGAAGAACATCTGGAACGCCGTGGTGCCGAGCCCGGTGCCTGCGATGCCGGCGAGCACGGCATCGTTGCGCACGCCCGCGTTTGCCAGCAACACCCAGAGGTTGCCCACGGTCACGCTCAGCGTCCAGAAGCTCATCAGCGTGCCCTTCATCGACGGCGGCGCCTGGCTGTACGCGAACTCGAGGCCGGTGGCCGACACCAGCACCTCGCCCATGGTGAGGAACACATACGGCAGCAGCTGCCAGAAGACCGACACCGCGTCGCCCCCGTCGATGGCGAGCTGAAGGGCGCCGACGATCACCCACGCCACGGCCGCGAGCGCGATACCGACGGTCATCCGCCGCAGCGCCGTCGGCTCGATGCCGATCCGGCGCAGCAGCGGATAGACGACGAGGTTGTTGAAGGGGATCAGGATCAGCACGAGCGCCGGGTTCACCGCCTGCATCTGTGCGGGGTGCAGCCAGGCGGGCACGACCATCTCGTTCGCCTGCAGTACCCACGTCGAGGCCTTCTGATCGAAGAGCGACCAGAACGGCGTGACCAGCGCGAAGACGACGAGCACGCGCAGCACGGCCGCGACGGCGTCTATCGCTTCATGCGCATGCGCGCCGCGCGCGCGATCGAGCTGCATGCGCGCACCGATGCCGACACCACCGAGCAGGCAGACGAAGGCGAGGCAGAACGCGGCGACGAAGCCGAGCGTGGCGGTGAGCGCCAGCGCGCCCGCCGCCAGCACGACCGACAGCGCGGCCACGACGAGACCCGGACGCCCCTGCCCCGGCGCGTGCGCGAGCAGCGCCGTACGGACGACCTTGAGGAAACCGTGCGGATCGGCACGCGTGGGCGGCACCATCACGTAGTGCTTGCGACCGCGCCAGAACACCAGCGTCGCGATGAACATGAGGACGCCGGGAATGCCGAAGGCCACGGCCGCGCCGTAATGGCGCAGGAAGTACGGCATCAGCAGCGAGGCGAAGAACGAGCCCACGTTGATCATCCAGTAGAACGCGTCGAATACCACCTTCGCGAGCTTGCGGTTGCTCTCGTCGAACTGGTCGCCGACGAACGCCGCTACACAGGGTTTGATGCCACCCGCCCCCAGCGCGATCAGCGCCAGTCCGGTGTAGAAGCCCGCGACGCTGTGCTCGAAGATCGCAAGGCAGGCGTGTCCCACGCAGTAGAGCAGGCTCAGCCAGAGCACCGTGTTGTATTTGCCGAACCAGCGGTCGGCGAGCCATCCGCCCAGCAACGGGAAGAAGTACACGCCGATGACGAAGGTGTGGAAGACGTCTTTCGCGGCGCCGGGGCGGTCGGCCTCGGGCAGATACATCAGCAGCGACGTGACGAGGAACGGCGTCAGGATGTTGCGCATGCCGTAGAAGCTGAAGCGCTCGCAGCCCTCGTTGCCCACGATGTAGGGGATCTGGCGGGGCAGCCGTGCGGGCCGGGAGGCGTCGATGTCGATGGCGGTCATGCGGTACCGGATGGCGATGGCGTAGGAACGGCACGATCCTAAACGAAACGATCAGGGCCGCCGCGCTACGCTTGGCGGCATGTCCCCTGTCGGAACGACCATGCAACCGATCCCCACCGGCCTCATCGGCTATGGCACGGCGGGCGCCGTCTTCCATGCGCCCCTCATCGCGGCGGCTGCCGGACTGCGCCTGGCCGCCATCGGCAGCCGGCGCGCAGAGGCCATCGAACGCGACTTCCCCGAAGCCAAGGCTTACGAAAATCCTCAATCCCTGCTGGCCGACCCCGCGATCGAGCTCGTGGTGATCGCCACGCCCAACGACAGCCACGCGTCCCTCGCACGCGAAGCGCTGCAGGCGGGCAAGCACGTGGTGGTCGACAAGCCGTTCACGCTGGAGGCGGCGGAAGCGGAAGCGCTGATCGCGCTGGCCGATCGCGTCGGCCGGAAGATCACCGTGTTCCAGAACCGCCGCTGGGACAACGACTTTCTCACCGTGCGACGCATGGTCGACGACGGCCGGCTCGGCGAGGTGGCTTACTACGAGGCGCACTTCGACCGGTTCCGTCCGGAGATCAAGCAAGGCTGGCGGGAGACCGAAGCACCGGGTTCCGGCCTGCTCTACGACCTCGGAGCGCACCTGATCGATCAGGCGCTGGTGCTCTTCGGCCTGCCGCGCGCGGTGACCGCGGATGTGACGCGCCAGCGCGGCGCCGCGAAGGCCGACGACTATTTCCACCTCGTGCTCGATTACGGCACGCGACGTGCCGTGCTGCACGCCTCGGTGCTCGTACGCGATCCGGGCCCGCGGTATCTCGTTCACGGCGACGGCGGCAGCTTCGTGAAATACGGCATCGACGGGCAGGAAGCCGCGCTGCGCGAAGGTGCGCGACCGGGCGGCGACGGCTGGGGCGACGACGCGCCCGCGCTGTTCGGCCGCTTCACCGATGCCGATGGCACCGTGGCCACCATCGACACCCTGCCCGGCCGCTACACCGCGTTCTACGACGGCGTGGCCGCGGCGATTCGCGATGGAGCACCCCTGCCGGTCGACCCGCGCGAGGCTCGCGATGTGATCCGTGTGATCGAGGCGGCGCAGGTGAGCGCCAGGGAACGACGCACCGTGATGCTTTGATCGGGAAGGTCGTCGTGTCGGGCCCGCTGCCGCGGGATCGCCGATACGATCGGCTCCCACCAGAGATCAGCTACCGAAGGGTGGGAGCCGATCGCATCGGCGATGGGTGTTCGCGACGGACGCTCAATGATCGCCCGTCGCCACGCCGCGCGATGGGTCGCTGACCCAGCCGCTCCACGACGGCGCGTACAGGCGCGAGCCGCAGAGGCCGGCGTGTTCCATGGCGAGCAGGTTGTGGCAGGCGGTGACGCCCGAGCCGCACATGTGCACGACGTCTTCCGGACTGCGCGGATCGATGATGGCCTTGAAGGCCACGCGGAGGTCTTCCTTCGACCGGAACATGCCGTCGCCATCGAGGTTGTCGGCGAATGGACGATTGCGCGCGCCGGGAACGTGTCCCGCCACCGGATCCAGTGGCTCGACGTCGCCCTTGTAGCGAGGCGCCGCGCGCGCGTCGATGAGCAGCATCCGGCCGGATGCGACGCCCTCCGCGAGTTCGTCGGCATGCACGGTGCCGGCGTCGTCGAAGACGACATGCACGGCGGTCGGCTCGCGCACCGGAAGGGCGGTGTCGTCGGTCAGACCGGCCGCGACCCACGCCGGCCATCCGCCATCCAGCACGGCGACGTTGTCGAGCCCGGCGAGACGCGCCAGCCACCAGAACCGCGCCGCCGCGAGTGCGCCGCCGGCGGCGTCGTACACGACGACCTGGAGGTCCGGGCGCCAGCCGGCCTTCGACAGCCACGCGGAAAAATGGCTCGCCGACGGCAGCGGATGCCGACCGCGGCCGTTGGACGGCGTCGCCATATCGGCGAGGTCGCGGTCCAGATCCGCACGCACCGCGCCGGGGATATGCGCACGCGCGTAATCCTCATCGCCCTTGCCCGCGTGAGCGAGGTCGAAGCGTGCATCGACGAACAGCACGTCGGCGGGCGGCAGGCCGGCGGCCATGCCGGCATCGATCAGCGTGCGCGAGATCAGCATGGGTGTCCCATCCGCTTCAGCAGGTTGAACAGGATGGCCGCCGTGACGCCCCAGATGCGGTAACCCGCATGGAGGAACTCGACCATGTCGCGGCGGTGGCCGCGGAAATCCATCGTGTAACGACGCAGATTCGCCGGCTCGAGAAAGAACGCGAACGGCACCTCGAACACCTCGGCCACTTCGCCGGGATCGGGTTTCAGCACCGCGTCGGCGGAGACGCGCGCGACCACGGGCGTGACCGAGTAGCCGCTGATCGTCTCGAACGTTTCGAGGAAACCAAGCGGCGTGACCATCGACGCGTCGAGGCCGATCTCTTCGTGGCTCTCGCGTAACGCGGTGGCCACGACATCGACGTCGTCGGGCTCCACGCGACCGCCGGGAAACGCGACCTGCCCGGCGTGCTGCTGCAGCGTGTCGGTGCGCAGCGTCAGCAGCACATGCTGTTCGCGATCGTCGCGGATACCGATCAGCACCGCCGCGGGCCGCCGCAGCGTATCGCCGATCAGCTGCGCCATGTCGTCGTGGTTCCAGCCACGCGGCCCTGGCGGCGCTTCCAGCGGAAGCAGCGCGCCACGCAACCGGGCGAGCATGTCGTCGGTCATTCGGACCGCGCCTCGCGCGTGGGCAACACCTCGTCCATCAGCCAGAGCTTCTGCGCCGTCGACATCGTCGACCAGCGCGCGATCTCGTCGCCCGTGCGCAGGCACCCCATGCACAGGCCGCGCGCGTCGAGGCGGCAGACGCCCGTGCAGGGCGAGAGCGGGAGGGATGTGGAGGAAGGGATCGCCATACCGTCGGCCATTCTAGCGCGTCGGGATGGCCCCCATGCGACGGCTACTGGCGGATGTCGACCAGCTCGATTTCGAACACCAGGGCCTCGTTGGGGCCGATGCGCGGCAGCTCGCCGCGCTCGCCGTAGGCCAGCGCCGGGGGAATCACCACCTTCCAGCGATCACCCACGCGCATGCGAGGGATCACGTCCTGCCAGCCGGGAATCACGCGATTGACCGTGAACGTCACGGGCTTGCCGTGTGCGTACGAGCTGTCGAACTCGGTGCCGTCGATCAGCGCGCCGCGATAATTGACCACGACGGTGCTGGTGACCTGCGCCTGCCGGCCGCTGCCCCTGGCCAGCACGGCGTACTGGATGCCCGACGGCAGCGTGACGACGCCGGCCTTCGTGCGGTTTCGTGCGAGGAAATCCGCGCTGCGTTTCGCGTTCGCCGTGGCGACGCGGCGGAACTCGACCACGGAATCACGCTGCACCTTGGCGTCGAAGTTGACGAGCTGCTGCTGCATCGCGTCGACCGGCACGCCCGGCGGACGCTTGGCGTAGCCGTCCTGCAGCGCCTTGACGAGCACGGCGATGTCGACATCCGGTTGCGCGCTGTTCGCGAACTGGGTGCCGATCTGGTAGCCGATGGCATACGACAGCCTGGTCTTGTCGATCGCCGGCGCGCCGGAGGCCGGCGCCGTGGGCGCGCTCTGCGCCGACACGACACCTGCGAGAGGCGACAGCGCGGCGAGCATGACCAGGAAACGCAAAGGTGACATCCCGTTCTCCGTGAACCCGGAATTCTGGGCGTGCATGGAGGATAGTCCATCGGCACGCGACCCGCCCATCCGCCATAAGACGCCTGCGAAGGGGTAAAGGTTCCCCGCCTGTTACCATCCGGCTCCTCGTCCTGACCTGCCGGGAACCCCCCATGGCCTATCGCACCCTGACCACCGCCGATCGCGGCGCCGTCCGCACCATCACAGTGAATCGCCCCGACAAGCTCAACGCGCTGAATCGGGAAACCATCGGCGAGCTCACGCTGGCGTTCCGCCAGGCCGCGTCGGACGATGCGGTGCGCGTCGTCGTGCTGACCGGTGCGGGCGAGAAGGCGTTCGTCGCGGGCGCCGACATCTCCGAGATGACCGCATGGTCGCCCGTGAAGGCGCAGGCCGCCTCGCGCGCTGGCCAGGAGCTGATGCTCACCGTCGAGCGCCTCGGCAAGCCGGTGGTCGCGAAGATCCAGGGTTACGCCCTGGGCGGCGGCATGGAACTGGCGATGGCATGCCATCTGCGCGTGGCCAGCGACAAGGCACGGTTCGGGCAGCCCGAGATCGGGCTCGGCCTGATCCCGGGTTTCGGCGGCACGCAGCGCCTTACGCGACTGACGGGACGTGGCGCGGCGCTCGAGCTGTGCCTGCTCGGTCAGCAGATCGACGCGGCGCGAGCGGAACGTCTCGGACTTATCACGCGCGTCGTGGCCGCCGATGAACTCGATGCCAGCGTCGACGCCATGGCCGACCAGCTCGCCGCCGCCGCCCCGCTCGCACTGAAGGGCATCCTCGAAGCCGTGATCGAAGGCGGCGAGTGCGCGATCGACCAGGGCCTCGCGTTCGAAACGCAGGGCTTCGCGATCGCGTTCTCCACCGACGACATGCGTGAAGGTACCGGTGCGTTTCTCGAACGTCGCAAGCCGACGTTCAAGGGAAGCTGATCCACTCGCTCCGCAGGGATCGCCGATACGATCGGCTCCCACCCCTTCGGGAGAGACGGCACGATCTACTGGAAGCGTGGGAGCCGATCGTATCGGCGAAGCACGATCGCCTCGCCGGTCATTTGTGCGACGCGGGCAGGTACTTCAATTCGCCCGCTTCCACGCGCGCATCGAGCCGGTTCTCCGGCGGCGCGAGCTGGCAGGTGGCGTACGGCGTGAACACGCACGGCGGATTGCGCGCTTCGTTGAAGTCGAGCACGAGTTTGCCGTTGTCCGGCAGGCCCGTGTCGAGGAAGCGCCCCGCGCCATAGGTTTCCTTGCCACTGGTGAGATCGCCGAAGACGAAAAACAGCGCGTCGGGCGTCTCGTGGTACGGATACAGCTCGTGCGTTTTTCCGTCGCGCACGAACACCGCCTTGCCCGGCACGGATTCCTTCTCGATCGTGCCGATCACGGTGCCCAGTTCGAGTTCGTAGGGCGGATCGAACGGCACCCAGTCCGCCACGACGCGCCATGACGCGTCGACCGGAAAATACGCGAGACCGTCGAAACCGGTGCGCGTCGGCGCCGCCTCGTCGCGCACGCGCAACGCCTTGCGGCCGTCACGGACGATCACGATCAGACGCACCGACCCCACGCTGACTTCCGTCGGCGAGCGACCGTCGGCATCGTCGTGCAACGTCGCGCTTGACGCGGGTTCGCCGTCGACACGTGCATCGACGCCGGGTGCGACATCGATGGTGGTCGTGCCGTCGGCCGCGAGCGCGATCGTGCCGAGATGCGCCGGGCCTGCGGCGAGCACGATGTCGTTGTCCGCCGCCGCGCCCACGCGACTTTCGCCTTCGCTCAGCCATTCGAAGCCGACGAGGGTCAGCCATCCATCGGGAGCGGTCAGGCGCGCGATGCGGGTGGCGCGCGCGTTGGCGAGGGTCGGATCGATCATGAAAGGTCCTGTGTGGTGTCAGCGCCCGCGGAGGAACAGCCGATCGAGTTCGCCGAGCGACAGCTGTACCCAGGTCGGTCGACCGTGGTTGCACTGGCCCGACCGTTCGGTCGCTTCCATCTCGCGCAGCAGCGCGTTCATTTCGGGAATGCCGAGGCGACGCCCCGCGCGCACCGAGCCGTGGCAGGCCATCGTCGACAGGAGCTCGTTCTCGAGCTCTTCCAGCCGGCGCGAACTGCCATGCTGCGCGAGTTCCGCGAGCACGTCGCGCGTGAGCTGGCTGACGTCGGCGCCTTCGAGCAGGGAAGGAATGCGGCGCACGACCACACCACCCGGGCCGCTGCGCGAGAGCTCGAGGCCCCATTCGCCCAGCGCGTCGGCGTGCTCTTCGGCGGCAGCCGCTTCTTTCGCGCTCACGGCGATCGACAGCGGCACGAGCAGCATCTGCGATCGCAGGTTCGCGGTGACGCGACCGTTCTTGAGCTTCTCGTACGTGATGCGCTCGTGCGCCGCGTGCATGTCGACAAGCACCATGCCGTGCGCGTTCTCGGCGAGCACGTAGATGTTCTTAAGCTGCGCGATGGCGTAGCCCAGCGGCGGTACACCGGCGGCTTCGTCACCCTCGCTCGTCGCAGGCGGTGTCCATGACGCCGTCGGCAACGCGGCGGATGCCGGCGCGCCGAACAGCGTCGCGTAACCGGCCAGTGGTTCGTCGCGCACGCCGAGGCTCAGGCGCGACTGGCTGCTCGCCTGCGGCCACGGCTGCGCCGTCGCGGCGGGCGGCGCGAAGCTGCCCATCGCCGGCATCGCGGCCACGGGCGACGGCGGCGCATCGATCGCCGCGCCGGCCAGTCCTGCACGGGTATGCGCGAGCGCTTCGTGCAGCGTGCGGAAAAGGAAATCGTGGATCAGGCGCTGCTCGCGGAAACGCACTTCGCTCTTCGCGGGATGCACGTTGACGTCGACACCGGCGGGATCGAGCTCGAGGAAAAGCACGAACACCGCGTGACGCCCGTGGAAGAGCACGTCGGCATAAGCCTGGCGCACCGCATGCGCGACGACGCGGTCGCGCACGAGTCGACCGTTGACGTAGAAGTACTGCTGATCGGCCTGCGAACGCGAGGCGGTCGGCAGACCGACCCAGCCCGACAACCGCATGCCCGCCGCTTCGTGCTCCACGCGCAATGCCTGCCCGGGAAACTCCGGACCGAGCACTTCGGCGACGCGCGCGAGCGCCGCGTTCTCGTCGCGTGCCGGCTTCAGCAGCCGCACCGGTTTGCCGTTATGGCTGAGCCGGATGTCGACGCCTTCGCGTGCCAGCGCCAGCGACTTCAGCAGGTCGTCGATGTGCGCGAATTCCGTGCGCTCGGCGCGCAGGAACTTCCGGCGCGCGGGCACGTTGTAGAACAGGTCGCGCACTTCGATCGTGGTGCCCTGCGGATGCTGCGCGGGGCGCGCTTCCTGCATGCGGCCGCCATCCACTTCGATGCGCCACGCGGAATCGTCGCCGGCCTGACGCGAGGTGAGCGAGAAACGCGCCACGGACGATACCGACGCGAGGGCCTCGCCGCGGAAGCCCATGCTGGCGACGCGTTCGAGATCGTCGAAGCTGCCGATCTTGCTGGTGGCATGCGAGGCGACGGCGAGGGGCAGTTCGTCGCGCGGAATACCGCCGCCATCGTCGCGCACGCGGATCAGCCGCACGCCGCCCTGCTCGATGTCCACTTCGATACGACGCGCGCCGGCATCGATGCTGTTTTCGACGAGTTCCTTCACCACCGACGCCGGGCGCTCGATGACTTCGCCGGCCGCGATCTGGTTGATCAGCTCGGGCGGCAACGGACGGATGGGCATGGTGGAGGGCTCTCTTGACGACCTGACTTCGCGTGCAGGCCGAAAGGATAGCCGATGGGCGCCGGGCCTGCCCTCAGCTCGAGGGGATCACCATGACGGCACCGATGCGCACGTTGTTGTCGGTCATCTTGTTGGCGAGCTTCAGCGAACCCACGGACACGCCGTACTGCTGGGCGATGCCCGTCAGGGTCTCGCCGCGGTTGACGCGGTGGACGTCGCGGACGTTGTCGTCGGCCCGGCTGTCCTTCTTCGCGGGTGCCGGCGTCTCCGCCTTCGCGACCACCTTGTCTACCGCCTTTCGGGGCGGGGCGCTGCGCGGTGGCGCCTTGGCGGGCGCATCGTCGTCGGCTTGCACCGGCGCGGGCGCGGCCGAGGCCACCGAGGCCACCGAGGTGCCGTTGCGCCGCGCGGCCTGCGCGGCGAACCACGTACCCGGCGGCGGCATGGATTCGAAATAGTTGCGGACACCGCCGAGGACGGCCGTGGCGAGCGTGCGACGGTGACCCTCGTCGCGCAGGCGCTTTTCCTCGGACGGATTGGTGATGAACGCGGTTTCGACCAGGATCGACGGAACGTCCGGCGAACGCAGCACCACGAAGTTCGCGCGCTCGACGTAACCACGATGGGTCGGGCCCAGACGGCCCAGCGCCTTCAGAACGTTGCCGGCGATGGATTCGCTCGCCTGCATGGCGTACCCCTGCTGCAGGTCGAGCAGCACGGCGGCGAGCGTGTCGTCCTTGTCGTCCAGCGACACGCCGCCGACGAGGTCGGCCCGGTTTTCACGGTCGGCCAGCCAGCGCGCGGCCTCGGATGTCTTGCCGCGGGGCGAAAGCACCCAGACGGACGAGCCCTTGGCGTCGCTGTTCTTGAAGGCGTCCGCGTGGATGGATACGAACATGTCGGCGTTGTGCTCGCGCGCGATCTGATAGCGGCGCTTGAGCGGGATGAAGTAGTCGCCGTTGCGGGTGAGCACGGCCTGCATGCCCGGCTGGCGGTTGATCTGGTCGGCAAGTTCGCGCGCCACCTGCAGCGTGACGTCCTTCTCGCGGAGGCCCGTGGCGCCACGGGCGCCAGGATCCTCGCCACCGTGGCCGGCGTCGATGGCCACCACCACCTTGCGCTCGGCCGCGAGCAACGGCGGCTTGCCCGGCGGCACCTGCTTCACGCGACTTCCGCGCGCGGGCGTGGCCACGGGGGCGTCGGCCGGCGCATCGGCGATCGTCGGGGCGTCGTCCGTCACCGGATTGTCGCCCGGGTCGCTCTGGCCACCGGGATAGAGATCGAGCACCAGGCGATAGCCGTAGTCGCCGGCGGGCTTGAGCAGGAAGCTCTTCGGCTTCGCCTGGGGGTCGACGGTGGCGATCATCCGTGCCCCGCCGCCCTGCTTCGCCGTGGTCATGGACTTGAACAGGCCCTGCCCGCCCGGCGCGGCGAAATCGCCCGCGACGGCGCTGCCCGAGATATCGAGCACGACGCTGCCCGGCGTGTCGCCCTGGGACATCTTGTAGGTAGCCGGGCCCGACAGATCGAACACCACGCGGGTGTATTCCGGGCCCGCCCAGACGCGGGCGGCCTTCACGTCGGCCGCCGACGAGGCGGCAGGCGCGAGCGCCGCGACGGCGGTCACGCACGCAATCAGGCCAAGTTTGGTAGTGATTCCCCTCATACGACCGGGATTGAACTGCAAGCGCCCGCCGAATGCAAGACGTTTTTCCTTGCTAATCCATGACCTGCGAATACTTCGTCAACGGGCGTACAGGAATGGACCGCAAACGGACATACGACCACCCGCTCGCGGACAGCCCGGCATGGCGCGTCTGTCGCCAGGTGTCGGGATACCTCACCCATCGGACGACGAATCAATCCGCCAACGCCGACGTGAGGCGATGGCCCAGCGCCGAGCGAGGCTCGAACCGGACGGCGCGCCCGGTGCCCTCGTGGCGGAAATGCAGCTCGAGGTCGACCGGGGGCAATGCACCGGCTCCGCGCTCGGGCCACTCCACGAGTACGATCGCGCCCGGTTCCGCAAGGCTATCGAGGCCCAGCCATTCCAGCTCGCCCGGATCCGCGATGCGATAGAGGTCGAGATGGAAGGCGCGGCGGTCGGCGAGGTCGTAGCCTTCGACGAGGCTGTACGTAGGGCTCTTGACCCGTTCGCCCACGCCCAGCGCCCGCAGGAACGCGCGCGCGAACGTGGTCTTTCCCGCGCCGAGGTCGCCGTGCAGGAACGCCACGAGCCCCTCCGGCAGCGCGGCCGCGACACGCTGGCCGAGCGCCGTGGTCGCGTCTTCGTCGGCCAGCCGCAGTTCGAGTGCGCTCATGCGTCCACTCCGTTGACGAGCCGGCGCAGCGGCTCGAGCAGATCGCCGGCAAGGAGCCCGCGCTGCCCTGCCCGCGCGGCGATATCCGCGGCGCGCGCATGCAGCCCGACGCCCAGGCAGGCGGCTTCATAGGGCGCGCATCCCTGCGCGAGCAGGCCGGCGACGATGCCCGTGAGCGTGTCGCCCATGCCACCACTGGCCATGCCCGGGTTGCCCCAGGGGCAGACCGAGACCTCGCCTTCCGGCGACGCGATCAGGCTGCCGTTGCCTTTCAGCACCACGACCGCGGCGTAGCGGCGCGCGAGTTCGCGCACCGCGCCGAAGCGATCGGCCTGCACGGCGGCCGTGTCGATGCCGAGCAAGCGACCGGCCTCACCCGGATGCGGCGTCAGCACGATCTCGTCCGGCAGCGAACGCGGCTCGGCGTGCAGAAGATTCAGCCCGTCGGCGTCGAGCACGGTCGGCAGCCCGGCGTCGAGCGCCGTCGTCCACAGCGCATGGCCCCACGCGGCCTGGCCGAGGCCGGGACCCAACGCGAGCACCGACGCCTTGCCGAGCATCGGCTCCAGCGCTTGCGGGCCATTGACCCCGTGGGCCATGAGCTCGGGCCGCGCCGCATTCATGGCGAGGACGTTCTCGTCGCGGGTGGCGACGCTGACCAGTCCCGCGCCCGTGCGCAACGCCGCCTCCGCCGCCATGCGGATGGCGCCGCCCGTGCCGTGGTCGCCACCGATGGCGAGCACGTGGCCGTTGCTTCCCTTATGCGAATCGGCCGGCCGCGGCGGCAAGCCGCGTGCGACGAGGAGGCGCGCGTCGGGCGTATCCGTCGCGAGCATGGGGACGTCGAGATCGAAGAGCTCGATCGCCCCCGCCACAGCGGCGCGATGCGTGAACATGCCCCGCTTGCGCACGATGAACGTCGCGGTGGCGGTGGCCTTCACGGCCACGCCAGGGCAATCGCCGGAGTCGGCGGAGAGCCCCGAGGGGACGTCGAGCGCGAGGACCGGACGATCGGCCGCGTTGATCGCTTCGATCGCGTCGCGCGCGCCGCCGTCCGGTGCACGGTTCAGGCCCGTGCCGTAGATCGCGTCGACGATCGCATCCGCCGGCGCCAGCGCGCTCCATGCGTCGAGCGTCCGCACCTGTCCGCCGAGCGCCAGGAAGGCGTCTCGTGCGCGCACGGCATCCTCGCCACGCGGGGCATCGAGGGCGATCAGATCGACGGCGAGCCCGCTCGCCAGCGCGTCGCGGGCCACCAGGTAACCGTCACCGCCATTGTTGCCGGCACCGCATACCACGCGAACGCGGCGCGCCGAAGGCCAGCGTCGACGGAACATGGCGAACGCCGCGGCCGCTGCGCGCGTCATCAGTTCGAAGCCGGGAATGCCCAGCTCGTCGATGGCGCGCCGGTCGATGGCACGGGTCTGCTCGGATGTGAAGAGGGCGGTGCCCGGTTCGAAGGCGCTCATCGGCCGATTATAGGCCCCGCTACAATGGGCGCATGTCCCTTTCCACCGCCATCGACTACGCGACGCTCGCCGACGACATCAAGCGTTGGGCGCGCGAGCTCGGGTTCGCCGACGTCGGCATCGCCGGCACGGACCTTGGCAAGGACGAGGGCTATCTCGAACGCTGGCTCGCCGATGGCCATCACGGCGAGATGGACTACATGGCCCGCCACGGCACGCGACGGAGCCGCCCCGCCGAGCTCGAGCCGGGCACGTTGCGCGTGGTGTCGGTGCGCATGGATTACGTGCCGCCGGGCACGAACAACGCGTGGGACGTGATTCACCACGACGACAAGGCGTACGTCGCGCGCTACGCGCTGGGCCGCGACTATCACAAGGTGATGCGCAACCGGCTGCAGAAACTCGCCTCGCGCATCCACGAGCGCGTCGGCGACTTCAGCTACCGCGCCTACGTGGATTCCGCGCCCGTGCTCGAGAAAGCGATCGCCCGCAACGCGGGGCTTGGCTGGATCGGCAAGCACACGGTGCTGATCAACAAGCGGGCGGGCTCGTACTTCTTCCTCGGCGAGCTCTATACCGACCTGCCGTTACCGGTGGACACGCCGGCGAGCGCGCACTGCGGCAGCTGCCGCCGCTGCATCGACATCTGCCCGACGCAGGCGATCGTCGGGCCTTACCGGCTCGACGCGCGTCGTTGCATCTCGTACCTCACGATCGAGCTGAAAGGCAGCATTCCCGTCGAACTGCGCGAGCCGATGGGCAACCGCATCTTCGGCTGCGACGACTGTCAGCTGATCTGCCCGTGGAACAAGTTCGCGCAGGACGCCACGGAACCGGATTTCGCGCCGCGCCACAGCCTGGACGGCCCGCGCCTCGTGGACCTCTTCGCATGGAGCGAGCAGGAGTTCCTCACGCGTACCGAGGGCATGGCGATCCGGCGTACGGGTTACGAAGGCTGGCTGCGCAACCTCGCGATCGGACTCGGCAACGCACGCACGAGCCCGGAGGTCGTCGCCGCGTTGCAGGCCCGCGCCGACGACGCGTCGGACGTCGTGCGCGAGCACGTGGCGTGGGCGCTAGGCCGACACGCCACGCCGTAGCTCAGGCCATGCCGCCCGACTTGCGCACGATCAGCATCGCCATCTCGAGCGACTGCTCGTAATTGAGGCGTGGATCGACCATCGAACGGTAAGCACGATCGAGATCCCGCTCGACGAGATCGCGCGCGCCGCCGAGGCACTCCGTGACGTCTTCGCCGGTGAGCTCGAGGTGCACGCCGCCCAGACGCGTTCCCGCCGCGGCATGGATGTCGAATGCCTGCTCGAGCTCGCCCGCGATATTGGCGAACCGACGGGTCTTGTAGCCGTTGCTGGTGCTCTCGGTGTTGCCATGCATCGGATCGGCGACCCAGAGCACGCGACGGCCCTCGCGCTTCACGGCCTCGAGCAGCGGCTGCAGCTGCGTGCCGATCCTGTCGTTGCCCATGCGATGGATCAGCGTCAGGCGACCCGGCTCTTCGTTCGGGTTGAGCACGTCGATGAGGCGCAGCAGGTCGTCGGCCTGCACGGTCGGGCCCACCTTCACGGCGATCGGGTTACGGATGCCGCGGAAGTATTCCGTATGGGCGCCATCGAGCGCGGCGGTGCGCATGCCGATCCACGGATAATGCGTGGACAGGTTGAACCAGCCATCCTGACGCGGCACGCGACGCGTGAGCGCCTCTTCGTAATGCAGCAGCAGCGCTTCGTGCGACGTGTAGAAGTCGACGCGCGAGTAGCTGGAGATCGACTGGCCGGCGAGCGTTTCCATGAAGCGCAGCGAGTCGCCGATGCTGGCCACCATGCGCCGGTATTCCGCGGCGAGCGGCGAATGCTCGACCCACGCGAGATCCCAGTATTCCGGGTGGTGCAGATCGGCGAAGCCGCCATCGATCAGCGCGCGGACGAAGTTCATCGTCATCGCGGAACGGGCGTGTGCCTTGATCAGGCGATTCGGATCCGCGCGACGCGCCTCGGGCGTGAACGCAGGGCTGTTGACGAGATCGCCACGGAATGCGGGCAGCGTGACGCCATCGCGCGTTTCGGTATCCGCCGAGCGCGGCTTCGCGTACTGGCCCGCGAACCGGCCGACGCGCAGCACCGGCTTCTTCAGGCCGTGCACGAGCACGAGACTCATCTGCAGCAGCACTTTCAGGCGATTCGAGATGATGGGGCTCGTGCAGTCGGCGAAGCTCTCCGCGCAATCGCCACCCTGCAGCAGGAATCGTTCTCCGACCTGCGCTTCGGCAATGCGCTGCTTGAGCGCGAGGATCTCCCACGACGTGACCAGCGGCGGCAGCTCGCCGAGCTGCGCAAGGGCGCGATTCAACTCGTCGGCGTCTTCATACGTCGGCTGCTGGAGGGCGGTCCTCGAACGCCAGGATGCCGGCGTCCAGTCGATCGACGGCGGTGTGACGGCTTGGAGGGAGTGGGACATGACGGTGCTCTGCTTCGGTGGCGCGGGGGAAGGCGCGGGGGTCAACGGACGGTACGGCGGATGGCCACGAGGGCCCAGACGGTGAGGAGGACGAACCAGATGAGGGTCCAGCCGGGCATGGGAAGACCGAGCACCGGCTCGATCTTCGCGCACTCGCCCGACCCGGTGAACGCGAGCTTCAGCATCTTCATGAAGGGAAACGCATCGAACAGGTAACCGAGGCCCGGACCGCATGCAGGAACCTGATCGGCCGGCAGCGACTGCAGCCAGAGGTGCCGCCCGGCGGTCACGATGCCCCAGACGCCACCGAGCGTGATGAGCGTCGCGTAGGTCGCGCGCTTTCCGGTGGTACGCGGTGCGTGCAGCCCGCCCACGAGGAAGAACAGTCCCATCACGCACACCGCGATGCGCTGGAAGATGCACAGGGGGCACGGATCCAGATGCATGACGTACTGCGAATAAAGCGCGAACGCCATCAGACCGACGCAGACGACGAATCCAGCGAGATAACGGGTACGGAACGACCAGGTGCGAGGGTTCATTAAGAGGGATGGTGCATTGCGGGACACCCACGTTAACCGTTTGTGGAGGGTCTTGTCAGTAGTCCCGCGAAGTTTCGTTTGCAACCATGTCAAGGACTTGCGTGTGTGCTGCTTCGCTTGGCGCGGCTGGCGGTCTCGGCTTCGCGATCGAGCACCTTGACGGGTGGCGTGTGGGGTGTGGTGGCGCGTGGCGGCGCGTGGCGGCGCGGAGGCGGAGCGGAGGCGGAGCGGAGGCGGAGCGGAGGCGGAGCGGAGGCGGAGCGGAGGCGGAGCGGAGGCGGAGCGGAGGCGGAGCGGAGGCGACGGCTGCCGGTTTCTTCGCTAAGTCCTCGTCCGGCCCTCGCCTCCCTGCGGAGA
>Ga0102588_1001498_pt1 | contig 17014 bp, 14 predicted proteins | sample AraplaMF_Col_mMS_FD_76854 | JGI IMG/M metagenome (GOLD analysis project Ga0102588, IMG submission 76854) | Arabidopsis root microbial communities from the University of North Carolina, USA - plate scrape MF_Col_mMS (SPADES assembly) (version 2) | ecosystem: Host-associated > Plants > Roots >...
GCTGAATGAGATAGGTGTCGGAGACGAGTGGCATCACCTCCCGCGTCGAGGACGAGATGACGGTGAAGCTCATGCCGTGCAGATGGATCGGATGCGTATGCGGCGTGACGTTTTCCAGGTTGAAGACGTAGCTCTTGCCGAGCTTCAGCTCAGCGAGCGGTGCGGTCGGATCGGGCGTGTCGCCCGGCCACGGCACCTTGTTGATGGCCCAGAAGCTGTAGCCGAGCGTGCCGCAGATGCTTTCGACGGCGGCATTCTCTGCGGTCGCGGACAAGACAAGTGGAATTGTCTCTGCGGAAGAAAGATCGGCCTTCGCCACCGGGTTTTCTGCAAGCGCGCCGAGATCGCCGATATTGCGCTTCAGTGACTGCCCGGTGGCGCTGAAGCGCGCGATCACCTTCGGCGTCGTACCGCGAATATCTTCCAGCGTGGCCACCGCCCCCTCGCTATCCGGCATGCGAACGGCAAGGTCGAGCCGCTGTCCTGGTCCGATCTGCAGGAGATCGAGCGGGAAGCGCTTCGGTACCGGGTTGCCGTCGATAGCGATAACCGTGGCATCTGCACCCTCCATCTTGAGCGAGAAGATGCGAGTCACGTCGGTGACGGCGATACGCAGGCGCACGAGCCCGCCCGCCGGTGCATCATATTTCGGCTCCTGGTGCCAGTTGGCGGTCCGCACCGTTCCATAGGTGCCGGCCTTTGCTGCATCACGCGGGCGGAACGGCGCGATGAACTGACCATCGCCACCAAGCCGCCAGTCGCGCAGGTTGAGCACGATTTCGGCATCGAAGACGGGATCGGCGGGATCTTCCACGACGAGCACGCCGGTCATGCCGTGGCCCATCTGGGTCAGTGTGTTGCAGTGGGGGTGATACCAGAAGGTTCCGGCATCCGGCGGCGTGAAGAGATAGTCGAAGCTGTCGTTCGTATAGACGTAGGGCTGCGTCATGAAGGGCACGCCGTCCATCTTGTTGTCGATGCGCAGTCCGTGCCAGTGGATTGTCGTCGGTTCGTCCAGGCTGTTCGTCAGGCGCGCCGCATAGGCTTTGCCGCGCGGCATGCGCAGCACCGGCGGCAGGCCCTCGTCTCCCCATGTCATGATATCCCGCGTCGGTGCGGCATCCATGATCTGTGCCTCGGTCCTGCGTGCCGTCAGGATGCGCGGCTCGGGGGCGGCCTCCGCCAGTCCGAAGCGCCCGGCAATCGCCATGCCCGCGCCATAGGCGCCGGCGACGGCGGAAGCCTTGAGCAGATTGCGGCGGGTGAGGAGGGGCATCGGCAGGTTCCGTCTTGAATGATGCCTCCTTTTAAAGTTGACTATCCTTTTCATCAATACGCAGCCTTCAGCCAAACTGCCGCAGCGCAAGTGTCCTTGCTCATTCGGAAACGAGGGAGCAAACGGCCCGCCGGCCGCGCCAAGTCTTGACAAATCAGAGCGTCCATGCGCTTGTCCGCCCGATTTTCTTGTCGGCGTGAAGGTCCCGAGGGCCATGCCGCCGTCTTAAGCCAAATGCCAGGATTTGAGATCATGCATCGCTACCGCAGCCACACATGCGCCGCTCTCCGCAAGTCGGACGTCGGCTCGAATGTCCGTATTTCCGGCTGGGTCCACCGTGTCCGAGATCATGGCGGCGTGCTGTTCATCGACCTTCGCGATCACTACGGCATCACCCAGGTGGTTGCCGATCCGGACAGCCCGGCCTTCAAGATGGCCGAAACCGTTCGCGGCGAATGGGTGATCCGCATTGACGGTCTTGTGAAGGCGCGTACCGAAGACACCGTCAACAAGAACATGCCGACCGGCGAGATCGAGCTCTATGCGCAGGAGATCGAAGTTCTCTCCGCCGCAAAGGAACTGCCGCTGCCCGTCTTCGGCGAGCCGGACTATCCGGAAGACGTTCGCCTCAAGTACCGCTTCCTCGATCTTCGCCGCGAAACGCTGCATAAGAACATCGTCAAGCGCACGCAGGTAATTTCGGCCATGCGCCGCGAAATGGGCAATGTCGGCTTCACCGAATATACGACGCCGATCCTGACGGCTTCCTCGCCGGAAGGCGCGCGCGACTTCCTCGTGCCGAGCCGTATTCATCCCGGCACTTTCTACGCCCTGCCGCAGGCTCCGCAGCAATACAAGCAGCTGCTGATGGTTGCCGGTTTCGACCGCTACTTCCAGATCGCGCCCTGCTTCCGCGATGAAGACCCGCGTGCCGACCGCCTGCCGGGCGAGTTCTACCAGCTCGACCTCGAAATGAGCTTCGTGACCCAGGAAGACGTCTGGAACACGATGGGTCCGCTGATGACCGGCATTTTCGAAGAGTTCGCCGAAGGCAAGCCGGTCACCAAGGAATGGCCGCGTATCCCTTATGACGAAGCGATCCGCAAATACGGCTCAGACAAGCCTGATCTGCGCAACCCGATCGTCATGGAAGCCGTGACCGATCATTTTGCCGGCTCCGGCTTCAAGGTCTTCGCCAACATGATCGCCTCCAACCCGAAGGTTCAGGTCTGGGCGATCCCGGCCAAGACCGGCGGGTCGCGCGCCTTCTGCGACCGCATGAACGCCTGGGCACAGAGCCAGGGCCAGCCGGGCCTCGGCTACATCTTCTGGCGCAAGGAGGGCGAAAAGCTCGAGGGCGCCGGCCCGCTTGCCAAGAACATCGGCGAAGAGCGTACGGATGCCATCCGCAACCAGCTCGGCCTCGGTGACGGTGACGCCTGCTTCTTCGTCGCCGGCGAACCGGAAAAGTTCTACAAGTTCGCAGGCGAAGCCCGCAACCGTGCTGCCGACGAGCTGAACCTCATCGACCGCGACCGCTTCGAACTCTGCTGGATCGTCGATTTCCCGTTCTTCGAATGGAACGAAGACGAGAAGAAGGTCGACTTCGCCCACAACCCCTTCTCGATGCCGCAGGGCGGCCTCGATGCGCTGACCAATCAGGATCCGCTGACGATCAAGGCCTTCCAGTACGACGCGGTCTGCAACGGCTTCGAAATCGCCTCCGGCTCGATCCGTAACCAGTCGCCGGAAACCATGGTCGCCGCCTTCGAAAAGGTGGGGCTGAGCCAGCAGGACGTCGAGGATCGTTTCGGCGGCCTCTACCGCGCCTTCCAGTACGGCGCGCCGCCGCATGGCGGTGCCGCCTTCGGTATCGACCGTATCGTCATGCTGCTCGTCGGCGCGAAGAACCTGCGCGAAATCTCGCTCTTCCCGATGAACCAGCAGGCCCAGGATCTGCTGATGGGCGCGCCGACACCGGCAACGACCGCCCAGCTGCGCGAACTGGCGATCCGCCCGATCCCGCCGCAGAAGAAAGACTGAGGCAGGCATCACAAAACAAAAAAGCCCGGCGAAGATATCGCCGGGCTTTTTTGTTGGGTTGAGACGAACTCAGTCGTTCGCCGAAACCTTCACCCCAAGCATCTGCGGCACCGTGTTCGGTGCACCCATGGCAGCACCGACAATCATCGGGAATGCGACCGGCTTCTCAGGCGTGGCCTTGACGGTCAGGCTCTTCGGATTGTCGAGGAAGGTGCTGACCGCAGCCGAAATCGCGTTCTGCAGCTCCGGAATGTTGAGCTGCGCGAGCATGATCGGCGTCATCGCCTTCAGCGAATCCGCCATCTGCTGGCCGGAGACGTTCTGCTTCGAACCGGCATAGTCCAGCGCGCGCTTGGTGATCGACGCATCCTCGAAGCGGATCTGCGCGGAATCGAATGTCAGCTGCTGGGCAAGTCCGAGCATGGCGAGGCCGAGCGCCTGCTGTGCTTCTTCCTTGTTGGGGTTGGCTTCCGACTGCTTGACCGCGTCCTGCATCGATTTCATGAAGGCCATCGTGTAGCCGGAGATCTTGAAGCCGAAGTTCAGCTTGCCGACATTGGTGATGTCGAAAGATATCTCCGAGAGATCGATCGTGCCGGGCTCGATATCCCAGGCGCCCTTCATGGTGATGTCGCCCTGGATGTGCTGAAGCGCCAGTTTCTCGATCGCTTCCTTGCTGTCCGGGCTATCTCCGGCCTGGCTGAGATCGGCCTTCATGCTCTTGAAGGCGCCGTCAAAATCGAAACCGGATTCATCTTCGCGCAGCGTTGCGTTCATGTCGCTTTCGAGTACCGAGAAGACCTCGGCACCATCCTTGACGACCTTGATCGGACCGGTATGGGCGCTCTCGGCAAAGAACATGGAGTCGATCGTATCGCCCGGCTGGGCGGGAACGGAGATGTCGCCGAGCGTCATTTCCTGGGCGCTCACGGTCACGCCCTCCTTGGATGAACTGATGTCGGGGAAGGCTGCCTCTTCGATATAGTAGCTGCCGTCATCCTGCTCTTCGACGCCCGAGAGGGTGATGTCGCCGATGGCGATCGGTTCGCCGGCATTCGGCTTGAAGCTGGTATTCTTCAGCGTGACAGTCGTGCCGTCGATATCGACGGAATCGGCGGTCACTGTTCCGCCCTGCTGGCTATAGGCGGCATTGATCTTTTTCAGGAGATCCTGGCCGTCCAGCGCGAACGCAGAACCAGCGAACGAAAGAATGGCTGCGCTCGACAGCATCAGCCGCGTTGTGCGGTAAAAGGTCATGAGAAAGTCCCCTGGGTGGCAAGTGCCGTTGACTATTACAATGAAGCTACTGCGGAACGGTCCGGCTTTATATTTGCAGACCCCTAAATTTTTATTGAGAGGATCGGCAAACAGAGTCCAAATTCGGCTGTCACCTTTTACAGCTTTCGTGTCAGCATGAAGACGTCATCCACAGCCGGAATGCCCGGATTCCTTGCCCCACAGGGGTTTCTGAGCTAGTCAGGGTTCCATGGGACAAGAGATTTTACCGCCTTCCGGCGGAGACGACGATAATATTCAACCGGTCGACCTGAAGGCGGCGCTCGAAGAGCGCTACCTTCGTTATGCCTTGTCGACCATCATGCACCGCGCCCTGCCTGATGTGCGCGATGGCCTGAAACCGGTCCATCGCCGCATCGTCTACGCGATGAACGACATGGGTCTGCGCCCCAACGCGGCCTTCAGGAAATGCGCCAAGATCGTCGGCGAAGTGATGGGTAACTATCACCCGCATGGCGACCAGTCGATCTACGACGCATTGGCGCGCCTCGCGCAGGATTTCTCGCAGCGCTACACGCTGGTGAACGGGCAGGGCAATTTCGGCAATATCGATGGCGACAGTCCCGCCGCCATGCGATACACCGAATCGAAGATGACCGCGGTCTCCGAGCTGCTGCTCGAGGGTATCGATCAGGATGCCGTCGATTTCCGCGATACTTACGACGAATCCAATTCGGAGCCGATCGTTCTTCCCGGCGCTTTCCCGAACCTTCTCGCGAACGGTTCCTCGGGTATCGCCGTCGGCATGGCGACGTCCATTCCTTCGCACAACGTGCATGAGGTCTGCGATGCGGCGCTGCATCTGATCAAGCATCCCGATGCTACGGTCGAAAAGCTCGTCGAATTCATCCCTGGTCCCGATTTCCCGACCGGGGGCATCATCATCGATAACAGAGAAAGCATCATCGAGAGCTACCGCACCGGTCGTGGCGGTTTTCGCGTGCGCGCAAAATGGGAAACGGAAGATCTCGGCCGCGGCGGCTATCAGATCGTTATCACCGAAATTCCGTTCCAGGTGCAGAAGTCGCGCCTGATCGAAAAGATCGCCGAACTCCTGATCGCCCGCAAGCTGCCGCTCCTGGAAGATATCAGGGACGAATCGGCCGAGGATATTCGTGTCGTGCTGGTGCCGAAGAGCCGCACCGTCGATCCGACGATCCTCATGGAATCCATGTTCAAGCTGACGGAGCTGGAAAGCCGCTTTCCGCTGAACATGAACGTCCTGTCGATGGGCGTCATCCCGCGCGTGATGGCGCTGAACGAAGTGCTGAAGGAGTGGCTGGCGCACCGCCGCGAGGTCCTCCAGCGCCGCTCGCGCTTCCGCCTTGCTGCTATCGACAGGCGCCTCGAAATCCTCGGCGGCCTGCTCGTTGCCTACCTCAATATCGATGAGGTGATCCGTATCATCCGCGAAGAGGATGAGCCGAAGCCTGTCATGATGAAACGCTGGGACCTGACCGACGTTCAGGTCGAAGCGATCCTCAACATGCGGCTGCGCGCCCTGCGCAAGCTCGAAGAATTCGAGATCCGCAAGGAGCACGACGAACTCACCAAGGAAAAGGCCGATATCGAGGCGCTGCTCGCTTCCGACGAGAAGCAGTGGCAGACGGTCTCCTGGGAAATCGGCGAGGTGAAGAAGAAATTCGCCAAGGCGACCGAGATCGGCCGCCGCCGCACGCAGTTTGCCGAAGCGCCCGATGCCGACGAAGAGGCCGTCCAGCACGCGATGATCGAGAAGGAACCGATCACTGTCGTCGTCTCCGAAAAGGGCTGGATCCGCGCTTTGAAGGGTCACATTTCCGATACGTCGACATTGGCCTTCAAGGAAGGCGACGGCCTGAAGGTGGCTTTCCCGGCGCAGACGACGGACAAGATCCTGATCGTCACGACCGGCGGCAAGGTCTTCACGCTCGGCGGCGACAAGCTGCCCGGCGGCCGCGGCCATGGCGAGCCGCTGCGCATCATGATCGACATGGAAAACGATCAGGACGTGCTGACTGCCTTCGTCCACGATGCGGCACGCAAGATGCTGATCGTCTCGACAGTCGGCAATGGCTTCATGGTCCCGGAAGTGGAAATGGTCGCCAATACCCGCAAGGGCAAGCAGATCATGAACGTCTCCATGCCGGATGAGACCAAGCTTCTCGTGCCCGTGACCGGCGATCACATCGCCGTCGTCGGTGAAAACCGCAAGATGCTGGTCTTCCCGCTGAGCCAGGTGCCGGAAATGACGCGCGGCAAGGGCGTGCGCCTGCAGCGCTATAAGGATGGCGGCATTTCCGATGTTCGCTGCTTTGCCATCACCGATGGCCTGAGCTGGGAAGACAGTGCCGGCCGCACCTTCACCAAGAACAAGGACGAGCTTGCCGAGTGGCTGGCCGACCGCGCCACCGCCGGCCGCACTGTGCCGAAGGGCTTCCCACGCAGCGGCAAATTCGCCGGCTGATCCGGGAATTTTGAGGCTCCGCCCTTGGCGGGCGGAGCAATTCCTCTATCTCAGTCCTGTCACCAAAAAGAAGGGCCAACAAGAAGGGCAACGTCGTTCCGCGGGCGGGCGGGATGGCCATAAGCCGTGCGCTTTGAAGAGCGTGCGAACACAACGGAGGAATGCCGATGGCCGCCGCCAATACCATCAAATTGCACGTCGCCCACAGCTACAGGGCGCCCCCTGCCACGGTCTATGATGCCTGGCTCAATCCCCAAATTGCCCGCCGCTTTTTATTCGCAACCGATGACGGCCATGTCGTGCGCGCCGATATCGATCCGCGCGTCGGCGGCCGCTTCATCATCGTCGACCGCCGCCCGACCGGCGACGCCTTTCATCACGGCTTATTCCTGGAGCTGAAGCGCCCCAGACACATCGTGTTCTGCTTCTCGGTCGAGGAACACGACCATAATTGCGATCGCGTCGAAATCGACATCGAACCACTCGGCAGCGGCAGCCGCCTGACCCTCACGCACGAGATGTGCGCGGAATGGGCGGAATACGAGGAAAAGACCCGTCAGGGCTGGACACATATCGTCGAAGGGCTGGATCGGGAACTGGAGCTTTCGCCAGGTTCGAAACGATCGAACCCCGAAGCCGGCCAGTCTGCAGGGGCTGCGGCCTGAGCGAACTGCGTGATCATCATCGCGTCCTGTGACAACAAAGTTATAACAGAAGATAAGCTATAACCGCCCCGGTCAAGCGAGTTGAACGCTCTTGCCTTTCGCCATCCAGACGGAATGGGCGGCGATCGCCGCGACCAGTATCGCACCGCCGACAAGCGTCATCGTGGCTGGCGTTTCGGCGAAGATCAGCCAGACCCAAATCGGCGCAAGCACCGTTTCCAACAGGTAGAACATCCCGACTTCAGGCGCGGAAAGATATCGCGGTCCCGTAGCCAGGCACCAGAAGGCGACCGGCATCATGATGGCGCCGTTGAAGACGATCCAGCCGGGGTGAGCGATTGAAAGTCCCGAAGGCAGGACCTGCGCCAGGCCGAGTGCTGCCGGCAGGATTGCGGCAAGCAGCGGCACGAAGCCCATCTCCCGGCGCGAGGCACGACCGACTGTGATGGCGGCGGCAAGCACCAGCGCGCTTAAAAGCGCCATGGCGTCACCGAAGACGTGGCCGCTCGAAAGTCCCTCGCGCACGATGAGGCCGACCCCGAAGATCATGAACAGCATCGCGATCAAGGTCACCGGCTGCGGCTTCTCCTTGAGAAATAGCCACGACAGCAGTGCTCCGAACATCGGGTTGAAGGCAACGATGAAGACGACGTTCGCCGTGGACGTATTGAAGACTGCCAAGACGAAGGTGACCGAAGAGAGCCCGTAAAGCAGTCCGGCCAGCAGGCCGGGGCGACCGGGCACGAGTGGCGGCCACCTGCCGGAGAACAGGCGCATCGCAACCAGGATGACGAATGTGGCAAGAACCGTCGCCAGGCTTCGCGCGCTGAGGATCGACCAGATATCGCCATCGGCGAGGCGAACGAGCGGAATGTCCATGGAAAGTGCCAGCCCGCCGATCGCTGTCAGCAGCAGGCCCTTCCGATGATCGGAAAGGTGGGGAAGGGGCATCAGTCCTGCGGATCGTCCTCGAGAGAAGAGGGATCGAAACGTTCCCAGCCGCGCGGCGTCAGATGTTCCTGCGGCTGGAAGCGCGTCTTGTAATCCATCTTCCGCGATCCTTGAACCCAGTAGCCAAGATAGACATGCGGCAGGCCGAGCGCCCTGGTGCGGTGTACGTGGTCGAGGATCATGAAAGTGCCGAGCGAACGCCGGTCGAGGTCCGGGTTGAAGTAGGAATAGACCATGGAAAGGCCGTCGCTCATTGTGTCGGTCAGCGCGGCGGCAAGCAACTCGCCCTTGGGACGCGTCTCCAGGCCGGAGCCTTCCTCGCGGCGACGATACTCGATGATCTTCGTATTCACATGCGTATCTTCCACCATGATCGCATAGTCGAGCACGGTCATGTCGGACATGCCGCCCTGCTGGTGGCGATAATCGAGATAGCGGCGGAAGAGCGAATATTGCTCGCTCGATGGCTGGGCAGGGAATTCCGTTGCAATGATGTCGGAATTGTTCGCCAGCACCCGCTTCATCGATTTGGTGGGTTCGAACTCCTGCGCGAGGATCCGCACCGACACGCAGGCGCGACAGGCCTCGCAGGCGGGGCGGTAGGCGATGTTCTGGGAACGGCGAAAGCCGCCCTGAGTCAAAATGTCGTTCATTTCTGCAGCGCGCGGGCCGACGAGGTGAGTGAAGACCTTGCGCTCCATCTCATGCGGCAGATACGGACACGTAGCCGGAGCCGTCAGATAAAACTGCGGGGATGGCGTAGTCTGGGTATTCATCTCTTGCGGAGATTTCCTTTCGGGGCACCTGTCATTCCAGACAGCATGACGCAAGAATAAAAAACGTCAACAGCACGGCATTCAGTGCCGCGCAATCGAATATTCGATTTCTTGGATATGGCGCCTTTTTGTGGCCGGCAAAGGGCGGGCGGAGACTTTATTTCGTCCCCGCCGGGAGGGAATCAGTTGGTGCGGATCGTCGCCGTGCCGACGAGGAAATCGTGCAGCAGGCGCGAGCGTTCCGTGAATAGGCCGACCAGCAGAATCAGCGGCGTCAACACCGAGTTCAGGATCCAGAAGAGCGCCAGGTGAGCAACCGCCAGGATGAAGTCCATCGGCCTTCCATCAACACGCACGATCGCGATACCCATCGCGCGCATACCAAGCGAAGCCTGCGATGGACCGCCGACAGTCAAGCCAAAGTACAGGCCTGCGACGATGACGAACAGGGCCGGATAAAGGATGAAGCCGAGCCCCAGCGTGACGATCCCCAGGAAGAACACCACGATCGCCGCCGGAATGCAGAGCAGGGCCACGATGACATAGTCGAGGATGAATGCGAAGACGCGACGGCTGAGCACACCACTATAGGCGCGCCAGTCCTCCGGTGCGGCATAAAGCGGATTGGGGTTGTAGCTCATCCATATCTCCCTTCGAAAGACGATGCGGCTGATATGGTATCGTTAAGGGGAAATACAATAATTCCCCCGAAAATCACCTTTTTGCGAGGATTTTGGCCACTTCCGGCGCAAAATAGGTGAGGATGCCGTCACAACCGGCGCGCTTGAAGGCAAGCAGCGTCTCCATCATGATCCGCTCGCCGTCTATCCAGCCGTTCATGGCCGCAGCCTTGATCTGCGAATATTCGCCGGACACCTGATAGGCGAAAGTCGGCAGGCCGAAAGCCTCCTTCACGCGCCAGCATATGTCGATATAGGCAAGTCCCGGCTTCACCATCAGCATGTCGGCGCCTTCCTCGACATCGAGGGCGGCATCGCGCAGAGCTTCCGTGCTGTTCGCCGGATTGATGTAGTAGCTGTTCTTGTCACCCTTCAGCAGGCCCTTGGTGTTGATCGCCTCGCGATAGGGCCCGTAGAAGCCGGAGGAAAACTTCGTTGCATAGGACATGATGCCGACGCTCTGATGCCCGGCGGCATCGAGCCCGCGGCGGATCGCGCCGATGCGTCCGTCCATCATTTCCGAGGGAGCAATGATGTCGGCGCCGGCATCGGCCTGCAGGATCGCGGCCTTGACGACCTGGTCGACCGTCTCGTCATTGACGATCTCGCCGTCGCGCAGGATGCCGTCATGCCCGTGGCTGGTGAAGGGGTCGAGCGCCACATCAGTAATAATGCCGATATTGGGCACTGCCTTTTTGATGGCAGCCGTCGTCTGATTGATGAGGTTATTGGCGACAAGGCTGTTCGACCCTGTCTCATCGCGCAATTCCATCTCTATATCGGGGAAGGTGGCGATAGCGGGGATACCAAGATCGGCCGCTTCCTTTGCTGCCTCGACCGCCTTGTCGATGCTCATGCGGTTGACACCCGGCATGGCGGCGATCGGATCGACAATGCCGGTCCCCGGGACGATGAAGATCGGCCAGATCAGATCGTCGACCGTCAGGCGGTTTTCCTGCACCAGCCGCCGCGTCCAGTCGGCCTTGCGGTTGCGCCGCATACGGCGGTGACCGGTGATTTCATCGACGAGATGCGTCTTGTCCTGCATGATATCTGTCCCTGGGCCATTCCATTTATTGGAGCGCTCATTATCATGCGCCCCGGAAAATCCAAACCGGACGATTGGCCGCGGCGGATGAAAGCCTGAAACTGAAGCCGTAACATTGAGTGTGATGTCTCGCCCATGGAAACCGATTCTCCGACGATGCCGAAACGGACGCTGACGGATATCCTCTTCATCTTCTTCCTGCGGCTCGTCGCCGTTTCCTGCTTCTGGTTCGGTCTTCAGTATTGGGCGATGCTCGTCGGTTACTCGCTGGTCGGCGCTGGCCGGTTCGATCTGTTGAGCCTGCCATGGAAGGTCGCAAGCACCAGCCTTGCCGTTCTTTTCCCGGTTGCCTCGCTCGGCCTCTGGCTCACCGTTTCTTGGGGGCCGGTCATCTGGGTGCTGGCCGCAGGCGGCCAGATCCTCATGTACGGCCTGCTGCCGCAGATCTTCGGGGCCAACCGGCTGATCATCCTGCTCCATGTGATCGTGGCCGTCATCTACTGGATTTTCAGGCTTTCCCTGTGGCTGGAGCGGCGCCGGCAGCGTCGTCAGGTAAGCGTTGATTTACCCTGATACATCAAGGGGTTTTCGTAAGCCTCTGTTAAGCCTGCGGTTTAAGTCGAATTTTATATGTATTCGATAGGGTCTCACTCAAGGCGGGAAGAAAACGACACCGCCAAACAAAACAGTGAGGCAGTCAAATGAACACGAAAATCAAGCCGCAGGCGGCATCGACTTTCCATGCACACGAGCAGGGCATCCGTGATCTTTACATGGAATCCCTTCATCTTGTTGAACGTCTTCATCGCCGTCTTCTCGACGTCATCAAGGACGAGTTCGACCGTCAGGGCCGCAGCGACGTCAACGCCATCCAGGCGCTGCTCCTTTTCAACATCGGCAACTCCGAACTGACCGCAGGCGAGCTGCGCTCCCGCGGCTACTATCTCGGCTCGAACGTTTCCTACAACGTCAAGAAGCTGGTCGACCTCGGCTTCATCAACCACCAGCGCTCGCGCATCGACCGCCGCTCGGTCCGTATCAGCCTGACCGAAACCGGCCAGGACATCGCCGAAACGGTCGCCCGGCTCTACGAACGCCACATCGCCTCGATCGACAAGGTCGGCGGCATCGGCACCGACGAGTTTACGCAGATGAACAAGCTCCTGCAGCGGCTGGATCGCTTCTGGAACGATCAGATCCTGTATCGCTTGTAAGATCCTATCCATCTGTTGACGCTTCAATGTTAGAATACTCTAACGGTGCGAAAGTGCCTAAAGAGGCGCAAGATGGCACAAGGTGGCGCTCGTTTGCGCGCCACTTGCCGCCAGTAAATCCCGACCTCCAATCGGCACCTAGAGCGCAAAGCGGCTTTCCCTCCGCGATGCGCTCTTCTGCTGGGTACACCAGCTTCCTCTGCGACCTTTGCCGAATGAAAGAAGTCGTGGCCCGTATCACTGGGTGTGTTGACGGCTTTGATGGCCTTCACCGTAACGTGGTCTCAATTTTCAGAAGCCACCAGAGAGGGCATAATTCTCGCCGAGATGTGATGGCAACGGAGGCTGCGAAGGGCTCATCACGTACGAGAGTACGAAATTCAGTCCCAGCTCTGGTTTATCAATTGAAGAACCGGCTTGGATGGAAGGGCAGGAAAGAGGTCGAGCGTTCTGCCGATAAGGAAACGCCGTTGGTCTTCACCTCGAAAATAGACAATAGTTGAAATATCTCTCACATGGTATTCTTTAGTGGAGACTAGAGGGGGGTGTTATGGATCAACTTCATGCAGAGGAATGGAAGAAGAGAGAGAAAGCTTTACTGGACGAAGTTCGAGACAGCTTGAAATTTTACCGAAAAACGAAGAAGGTGGCGCGTGTCTGGCAGCGCTTCACAAGCAGTGTCGTAATGATCGGCTCGATACTCGCTCCAGCCACTGTGGCAACAGGCGCTGCGACTTCTGGGAACCAAATCAATCTGACCTTGCTCGGCATACCGTCGAACTCCCTGGCGAGCATTTCGTTGGTTATTTCTCTGTGTGTAGCGATTGCAGAAGGATTCAGAAGGATTTTTCGCTTCGAAAAGCGGTGGGCATCGGCGTGGCTCAGTTCACAGGCTTTATACACGGCATATGACGATTATTCTGACGCGATCGTCGGCAAGTCGATAGGCAGCCCTGAGTGGGTGTCGGAACTCCAAAAACTGAGAAAAATGGTCAATGGCGCGAAGCAACAAGATGGAGAGGAGTTCTTCCAGTCCGTGAAATCGGATGCTCCTCCCGAAAAAGATGACTGATTTCGTTGAGTGGCACTCAATATCAGCATAACACTGCGCGCAACCACCGCTACGAATGGATTGAGGGTAGTACCACAAGCGGCAAAACCGTCTCGTGCATGGCGTGGATTGTCGAGCAGGCTATTTTCTTGGGCAAAGAGGCGCGGGGGTTCTGGTGGACGCGCCGGTGTCGTCGGTGGTGTCCATCGCCTCTAAGCGCCTCAAGCGCGGTATTCCTTCTTCATCCACTCCATCATTTCCTTGCCCGGGAAGGAACCCATCATTCCCATCATCGGCGCGGTGATCCGCTTCAAATTCGGCGAAAACGCCAACAGCCTTTCGGTGAGGACGTTTGGACGGCTGTGATTGATGAGGCCCAGCCGGATGGCCGCATCGAAGGGCGCGATGGCACATGTGGCGCGGATCGCGCGCAAATTGAATGCCGGGGACTTCCGACCCCCAATCGGCACCTGAAGCGCACGCTGTTTCCCTCCGCGATGCGCTTTTCTGTCGATGTGCTGCAGACCAGTCCCTTGGGGTGCGAAATCCGTGCCGGCCTTTCGCGGGGCCTGACACCTCGGTAATGCTCGGAGACATCCGCTCGCCTCTGCGTGGCATCTTTGCAACGCACGCCAGCCAAGCGAAACGCCCGGTATTCAAGCCGTTTTTTAGTCGTTATTAACCCTCACAGTTTACCCGTCATGTGGTGCGTTGCATCGGTTTCCGGCAACCGGCAGTCTGTCTTCCGGCCCGGCAACACGAATTGGCCATATTGATGTGACAGCGGAATATTCGATAGCCGGCGTCCTCGACGGACCATTGGCACCATCCAGGTTGCTCGCAATCTTGTGATGGGACTGGCGGAATTTCCTGCTGCGCCGGAAGAACGAACGGATAGGGATCTGCGTTAAGGCGCAGGATATCGCAAAGGGCCGCGGCTTCCTCCACCGTGGCATTGAGTGGTTGGGACGAATGTCTAAAAAAAACGGAATTGAAGCTCTCTCGCGCCGCGGCTTCCTGGCTTCGGCGGCAACGGTTGGTGCCAGCGCGCTGGCCGCACCCGCATTCGCGCAATCGGCGCTCGATGGGCTCCTGAATGCCCCCAAACGCGGCAACTGGGACGACCAGTTCGACGCCAAGGCTGCTTCGCGCACGGCGACGGCCGTCCTTTCCAATACCCCGATCCTCAGCCCGCAGTCGGTGCCGAGCACGCAGCAGGCGATCATGCAATATCAGCAGATCGCGTCCGCCGGCGGCTGGCCCGAGGTCAATCCGGGCGATCAACGCCTGCAGCTCGGCGTCAGCTCCCCCACCGTCCAGGCCCTGCGCCAGCGTCTGGCGATCACCGGCGACCTGCCGCGTGAGGCTGGTCTTTCCAATGCTTTCGATTCTTATGTCGATGGTGCCGTCAAGCGCTTCCAGGCGCGTCACGGCCTGCCGGCCGATGGTGTGCTTGGCGAATTCACGCTGAAGGCGATGAACATCCCGGCTGATGTGCGCCTGCAGCAGTTGAACACCAACCTCATCCGCCTGCAGACCTTCCCGGAAGATCTCGGCCGTCGCCACCTGATGGTCAACATTCCGGCCGCCTATGTGGAAGCAGTTGAAGACGGCAGCGTTGCGACGCGCCATACCGCGGTTGTCGGCCGTCTGAGCCGCCCGACGCATCTCGTCAACTCGAAGGTTTACGAGGTCATTCTCAATCCGTACTGGACGGCACCCCGCTCCATCGTCGAGAAGGACATCGTGCCGCTGATGCGCAAGGATCCGACCTATCTCGAAAAGAATGCCATCCGCCTGATCGACGGCAAGGGCAACGAAGTCGCCCCCGAGACCGTCGACTGGAATGGTGAGGCGCCGAACCTGATGTTCCGTCAGGACCCGGGCAAGATCAACGCCATGGCCTCCACGAAGATCAACTTCTACAACAAGAACGGCGAGTATATGCACGACACGCCGCAGCAGGGCCTGTTCAACAAGCTCATGCGCTTTGAATCGTCCGGCTGCGTGCGCGTCCAGAACGTCCGCGACCTGTCGAACTGGCTGCTGCGTGAAACGCCCGGCTGGAACCGCCAGCAGATGGAACAGGTCATCGCCAGCGGCACCAACACGCCGATCAAGCTCGCGACCGAAGTACCTGTTTACTTCGTCTATATCTCGGCCTGGGGCATGCCCGACGGCGTCGTCCAGTTCCGCGACGACATCTACGAGATGGACGGCAATGCCGAACTGGCGCTGGACACCACTTCGGGCATGGAGCAGCCGGTACAGTAAGTCCGGCTTGTGGAATTCAAAAAAGCCGTGCCATGTGCACGGCTTTTTTCATTCCAGCGAGGCGGCGTTCGACGCAAAATGTTCGCCCCGCGCGCTTAGCCCAGCAAATGTCGTTCTTCGTATTGCCCTCGCATCTGCGGAACGCTAATACCTTGCCGCATTCCACCGTAGGAGCCCGCTCATGACCAATGCTTCCACCGAATCCTTCTTCAATCGCTCGCTTGCAGACGTCGATCCGGAAATCTTCGGCGCGATCGGAAAGGAACTCGGTCGTCAGCGGCATGAGATCGAACTGATCGCATCCGAGAACATCGTTTCCCGTGCCGTTCTGGAAGCCCAGGGCTCCATCATGACCAACAAATATGCCGAGGGTTATCCGGGCAAGCGCTACTACGGTGGCTGCCAGTTCGTCGATATCGCCGAGGAACTGGCGATCGAGCGCGCCAAGAAGCTCTTCGGCGTGAACTTCGCCAACGTTCAGCCGAACTCCGGTTCACAGATGAACCAGGCCGTATTCCTGGCGCTGCTGCAGCCGGGTGATACGTTCATGGGCCTCGACCTGAACTCGGGCGGTCACCTGACACATGGTTCGCCGGTCAACATGTCCGGCAAGTGGTTCAACGTCGTGTCCTACGGCGTGCGCGAAGGCGACAACCTGCTCGATATGGACGACGTCGAGCGCAAGGCGAAAGAACACAAGCCGAAGCTCATTATCGCCGGCGGCACTGCCTATTCCCGCATCTGGGACTGGAAGCGTTTCCGCGAGATCGCCGACTCGGTTGGCGCCTACCTGATGGTCGACATGGCCCACATCGCCGGTCTCGTTGCCGGTGGCGTGCATCCGTCGCCGTTCCCGCACTGCCATGTTGCGACGACCACGACCCACAAGTCGCTCCGCGGCCCGCGCGGCGGCGTCATCCTGACGAATGACGAGGATCTGGCCAAGAAGTTCAATTCGGCCGTCTTCCCGGGTCTCCAGGGCGGTCCGCTGATGCACATCATCGCCGCCAAGGCTGTTGCCTTCGGCGAAGCCCTGCAGCCGGAATTCAAGGATTATGCGGCGCAGATCGTCAAGAACGCCAAGGCGCTGGCCGAAACGCTTGTTGCCGGCGGCCTCGACGTTGTCTCCGGCGGCACCGACAACCACCTGATGCTGGTCGACCTGCGCAAGAAGAATGCCACCGGCAAGCGTGCGGAAGCCGCACTCGGACGCGCCTACATCACCTGCAACAAGAACGGCATCCCGTTTGACCCTGAAAAGCCCTTCGTCACCTCTGGCGTGCGCCTCGGCGCC
>Ga0102588_1001499_pt1 | contig 16987 bp, 18 predicted proteins | sample AraplaMF_Col_mMS_FD_76854 | JGI IMG/M metagenome (GOLD analysis project Ga0102588, IMG submission 76854) | Arabidopsis root microbial communities from the University of North Carolina, USA - plate scrape MF_Col_mMS (SPADES assembly) (version 2) | ecosystem: Host-associated > Plants > Roots >...
CCTGCAGCGCTACATTTCCGAGCGCGGCAAGATCGTTCCGTCCCGCATCACGGCCGTTTCCCAGAAGAAGCAGCGCGAACTCGCCCAGGCGATCAAGCGTGCACGCTTCCTCGGCCTGCTGCCTTACGTCGTCGCCTAATTGACTTTCGAAGCCCCGGATCTTCGGATCCGGGGCTTCCTCCCTTCCGCGATGGGCGCGGATCGGAACCTTAAAACCCATGTTGAGGTATCTCCCGGATCGATTCAGGGAAATCCTCTAACTGCTTGATGAAGCAGGACAGCGAAGTGACGAAACTGGACCCGAAAACGCTTGCGATCGGCGCACTCGCCGGATTGACCGCCGCCTTGCTGGTGCTTGGCGCGAGCATGCAGCCGTCGTTCAGTGCTGTGCTCTATGCTGCTTCCGCACTTCCCATCCTGCTCGTCGGCCTCGGCTGGGGCAACCTCGCCGCCATTTCCGCCGTCGTCACCGCTGCCGTGCTGGGTGCGATCGCCATTTCGCCGTCCTTCGCGCTCGTCATGACGATGGTGACGCTGCTGCCGGCCGGCTGGTTGAGCCATCTTGCAAACCTTGCGCGCCCGGCATCCGAACTCGGCGGCCCCGACCATCTGCTTGCCTGGTATCCGCTGTCCGATATCCTTCTGCATCTCTGTGGCCTGGTCACGATCGCCGTCATCGTTACCGGCATCATGATCGGTTACGGGCCTGAGATTACCGACCAGATGGTCGACATGCTGATGGCCTCGCTGCAGGAGCAACAGCCGACTTTCGTTCCGGACCCGGTCGCTACCGCGCAGACCAAGTCGCTCGTCGTGCTCATGTTGCCTGCGCTGCAGGGCGCCATCTGGGTGGTGATGCTGTTTGCCGCCTATTACATCGCGACTCGTATCGTCACCGCCTCCGGCAAGGGCCTGCGCCCGCGCGAGGATATCCCCTCGTCGCTGCGCATGAACCGGAATTCGATCTTCATCTTCCTCGCCGGTCTTGCCGCCACCTTCATGGGCGGAATTCCGGCGATGATCGGCGCCACGGTCGTCGGAGCCTTCGGCGCCGGCTTCCTGATGTCCGGCTTCGCCGCGCTGCACTTCCGCACGCGCGGCAAGGACTGGCGCTTGCCGGCCCTCATTCTCTGCTACCTGGCATCCACCATGATGCTGCCAGCTCTTTTCATCCTCGTGCTCGGTCTTGCCGATACCCGCAAGGCGATCGCCCTGACCCCGACCAAGGATGCCGATGCCCCCAAACAAACCGATACCGAAATCTGAGAACAAGAAAGGAAAACACCATGGACGTCATTCTTCTCGAACGCATCTCCAAGCTCGGCCAGATGGGCGAAACCGTAAAGGTTCGCGACGGCTTCGCACGCAACTACCTCCTGCCGCTCGGCAAGGCACTGCGCGCCAACGCTGCCAACAAGGCCCGTTTCGAATCCGAGCGCGCAACGCTCGAAGCTCGTAACCTCGAGCGCAAGTCCGAAGCCCAGAAGGTCGCCGACGTTCTCGACGGCAAGTCCTTCATCGTCGTGCGTTCCGCCGGCGAAACCGGCCAGCTCTACGGCTCCGTCGCTGCCCGCGACGTCGTTGACATTCTGGCTGCCGAAGGCTTCAACATCGCCCGCAACCAGGTCCACCTCAACACGCCGATCAAGGCGATCGGCCTGCACAAGGTCGAGCTGCAGCTCCATGCTGAAGTTGAGATCAACGTCGAGCTGAACGTTGCCCGTTCCGCTGAAGAAGCCGAGCGCCAGTCCAAGGGTGAAGAACTCACCTCTGTTGACGCCATCTACGGCGTTGACGAAGACGCACTGCGTCCGGAAGACTTCTTCGATCCGGAAGCCGACGGCCTCGACGAAGACGAAGCATAATTTCTGTCTTCAGGCAGAACGAAAAGCCCGGCTCGCGCCGGGCTTTTTTGTTGTTGGAGCTTTTCGTGCCAGCAGGCTTTTTTGCTGCGCCCTCCAATCGAGGGCGCTAAAATAACAGAATGCTGGAATGACGAAGTGAGTCGCTGAGGGCACCGTGTCCCGCAAGTGACAGTCAGGATATTTCTCCTCAAGCGTTCCGCCGACTGTGGAGAAATCGAACAACGTGCACAGCGCCGCCGATTTGACGGCGAGCTGAAAGTAGTTGCCGCGCGGCACTTGATTTTATTCAGTCCGCCCTGCAAATCCGGGTTTTGGAAAAGACAGTACGGATGACGATGAACGAAGCTGCACGAAAGATTGCCGCCGTTGCTCCCGCAGAGCAGCACTATCGCGAAGCGCCGAACAACATCGAGGCCGAACAGGCGCTGCTCGGTGCCATCCTGATGAACAACGACGCCTATTACCGGGTGTCGGACTTCCTGAAGCCCACGCACCTCTATGAGCCGCTGCACCGGAAGATCTTCGAGGTCGCCGGCGACATCATCCGCATGGGCAAGATCGCCAATCCGGTGACGGTCAAGACCTTCCTGCCGGCCGACGAGAAGGTCGGCGACATCACCGTCTCGCAATATCTCGCCAGCCTCGTCACGGGTGCTGTGACGATCATCAATGCCGAGGACTACGGAAGAGCAATCTACGATCTGGCGATCCGACGCGCGCTGATCACCATCGGCGAGGATGTCGTCAACATCGCCTATGACGCGCCGCTCGACATGCCGCCGCAGGCGCAGATCGAAGATACCGAGCGCCGCCTGTTCGAGCTTGCCGAAAACGGTCGTTATGACGGCGGCTTCCAGGCCTTCAACGATGCCGTGGCGCTCGCGATCGACATGGCGGCTGTCGCCAAGGAACGTGACGGCGGCCTTTCCGGCATTTCCACCGGCATCCACTCGCTCGATTCCAAGATGGGCGGGTTGCAGCGCTCGGACTTGATCGTGCTCGCCGGTCGTCCGGGTATGGGCAAGACCTCGCTTGCGACCAACATCGCCTATAATATCGCGGCCGCCTATGAAGGCGAAGTGCAGTCCGACGGCAGCATGAAGGCGAAGAATGGCGGCGTCGTCGGCTTCTATTCGCTCGAAATGTCGTCCGAACAGCTCGCCACCCGTATCATCTCCGAGCAGACGGAAGTCTCCTCCTCGAAGATCCGCCGCGGCGACATCAACGATGCCGATTTCGAAAAGCTCGTCGCCTGCTCGATGATGATGCAGAAAGTGCCGCTGTTCATCGACCAGACCGGTGGTATCTCGATCGCCCAGCTTTCGGCGCGTGCCCGCCGTCTCAAGCGCCAGCGCGGTCTCGACGTGCTTGTCGTCGACTACGTGCAGCTGATGACCGGCTCCGGCAAGTCGAACGAGAACCGCGTGCAGGAAATCACCCAGATCACGACCGGTCTCAAGGCGCTCGGCAAGGAACTCAACGTGCCGATTATCGCGCTGTCGCAGCTCTCGCGTGCCGTCGAAAGCCGCGAAGACAAGCGCCCGCAGCTTTCCGACCTTCGTGAATCCGGCTCGATCGAGCAGGACGCCGACGTCGTGCTCTTCGTGTTCCGCGAAGAATATTACGTCAAGAACATGGAACCGCGCGATATCCACGACCCGAAATATCCGGAATGGGAAGCGCTGTTCGACAAGGTGAAGGGCACGGCCGATGTCATCATCGCCAAGCAGCGTCACGGACCGACCGGCACGGTGAAGCTCGCCTTCCAGTCGGAATTCACGCGCTTCGCCGATCTCGCCGATCCGTCCTTTACCCAGTACGAGGAACATTGACGCGGGTTTCGCGCGTCAATTCCTCAGGGCGCAAAACCGCCGCGCAATTTTGCTGATTTGCTTCAGAGCCCTGCAGCACGAAGAAGCGCTGCCGTTGCCACACCGACAACGACGCTTGCCAGCATTGGCAGGCGGCTCGCGGCGACTGCGGTCGCCACACAGGCCAGCGTCTCCGCCCAACCGGTCGCAAATGCGGTTGGGGCAATGACGGCCATCAGCACTGCCGGCGGGATGGCTTCGATTGCCGCTCTCCTGTTCTCGTTGATCTCGACGTAGCGGATCAATACGAGACCGCTGATGCGGGTGAAGATCGTGGCGCCAGCCATGGCAAGGATGGCAAGCAGAGTGTTGGGGTCGAGCGTCATGCTGCCTGCTCCCGCGCCCTGCCTCTCCAGAGAGCCATGGCCAGCCCCGCCAGGGCACCGGCTGCGATGTACCAGACGCCTGGCACGAAATGATGGACGGCGACGGCCGCAATCCCGCTTGCCGCGAGAACGGCACCGGTTTCCCGCCCCTTCCAGAAGCCCATGACCAGCACGATGAAGACAGCCGGAAAGGCGAAGTCGAGACCGATGACGGCGGGATCGCCGAGAAAGGCGCCGAGCAGCGCACCTGCAAGCGACGAGCCGACCCAGGTGAGGTAGAAGGGCGTAACGATGCCGGCATACCAGGCGGGTGTGAGCCGTGTCGTCCCGGCGCGGAATTCCGCCATGGCCCAGAGCTCATCGGCGAGAAACAGCATGGCGATATAGCGTTTGATACCGGAGAAGCACTGCATCTTCGTGCCGATCGAGGCGCCCATCAGCACGTGGCGGATATTGACGAGCAGGGCCGCAAAGCCGACGCCGATCCAGCTCGCCGGATGCGTCCAGATATCCATCGCCACGAACTGCGAGCCGCCGGCAAAGACAAGCGCGCTCATCAGCGTCGTTTCCAGGGCCGAAAGCCCCTTGGTAGCCGAGACCGCGCCGAAGACGAGGCCGATCGGCAGTACAGCGACGATCAACGGAAAAATGGCACGCATTCCGCCCAGGAATTCGCGGACAGGATTTTTGCCGGCTGGCCCGGTCTGTTGCAACATTGGCAACCTCCACATCAAGATGGCGGAGAGGTAGCCGAGACAGTCGCGTGCTGTATTGAACGAAAGTGATCAACCGACTCGAAACTGGCCGGGGGTCACCCCGGTGCGGGATTTGAAATGGCGCGTGAAATGCGCCTGATCGGCAAAGCCGCATTGGACCGCGACATCGGCCGGCATGCGGCCTTCCCTCAGCAGGCGCCGTGCGACGAGGACACGCCGGTCGGTCAGGAAGGCGTGCGGGGTGATGTGATATTCCCTGCGGAAGGCGCGTATCAGATGGGCGCGGCTGAGGCCCGCCACCGTTGCTAGTTCCTCGAGGCCGACATCGCTGTCGAAATTCTCGATCAGGTAATCGCGAGCACGGGCGACAGCGCTCCGCTCCTTGGTATCGACCGGCAAGACGATCGTGCTGCCATAACGCGCGAAGATCGCCGCCAGCACCGAGAACATGCTTTCATCGGATTCCAGCGCGCCAGCGCCGCTTTCAAGCGTGCGGTGCGCAGTGTGGAAGGCTCTGGCAAACTGCGGATCGCGCGGCAGCGCCCTGGCAAAGGACGGCGTCGCGTTGAACGCCTTGCCGGTGACATCCTCCAGAATATCGATGAACAATTTCGTATCCGGGTAGATCATACGGTAGCGATAGCCCTCACCGCCCGGAGCGCCGTCATGCACGACACCGGGATCGATCAGATAGAGGTCTCCTGGTCCGGTTTCTTCCCGCCTTCCGCTCAGTGTCGCGATCTGGCTGCCGCTTTCGATCGCGCCGATGCTGAAGGTGTCATGGGCGTGCGGCGCGTATTCATGCGTGAGAAAACTGGCGCTCAGGCACTCCATGTCGCGAAAACGGCTATCCCGCCAGAAGCGGGCCGATTCCACCTTGGCAAGCGGCATGGCATCTGCCGCCTCTTTTTGCGATACGTTCTGCATCCGCCCAGATTAGCGCGCGCCCGGCCGTCCGTCTTGAACAAAAGTGATCGCATGTGGGAAAGGCTGCTATGTGACTGCGCGTGCTTTCTCTTTGCCACAATGGTCTCTAGAGTATTGGCAGCATTTTCCTTTCCCTTTCAGTGCGGCGATTCATGACAGATTTTTCCATCCCCTTCGAAGACGACGACCTTTTCGCCTCCGCCGGCCTGCGGCTGACCGTCGACCTGACGGCGCTGACCGACAATTGGCGAGACATGGCGCGACGCTCCGGGAAGGCCCGCACGGCCGCCGTCGTCAAGGCGGATGCCTATGGGATGGGGATCGAGGATGCCGGCGAAGCGCTCTATCTTGCCGGCGCACGGGATTTCTTCGTGGCGACCGTCGATGAAGGTGTGACGCTGCGCATGTTTGCGCCTGAGGCACGCATCTTCGTGCTGGCAGGCATATGGCCCGGCACCGAGCGGCGCTTCTTCGAAAACGATCTGGTGCCGATCATCTCCTCGGAAGAGCAGCTTGCATTCTGGATGGCGGTGCTTGCAGATTACGGCGACTATCCTTGCGCCCTGCATGTCGATACCGGGTTCAACCGTCTCGGACTGACGCTGGATGAAGCGCTCGCTCTTGCCGACGATGTATCGCGGCCGGCGAGTTTTGCGCCCGTTCTCGTCATGAGCCATCTTGCCTGCGGCGACGATCATTCCTCGGCAATGAACAGGCAGCAGCTTGAATCATTCCGCAAGGTTAGCGCCGCCTATGAAGGTATCGATTCAAGTCTTGCGGCGTCCGGCGGCATCCTGCTCGGCAGCGACTATCACTTCGATCTCACGCGGCCGGGCATTGCGCTCTATGGCGGGCAGGCCGTCAACGGCATGGCGAACGCGATGCGTCCGGTGGCGACCGCCGAGGCGCGCATCATCCAGGTCCGTACCGTCAAGGCCGGTGAATCCGTCAGCTACGGGCAGACGCTGCAGCTGACGCGCGACAGCCGGCTCGCCGTTGCTGCGGCGGGTTATGCCGACGGCTACATGCGCAGCCAGTCGAGCGGCGGCGTGCCGTTGCGCCAGGCAGTGCCGCAGGGCGGACAGGGCTTCATTGCCGGTCACAAGGTACCTGTCGCCGGCCGCATCACCATGGATCAGACGATCTTCGACGTGACCGACCTCCCGGAAAATGCGGTTCGCGCCGGCGACTATATCGAGCTCTTCGGCAAGAACATGCTCGTGGACGACGCGGCCAAGGCTGCCGGTACGATCGGTTACGAGATGCTGACCAGCATCGGCCTGCGCCACGAGCGCAAGTACGAGATGGACGAGGAATAGTCCCTAGCGTGTTGTGAGCGCGAGGCGCACGCCGAGCGCCACGAACAGCGCACCAAGGCCGCGATCCAGCCACAGGCCGATCCTGGCATTGCGCTTGAAGAGATCGGCAAGCCGCCCTCCCGCAAGGATCAGCGGCGGCTCGATGAAAAAGGCGACCACAATGATCAGGCCGCCGTGGACGGCAAGTTGCAGCCATGCCGGGCCGGCGCCCTCCACGACGAATTGGGGCAGGAAGGCGAGGAAGAAGATCGCCACTTTCGGATTGAGCAGCGAGACCAGCACGCCCTGGCGATAGATGCGCCGCCAGCCGAGCGTCTCGCCCGCTGCACGCACAAAGCCGCCCTCACCTTTCGAGCGCAGCGCCTGGATACCGAGCCAGACGAGATAGACCGCGCCCACCCATTTGACGGTGGAGAAGGCGATTGCCGAGGCGGCAAGGATCGCCGACAGGCCGAAAGCGGCAAGAAGCACGTGGATGCAGGCGCCCGTCCAGATGCCGAAGACGGCAGAGAAGCCGGCGCGCGTGCCGCTCTTCATCGTATGGCCGAGGATGAAGGCCATGTCCGGACCGGGCGAGATGTTTAGGAGGACCGCCGCAGTCAAAAAACCGATCCAGTGAGCGAGCGAATAATCGAGCATGGCCTATCCCTTGAGAGCCTGCCGATGCTGCCAGCCCGGCCGCTGATAGGAAAATCATTAGTTTTGATCGGTGCAGGAAGCCATTATCTAGGGCGAAACCGATTCGGCCGCCCAGGCGGCTCTACGTGAAAGCAGTCATTGATGGCCAAGGCCAGAACACAATTCATATGCCAGAGCTGCGGTGCGGTGCATAACCGCTGGGCCGGCAAATGCGACAATTGCGGCGAGTGGAACACCATCGTCGAGGAAGACCCGATGGGCGGCATCGGCGGCGGACCGGCCAAGACGCCGAAGAAGGGCCGACCGGTCGCGCTGACCGCCCTATCCGGCGAGATCGAGGAAGCGCCGCGCATCCATACAGGCATCTCCGAGCTCGACCGCGTCACGGGCGGCGGCTTCGTGCGCGGTTCGGCCGTGCTCGTCGGCGGCGATCCCGGCATTGGCAAGTCGACGCTGCTCATGCAAGGGGCGGCCGCCCTTTCCCGGCGCGGGCACAAGATCATCTACGTTTCGGGCGAAGAGGCGGTGGCGCAGGTGCGCCTGCGAGCCCAGCGGCTGAATGCGGCCGACACGGATGTGATGCTGGCGGCAGAGACCAATGTCGAGGATATTCTGGCAACACTTGCCGAGGGCAAACGCGCCGATCTCGTCATCATCGACTCCATCCAGACGCTCTGGAGCGAACTCGCCGAATCCGCGCCGGGTACGGTGACGCAGGTGCGCACCGGCGTGCAGTCGATGATCCGTTTTGCCAAGCAGACGGGCGCGGCCATGGTGCTCGTCGGCCATGTGACCAAGGACGGCCAGATCGCCGGCCCGCGCGTGGTCGAGCACATGGTCGATGCCGTGCTCTATTTCGAGGGTGACCGCGGCCATCACTATCGCATCCTGCGCACGGTCAAGAACCGCTTCGGGCCGACCGATGAAATCGGCGTCTTCGAAATGTCGGACAAGGGACTGCGCGAAGTCGCCAATCCCTCGGAACTCTTCCTCGGCGAGCGCAACGAGAAATCGCCGGGTGCCGCCGTCTTTGCCGGCATGGAAGGCACGCGGCCTGTTCTCGTCGAAGTGCAGGCCTTGGTGGCACCGACATCGCTCGGCACGCCGCGGCGCGCAGTCGTCGGCTGGGACTCGGCTCGCCTGTCGATGATCCTTGCGGTTCTGGAGGCCCATTGCGGCGTTCGCCTCGGCCAGCATGACGTCTATCTCAACATCGCCGGCGGCTTCCGCATCTCCGAGCCTGCCGCCGATCTTGCCGTCGCATCGGCTCTTGTTTCCTCGCTGGCCGGTATTGCCCTTCCGGCCGATTGCGTCTATTTCGGCGAAGTCAGTCTGTCGGGCGCCGTCCGGCCGGTTGCGCAAACAGCCCAGCGCCTTAAAGAAGCCGAAAAGCTGGGATTTTCGGCTGCTCTGCTGCCATCCGGTTCCGCCGAACTGCCCAAGAGCGGCGGCCGCTGGAGCGAGATCGAGAGCCTGCCGGATCTGGTCGCGCGCATAGCCGGCTCGAAAGGGGCGTTGCAGCGTGTGGAAGAAGACGTTTGATCCTTCATCACTGATAGCGGGGATGCTATAGGATCAGCCAAACAAGGCGCGACGCGGCCCGCAAGGCGGCAGTCTGGAGTGGAATTTACATGCCCATTACGATTTTCGACGGTATTGTCATCGGCGTCGTGCTTTTCTCCGCCGTATTGGCAATGGTCCGCGGCTTCTCGCGTGAGATCCTCTCGATCGCGAGCTGGGGCGGCTCTGCAGCCGCCGCCTACTATCTCTATCCGCATCTCGTGCCGTATGCGAAGAAATATACCGACGATGACCGTATCGCCATCGTCGGCTCGGCCGCCGTCGTCTTCCTGATCGCGCTGATCATCATCTCCTTCATCACCATGAAGATCGCCGATTTCATCATCGACAGCCGCATCGGCGCGCTTGACCGCACTTTGGGCTTCCTCTTCGGTGCTGCGCGCGGCATACTTCTGCTCGTCGTCGCCGTCGCCTTCTGGAACTGGCTGGTCGATGCCGATCACCGCCCAGCCTGGGTCAACAATGCCAAATCGAAGCCATTCCTGGATTCTCTCGTCGTTCGCCTGCAGGCGGTCCTGCCGGATGAATTCGCCCAGATGATCCAGAAGAGCATCACCGAGAAGCTTGGTGGCGCGCGCACGACGGAAGAAAATGCGCCGGCCAACGATCAGGCTCCGGCGGAAGACGCAGCACCCGCCCCTAACAATGGCGCACAGCAGCCATCTAATTGACGCAGTGTTCACTCGCTTGACCCGCGGCCTGGCAATTGCCATTTGAGCGGGACGTAAGACCAAAGGTCCGGCCGGGCATTTCGCTCCGCCGGGCCTCAACCGTTTCAGAGCCGGCGAGCGGGCTTTGAGGAAGTGTCGTTCAGCATGAATTTATCGGAAAGCTGCAAGATTTCCGGTATCATGCTACTGGACAAGCCGATCCATTCTTGTGAGAGCAGAGGCCCGCAGAAATGAACCAGTCCCATTCCTTCCCGATTGACGATCCGCTCGACGGAGACACGCTGCATGAGGAATGCGGCGTTTTCGGAATTCTGGGACATCCCGATGCGGCGGCGCTGACCGCGCTCGGCCTGCATGCGCTTCAGCATCGCGGGCAGGAGGCGGCCGGTATCGTCTCCTTCGACGGCAAGCGCTTCCATCAGGAACGCCATATGGGCCTCGTCGGCGACCATTATACCAATCCGATGACACTCGCCCGCCTGCCCGGCAGCATGTCGATCGGCCATACGCGCTACTCCACGACAGGCGAAGTGGCGATGCGCAATGTGCAGCCGCTCTTTGCCGAACTGGAAGAAGGCGGTATCGCCATCGCCCATAACGGCAATTTTACCAACGGCCTGACGCTGCGCCGGCAGATCATCGCGACCGGCGCCATCTGTCAGTCAACGTCGGATACCGAGGTCGTTCTCCACCTCATCGCGCGATCCCGCCACACGTCCACGGCCGATCGCTTCATCGATGCTATCCGTCAGATGGAAGGCGGCTATTCGATGCTCGCAATGACGCGCACGAAGCTGATCGCCGCGCGCGACCCTACCGGCATCCGCCCGCTTGTGATGGGCGAACTCGATGGCAAGCCGATCTTCTGCTCGGAGACCTGCGCACTTGACATTATCGGTGCCAAGTTCATCCGCGACGTGGAGAATGGCGAAGTCGTCATCTGCGAAATCCAGCCCGACGGCTCGATCAGCATCGATGCCCGCAAGCCGAGCAAGCAGCAGCCGGAGCGCCTCTGCCTGTTCGAATATGTCTATTTCGCACGTCCGGATTCAGTCGTTGGCGGGCGCAACGTCTATACGACGCGCAAGAACATGGGCATGAACCTTGCCAAGGAAGCCCATGTCGATGCCGACGTCATCGTGCCGGTTCCCGATGGCGGCACACCCGCGGCGCTCGGCTACGCACAGGCCAGCGGCATTCCCTTCGAATACGGTATCATCCGCAACCACTATGTGGGCCGCACCTTCATCGAGCCGACGCAGCAGATCCGCGCCTTCGGCGTGAAGCTGAAGCACTCCGCCAACCGGGCGATGATCGAAGGCAAGCGCGTGGTGCTGGTCGACGATTCCATCGTACGCGGCACGACTTCGCTGAAGATCGTGCAGATGATCCGCGAGGCGGGCGCCAAGGAAGTACACATCCGCGTCGCCAGCCCGATGATCTTCTTCCCGGATTTTTACGGCATCGACACGCCCGACGCCGACAAGTTGCTCGCAAACCAGTATGCCGATGTCGAAGCCATGGCGAAATATATCGGTGCGGATTCGCTCGCCTTCCTGTCGATCAACGGCCTCTATCGCGCCGTCGGCGGCGAGGATCGCAACCCGGCCCGCCCGCAGTTCACCGACCATTATTTCACCGGTGACTATCCGACCCGGCTGCTCGACAAGAATGGCGAGTCCATGGGCAACAAGATTTCCGTGCTTGCCAGCAACGGCTGAGCCGCTTCCGCTTTGACTTTCCTATCAGGGGCGCTTATTGCGCCCCTTACCTTTTCAAGCACATCCGGGACCGAGGCAGATGAACATCAATCTCGAAGGCAAGATCGCGCTGGTCACAGGCGCATCGCGCGGCATCGGCTATTTCACCGCCCTCGAACTCGCCAAGGCCGGCGCGCATGTGATTGCCTGCGCCCGCACCGTCGGCGGCCTGGAAGAGCTTGATGATGCCATCAAGGCGGTGGGCGGCTCAGCGACGCTCGTTCCCTTCGATCTCGCCGATATGGAAGCAATCGATCGTCTCGGCGGCTCGATCTTCGAGCGCTGGGGCAAACTCGACATTCTCGTTGCCAATGCCGGCGTGCTCGGCGTCATCTCGCCGATCGGCCATATCGAGGCGAAGGTCTTCGAGAGGGTCATGAACATCAATGTGAATGCCACCTGGCGGCTGATCCGCTCGGTCGATCCGCTGTTGACGCGCTCGGATGCCGGCCGCGCCGTCATCATGTCGTCGGGCGCAGCTCACAAGTGTCGCCCTTTCTGGAGCGCCTATTCCGCCTCCAAGGCCGCCGTCGAGGCGCTTGCCCGCACCTGGGCCGGCGAGACGCAATCGACGCCGTTGCGCATCACCAGCGTCGATCCGGGCGCCACGCGCACCGCCATGCGCGCGCAGGCAGTACCGGGCGAAGACCCGATGAGCCTGCCGCACCCGTCCGAAGTGGCGAAGGCAATACTTCCGCTAGTTGGTCCGGGTGTAACGGAGACCGGCAAGCTGTTCATCGTGCGCGAGAACAAGCTGGTCGATTACCAGCTGCCGGGATGATCCGGTGATCGAGAGGGAGATTTGGAGCAACGAGGATTTTGATGTGATGGGCTGGCACGATTGCCGCCTCTATTCGATCTCGCTTCCAAATGAGAACTTCGAGTTCAAAATCGATATCGACTATATCTTCAAATGGGAAAGACAAGGCGATCTCTTCGCCGGCTTCTGGGTGTCGGAATGCGACCTCACCTTTCACAATGTTTCCGACTTGAAAATTGCAATCGAGCCCGAGAATACTATTCCAACAATCATATCGGACGTCATGCGCAAAAACATGCGCCCGACTCCGAGCGGCGAACTATTCGTCTGGGACTACGAGATCGAGTTGGACAAGGGTGCAATCTGCTTTTCGGCAACCGGCTTCACTCAGAAATTGCGTTCTCAACCGATCTTCTCCGAGACGCAGGATCTCAACAATCGATAGCGGCTTCACCGTGATGCGGGGTCGAATTCGCTGTTTCAGATCGCTTTATTCTCCTTGACCAAACTCCGATCCCGCGCCATAAAACGCGTCATGAAAACGGTTACCTGCATTATTTGCCGGAAGATTATTCGCTAGCCCAAAGCTGGCCTGGCCGTTTTCGTCTCCCAAATGTCCAAGATGCGAAACGCCCCGGTCTGCCGGTGGTGGTGTTTTTCTGCATATGCATTTTAGGAGAGTGGAATGGGCGGCACGCCGGAACTGAAGCTGTACAATACGCTGACGCGGGAAAAATCGGTCTTTGCCCCGATCGATGCCGAAAACGTCCGCATGTATGTGTGCGGCCCGACGGTCTATGATTTCGCCCATATCGGTAATGCCCGGCCGGTCATCGTCTTCGACGTGCTGTTCCGCCTGCTGCGCCATGTCTATGGCGAAAGCCATGTCACCTATGCGCGCAACATCACCGATGTCGATGACAAGATCAACGCGAGGGCGCTGCGCGATTATCCGGGCCTGCCGCTCAATGCGGCGATCCGGGCGGTGACGGAGAAGACCGAGAAGCAGTTTCTCGACGATGCCTTGGCACTCGGCTCGCTCGAGCCGACTGTACAGCCGCGCGCGACCGACAATATCACCCAGATGATCGAGATCATCGAGCGGCTGATTGGGCGGGGTCATGCCTACCAGGCCTCAGGCGAAGTGCTGTTCGATACGAAGTCCATGGCCGACTACGGCCAGCTTTCGAAACGCAATCTCGACGAGCAGCAGGCGGGCGCCCGCGTCGCCGTCGATGCGCACAAGAAGAGCCCCGGCGACTTCGTGCTCTGGAAACTGTCTGACGAAAACGAGCCCGGCTGGGAGAGCCCCTGGGGCCGCGGCCGACCGGGCTGGCACATCGAGTGCTCGGCCATGAGCGGACGTTATCTCGGCGATGTCTTCGATATCCATGGCGGCGGGCTCGACCTGATCTTCCCGCACCATGAGAACGAGATCGCCCAGTCGCGTTGCGCCCATGGCACCAACGTGATGGCGAATGTCTGGATGCATAACGGCTTCCTGCAGGTCGAAGGCCGCAAGATGTCGAAATCCGAAGGCAATTTCGTCACCATCTACGAACTTCTGCACACAGAGACATTCGCCGGCCGGCAATGGCCGGGCGAAGTGCTGCGCCTTGCGATGCTGATGACGCATTACCGCGAACCGATCGATTTCTCCGTCAAGCGACTGGAGGAAGCCGAGCGGCTGCTCGCCAAATGGCCGGCCGCAGAACCCGGCAATGCCAAGCCGGACGAGACGGTGCTGAATGCGCTCGCCGACGACCTCAACACGGTCGCCGCCGTCCAGGCGCTGCATGCGCTTGCCCAATCCGGCGATCCCGCCGTCTTTGCAGCCAGTGCCGCCCTGCTCGGCGTGCTGCCGAAGAAGACGGAGATCGACGAGGCCGTGGCGGCGGAAATCGATACGCGCGTCAAGGCGCGGCTCGAGCTCTTGAAGGCGAAGAATTTCGCCGAGGCCGACAAGATCCGCGACACGCTTGCTGCCGAAGGCATCCAGCTCAAGGACGGCAAGGATCCGGCAACGGGCGAGCGGGTGACGACGTGGGAGGTGAAGAAATGAACACCTACACCGGCGGATGCCAATGTGGGGCGATCCGTTTCCGGGCGCGGGGCACGCCGCCGGATTCGTCGATCTGTCACTGCCGCATGTGCCAGAAGGCGTTCGGCGCCTACTACGCGCCGCTGGTCTCCGTACGCGGAATGGAATTCGAATGGACCAGAGGCCAGCGCAAGACCTTCCGGTCCTCGAATTTCGTCAACCGCGGCTTCTGCGGCGATTGCGGCACGCCGCTGACCTATGAGGCGCCTGACGGCATGGCGGTTGCGGCCGGCGCGTTCGATGATCCGTCGTTGCTGCCGCCGACCATTCAGTGGGGGGTGGAAGGCAAGATCGGTTTCGTCGATCACCTGCACGAACTGCCGGCAGAACGAACCGAGGCAGATCTCGCTGCCGGTTCCTTCCTCCATCAGATCGTGTCCTATCAGCACCCCGACCGTGATACGCCGGTCTGGCCGCCGGAGGATCACGCGTGACGGCAAAGGCTGAACAGAGCGGTGGATGCCAATGCGGCGCGGTTCGTTACAGGGCAAACGGCGAGCTCGGCTATCCGCATGTCTGCCATTGCCGCATGTGCCAGAAGGCGGCCGGCAATTATTTCCTGCCGTTTGCAGGGGTGATGCGGGTCGAATTCGAGCTCATGCGTGGCGAGCCGAAATGGTTCCACTCCTCCGGCCTTGTGCGGCGCGGCTTCTGCGGCGATTGCGGTACGCCGCTTTTCTACGACATTCCCGATGCCGACTCCATCAACATCACGCTCGGCTCGCTCGATGATCCGCAAGCTGTAAAGCCGGTCATGCAATCCAATCTCGACAGCAAAATGGTCTGGTTTCATGCGCTCGACGGCTTGCCCGTCGAACCGGAACCGGAAACAACCGATCGCGAGGACGGGATTGCGGCTAGCAATCATCAGCATCCCGACCACGATACATCCCAATGGCCTTCAGGAGCTCATCCATGACCGAGACGACGAGAACAGGCGGCTGCCAGTGCGGCGCCGTACGCTTCCGCATAACAGGCAAGCTCGGACGTCCGTCCATCTGCCATTGCCGCATGTGCCAGAAGCAGTTCGGCGGCTTCTTTTCCGCTCTGGTGACAGCGCCGGAAGAGGGCATGGAGTGGTCGCGCGGCGAACCGACCTATTTCCAGTCCTCGGTCAATATCGAGCGCGGCTTCTGCAGCGATTGCGGCACGCCGATGACCTATCGTCATCCGGGCGGGCTGGAGCTTGCGATCGGCACATTCGACGACCGCAGCGATCTCGCCCCGCAGATCCAGGTCAATTACGATGCCCGCCTGCCCTGGGTCGAGACGATCTTCGACGCGCCCGTGCACAAGGATCCGGATTTTTACGCCCGGCAGGAGGCGATCATCTCCTTCCAGCATCCCGACCACGATACCGCTGTCTGGCCCGCAAAAGGCGTGAAGATATGACTGGAGCGATGCGCACACTCTATCCGGAAATCGAACCCTATGCTTCCGGCCATCTCGATGTCGGCGACGGCCATGTGATCTATTGGGAGCGCTGCGGCAAGCCGGGCGCCAAGCCGGCGGTCTTCCTGCATGGCGGTCCGGGCGGAGGCATTTCACCCGCCCATCGCCGTCTGTTCGATCCTGATCTTTATGACGTGCTGTTGTTCGACCAGCGCGGCTGCGGCAAGTCGACCCCACATGCAAGCCTCGAGGCCAACACGACCTGGCATCTCGTTGCCGATATCGAGCGGCTGCGCGAGATGGCGGGCATCGACAAATGGCAGGTCTTCGGCGGCTCCTGGGGCTCGACACTGGCGCTCGCCTATGCCGAGAAACATCCGGATCGCGTTTCCGAACTCGTCGTGCGCGGCATCTACACGCTGACGCGGGCCGAACTCGACTGGTACTATCAGTTCGGTGTCTCCGAGATGTTCCCGGACAAGTGGGAGCGCTTTGTCGCTCCTATCCCGCATGAAGAACGCCATGAGATGATGCTCGCCTATAACCGGCGCCTCACCGGTGCGGACCGGGCGGTGGCTCTGAAGGCGGCCCAGGCCTGGAGCATCTGGGAGGGCGAGACGATCACGCTGCTGCCGGAGAAATCGACCAGCGGCAAGTTCGAGGAAGCCGAGTTCGCCTATGCCTTTGCGCGCATCGAAAACCATTTCTTCGTCCATGCCGGCTGGATGGATGAGGGCCAGCTGCTGCGCGATGCCTACAAGCTGAAGGATATCCCCGGCGTCATCGTCCACGGGCGTTACGACATGCCCTGCCCGGCCAAATATGCCTGGCTGCTGCACAAGGCATGGCCAAACGCCGAGTTCCACCTGATCGAAGGCGCCGGGCATGCCTTTTCGGAACCTGGCATTCTCGACCAGCTGATCCGGGCAACGGACCGGTTCGCAGGCAAACAATAAGGCCGCAAGCGGCGACAGGAAACACCACTATGGCACGCGAAAGAATCTACCTCTTCGACACGACGCTTCGGGACGGGCAGCAGACGCCCGGCATCGACTTTTC
>Ga0102588_1001505_pt1 | contig 16937 bp, 12 predicted proteins | sample AraplaMF_Col_mMS_FD_76854 | JGI IMG/M metagenome (GOLD analysis project Ga0102588, IMG submission 76854) | Arabidopsis root microbial communities from the University of North Carolina, USA - plate scrape MF_Col_mMS (SPADES assembly) (version 2) | ecosystem: Host-associated > Plants > Roots >...
CGCGCGAATGGGTGCTTGCCTCGAGCACCCTTCGCGCGCCAGCGCGCTTCCCACAGAAACAGCCGCCCACAGCTAAGGCTATTTCCTCGCCAGATCGTAGCGATCGAGGTTCATCACCTTCACCCACGCGGCCACGAAATCCCTGACGAACTTCGCTTCCCCGTCGGCACTGCCGTAAACCTCGGCCAGCGCGCGAAGCACCGCGTTCGATCCGAAGATCAGGTCGACGCGACTGCCGATCCATTTCAGGGCACCGGTCTTGCGATCGGTCCCCTCGAACGTTTCGCGCGCCGGTGATGTCGGCTTCCACGTCGTGCCCATGTCGAGCAGGTTGCGGAAGAAGTCGTTGGTCAGCTTGCCCGGACGGTCGGTGAAGACGCCCTGCCTGCTGCCGTCGACGTTCGTACCGAGCACGCGCATGCCGCCGACGAGTGCCGTCATTTCCGGTGCGGTGAGCGTCAGCAGCTGCGCCTTGTCGATGAGCAGCATTTCGGACGACACGCTGTATCGGTCTTTCAGGTAATTGCGGAAGCCGTCGGATTTCGGCTCCATCGCCGCGAACGATTCCACTTCGGTCTGCTCCTGCGACGCGTCGGTGCGACCGGGTGCGAAGGGCACCGTCACGTCGTGACCTGCGTCGCGCGCGGCCTTCTCGACCGCTGCGCTGCCCGCGAGCACGATGAGATCGGCGAGCGACACCGTCTTGCCGCCCTTGCCGAAGTCGTCACGTATACCTTCCAGCGTCTGCAGCACACGCGACAGCTGCTCGGGCTGGTTCGACTTCCAGTTCTTCTGCGGCTCGAGCCGGATGCGCGCACCATTCGCACCACCGCGCTTGTCGCCGCCACGGAACGAGGAGGCGGACGACCATGCGGTAGACACGAGTTCGGAGACCGAAAGCCCCGAGGCGAGCACCTTTTCCTTGAGCGCCTTGATGTCGGCGTCGTTGACGAGCGGATGGTCGACCGCGGGCACCGGATCCTGCCAGATCAGCACTTCGGCCGGAACTTCCGGGCCGAGGTAGCGCGAGCGCGGGCCCATGTCGCGATGCGTGAGCTTGTACCACGCACGCGCGAACGCGTCGGCGAAGGCGTCCGGGTTCTCGAGGAAATGGCGCGAGATCTTTTCGTACGCGGGATCCATGCGCAGCGACAGGTCGGTGGTGAGCATCGTCGCCTTGTGCTTCTTGTCCGGATCGAACGCGTCGGGAATGACGTCTTCGCCGCCGATGGCCGTCCACTGGTTGGCGCCGGCAGGGCTCTTCGTCAGCTCCCATTCGTTGTCGAACAGATTGCGGAAGAAGTGATGGCTCCACTGCACCGGCGTCTGCGTCCAGGTGACTTCGAGGCCGCTGGTGATCGCGTCGCGACCCACGCCGGACGCATGTTCATTACGCCAGCCGAGGCCTTGCTGCTCGATGTCGGCGGCCTCGGGTTCGACCTTTACGTTCGTCGCCTCGGCGGCACCGTGTGTCTTGCCGAAGGTATGGCCGCCAGCGATCAATGCGACGGTCTCTTCGTCGTTCATCGCCATGCGCGCGAATGTTTCGCGAATGTCGTGCGCGGCGGCCACGGGATCGGGACGGCCTTCGGGGCCTTCCGGGTTCACGTAGATCAGGCCCATCTGCACGGCGGCCAGCGGATTTTCGAGATGGCGGCCGCCATCGGTGCGGCTTTCTTCTTCCCCGTGGAGTTCCGGCTCGGCGACCAGTACGCCCTCGTCGTTGCTGGTGGGTTTCCCGTAGCGGTGATCGCCGCCCAGCCATTCCTTCTCGTTACCCCAGTAGACGTCGTTGTCGGGCTCCCAGGTGTCTTCGCGCCCGCCGGCGAAGCCGAACGTCTTGAAGCCCATCGATTCAAGGGCGACGTTGCCGGTGAGGATGAGCAGGTCGGCCCATGAAATCGCGCGGCCGTACTTCTGCTTGATGGGCCAGAGCAGGCGGCGGGCCTTGTCGAGGCTGACATTGTCGGGCCAGCTATTGAGCGGGGCGAAGCGCTGCTGACCGCGTCCGCCACCGCCGCGACCGTCACCGATGCGATACGTGCCGGCGCTGTGCCACGCCATGCGCACGAAGAGGCCGCCGTAGTGGCCGAAGTCGGCGGGCCACCAGTCCTGCGAATCCGTCATCAGCTTGCGCAGGTCTTCCTTGAGCGCCTTGTAGTCGAGCTTGTTGAAGGCTTCGGCGTAATCGAATCCCGCGTCCATGGGGTTGGAGCGGGAGGAGTGCTGGTTGAGCAGGTCGACCCGCAATCGCTGGGGCCACCAGTCGCTGTTCGTCGTGCCGCCCCCGGCGGTGTGTTTGAACGGACACTTTGCGTCGTTCGACATGCGCGCTGCTCCTCTGGCTTGCCGGGGCCCGGAGACGGACGGCCGGCGACTGGGTAATCGACGCTGCTCGCTCGATCATAGAGTCGGCCGGGGAATAGCGACAATCGATTGATTCTATGGGGCCGAGAGGTTTGGTATATGGCTGCTCCGCGACAGGCCATGTGGGAAGCGCGCTGGCGCGCGAAGGGTGCTTGCCTAGAGCACCTCTCCGCTCGCGAACAGACTTCCTACAGGTCAGCGACCCGACGTGCCGGTGTTCCAGATCGGCCCCGCGTTGTCGTAGATCACCATGTTGCCGTCGCCCTGCACGAAGAGGCGCGCGGCGTCGTGGCCGCCCGAGTTCGACTGCCAGAGCGTCGTGCCGAACGCGCTGTAGAGCACGAGGTTGCCGTCGGCTTCGAGGCGCAGGCCAGCCGCGTCGCGATCGACCGTGCCGGTGTTCCAGAGCGGAACGCCCGCCTTGTAGAGCACGGCGTTGCTGTCGCCCTGGAGGTCGAGCCGGTAGCCGCCGTCGCACGAAACGACGGCCTGCCCGATCGCCAGCCCTTCGCCCGGACCGATGCTGCCGCAGCCGACCGGCGCGGCGATGACGGGAGCGCTGGGCTTCGTGAAGAAGTTCAGGTTCACCGCGTTGGCGATGGCCTGATAACCGGCATCGTTGGGATGGAGATGGTCGCCGGCGTCGTAGGCGGGCAGGAACCACGTCGGACGCTTTGGATCGTGCGTGGCGAGATCCTGATCGATCACGCCATCGCAGCCGCTGTCGTTGCCCCGGATGAACGCGTTGATCTGGCCACGTGCGATTTCGCCTTCCGCGGACCAGTGATCGGAGCCTTCGAACGGCGTGAGCGTCGAGCACAGCACCTTGATGCCGCGTTCGTGGGCGCGTGCGATGAGGTCTTTCTCCGCGTCGATGAGGCTCGCGGCGCTCGGTACCGGGCGGTCGCCGAGATCGTTGATCGGGTCGTCGGAGAACACGATCCAGCGCACGCCGGTCTGGTCGAGCGCATCGTGCGTGAAACGGTGAGTCGCGCTGAGCCCGGCACCATCCTGCAGCAGGCGATTGCCGGAAATGCCCTGATTGAGCACGCCGACGTTCTTGCCCGCGGCGGCGAGACGAATGGCCAGATCGTTCGGCCAGCGCTTGTTCGCGTTGAAGGTCGAGTCGTAACCATCGGTGATGGACGCACCGAGCGTGACGACTGCGCCCTGCGGATCGTCGCCCTGAACATCGACATTGGTCAGGAACGCGTAGTTGGCATCCGCCGACGCCTGGATCTGCGGCTGGCCGGCGACGTCGCCCTGCGCCTGATAGCGCGTCTGCGAGCTGAAGTCGTGGCCGGTGATCGCATGCGTCGTCTGCGGGACGTAAAAGCTCACGACCAGATCGGACAGCGCGGGAACCGTGACGGCGACACTGTCGCTCACGATTTCTTCCCCGGCGGCGAGCGTGATGGTCGTGCGACCGCCGAAGGTCACCTGTCGATCGGTCTCCGGTTTCGTCGACGAGCCGCCCGCGCTCTGGGCCACGTGGATGTTGGACAACGTCACCGGGCCGTCGCCATTGGCGTTCGACAGGCGGATGCGCGCGGCGTGTCCTGCGATGCTCGTGTGCACGATCTGACGCAGCGTCTGGCCAGCGAAGTCCGTGTCGCCGATGGGCTTGGCGGAAACCGCCCAGGTGCCGACCCAGGGCATGGCGGCGGCATGGGCTGCGCCGGTAGCGCCGAGTGCGAGGGTCAGCGCCAGGGCGAGCCGGGAAAAAGTGGGGGCGATGGACATGGAGGGCTCGTAAGAAATCGGGGAGCCCGGAGTGTTTCTTCGCCTTTCCACGAAAGCCTTGCACGTTTCCCGCATGGGTTCCGGATTCGTGCGTCAGGTCACCAAGATCATACGGTCGCGTTCGGGCAAACTTGACCGCCGCGCGCGGGTGTCAGCTAAATATCCGATCGGCCGCGTGCGCCTTTCCCCTGACATAAAAGAACAAATGATGAGTGCCATCGTCGATACCGATCTCGCCGACCGCCGCCCGCTCGGGCGCGGCGACGCCAAGACCCTGATCCTGTCCGCCTTGGGTGGCGCACTCGAGTTCTACGATTTCGTGATCTTCGCTTACTTCGCGAAGACGCTCGGTCATCTGTTCTTTCCGCCCGGCACGTCGGACTGGATCGCGCAACTGCAGGCCTTCAGCATCTTCGCCGTGGGCTATCTCGCGCGTCCGCTTGGCGGCATCGTGATGGCGCACTTCGGCGATCGCGTGGGTCGCAAGCGCATGTTCACGCTCAGCGTGTTCCTGATGGCGGTGCCGACGCTGATCATCGGTGTGCTTCCCACCTACGCGACCATCGGTGTGCTGGCGCCCGTGCTGCTGACGCTGCTGCGCGTGGTGCAGGGCATCGCGATCGGTGGCGAAGTGCCGGGTGCCTGGGTGTTCGTCGCCGAGCACGTGCCGCGTCGTCGCATCGGCCTCGCGTGCGCGAGCCTCAGCTCCGGACTTACGGTGGGCATCCTCATCGGCTCGCTGGTGGCCGCGGGCATGAATGCGCGGCTGTCGCCCGAGGCGATGCTCGATCATGGCTGGCGCATCGCGTTCCTGCTTGGCGGCGTGTTCGGTTTCTTCGCGGTGTACCTGCGCCGCTGGCTGAGCGAGACGCCGGTGTTCATGGAAATGCGCGAGCGCAAGGAACTCACGACGGAACTGCCGGCGCTCGTCGTCGTGCGCGATCATCTGCCCGGTGTGCTGCTTTCGATGGTGGTGACGTGGGTGCTCACCGCCGCCATCGTCGTGGTGATCCTGATGACGCCCACGCTCATGCAGACGGCCTTCCATATCGATGCGTCGCATGCGTTCACCGCGGGCAGTCTGGCCGCGCTCGCGTTGTGCATCGGCTGCGTGCTCGGTGGTCTGCTCGTCGACTGGCAGGGCAGGGCGCGCGCATTGCTCGTGGCGTCGGTGGGCCTCGCGGTGTCGACGTACGCGCTGTACCTCGACCTCCGCTCGGGTGGTGCGAATCTCTACGTGCTGTACCCGATCGCGGGCCTCTTCGCCGGCGTGGCGGGCATCGTGCCCTCGGTGCTCATCGCCGCGTTCCCGCCCGCGGTCCGCTTCTCGGGTATCTCGCTGTCCTACAACGTCGCGTACGCGATCTGCGGTGCCGCCACGCCGGTGCTGGTGGGGATCCTCGCGAAGTCCGGTGGTGGCCTCGGGCCGGCCCACTATGTGGGCGCGGTCGCGCTGATCGGTGTCGTCACCTCGTTGTACCTCATGCGCACCCGACGGCCGTTCCGCGGCTGACGCGAGAGGCGACTTCACGGGTCTTTCATGCGTGTGACGGCGGGCGGGGCCCGCCGTCGTCGCACCAGTTGCGCCGGTAACGCGGGTTCGGCATCCTTTTCCCATCGTGGCGTGCCGCCTCGAGAACGGGACGTCCCCTCTCGTCCCATCGTCATTCCCCACACCGTCGTTCCCGACCCATGACTGATGTCGTCACCCTCGGCTGGCGCGAACGGCTCGCTCTTCCGTCGCTCGGCGTTCCCGTCCTCAAGGCGAAGCTCGACACGGGCGCACGCTCGTCCGCGCTGCACGTGGAATGGCTGGAGGTGGACGAGCGGGCGGATGGCACGTGGCTGCGCTTCCAGGTGCGCACGACCCGCAAGGGCGGATTGTCCGCACCGTGCGAGGCGCGTGCGACGGGCCGCCGGTCGGTCACCGACTCGGGTGGGCACAGCACCGTGCGCTGGTTCATCGAGACGGAAGTGGAACTCGCCGGCCGGCGCTTCGTGGCCGAGGTGAACCTGACGGACAGGCGGCACATGCTCTTTCCCTTGTTGCTCGGCCGGACGGCGCTCGATGGCCGTTTCCTCGTCGACCCCTCGCTTTCCTACTCGCAGACGCCGCGCCGCGCCGTCCGGGACCCTTCATGAAAATCGCCATCCTGTCGCGCAACCCGCGGCTGTATTCGACGCAGCGCCTCGTCGAGGCCGCACGTAAACGCAAGCACACGGTGCGCGTGATCGACCCGCTGCGCTGCTACATGAGCATCGCACCGGCATCGTTCGCCATCCATTTCAAGGGCAAGCCACTGGGGCCGGTCGATTGCGTGATCCCCCGGATCGGCGCGTCGAGCACGTTCTACGGCACGGCCGTGCTTCGCCAGCTGGAGCTGCTGGGCGTGTTCACGCCCAACCCGTCCGATGCGGTGCTGCGCGCCCGCGACAAGCTGCGTTGCCTGCAGATCCTTTCGGTGCAGGGCATCGACATGCCGCTCACCGCCTTCGGCGACAACCCCGACGACACCTCCGACCTGCTCGCCATGCTGGGCGAGCCGCCCCACGTCATCAAGCTGAACGAGGGCACGCAGGGCACGGGGGTCGTGCTGGCCGAGAAGCGGTCGGCCTCCAAGAGCGTCATCGAGGCCTTCCGCGGCCTCTATGCCAACTTCCTCGTCCAGGAATTCATCAAGGAGGCCAACGGCCAGGACCTGCGCTGCTTCGTGGTGGGCAACGAGGTGGTGGCGTCCATGCAGCGCTCGTCGGCGCCGGGCGAGTTCCGGGCCAACATCCACCGGGGCGGCACCGCCGCGTCCGTCGAGCTGTCGGACCAGGAGCGGGACGTGGCCATCCGCGCCGCCTCGGCCCTGGGCCTGGAGGTGGCCGGTGTCGACCTGCTCCGCTCGTCGCGTGGCCCGCTCTTGCTGGAAGTGAACGCCTCGCCGGGCCTCGAGGGCATCGAAGGCAGCACGGGCGTGGACGTGGCCGACGCCATCGTGGCCCATTGCGAGGCACGGCTGGCCAGCCGCCCGGTGGTGCCGAAGCCCCGCAGGGCGCGGACCGTGAAGGGGTTAACGGCGATTTAAAGGCCGCTCCCCTATAAAGGTCGCACTGTGATTCCGCGACGCGGGGTGACGGTATCGGGGCAGTAGTTCTTTCGGCCCGGGCGGGTTCCCCCGCCCGGGCCTTTCTTTTAGGTCGATCCCCGACAAGTGCTGTCCGCTTCACGAATTCCCCGTTAAGCTCAGCGTCGCAACATTCATAAGACTTATAAGCGGCCGCACAACGGAGTGCCCATGCGCGTTCTGGTCATCGAAGACAACACCGACATCGCGACGAACATCGGGGACTACCTCGAGGACCGCGGTCACGTGGTCGATTTCGCCGGCGACGGCGTGACCGGCCTGCATCTGGCGGTCGTCCACGACTTCGACGTCATCGTGCTCGACCTGACCCTTCCGGGCATGGACGGGCTCGACGTGGCGAAGAAGCTCCGCCACGAGGCGCACAAGCAGACGCCGGTGCTGATGCTCACCGCGCGCGACTCGCTCGAGCACAAGCTCACGGGCTTCGAGTCGGGCGCCGACGACTACATGACGAAGCCGTTCGCGCTGCAGGAACTCGCCGCGCGCCTCGAAGTGCTCGCGCGCCGCGGCAAGGGTCCGCAGAGCCGCGTGCTCAAGGTCGGCGGCCTCACGTACAACCTCGACACCCTCACCGTCACGCGCGAGGGCAAGTCGATCCAGCTGAACCCGATCGGCCTCAAGCTCCTGCAGGCGCTGATGGAGGCCAGCCCGTCGGTCGTCACCCGCCAGGACCTCGAGCAGAGGGTCTGGGGCGAGGAGCTTCCGGATTCCGATTCGCTGCGCGTCCATATCCATGGCCTTCGCGCGGCCATCGACAAACCTTTCGAGAAGCCGCTGATCCACACGCGTCACGGTATCGGATACCGCATGGTCGATCCGGATGCGGTCCCGACGTAAGCTTCGTTTCCGCCTGATCGTCACGTTCACGCTGTTCGGATTCGGGCTGAGCGCGCTTTTCGCGTACGCGGCCCTGAATATTCGCGAGCGCGTCGAAGAGCAGCTGATCAACAGCGCGCTGCAGGACGAAGTCGATTCGCTCAACGCGAAAGTGCGAGCGAATCCGAACGAGCGCCCGCCGTTCGAGATCGTGAAAGGCGCGACCTTCAGCGACCGCACGATCTACAAGGCGCCGCTGAACTGGCAGTCGCTGGACACCGGCGTGCACGACCTGCACGAGAACGGCAGCGACGGCAAGAGCCATCACTACAAGGTGGCCGTGCGTCGCGAGGGCGGCATCATCAGCTTCCTGCAGTTCGACGTGTCGCGCGACGAACTCGGCAAACGGCAGCTGCTCACGAGCGTCATCGCCGCGGTCTTCCTGTTCGGCCTGCTGTCGCTGGTCATTGGCGTATGGCTCTCGTCGCGCGTGCTTCGCCCGGTGACCGATCTGGCGCGGCGCCTGCGCGACTTCCGTCGCGTCGGCAAGGCCGAGGCACTCGCGCCGCACTTCGCCGACGACGAGGTTGGCGAGCTCGCCGTGGCACTCGACGAATACGCGATGCGCCTCACCTCCGTCGTCGAGCGCGATCGCGAATTCAACTCCGACGTGAGCCACGAACTGCGCACGCCGCTGGCCGTCATCGCCAGCACCACCGAACTGCTGCAGGGTTCACCCGACCTCACCGACAAGCTGCGCGAGCGCCTGAAGCGCATCGAACGCGCGTCGCGCCAGGCCACGGAACTGATCGAAGCCTTGCTGTTGCTTTCGCGTGCGGAGCGTCGCGGCCCGACGCGTGGCGAAACGACGGATGTCGCGAAGGTCGCCGCCGACGTCATCGAAAGCCAGCGTCCGCAGATGGGTGGCAAGCCGATCGAGATCGAACTGATCGCCGACGGCTCGGTCACCGTGAACGCACCGGCGTCGGTGCTTTCGGTCGCGCTGACCAACCTGATCGGCAACGCGATCAAGTACACGATGGAAGGCAAGGTCACCGTACGCGTGCTCGACGGCCACATCGATGTCATCGACACCGGCCCCGGCATCAAGCCGGAAGACGCCGAGAAGCTGTTCCAGCGCGGCATCCGTGGCGAAAGCGCCACCGGCGGCGGTGCGGGCCTCGGTCTGGCGATCGTTCGTCGCCTCTGCGAACTGTATGGCTGGGACGTCTCGCTGCGCCCGCGTCCGGAAATGTCCGGCGCCATTTCGACGATCGACTTCCGCTGATTCGCTCGGCGGCGGGCGAGAATCTATTCAAAAATCTATTCATCGAATGCCGGAAAAATGGCATAAGCCGATGATATTTGGATGATTTGGCATAGATAATCTATTCACGTATCTATTCAGTCATGGCTCGCCAGACTGAAAAGCTGCTCGACGCGATGCGGCTCCATGGGCCGCAGACGGCCCGTGAGCTGGGATCCGCGCTGGGCATCAGTCAGCCAACGGTGTCCCGGGAGCTCGCCGAGGCCGGCCTGCAAGCCGTGCGTATCGGGCGTGCCAGGCGCGTGCGGTACGCGGCGACGCGCGACGTGCGCGGACTCGGTACGTCGTGGCCGCTGTTCCGCATCGGCGCGCAGGGGCGACCCACGGAATTCGGGCACCTCACGGCACTTCATGGGCGAGGCAGCGTGGTCGACGTGGCGGAGGCGACCGACTGGCTGCGCGACGACTTCGTCGACGGCCTTTTTCCGCGCGTTCCGTGGTTTCTCGACGACCAGCGTCCGCAGGGCTTCCTGGGCCGGCAGTTCGCCTTGCGCTGGGCGCGCGAACTGGGCCTGCCCAATGACATCCTCCGCTGGGGCGACGACGCGGTGCTCGCGGCGCTGTTGCTGCACGGCGAAGACGGCCCGGGCAATTTCGTCCTGGGGCAGGGTGCACTCGAGCGCGCGCTGCAGGCCGGCGCCGATGCGATCCCGGCGACGCAGCGACACAAGGTTTACGACGAACTCGCCTCGGCGGCGCTCGCGGGCGAACCGGTCGGCTCATCGGCGGCGGGCGAGCAACCGAAGTTCACGGCGGCGGTCGCGGACGCCGACGGCGCGGTGCGGCACGTGATCGTCAAGTTCAGCGAGCCCGTGGCGAACAACCCTGCGGGCCGCCGCTGGGGCGATCTGCTCGTCTGCGAACACATCGCCGGCAAGGTGCTGGCCGCGCACGGCGTCGCGAGTGCAGCCACCGAGCTGATCCACTCCAACGGACGCGTGTGCCTCGAAGTGACGCGTTTCGACCGCATCGGTGCCTACGGCCGGCGCGGATGCGTCACGCTCGCCGCATGGAGCGACGCGCACGATGGCGAGCGCGACGACTGGGCGTCCGCCACATCGCGCATGCGGCGCCATGGATGGGTGGACGCGAATGCCGACGCCGAAGTGAGGCGGCGCTGGTGGTTCGGGCGGCTGATCGGCAATACCGACATGCATTTCGGCAACCTGTGTTTCTTCCTCGACGATGCCTTGCCGCTGACACTCACGCCGAACTACGACATGTTGCCGATGATGTACCGGCCCGCCGGCAATGGTGCACTGGTGGCACGCGAGTACGTGGCTGCCACGCCGACACCCGCGGATATGGCGTACTGGCGCGAGGCGGCGGTGTGGTCTGCGCGGTTCTGGCGTGAGGTCGCCCATCACCCGGACATAAGCGACGATTTTCGCGAAATCGCCCGCGTCAATGGCGACGCCGTGCAGCGCGTTCGCGAACGATTCGACGGCGCGACGTAACGCCGTCGCACGAACCTGCGAAGCCGCATCCGTGCGACCTGTCACGATCGCTGTCATCAAGTCTTCATTTGGACGTCCGACCATGCATCGCTTCACGGCGCGCGTCGGGCTGCCTCAGGGGAGGGAAGCCGCAGCGCGTCAGCGCGAGTAGGAATTTGCTCTTGTTCAAGCAGACCGTTCTGGCCGTCGTCCTCGGCATGGCCTTCGCTTCCGCTGCGTACGCGACGGACACCGCTACCCCTGCCGTTACCGATATCGACGCATCGGCCGCGAAGCGCGAAAAGGCACAGGACCTCGACGCGGTCTCCGTGATCGGTACCGGCGAGACACGCCAGGTGCAGCGTCTTCGCCCTGCGGAACAGAAGGTGCTGCCGCCGGGCACCAGCCTGCAGAAGGTGCTGAACACCTTGCCGGGCGTCAACGCGCAGTCGGCGGACGCCCTCGGCACCAACGAACAGTCGATGACACTGAGCCTGCGCGGCTTCAGCGGTACGCGTCTTGGTTACACGCTCGACGGCGTGCCGCTCGGCGACAGCGCGTACAACAACTACAACGGCCTCTCGATCAATCGCGCACTGATCTCGGAGAATTTCGGCGGCGCGGAGCTATCGGAAGGCATCGGCAATCTCGGTACGCCGTCCACGAGCAACCTCGGCGGCACCATCGCCTACACGTCGAACGATCCGCTGAAGACCATGGGCGGCCGTGTCGTGCAGACCTTTGGCAGCGACAGGAATCGCCACACGTACGCGCGTTTCGATACGGGCGAGCACGACGGTTTCTCGCTGTACCTGTCGGGCGCCCGTACCGAGTCGGACCTGTGGAATCACCAGAGCGTCTACAACGGTTCGACCACCAAGCAGTTCAACGGCAAGGCCGTGTTGGACTTCGACTGGGCACGTTTCACCGGCTTCGCCGATACGTCGCGCACCACGCAGGCCGATTACTTCTACCTGTCGAAGAGCGAGCTCGCCCGCGGGCTGGGTTGGGACTGGGGCGGCTACGCGCCCGACTGGCAGCGTGCGATCGGCAAGGCGTACTGCAACGCGGGCACGCTGAATGCGCGTCTCTGCGATCGCAGCGGCCCCGATACCGATGCCGACGGCGCGTTCACCGCGGGCCAGATCCTCCGCGACGACAACCTCTACTACCTCGCGGGCGATTTCTTCCCCAGCGACGCGGTGACGATTCACGCGCAGGTCTATCACCACGAGGATGCCGGCGAAGGCCACAACTGGAACAGCGGCACGTACTCGTATCCGGGCACGGCGCGCCAGTTGCCGATCATCTTCCGCAACACGCTGTACACGATCAATCGCTCGGGTGCGATCCTTTCCACCGCGTGGGATTTCGCCAATCAGCACATCGAAGGCGGTGTCTGGTACGAGCACAACGTCTCCAGCGCGTCGCGCTACAGCAGCTACGTGACGGGTCCGCGCGACCTCAGCGGCCGCATCGACGAGACGCCGAACCTCGGCGTGTTCGACCAGCGTACGGTGTGGAACACGCGCCAGGCGTTCCTGCAGGACACGATCCGCTTCTTCGAAGACGCACTGACGATCGACGTTGGCGTGAAGAGCCCGCACGTGACGTCGCAGGCCACCGCGCTGCCGGGTGTCGCCGTGCAGCCGATCAGTCCGACGTCGAACAACCAGTTCGCCAGCGGCAAGCTCAGTGCGAGCAAGGCGCTGCTGCCGCAGTTCGGTGCGCGCTACAGGATCGCCGACGGGCAGGAAGTGTTCGCCAGCTTCGCGAAGAACATCGCGATGTTCCAGGGCGGGTTCAAGCTCGGTCCGCAGGCCGTCAGCCAGGCGATCTGGAACACGCAGGGCGACCTGAAACCCGAAAAATCGCGCAGCCTGGAAGCAGGCTATCGCGTCGAAGCCGGCCCGATCGCGGCCTCGCTGGCTGCGTACAAGGTGCGCTTCGATAACCGCCTGCTCCAGTACAACCCCTGCGACTCTCGCCAGCCGGTCGGTCCGTCCTGCGGCAATCGCTTCTACAACGTCGGTGGCGTCGACAGCCACGGCATGGAACTGACCGTCGTCTGGACGCCGACGGATCACCTGCGCTGGTACAACTCCGCGTCGCTCAATCGTTCCACCTATGCAAGCGATTACACGCAGGCGGGTGTCGTGCAGGCCACGAAGGGCAAGATCCAGACCGATACGCCGAAGAAGCTCTTCGCGACGCAGATCGACTGGACGCAGGGCGCATGGTTCGCGTCGCTACGTGGCAAGTACACGGGCGAGCGTTTCTACACCTATACCAACGATCAGGGCTTCGGCGGCTTCACGCTGTGGGACGTGTCCGGCGGCTACGACTTCGGTCGTGTCGCGTTCGCCAGCGACGTGCGTCTCTCGGTCAACGTGACCAACCTCGGCGACAAGCGCTACGCGAGCAACTTCGATTCCAGCGCGTTCGTGCCGAGCGATCCGAAGGGCACCGCATACGTGTTCCATGCGTCCGCGCCGCGCCAGGTCTTCGCCACGCTGGACGTGCGTTTCTGATGTCGCGCAGGCTCGCCGGCTTCGCCTTCGCCCTCCTTGCCGGCAGCGCGATGGCGCAGTCCGGCGAGATCCTGAAGCCCGACATCGCGACGACACCGTTGCCGCGCGCGGTGCAGGTGGACGGTCGCACCTACGTCGACCATGGCCTCGTGGCGGCCGGTTCGCTGCCTGCCGGCACGGTCGATTTCCTGGGCGACACCCTCGGTTCGTTTTCGTCGCTGATGATCGAACCGGGCACGTGGAAGCGTGACGGCGATACCTATACCGGCGTGCTCTGGACGCTGCCCGATCGCGGGCGCAACGATCCGGAACACAACGTGTTCTTTGACTATCGCGGCCGCATGCACCGCTTCCGTGTCCGGATGACCCCGAAAGACCGGGGCGCCAGCTTCACCCTCACGCCCGACGGCGGTCGCGCGTTCCGCGACTTCGAAGGAAAGCCTTTCACGGGCGCCGAGCCCGGCAAAGGCACGCGTACCGAGCGCGGCATCGTGCTGCCATCGCCGGGGAGTGGCATCGGTGCCGGCAAGTTTTCGCTCGATGCGGAGTCGTTGCAGTTCACGCGCGATGGCGGCTTCTACGTCGGCGACGAGTACGCGGCCAACGTGTATCGCTTCGACGCCGCTGGCAAGCTCATCGGTGTGATCGTTCCGCCGCGTGCCGTGCAGCCGCTCGATGCGAGCGGTAAGCCGGAATTCACCTCGCTGCGCCCACCCGCCACCGGTCGTCGCAACAACCAGGGCGTGGAAGGCATGGCGCTTTCACCCGACGGCATGCGCCTGTTCGTGGTGTTGCAGAGTGCGCTGGTGCAGGACACCGCACCGGGCGACGCGGCGGGTCGTGCGTTGACGCGCGTGCTCGTCTACGACGTGTCGCGTAACACGACACCGCGGCGCCCCGTCGCGCACTACGTCGTGCGTTTGCCCACCTACGCGGAGAAGGGCGCGGGTAGCGCGCCGGATCGCACCGCGGCGCAGAGCGAGATCCGCGTGCTCGATGCGCATCGGTTCCTGATGCTCGCCCGCGACGGAGCGGGGCTCGGCGCGGACGAGGGCAAACCGATCGTGTACAAGAGCGTGCTTCTCGTCGACACGCGCGAGGCGACTAACCTTGCCGGCACCGACTATGAAACCGGCACGACGTCGGTGCGCGACGCGCGCGGCGAGCTACGCGCGGGTATCCGGCTCGCCCCGTGGAAGCCGCTCGTCGATCTGCTCGATCCCACGGATCTCGCACGGTTCGGACTCTCGCTCGACCGTGCACAGCCGGGCAAGACGATGCTTTCCGAAAAGTGGGAGGCGATGGACCTGGTGTCCGCGCTCGATCCCTCGCACCCCGACGACTGGTTCCTGATCGTCGGCAACGACAACGACTTCGTCGCGAAGCAGTGCGTCATGGACGGCAAACGCTGTGACTCGCCCATCGACAACGACAACCGCATCCTCGTGTACCGGCTCACCCTGCCGGGCATGCGTTCCACCGCCGCTCCCAACCCCTGAAGGTTCACGCGAATGATGAAACGTACGGTTCTCTCCCTCCTCACGGCCACGGTGTTGCTTGGCGCCACCGCGAGCCACGCGAACACGCCGGCTTACGTCGACAGCAAGGAGTACAAGGTGCTGCTCGACGCCTCGCGCTTCGCGAGCAACCCGACGACGGCCGCGGCGCAGCTGCTGAAGGACGTGTCGACGCGTCTTGCCGCGCTGAAGTTCGACAAGACGATCTCGGGCAACTTCAGCGCCGGCGATCGCGACACGCTCGCCTATTACGACACGCCGCACAGCTGCTCTCTGCTCGGTCGCGGCTATACCGTGCGCACGCGTGCCGGCGACCACTCGGACATCCAGTTCAAGTTCCGTCATCCGGACGAAGAGCTCTCGTACTGGACCGACGTGTCGGGTGCGGGCAAGAACAAGGAAACCAAGCTCGAAACCGACGTGACGCCCGGTGGCCTCGTGCTCGCGCATTCGACGAAGCAGGATGCGACCACCACGCCGACGACGGTGTCGGCCCTCGTCAAGCTGTTCCCGGGCGCCTCCGCGCTGTCGGATATCTCGACGGCATCGCTGTCGCCGGTGGCGGGCGTGACGGTGACGCAGCAGGAATACGACGGTCCGGAAGCCGACATCGGCGAGTCGGTGGCCGAGTTCACGCTGACGCTGTGGTACGTGAACAACGCGGCGACGCCGGCGCTGGCCGAGCTGTCGTTCCGCGTCGAGGCCGACGAGGACAAGTACTTCACCACGCCGGTGCTGACGCGCTCGCAGACACTCAACAAGGCGATCGGCGCGATCGGCAACAACTGGAACATCGCCAACGATGGCGGCAAGACGAGCTGGCTGTATGCCTATCGCTCGTCGGCGTATCCGAACGGGTTCTGCAACTAAACACGAAGGCGAAGCTACCGTCGGGTGGGAGCGCGCTCGCGCGCGAACGGGTTTCGAGGCAAGCACCCATTCGCGCGCGAGCGCGCTCCCACCCGACGGTAGGTAGCACGCCCTTACAGCGGCTCGAGCCAGCCCCAGCGGTCGGCGGTCTTGCCGTTGAACAGACCGAAGAACAGTTCCTGCAGGCGACGCGTGATCGGGCCACCCTGGCCATTGCCGATCTTCTTGCCGTCGACCGAACGGATCGGCGTGACTTCCGCCGCCGTGCCGCACATCAGGATTTCGTCGGCGAGGTAGAGGTACTCGCGCGGCAGGTCGCGCTCGATCACGTCGATGCCTTCCTCGCGGGCGAGCGTCATCAGCGTGTGGCGCGTGATGCCGGTGAGGATCGACGCGCTGGCCGGCGTCGTGTGCAGCGCGCCGTCGAACACGAGGAACAGATTCTCGCCGGCGCCTTCGCTGAGCAGGCCGGTGTTCGCCAGTGCGATGCCCTCGCCGAAACCGAGGCGACGCGCTTCGCGCGCGATCAGCTGGCCGGAGAGGTAGTTACCGCCGGCCTTGGCGCCTGCCGGGATCGTGTTCGGCGCGAAGCGCTGCCAGCTCGACACGCAGGCGTCGATACCGTTCTTCAGGGCCTCGGGTCCGAGGTACGGGCCCATCGGCCAGGTCGCGACGGCGACGTCGGTCGGGCAGTCGGCCGAGAGGCCGAAACCACCGAGGCCGCGGAAAGCGACCGGGCGCAGGTAGGCGGCCTTGAGATCGTTCTTGCGGACGACTTCGCGGCACGCTTCGGCGAGCTCGTCCATCGAGTAGGGAATCTCGATGTCGTAGATCTTGGCCGAGAGGTACAGGCGCTTGAGGTGGTCGGTGAGGCGGAAGATCGCAGCGCCGTCAGGCGTTTCGTAGCTGCGGATGCCTTCGAATACCGAGGAGCCGTAATGCAGCGCATGCGCCATCACGTGGACGGTGGCATCGCGCCAGGGCTTGATCTGCCCGTTCTGCCAGATCCATTCGGGGTAGTTCTGCGACATGGGTACGCTCCGTAGGGGACCGCCCATGATAACGGGTACGCCGGGGTGCCACATGGCGCGTTGCAGTATGTGGGAAGCCCGCTGGCGGGCGAATGGGGGCTTGCGGCGGGCACCCATTACCCCCCCCCCGGGCTCCCCCACAAAGCCGGTCCCTTCCCGGCGGGC
>Ga0102588_1001508_pt1 | contig 16924 bp, 10 predicted proteins | sample AraplaMF_Col_mMS_FD_76854 | JGI IMG/M metagenome (GOLD analysis project Ga0102588, IMG submission 76854) | Arabidopsis root microbial communities from the University of North Carolina, USA - plate scrape MF_Col_mMS (SPADES assembly) (version 2) | ecosystem: Host-associated > Plants > Roots >...
GACAGGTGCCAGAGGCGGCTTACGCCGCCTCTTTCTCCTTTGCGTAAGGGTCGAAGCGGCCGTAGAAGGTCTCGCCCTTGGCCGCCATGTCCTCAAGCAGCGCCGTCGGCTTGAAGTGTGCACCGTAAGCTGCGGCTAACGTTTCACATAGCGCCACGAAGGCCTTCACGCCCATCCCGTCGACATAGGAGAGCACGCCGCCGGTATAGGGTGCGAAGCCGAAGCCGAGGATGGAGCCGACGTCGGCCTCGCGCGGATCGGTGACGATGCCTTCCTCGATGGTGCGGGCTGCCTCCAATGCGATGGTGACGAGGAAGCGCTGCTTCAGCACCTCGACATCGACGTCTTCCGCCTTCTTCTGCGGGTAGAAGGTCTTCAGCTCGGGCCAAAGCGACTTCTTGGCCGGTTTCGCCGGATAGTCGTAGAAGCCCTTGCCGTTCTTGCGGCCGCGGCGGTCGAGCTCGTCGACCATCTTGTTGATCAGCGCCATATGTTCAGGATCGACGGCGGCTTCGCCGAGATCGGCGACGGTGGCCTTGAGGATTTTCTGCGACAGATCGATCGCCACCTCGTCGTTCAATGAGAGCGGGCCGACCGGCATGCCGGCCATCTTGGCAGCATTCTCGATCATCGCGGGCGGGACGCCCTCGATCAGCATGTCGTAGGCTTCGTGGATATAGCGGAAGACGCAGCGGTTAACGAAGAAGCCGCGGGTGTCGTTGACGACGATGGGCGTCTTCTTGATTGCGGCGACGTAATCGAGTGCCACAGCCAGCGCCTTGTCGCCGGTCTGCTTGCCGAGAATGACCTCCGTCAGCATCATCTTCTCGACCGGTGAGAAGAAATGCACGCCGATGAAATCGGCAGGGCGCTTGGAGTTCTTGGCAAGGCCTGAAATCGGCAGGGTCGAGGTGTTGGAAGCGAAGATGGCGCCCTCCGGCAGCACGGCTTCAACCGCCTCGATCACGGCCTTCTTGACCTCACGGTCTTCGAACACGGCTTCAATGACGAGATCAGCATCCTTGAGGTCGGCATAATCCGCAGACGGGACGATGCGCGAAAGCAGCGCCGCACCCTCATCCTGCGTAAGGCGTCCCTTACCGATCGAGTCCTTCACCAGGCCTTCACCGACGCCCTTGCCCTTGGCCGCCGCTTCGATGTCGCGGTCGATGAGGGTGACGGGGATGCCAGCGGCGGCGGTTACATAGGCGATCGAGGCTCCCATGAAACCGGCGCCGACGACACCCACTTTCTTCAACTCCGTTTTCGGGATGCCGGCGGGGCGGCGGGCCCCTTTGCCGAGCTCCTGCATGGAGATGAAGAGCGAACGGATCATCGAGAAGGCTTCGCTGGTCTGCAGGATCTCGGTGAAATAGCGCTGTTCGATCTTGAGGCCGGTGTCGAAAGGCACCTGTAGGCCTTCATAGACGCATTTGAGGATTGCGAGTGCTGCCGGGTAGTTGCCCGCCGTTTCGCGGCGCAGGATCGCCGGTGCGGCCGGCCAGAGCTGCGCTGCCGCAGGCGTCCAGATACCGCCGCCGGGCGCCTTGAAACCCTTTTCGTCCCAAGGCGCGACTGGCTTGAGGCCGTCCTTGATCATCTGCTTGGCAGCCGGGATCAGCTGATCCGGCTCGACCACCTGATGCACGAGGTTCATCGCCTTGGCGCGTGCTGCTGTCAGCGACTGGCCTGTCGTCATCATCTGCAGGGCCGACTGGGCGTCCGCCAGGCGCGAGACACGCTGCGTGCCGCCGGCACCGGGGAAGATGCCGACCTTGACCTCGGGCAGCGCGATCTTCACCGACTTGGCATTCGAGGCGACGCGGCCATGGCAGGCGAGCGACATTTCGAAGGCGCCGCCCATGCAGGTGCCGTTGATCGCCGAAACCCAGGGCTTGCCGGAGGTTTCGACTTTGCGGAAGAGGCCGGTCATGCGGCCGACGAGATCGAACAGCTTCTGCGCAGCGCCATCGGGATTGGCGGCCTTCTCCTGCTGATAGAGCGAGAACATCGACTTGATCATCGAGAGGTCCGCGCCGCCCGAGAAGCTCGACTTGCCCGAGGTGATGACCGCGCCCTTGACGGCGCTATCGGCAACGACGGCATCAACGATGGCGTTCAACTCGTCCATCACCTCTTCGGTGAAGACGTTCATGGATTTGCCGGGCATGTCCCAGGTGACGAGAGCGATGCCGTCCGCGTCGGTTTCGACGGTGAAGTTCTTGTAGGTCATCGTCTCTCTCCCTTAGACGCGTTCGATGACGGTTGCGGTGCCCATGCCGGCGCCGATGCAGAGCGTGACGAGCGCGGTGCTGAGGTCGCGCCGCTCCAGTTCGTCCAGCACGGTGCCCAGGATCATCGCGCCGGTGGCGCCGAGCGGATGGCCCATGGCGATGGCGCCGCCGTTGACGTTGATCTTGTCGTGCGGGATCTCGAAGGCCTGCATGTAGCGCAGCACGACGGCGGCGAAGGCTTCGTTGAGCTCGAAGAGATCGATGTCGGCGAGCGACATGCCTGATCTTTTCAGAAGCTTTTCGGTGACGTCGACAGGGCCGGTCAGCATCAGCGCCGGGTCGGAGCCGATATTGGCAAAGGCCTTGATGCGGCCGCGGGGCTTGACGCCCATGCCTTCGCCGCCGGCCTTCGAGCCGAGCAGCACGGCGGCCGCGCCATCGACGATGCCGGAGGAATTGCCGGCGTGGTGAACGTAGTTGAGGCGCTCGACCTCCGGATGCGCCTGGATGGCGACGGCTTCGAAGCCGCCCATCTCGCCCGGCATCTGGAAGGAGGGGTTGAGCGCCGCCAGCGCCTGCATGTCGGTGCCTGGGCGCATGTGCTCGTCATGGGCAAGGATAACAAGGCCGTTCTGGTCCTTCACAGGAATGACGGAGTTCTTGAAGTAGCCCTTCTCCCAGGCATTCGCAGCGCGCTTCTGGCTCTCGACGGCATAGGCATCGACGTCGTCGCGCGAGAAGCCGTATTTGGTGGCAATCAGATCGGCGGAGACGCCCTGCGGCATGAAATAGGCCGGGAAGTTCACCGACGGATCCATGAACCAGGCGCCACCGGACATGCCGAGGCCGACGCGAGACATGCTTTCGACGCCGCCTGCGATGACGATGTCATCGGCGCCCTGGGCGATCTTCGCCGCGCCGAAATTCACTGCGTCGAGGCCGGAAGCGCAGAAGCGGGAGATCTGCATGCCGGGCGCCTTGGTGGAGTAGCCTGCCTCGAAGGCGGCCCCACGCGGGATGACCGCGCCTGCTTCCATCACTGGATCGACGCATCCCATGACGATGTCATCGACCGTTGCCGTATCGAGTCCGTTGCGGTCGCGGATCGCCTCCAGCGTCTTGGCGGCAAGCCGCACCGACGGCACCTCGTGCAGCGAGCCATCCTTCTTGCCGCGGCCACGTGGCGTGCGCACGTGGTCGTAAATGAAAACCTCGGTCATTCCTCTATCTCCCTATCGGCGGCAAGCGCCGTTGAACTCAAAAGGCCTCGGCGGCCAACGTCATCATCGTTTCCGCGCCGGTCTCGATGCGGGCCTTGCGCAGTGCCGTTTCCGGCATGATCCGCTCCATGAAGAAACGGGCTGATATCAGCTTGTTGCGCAGGAATGTTTCGCGTTCGGTTTCTCCAGCGGCAAGGCCATCATTGGCAGCCTTGGCCATCTTTGCCCACATGTAACCGAGCACGACGAGGCCGAAGAGATGCATGTAGTCGGTGGAGCCGGCGCCGGCATTGTCGGGCTTGGCCATGGCGTGCTGCATGAACCACATGGTCGCCGCCTGCACGTCGTTCAACCCCTTCTTCAGGTTCTTGGTGAAGAAGGCCATCTGTTCTTCGTTGCGGTTCTCCTCGCAGAAATCGCCGATTTCCTTGAACAGCGCCATGACGGCGCGGCCGCCGTTCTGGCCGAGCTTGCGGCCGACCAGGTCGAGCGCCTGAATGCCGTTGGCGCCCTCGTAGATCATGGCGATGCGCGCGTCGCGCACATACTGGCTCATGCCGTGCTCTTCGATGTAGCCGTGACCGCCGAAGACCTGCTGTGCCATGACCGCGTGGTCGAAGCCCTTGTCGGTCAGGACGCCCTTTAGGATCGGCGTGACGAGGCCGAGAATGTCGTCGGCGGTCTGGCGCTCCTTCTCGTCCGCCGAACGGTGGGCGATGTCGGATTTCAGGGCCGTCCACAGCAGGAAGGCGCGGCCTGCCTCATTGAAGGCGCGGATCGTCATCAGCGAGCGGCGGATATCCGGATGCACGATGATCGGGTCGGCTTTTTTGTCCGGCGCCTTCGGGCCTGACAGCGAACGGCCCTGGATGCGCTCGCGGGCATAGTTGACGGCGTTCTGATAGGCGACTTCGGAGATCGCCAGTCCCTGCAGGCCGACGCTGAGACGCGCCTCGTTCATCATCACGAACATGGCGCTGAGACCCTTGTTCTCGGCACCGATGAGGAAGCCGGTTGCCCCGTCATAATTCATGACGCAGGTGGCGTTGCCGTGAATGCCCATCTTGTGCTCGATCGCACCGCAGGAAACCTGGTTGCGCGCACCGACCGTGCCGTCCGCCTTGACCAGGTACTTCGGCACGATGAACAGCGAAATGCCCTTCGTGCCTTCAGGTGCGCCCTCGATGCGCGCCAACACCAGATGCACGATGTTGTCGGTCATGTCGTGCTCGCCGGCCGAGATGAAGATCTTCTGGCCTGACAGCTTGTAGCTGCCGTCTGCCTGCGGCACCGCCTTGGTGCGCAGCAGGCCGAGATCGGTGCCGCAATGCGGCTCGGTGAGGTTCATGGTGCCGGACCATTCGCCGGAAACCATCTTCGGCAGATAGGTCTGCTTCTGCTCCTCCGAGCCATGCACGAAGATCGCCGCGATCGCGCCCTGGGTGAGCCCCGGGTACATCATCAGCGACATGTTGGCGGAGGAGGTGTATTCGCCGACGGCGGCATGCAGTGCGTAGGGAAGACCCTGGCCGCCGAATTGCTCGGGAACCGCAAGGCCAGTCCAGCCGCCATGGCAATAGGCGTCATAGCCGCCCTTGAAACCATCGGGCACCGAGACCGAGCCGTCTTCATGGCGCACGCAGCCTTGCTGATCGCCGGAATAGTTCAGCGGGAAAAGCACTTCCTCGGCAAGCTTTGCCGATTCTCCGAGAATCGCCTCGATCATGTCAGGCGTCGCGTCGGCAAACCCCGGAAGATTGTTGTAGCGTTCCAGGCCGAGCACGTCGTTCAGCACGAAAAGCGTGTCGTTTACCGGGGCCTTATAGACTGGCATCGTTCGAATTCCTCCAATTCGGCACGCCGGACAAAGCCGGCATTTGAGAGTCTCTTACAAAATATTGACGTTTGCGTAAACGTCAAACTTCGCGCTTGCTCGAATTTGTGATGCGATTGTGTGGTGCGGTGTCGGGAAGGGCCGACCGGGAACGTCCTTGGGGTGTCGAACCTTTCATCAGAGCAGCAACGAGGAGGACAATCCATGCTCAAGGTCAGTTCGAATCTCTGGTTTGAGAAGGACGTCCAGCAGGCCGTCGAATTCTATGTGGCAACGATCCCGAATGCGTCCATGGGGCGCACGACCGTGCTTCCGGCCGAGACGCCGAGCGGCCCGCCCGGCAGTGTCATCATCATCGAATTCAAGCTCGGGCATCAGGATTTCGTGGCCATGCAAGCCGGTCCGCTTGATGCGTTCAACCATGCATTCTCGATCTCGGTACAATGCGAGACGCAGCAGGAGATCGACCGGGTCTGGAGCACCTTCCTGGAGAACGGCGGCGTGGAGGAGCAGTGCGGCTGGCTGCGGGACCGTTGGGGCCTGTGTTGGCAGATCGTTCCCCGCGTGCTGAGTGAGATGATTGCCGATCCCGACCGGGAGCGCGCCAAGCGTGTCACCGAAGTCCTGCTCGGCATGGTGAAGCTCGATATCGCGAAGCTCGAAGCAGCCTACCGGTAGCTCTTGATGGCAGTTTTCGGTCGTGGCGGTGCGGGAACGGCAATCTTGTGGGTCGTGTGCGGGCATTGAAAACGCCTGCAACTCTAGCCGTGCGGATGCGGTTTGCGGCCTCTCGCAGAACCTCATCGCCGGCGTGACGGCCGAGCCTGTCATTGATGCCATTGAAGCCATCCATATCGAGATAGAGCGCCCCAAAGGTCTCGTTCGCCGTCAGCGCGGCTGTTTCTCCGTCATCGATGCGTCGGCACATACAATGATGCGATGGGGGCTGAGGGCAAGTGCATAGCGGCGTTCCTAAATGTGGACAACGCCCACACTGCGCGTGAGGCTTTCGTCTAAGCTTTGCCGGAACTGTTTGCTTCCGGGGGAAGACAGGCTAGATTTCACAAGGCAGACTGATGAAAGAGCTTTGGAGGAGCGATTTTATGAGACGGATGTGGCCGGAGGAGTTCAATTCCATTCTCGATGGAGCCGAGGAAGTCACGCTGGAGCTGCCGGCGGTGGAGCACGAAGACGGCTCACGCAGCGAGGCGGTGAGCCGCAACGCCCTGAAGGTCCGCATGTCCATGGAGGACTACGAGCGCATCTGGCCGCTGGCCGAAATGCGCTACCGTCTCGATGGCAAGATGGCCGGCAAGGCGATCACCTTGATCACCACCAATCCGCACTATCATCGGTGGCACCCCGCCGATGGCGGCAGCGTCGACAATGTTTCCGACAGCGGCCGCCACTACACGACGAAGTACGTCGTCGTGCATTTCCTGCTCGACGATGTGAGGGAAACGGCGGCGGCCTGAGCCGCCGCTAGGCTCCAGGTTCACGCGGCGTCCAATGCCTGTTGCAGGTCGGCGACGAGATCGTCCGGATGCTCGATGCCGATCGACAGGCGGATGGTCGATTCCAGGACGCCGATCCGCTGGCGGACGTCGGCCGGCACACCCGAATGCGTCATCGTTGCCGGATGGCTGGCGAGCGATTCCGTGCCGCCGAGGCTGACCGCGAGCTTGAAGATCTGCAGGGCGTTCAGGAACTTGAACGAGGCCGGCTGGCCGCCAACGATATCGAACGAAAAGGTCGATCCCGCACCGCTGCACTGCGCCGCGAAGGTCCGCCCGACCGGCGAATTGGCGTCGTGATAGGGCAGGTAGTGGATCCCCTCGACCTTTGGATGCTCGCGCAGGAAGTCGGCAACGACGCGGGCGTTGTTGTTGGCCCGCTCCATGCGGATCTGCAGGGTCTCCAGCGAGCGGCCGAGCATCCAGCAGGAGTGCGGGTCAAGCTGCGTGCCGATCGCGCCGCGTAGTGCCTTGACCTGCTTCATGACGGCCTTCGAGCCGAGGGCAGCACCCGCGATCAGGTCCGAGTGGCCGCCGACATACTTGGTCAGCGAGTAGAGCGAGATATCGGCGCCGTGCTCGATCGGCCGCTGGAAGACAGGGCCAAGCAGCGTGTTGTCGCAAGCAATAACAGGCGTGTGTCCCTGTTTCCTGCCGATCGCGTCTGCGATACGGCGGATCATTGCGACGTCGACGAGGCTGTTTGTCGGATTGGCTGGCGTCTCGACAAGGATGACAGACACCCGGCCCTTGGCCATGGCTTGTTCCGCAGCCGCTTGCACCGATGCCTCGCTGACGCCATCGGCAAAGCCCACCGCCGCAACGCCGAGATTGAGGAAGGTCTTGGCGAGCAGGGTTTCCGTTCCACCGTAGAGCGGCTGGGAGTGGAGCACGGCATCGCCGGGACGAACGAAGGCCAAGAGCGTCGTGGCGATCGCCGACATACCTGACGAAAATAGGGCGCAGCTTTCTGTTCGCTCGTAAACGGCAAGCCGGTCCTCGACTATCTCGCTGTTGGGGTGATTGAAGCGCGAATAGACGAGCCCCGCGCCTTTGCCTTCTGGCGGTTCCTTGCGGCCGGAGACGTAGTCGAAGAAGTCGCGGCCGTCCTCGGCGGACTTGAAGACGAAGGTCGACGTCAGGAACACCGGTGGCTTTACCGCCCCTTCCGACAATTCCGGATCGTAGCCATAGTTCAGCATCTGCGTTTCGGGATGCAGGGCGTGGTTGCCGATATGAGTCTTGGAAGGATGCGGTGCGGTCATTGTCGTCTCCTCGCGAGATGCCGTGATGCTCGCAAATTATATCAGAACGCGCGGACTGTTCTTGCTATTTGCCGCGCGGCTATGCTCTATAAAGCAACTTATTGCGGAGAATGGCGAATTGTGACGCAGAAAATTGCTGACGATATGGACCGGAAAATCCTCAAGGAGCTGATGAGCGACGCTCGCCTTCCCAACAACGAGCTTGCCGAGCGTGTCGGACTTTCTGCGTCCGCCTGCCTGCGCCGTCTGCGCCGGCTGGAGGATGCTGACATCATTCAGGGCTACACGACACTCGTCGATCCCACCATTGACGGCTGGACGATGACGGCGCTGGCGTCGGTTCGGCTCAGCCGCCAGCACGAGGACGAAATCCAGATGTTCGAGAGCGCGGTTCGCGGGTGGGACGAGGTACTGGAGTGCCATCTCGTCACCGGATCGCGCGACTACGTGCTGAAGGTGATGAGTTCAGGCCTCGAGGACTACGAACGGTTCATCAAGGGAAAGATCGCCCGGCTGAAATGCGTCGATACGATCGAAACCAGCTTGGTGATGAATACGATCAAGGCGCGGCGGGTGTAGTATCCGCAAGCTTGTCACGATCCGGGCATCTATTTCGTTAGGCGCCGCATGCTGGGGGCGGATGGCTGACATCGGTGCCCGCAGTGCCGGCGTGTTTCAACGCGATCATTGCGGCGCAGGCTGCATGTGGTGGATCGGGCTACCGTCCACAGCCACCGCCTGCGCATCCTCGAGTTTCTTGATGTCGTCCTCGCTCAAGGTCGGGCGATCCACCTTGATCGTCAGCTTGTTGAGCTTGGCAGTCAGCGCGAAGGGCGGCGAGTAGTCGGCATCGTTGACGCCCGTTAGCGTGTCGGAACCGACGTCGAAAGCCTCATCCCACTGCAGGATCATCGGAAGGGTGTGTTCCATCTTCTGGGTATCCACGACCTTGCCGTCCACCTTGAGTGTGCCCGTGCCCGATCGGCCGGCGCCGCTCATGTTGTTGAAGGCGAGCGTTCCGATGCCGAGGCCATCATACTGGAAGTCGAATTCGAGCATGTGCTTGCCGGCAGTGAGCGCATCCGGCCCTTGCCATTTCACCCGCTTCAGATCGACCAGGTTCCAGAGGAACACCGGCTTGCCCTTGAGAAGATAGAAGCCGTAACCGGCGAAGCGGCCTCCCGAAGTCAGGATCATGCCTTCAGCGTCCCCCTGTGGCACGTCGATGTCGGCGGTGATCGTGTAGGAGCTGTTGAGCAGGGACGGAGAGTCGCCCTGCGGCAGGCCCGTCATCGGATGCGTGTAGGTGAACTCGGTGCGGCCGGCCGTGATGTTCGGGCGCGGGGCGACGATGCGTGCGGCGACCGAGGCGTCCATCGGGAAGACCTCGTATTTCTTCGCCTCGGCGAGGAAGAGATCCTTCATCGCCTTGACCTTGTCGGGATTCTCAGCGGCGACGTCCTGCGACTGGCTGAAATCCTTGCTCAGATCATAGAGCTGAAGGACCTGGTTGTTTAGCGGGTCCGGGTTGGCGGTGCCGAAGGCTTCCCAGGGCGCACGGTTTACCTTGGTGCTGAGCAGCCAGCCGTCATTGTAAAGGGCCCATTGGCCGAACATCTCGAAATACTGCGTCTTGTGGCGAGTCGGCGCCTTGGCATTCACCTTGTCGAAAGTATAGGCGAAACTCGTTCCCTCGATCGGCGCCTGCTTGATGCCGTCCACCATGTCCGGCGCCGGAATGCCTGTTACCTCAAGCAGCGTCGGGACGATATCGATCACGTGCATGAATTGCTCGCGCAAGCCACCCTTGTCGGTAATCCGTGCCGGCCAGGAGAATGCCATGTTCTGCCCGACGCCGCCGAGCCGCGAGGCGTTCTGCTTGAACCAGGAGAAGGGCGTATCGAAGGCCCAGGACCAGCCCGCCGACATGTGGTTGTAGGTCTGTTCGGTACCCCAGACGTCATACCATTTCATCTGTACATCGGTCGGCATTTCATTGATGCCGTTGAAGAACGCCACCTCATTGGGTGTGCCGAGAGGGCCGCCTTCCGCGCTCGTACCGTTGTCGCCGTTGATGTAGATGACGAGCGTGTTGTCGAGCTTGCCCATGTCCTCGATCGCCTGGACGACGCGCCCGATCTCGTGGTCGCTGTAGGCGGCGTAGGCGGCATAGATTTCCGCCTGCCTGATGAAGAGTTTCTGGTCCTCTGGTTTCAGATCGTCCCAGTTCTTGAGGATACTGGAGGGCCAGGGCTCCAGCTGCGTGTCCTGCGGGATCACGCCCAGCTTCTTCTGGTTCTCGAAGATCTGCTCGCGCAGCTTGTTCCAGCCTTGGTCGAAGAGATGCATGGCGCTGATCTTCTCTACCCACTCCTTCGTCGGGTGATGAGGCGCGTGTGTTGCGCCGGGCGCGTATTTCATGAAGAAAGGCTTGTCAGGCGCCGTCTGGTTGAGGCGAGTGAGATAATCAATGGCGTCATCGGCCATGCCGGTCACGAGGTTCCAGCCTGGCTTGCCCTCGAAGGGATAGATCTGGGTGGTGTTGCGGAACAGGTTCGGCTGCCACTGGTTCGCGTCGCCGCCGACGAAACCGTAGAAATATTCGAATCCCATGCCAGTCGGCCATTTGTCGAACGGCCCGATCGAGCTGGCGGCGAAGGCCGGGGTGTTATGGTCCTTGCCGAACCAGAAGGTGGCGTAACCATTGTCGCGCAGGATCCGGCCGATGGTGGCCTTGTCCTCGGGGATGATACTATTATAGCCGGGGAAACCCGTCGACTGCTCGGAGATCACGCCGAACCCGACCGAATGATGGTTCCGTCCGGTGATGAGAGCCGCGCGGGTCGGCGAGCACAAGGCAGTCGAGTGGACATTGTTGTACCGAAGGCCATTGGCGGCGACGCGATCCATGGTTGGTGTCGGAATAACGCCGCCGAACGTGCTCGGCACACCGAAGCCTGCGTCATCCGTGATGACCAGCAGGATGTTCGGCGCTCCTTTCGGCGGCACGATACGGGGCGCCCACCAGGGTTTCGAACTGAGAGCATCGTTGGTGATGGTACCGCCGAAACTCGGGTCCGGCAGCTGCCTGCCATCGATGGTTGTCGTAGCACCCGGCGCACCCAGTGTTCCGGTGACTTGTTGTGCATATGCCGCTCCTGTAGCAAGAGCCAATGTTGCTACGGCGGAAGCCAGTGACATCAGTCTCGTCAGTTTCATGACGGTTCCCTCCAACTAGCTTCGAACTCCCTTTCATTCCAAGCGGTTCGTTTACTTCTGGTAGAAGATATCACGAGAGCGAGGCCAAAACCATGCGCGTGGGGCATTAGCACAATGGTGGAGTGGTCTAGGCCGGCCTCGAGGAGCGGCGGTTTATCATGGAAAGATCGCCCGCCTGAAATGCGTCGATACGATCGAGACCAGCTTTGAGATGAATACCATCCAGGCGCGGTGGGTGTAGTATCCGCAGGCAAGCTTGATGCTCACCTGCGCCGCAGGTTTCGTCGACAACGACCGGAGGACGGCTATGACCGAGTTTCCTTACAGTTCCGCTCTCATAGTCGGTGCAGGCCCGGGCCTCAGCGCGTCGCTTGCGCGTCAACTGACCGGCGCGCGGCGCCAGGGTCGCGCTGGCGGCGCGCAACACCGACAAGCTGAGCAAACTCGCTGGCGAAACCGGCGCGCTGATGTTTGCGGCGGATGCCGCCCAGCCGGCGTCCGTCGCCGCCCTTTTCGACGAGGTCGCGGCGGAAATCGGGGATCCGGAGGTTGTAGTCTATAACGCCAGCGGGCGCCTGCGCGGACCGTTGACCGAACTCGATCCGGCAGCGGTCGGACAGGCAATTGCGGTCAGCGCCTATGGCGGCTTTCTCGTTTGCCAGCAGGCTGCAAGGCGCATGATCCCCCAAGGGCGCGGAGCGATCCTGTTTACCGGGGCGACGGCGAGCGTGAAGGGATATGCCCAGTCGGCCGCGTTTGCCATGGGCAAGTTCGCCCTCCGCGGCCTTGCCCAGAGCGCTGCCCGTGAATTGGGGCCGAAGGGAATTCACGTCGCCCATTTCATCATCGATGGCGGAATCCGATCGGAGGTGCGCCGGGAAGACCCGGCCAAGCCGGATGCGACGCTCGACCCGGATGCCATCGCGGAGACCTACATCGATGTCTTACTGCAGCACCGAAGCGCCTGGTCACAGGAAATCGAGGTTCGGCCATGGACGGAATCGTTCTGATCTCCGTCTTGAGCCTTTCAGGGGACTGGCCGATTTCAGCACGCAAAGCGCTGAGAATCCTGAAAAGTTAAAAAAATCTCACGTCGGTTAACGGGTTATTTACCACGTTTCGTGAAAGGTGCTGTTTGAGCATTGGCGACTTGCATTCCTTTTTTCAGTCTCGCGTTTCATGGGAATGCCGCTACGCCGTACAGGTTGAGGAAAGTCTAATTGATTATCCCTTCATGAACGGTGCTCACGCCCGCATTCCGATGCGGCGGTGACGGAAGCCAATGATCGGCCCTGACGAGGGTTCGGACAGATGAAGCGAGCAAGAAGATGAACGGATCGCGATCAAATTCCCCACGGCATTCCGACAGGGCTTCGCTCGATGCGCTGAACCGCACCATCGAAGGCCTGGAGGCGAGGATCGAGGGTCTGATGGGTGCGGGTGCTCGCGACCAGCGCCAACGCGCTCCGGCGCCTGAGCGCGACGTCTACTCTGATCCTTACGCCGCCCGCGCACCCCATGCCGCCGAGGCGCGGCCGGATCCTTTCGCAGAGATTCGCCAGCGCCAGCGCATCCTGGAAGCAAGCCGGGAACGTCCTGCAGCGCGCGAACCCGCCGCCTACACGGGCGAGCAGCCAGCTCCGTCGCGTGCGCCGCTCCCTGTTGCCGAACGCGCGCCGCGTCCCGCCGCTCCGCAACCGGCCTCGGCACAGCCGGCCTATCGTCCGGCGGAAGACACGATGACCGAGATCGCGCAAGCGCTCGTCAATCTTCGCCAGGACCTGAAGCGTGACATCTCCGATGGCGTGACGCGCGAAATGAACGCATTGCGAGAAGAGATCCGCAGCATCAAGGTCGGCGCGGAAGGCAACCGGTTCGCCGATGACATCCGTGCCGATATGACCCGCCTCGCAAGCAGCATCGATCAGCTTGCCAGCCGCTCCAGCGCGCCTGAGGCGCAAGGGCTGCGTGGCGAGTTCGAAGAGCTCCGCTCGTTGATGGACGGGCTCGCCCGCGAGGATTCCATTCGCCACATGGAGACCCGCTGGGACGGCGTCGAGAACCAGCTGCATGCGCTCGACACCGCCGGCCTGCAGGAGGAGCTTGTGGCGCTTGCCTACCGGCTCGACGATATCAAGCGCCATATCGGCGGCATGGGGGAAAGCCCCGCCGTTCGCGCGCTGGAGGACAAGCTTATTTCCATTGCCACGGCGATGGAGCAGTTCGGCAGTATGATCCAGCCGCACGATCGGGCAATGGCCGAGCAGTTTGCGGCAATGGATAGCCGTCTCGACGAAATCAGCCGCGCTATCGCGGCAACCGGCCGCGCTGCCGCCAGCGGCGATCCGGCCATGATGCATCGTCTCGAAGGCCGCCTGAACGCATTGGGCGAGCAGATCGATATGATGGGCCACAGCGTCGCGAGCCGGGCGGGCCCGACCGATGCCCTGGCGGACCGGTTGGAAACCCTGACATTGCGCGTCGAGGAACTCGCCAACGCCGAGGCCACCTCGCGCCTCGACGAGCGCCTGGAGCATCTGTCCTACCTGCTCGAGCGTAGCCACAAGGCTGCGCCACAGCCGGAACTGACCGGTGCACTCGCAGATATCTCGCGCAAGATCGATGCGCTCGAAGTCGGCTCGGTCAACGATGCGCTTGCGCAGCGCCTTGATTATCTCGCGCGCCGCATCGACGAGATGGACTTCCAGCCGCTTCAGCCTGTCGTTGCTTCCGTAGATGACAGCGCTATCAGGCGTATCGAAGGCCGGCTCGGCGATATCGTCGCACGCCTGGAGGAAAGCACCGCGGCACCGGCGGCTGATACGCATGCGCTGCGCAACCTCGAGGCCCAGATCGCAAACCTTTCGGCGCTTATGAGCGAGCCGCAACCGGCTGCCGAACTGCCGGCGGAATTCGATCGCCGCATGGGCGCGATCGAAGATTACATGGCGACCAGCGACGAATACATCATCGAGGCTGCCCGCCAGGCGGCGGAAGCGGTGGTCGAAGCCTATGCAAGAAACGGTGCCCTGCAAGGTGGCGCGCCGGCTGCGGCTGATATGTCAGCGCTCCATGCGCTTGCCGAAGACTTGCGTCAACTCGAAGACCTGAGCCGCAGCAGCGAAGAGCGCACGCACAAGACCTTCCAGGCCCTGCACGAAACGCTCGTCCAGATCGCCGAGCGACTGGACACCATGGAAGACCGCGCGGTCGCAAGGCCGGCAGCGAGAATGCCGGCGGCCGATGTCGATTTCGCCGTCGATACGTATACGATGATGCAGGCCGGTGCTGAGGAAGCACAGAAGCCGGTGGTTTTCGGAACCCGCGCCTCGGCAAGCAGTCAGCCCGAGGTCGCCGACGAAGCGCCCGCCGTACCAGTCATGGCGACGACCGACACCAGTGTGGTCGCGATAGAAGCGGCAATGAAGTCCGTATCATCCGCAGCTCCCTCCAAGGGTAGCCTGCTTGCTGGCCTCGGCAAGCGCCTGCTGCCCGGGAAGAAGGCCAAGGCTGAAGCCGCTACCGCAGAACGCACGCTCATCGACCCGGCTCCTTCCATCGATCCGGTCGATGTGATGCCGCCGGAAGCTGCCAACGAGCCACTGGAGCCCGGGTCCGGCGCGCCTGATGTCAAGAAGATCCTGGAGCGCGTGCGCGCCAGCCAGAACGCCGCCCGCGTGAATGCGAAGCCGGCAACGGAAAACGAGCGCGCGGACTACATCGCCGCAGCCCGCCGCGCCGCGCAGGCTGCTGCGATGGAGACAGAACCGAGCGCCAAGCCGCAGCCAGCCAAGGCCGACAAGAAAGCAAAGGACAAGGATGCGGTGAAGGGAAGCGCCTTCTCGCGCTTCCGCCGTCCGATCCTGCTTGCCGTCGGCGCCGTATTGCTGGCGATCATGGCGTTCCCGCTTGCCCGCACGCTGACGAGCGGCCAGCCGGCGCCATCAGCCGAAGTCGCGGTGCTGACCGATTCATCCAGCAATGCTCTGCCGGTGGACAGCGAGACGGCGCCCGACCAGGCCGTCATAGCCGCTCCGGAGGTTCCAGCCGCGGAAGCCCCAGCCGTGGACGCACTGGCCGCGCCGCTTGCGAGCAGCGATACAGCACCGGCGCCGGCAGCACCCGACCATCTGACGGCCGCCGCACCGCTGACCGGCGACGCGGTTGCCCCGCTCGCGCCCTCCGGCGCTCCGCAGGACGCCTCCGGTTTCGTTGCCAAGGATACGGCGCCGGCTGCTGCCGGCATGGCGACGACGCCTGCCGCTCCGGTGGAGGAAACAGTCGGCATTGCCATTCCCGACACGGTACAGCCGAAGTCGCTCGCGGATGCCGCCAGGAGCGGCGATCCGCTGGCGCTGTTTGAAATCGGCGCCCGCTACAGCGAAGGCCGGGCCGGCGTCGCCGCCGATCCGAAGGAAGCGATAAGCTGGTATCAGCTCGCCGCCGACAAGGGCTTCGGCCCGGCGGAGTATCGCCTCGGAAACATCTACGAGAAGGCCACTGGCGTCGACCGCGACATCGCCAAGGCGAAGCAGTATTACGAGCAGGCGGCAAACCACGGCAACGCCAGCGCGATGCACAATCTCGCCGTGCTCTATGCCTCCGGCGCGCTCGGCCAGCAGAACTACAAGGCGGCCGCGGACTGGTTCGTCAAGGCGGCCGACCTCGGCATCACCGACAGCCAGTTCAACCTGGCGATCCTCTGCGCCCGCGGCAATGGGGTCACGCAGGATCTGACCGAGTCCTACAAGTGGTTTGCGATTGCCGCCAAGGGCGGTGACAAGGACGCGGCACAGAAGCGCGACGAAGTTGCGAAAGCCATGAAGCCGGACCAGCTTGAGAAGGCGCGTGCCAAGGTTGACCAGTGGAAGGCCGTGCCGCTCGACAGCAAGGCGAATGGGGTGGATCTTCCCGACGAGTGGGTCGGCAATGCCACCAAGACCTCGACTGTCGACATGAAGAAGGCGATCCGCAACATCCAGGCGATCCTCAACAACAACGGCTTCGACGCCGGCCAGCCGGACGGCGAGATGGGCGCGAAGACGGTTGCGGCGATCAAGAACTTCCAGAAATCGATCGGCCAGGAGCCGAGCGGGAAGATCAACGACGATACGGTAAAGGCCCTGCTGGCGCGCAACAAGGGTCCCGCCACCAAGGTCTGACCAAAGGTTTGTCCGATCTCCCATGCCGCGCATGAGAGATCGACGCGGATACGCGCTTGGCGTGCAGGTCCGTGCAAGCTTCGCCGAATATCTATGAGCCCAGGTTCTGAATTCAGTTCGTCGGGCCGAGAATGGCACGATTGCATTTATCGCGGTTCGACCAGAGTAATTTCGCACTCGACGTGTATTTCTTTCGCAAACGCTATTTGCAAAATATTGCAACTATGATTCTTCTTGCTGCGTAAGTGCTCTGCGTATCGTGATTCGCGAATATCTTGGATGCTGAATGATTTGGCGGAGATTCCGAATGATAGGTCTGGATATTGAGAGTTGGGCGCTGACGCGAGCTCATCATATTGTCCTGAACGAGGGATTGAATCTTGCGAAGGCGGCGCAAGATCTGGATCGCAAGCGGTCGCGCACGCTGGTCTACGAGCTTCAGAAAGTTATCGCTGCCGCCATTCTTGAAGCGCATG
>Ga0102588_1001510_pt1 | contig 16916 bp, 16 predicted proteins | sample AraplaMF_Col_mMS_FD_76854 | JGI IMG/M metagenome (GOLD analysis project Ga0102588, IMG submission 76854) | Arabidopsis root microbial communities from the University of North Carolina, USA - plate scrape MF_Col_mMS (SPADES assembly) (version 2) | ecosystem: Host-associated > Plants > Roots >...
TCACCAACACCAAGATCCTGAAAGAAGGCATCCAGAAGGACATCGCCAACTCGATCCTGATCAAGATCAACCAGATCGGCACCCTGACCGAAACCTTCGCCGCCATCGAAATGGCCAAGCGCGCCGGCTACACCGCCGTGATCTCGCACCGTTCCGGCGAAACCGAAGATTCGACCATTGCCGATATCGCTGTCGGCACCAACGCGCTGCAGATCAAGACTGGCTCCATGTCCCGTTCGGACCGCATGGCCAAGTACAACCAGCTGCTGCGCATTGAAGAAGATTTGGGCGATATCGCTTCCTACCCGGGCCGCGATGCGTTCTATAATCTGAAGTAATCTAGTACTCCCGGCCGGGTTTCGACCCGGCCGTTCCAGTTTTGCCCCAATGCGCCTGATTTCCGTTGCCCTTGCCCTGTTGCTGCTGTTGATCCAATACCCGCTTTGGCTGGGGAAGGGCGGCTGGCTGCGCGTGGCGGAGCTGGAGAAAGAGGTCGCTGCGGCGCAGGAAAAGAATGAAGGCCTGCGTCAGCGCAATGCCAAGCTGGCCTCTGAAGTGAATGACCTGAAGGACGGCACCGGTGCCGTCGAAGAACGTGCCCGCTTTGAGCTGAGCATGATCAAGCAGAACGAAATCTACGTTCAAATCCTCGGCAAGGACCAGGCGAAGCCGGCCCCCGCCGATTCCAGGCCCTAAAGCAGCCTCTATTTCTTATACACGATCTCGTTGTCTACCCAGTAGAGAACGCATTCTTTGTGCGCGACCTCTCTGCAGTTTTGGAGCGCGCGTTCCTTGATGTCGATTGGCTTGGATGGATCCTTAGGACGCTTTCCCCAAGCAGCCGCAAAATGTGCATTGTCGGCAATCGCAAATGCACGCGGCAGCGGTTTTGTCAGGAACTCTTTGAAATAGGCTTGACCATGCTGTTTGAGGTACGGCACCTGTACGTCCGCGGGCTGGCCAGCTTGTACTGAACTTGTTGGATCCATCGCGATAGCACCTGCTGCAACCGGCCTATCGATCTTCAGCATACGCTTGGCCAATTCATTCGCACATTCAGCCGAGTAGGTCGACAATTTGGCACGTAAGAACTGGCCATGATTCTCAGTCAATTTTTCATGCGATACCGCTTCGCTCAGTTCCTTAGGATTTCTAGCGCAAAAATCCTCGGCGATGATTCGGCTGCCCTTGACATCAATGAGTCGAGCTCCGGCTACGTAACGAACCTGGTAGCTGTTCCAGTTGACGGGCATGTAGCCGTATGACCAGTTAATGGTTTTCACGTCAACGACGAAATCATTACCGGAATAGCTTTTTACGATAGTGTCCAGGCTGTCGTCGTTTAGCGATGCCTCTGTTGCGGCAGATTCCACCAACTAATACTTGTCGGCCAGTCCCTTACGCAAGCTTTCACTGATGCCGATCGCGGGATCCGGGATCCCGTTATCTTTGATGAACGCATTACCTTCACTAATCATCGCCAACGCACCGAGCATGGCAAATGTCGCTTTTCCTGGTGTTGTAGCTGCAAAGTCGGGAACAGGGTATCGACTTACCGCTACATGCGCCCCTGACTGGAAAGACTTCTCAGTATCGGATGCAACAGGGGCCCGGTGGAGCGGTGTCGTGCATGCAACCAGGATTGGCAGGAGAGCAATTGCGAGGGATGTATGGCGCATCGTCGTGTTTTCCAGGTCAGTTATCGTGCATTAACGGCGAGCTTGTTCGATCCAGTCATTCACACGTTTCTCCAGCAGCGGCAGCGGCAGTGTGCCTTCTCCTAGCACGACGGCATGGAAGGCCGGGTAGCTGAATTTGGAGCCCAACTCACGCTGGGCCTTGTCTCGCAATTCCAGGATCTTCAGTGAGCCAATCTTGTAGCTCAGGGCCTGTGCCGGCCAGACCATGTAACGCTCGATCTGGTTCTTTGCGCGGGCTTCGGACACGCCCTGTTTCTCCACCATGTAGGCGATGGCTTTTTCGCGGCTCCAGCCCAGCGAATGCATGCCGGTATCGACAACCAGGCGTACGGCGCGCAGCATTTCGGCGTTCAGGTGGCCGTAGTACCAGACCGGGTCTTCGTACAGGCCGAAGTCCTTCCCCAGGGTTTCGGCATACAGCGCCCAACCTTCGGTGTAGGCGGCGTTGTTCTGGTTCTCGGTGCTGAACATGCGGAAGTCGGGCAGCGGCATTTCCTTCAACAGTGCGGCGTGGAAGTGGTGGCCCGGCACGCCTTCGTGCAGCAGCAGGCTGGCCATGCCGGTGCGGCTGTAGTCTTTCGGGTCGTTGACCACGGCCCAGAATACGCCAGGGTGCGAGCCGTCGGCTGCAGGCGGGGTGTAATGATCGGAGGCCGTAGCGCGCGTCAGTTCGGGCTCCAGGTCGACAACCAGCTTTGATTTCGGCACCAGCGTGAAATAGGCGGGCAGCTTGGTTTGTACCGTGTCGTAGATCTTGCGGTACTCGGCCAGTACTTCCGCTTCGGTGGTGAATGGCTTGAACTGCTTCTGGTCGCGCACCCATTGCGGGAAGGCCTGTGCCGGGCCGTCGTACCCGAGCTTGCCCATCAGGGTTTGCATCTGTGCGCTGATGCGGGCGACTTCTTTCAGGCCAAGGTCGTGGACTTCCTGCGGGGTGAGCGGCAGGGTGGTGCTGTCGTTGATGCGGGCCTTGTACCAGGCGGCTCCGTTCGGCAGGGCGCTCCAGCCGGTACTGTCACGGCTGGCCGGCAGGTATTCCGATTCCAGGAACTTCACCAGGCGTTCCAGCGCTGGGTTCAGCTTTTCCACGGCGGCGCGGTAGTCGCGCGTGAGGCGTTCCTTGTCGGCGGCGCTGAATTCGGCGGGCATGCGCTTGATCGGCGAGTAGTACACGCTGGCTTCCGCGGTTGCGCTGCGCAGGGCGGTCATTTGCGGCAGCATCATTTGCGTGATTGGCTTGGGCTGAACGATGCCTTGCTTGATGCCTTCGCGCATATTGGCGATGGCCTGGTCGATCCACGGCGCCAACTGGCGTACGCGGCTCAGGTAATCCTGGTATTGCTTGACGGTACCCAGCGGCTGCGAACCGGTGCCGCCGGCATAGTTGGCCAGCGTGCTCGGAATGTTGTCGAAGTGGTTCAGCGGCAGCAGGTGTTCAGGGAACGGCGCCAGGGCCAGGGCGGCATCGAGTTCATAGGCCAGCAGGTCGAGCGTCATCTGTTCCTGGGTGGCCAATTGCGCGCGCGGGATCTTCACGAGGCGCTTTTGCATCTGGCGATAAGTGGCGAACTGCTTGGCGCGAACGGAAGGGGAGATCGCCATGCCGATCTGGTCGTTGTAGCGCGGGTCGCCGTTGGCGGTTGCAAATAGCAGCGGGTCGAAGTGGGCGCGGGCGACGTGGAAGTCATGGGCCAATTGCGCCAGTTGGCGGCTGGCTTGGCTGGCTTGCTGTTTTGCGGCCGGTGCTGCCAGGGCCGGGGTGAGAGCAAAAGGGGAGGCCAGCAGGCTGGCGGCAAGGACTGCGGTCGAAAAACGGATAGGCAGCATTGGATTTCCTGGGCAAAAACAGAAGGCGCTCAGGATACTCCAAAACTCCGCCGCTGGAGGAATGAGGTCTTGCGAATGAGAATTATTCGCATTAAAATGCATATTCCCCGTGCCAGCCTTGAGCCAGCATTTGACTGACTCTCGACTGGAATATCATGACTGCATCCGTATTGCGGCCGCAGCGCCTTGCGCTGTTGTTGGCTGCTGCCTTGGGCGCGCACGCCCAAGCCCAAGAGACGACCCGCCTCGGCGAGATCCTCGTCACCGCCAAGCCTGAAGAAACCAAGACCATCGACGCGCGCGAGCTGGATAAGCGCGGCGTGACCGACATGTCGCAGATCGCGCGCTACGAAACGCTGGTCACCGTACCGGCAGCCTTGAGCGGCGGCGCCAATGTCTGGGACGGCGCCGGCAATACCGGCTTCAATATCCGCGGCGTGGAAGGCAACCGCATTGGCCTGGACCTCGATGGCATCGCCCTGCCTGATGCCGCACCTCGACCGGACAGCTCGACGCTGAACAGCTTCGGCGTGGGACGTGATTACTTTGATCCCGAGACTTTCCGCGAAGTGCGCATTGGCGCAGGCAGCACGTCGGCCGATAGCGGCAGCGCGGGCCTGGGCGGCAAGGTGTCGTTCGTGACCAAGTCGCCGTCGGATTACGTCAGCGCCGACAAGCCGGTGTACGCGGAATACAAGGCTGGCTACCATGGCGCCAACAATGCGCGCCTTCATGCGCTAACCGGTGCGGGGCAATTCGGCGAACTTCAGGCGCTGGCCGTCGCCGTGCACCGCAGCGGCGAACAGACAGAAAGCGAAGGCAGTGTGGCGCCCAATCCGGACGACTGGAATTCGGACGCACTGCTGGCGAAGCTTGCGTGGTGCCTGGCGCCGGGCCAGAAGCTGGGCTTCACCTTTGACGGCTTCCGCGCCGAGCATGAGCGAGCGTTCGACAACAAGCTGGGCGCCTCCTATCCGCAAGGCGCCATGCAATCGTCCCGTACGCGCCGCAACCGCATCAGCGTGGAGCACGAACTTGCCACCGGCTCGTGGCTGGTGGAGAGCCGTGCCTACGTGCAGGATGCCCGGGTGGAGGATCACACCAATGCGGCCTACGTCGTCGGTCCCCAGCGCTATGCGCGCAGCATTGACACGGCATTCCTCAACAAGAGCAAGGGCCTGGCAGCCAATGCCACGCGGCAGTTCGGGACCGACAGCCTTGCGTTTGGTGCGACAGTGGAAGACCAGGAATCCCGCCGTCCATGGCGCGAGGACCGTACCGTGCTGGCAACTGGTGCGCACCAGGTCACCAACAAGAACCGCATGGCGGACATGGACACACTGAAGCTGTCGGCTTTCGTGCGCGGGGAGTACGTATTCCCCCTGGCTGGATTGCGTGCCACGCTGATGCCAGGCCTGCGCGCGGAATACCGCAAGCTGGAGCCAAAGAACCTGCAGAGCTATGTGATCGCCGTGCCGGGCGCGGCGAAGGAGATCAAGGAAGACAGCGACAGCTACTTGTCGCCAAGCCTCGGCCTGACGGTGGCGCTGGCGCCTGATTTTGACGTGTACGGCAAATTCACGCGAGGCTACCGCATGCCGACTGCCGCGGAGCGAACCGGCACCTATGACTCGTTCAGCTATACCGGCGCGGGCAATGGCTACGCAACGCTGGGCAACCCGAACCTGGCCAAGGAAAGCAGCAATGCCTTCGAACTTGGCTTGCGCGGCCGGGCGGCAGGCTGGCTGACCGTGAGCGCATCGACTTTCTACAACAGCTACAAGGACTTCATCGAGTACGTGGCGCAGCCGGCCGATCCGGTCAATTTCCCGACCATCACTTTTGGCCTGTTCCGGCCGGAGAACATCGGCAATGCCCGCAGTTGGGGTGGCGAGCTCTCTGCGGTCGCGGAGCTCGGCAAGCTGGCGCCCGCGCTGCAAGGTTTCAGCGCATCGCTGGCGTCCGGCGCATCGCGCGGCACTCTGGAAAACCAGCGCACAGGCAAGAAGGCCGGCATGAACTCGATCCAGCCTTACAAAACCACAGCCAGCCTGGCATGGGATGACCCGCAGAAGCGCGGTGGCGCGTCGTTGACGGCCTTCCATATGCGCGGCAAACAGGCTGAGGCCGAGGTGGCTGCAGCGCAGTCGCAGCCGGCGGCGTATTTTGCTGTACCCGCTGCCACGGTGGTCGACCTTGCTGGCTACTGGAAGATCGGCAAGCACGCGGAGCTGAATGCTGGCATCTATAACCTGGGCGACAAGAAGTACTGGGACTACGCAGCCGTACGGACGCTGGCCGCCGGCACCACGGCAGCCACGCTGGCCGAGATTGAACGACAGGCTCGTCCGGGACGTCACGTAGCCGTCAATTTCAAACTGATGTACTGATAAGGAGAAGAACATGAAGACGAAGAAAATGTACGCATTGCTGGTGCTGACCGGCCTCATCGCAATCGCTGCCGGCACTGTGAGTGCGGCTTCCCTGGCCGATCGCTGGACCACGCTGCGCGCCGAACAGTCCAAGCTGCAGATCCGCGACGCGGCGCGCACGCTGGGTACTTCCGAAGCGGAGCTGCTGGCAACCGGCATCGGCAAGACCGTGACGCGACTGTCGGATGCGGACCATGCGGTGAACGACATCATGATCCGCGCACTGGACCTCGGCACCGTCCTGGCGCTGACCCGTAACGAGAACGGCGTGCTGGAGCGCACCGGCGTCGCGACCAAGGCCAAGCCGGAATCGTTCAGCGACAAGGAGCGCTTCCGCGCAGTGGCCGGCGGCTACCTGGGCGGCGAGATCGACATGCGCTTCCATTTCGCGAACTGGAAGCATGCCTTCGCGGTGGTGCAGCCGGGGCGCGATGGTACGACCAGCCGCAGCCTGCAGTTCTTTGATGCGCAGGGTAATGCGGCGCATAAGGTCTACGTAAAGAGCGAGGCCGGCGTGGCGGTGTTCGACAAGATCGTGGGGGACTTCAAGCATCCGCAGCAGACGGGGGAGCTGAAGATTGTTGCTGCAGCGCCGAAGGCGGTGGAATTGGCCGATAGTGCGGTTGACGTGAAAGAGTTCCAGCTCGCGTGGAAAGAGATGACTGACGTGCATCAATTCAACCGGATCGTCAGCGAGTTCAAAATGAGCCGTGAGCAGGCATTGCGCCTGGCGCCGGAAGGCCTGGCTCAGAAGATTGGCCCGCAGGCGTTACGCAAGCTGCTGGATGAATCGGCAAGGCAGCAGTTGCCGATCATGGCTTTCCTGGGGAATGGCGCGGCGACGCAGATTTACAGCGGAAAAATCAGCAAGACGGCCGCAAGTGGCGACTGGTACAACGTGCTCGATCCGGAGTTCAACCTGCACATCCGTGAGACTGCGCTCAAGAGCGGGTACGTGGTGCAGCGGGCGGGGGTGACGTCGGTCGAGTTCTTTGATAAGGACGGGGAGCTGGTGGTGACGTTCTTTGGGGTTCGCGAGCGCGCCAAGCCGCAGCCGCAAGCGTGGGTGGATTTGACGAGGGCGCTCTAAAACCGGGAAATCAGTGTCTGACCCGCAGGGTCAGACACTGGAAAGCGGCGGCCACGGGCCTGGTGTCTGACCCTGCGGGGCAGACACCGCTTCACCGGTTTAGTGCTTGGCTTCCGAGCCGTGGATCAGGGCTTCAGCGGGGGCGTCGGTGACGAACAGCTGCGCGCAGTCGACTGCGTCATACTCGTAGTGCTTGCCGCAGAAGTCGCAGTTGATACCCAGCTTGCCTTGCTCGGAAAGGGCGTCTTCCACTTCCTGCTGGCCCAGCATCTTCAGCATATTGCCGACCTTCTCACGGGTGCAGGAGCAGTGGAACTGCGGATGCAACGGCTCGAACACACGCAGGGTCTCTTCCCAGAACAGGCGCTTCTGCAGTACATCGATGCCGTGCTCCAGCATTTCGGCTTCCTTCAGCGTGTCGCCCAGCATCACCACGCGGCTCCAGGTTTCCTGCGACACTTCGGCAGCGTGCGCGGTGGCTTCCGCTTTGCCGCCGTGGAGCGGCAGCTTTTGCAGCAGCAGGCCGCGCGAAACCTGGTCGTCGGCCGCCAACCACAGCTTGGTGTCGAGCTGCTCGGAACGCAGCATGTAGTGCTCGATCACGGTTGCGACGTCGTCGCCGTCCAGCGGCACGATGCCCTGGTATGGCTGCTGGCCTGGCACCTTCTCGGCTGGGTCGAGCGTGATCACGAAGCGGCCGTGGCCCTGTGCATTCACCAGCGCCTGCAGGCCGGCATCTTCCGCAATCGCGAACTCGGCATTCATCTTGGCGGTGGCGCGCATGCGCAGGTCGGAATCGCATTCCACCACCAGCAGGCGCACCGGACCATCGCCGTGCAATTGCATGATCAGCGAGCCGTTGAACTTCAGGTTGGCCGACAGCAGGGCGGCCGCCGACACCATTTGCCCCAGCAGGCGCTTGACGGCTACCGGGTAGTGGTGGCGGGCGACGATTTCGCGCCAGGTGGCGGAGATATCGACCAGCTCACCGCGCACGGCGGCGTCTTCGAAAACAAACTTCTGCAGGGTATCCGGGGTGTTCGTCATTGTTTTTATCCAATCTTTTTCAGTTGCGACTTGAACAGCTGGCCACGTTTGACATAGCTGTCGGCGCTGCCGATCAGGCGCGCCACATCTTCCGCCGTCAGCTGGCGCACCACTTTGGCGGGGGCGCCCACGATCAGCGAGTTGTCGGGAAATTCCTTGCCTTCCGTGACGAGGGCGCCGGCGCCGACCAGGCAACCCTTGCCAATCTTTGCACCGTTCAGCACTACTGCCTGGATGCCGATCAGCGATCCGTCGCCGATGGTGCAACCATGCAGCATGGCCTGGTGGCCGATGGTCACGTCCTTGCCCACCGTGAGCGGGTAGCCCATGTCGGTGTGCATTACCGTACCTTCCTGCACATTACTGTTTTCACCAATTGTGATGCGCTCGTTATCGCCGCGGATAGTTGCGCCGAACCAGACGGAGCTGTTCGCATGCAAGGTCACCTTGCCGATCAAGGTCGCATTCTCCGCCACGAAAGCGGAAGCATCAATCTCTGGCGCGTGTTCGCCAAGCTGGTAAATTGTCATGGATGGTCCGGTAGGAGGGAAGTGGCGCTATTGTACGTCAAGCAGGTTTTAGCACGGTCGTGCTATTATTGTGGTTCACCCATTTCGAGGCAAGCACCATGATTCCATCCCGTTCCGACTTTATCCAAGTGCGCGGCAAGCGCACCCACGTGCTGCACTGGGGCCGCGAAGGCGCGCCCAAGGTCTTCATGGTGCATGGCTGGATGGACGTGGGCGCCAGCTTCCAGTTCGTGGTCGATTGCCTGAAGGGCGACTGGCACGTGATTGCTCCGGATTGGCGCGGTTTCGGCCTGACTGAGCGCAATGGAACGGATACTTATTGGTTCCCCGACTATGTGGCTGACCTGGACGCCATCCTGCGCCATTACCAGCCGGAGGGGGAGGTCAACCTGCTGGGCCACAGCATGGGCGGCAATGTTGTCAGTTTGTACGCGGGCGTGCGCCCGGAGCGCATCCGCCGGCTCATCAACCTGGAAGGCTTCGGCCTGAAAGCGACCGTGCCGGAGCAGGCGCCGTCGCGCATGCGCAAATGGCTGGATGAGCTGCTGGTGGAGCCGGAAATGCGCAGCTACGACTCGCAGGCCGCCGTCGCTGCCCGCCTGCAAAAAACCAACCCGCGCCTGTCCGATGAGCGGGCCGCTTTCCTGGCCAGCCACTGGTCGGCCCAGAATGCGGATGGCCGCTGGGAGATCCTCGGCGATCCGGTCCACAAACGCCCCGGCCCTTCGCTGTACCGCGTAGAAGAAGTGCTGGCCTGCTGGAAGAAAATCACGGCGCCGGTACTGTGGGTAGAGGCGGAAGACACCAATATGTGGCTGTGGATGGGTCCCAAGGATGAAGCGCGTGCCGAAATCGACCGCCGCCTAGGTCATCTGGCCAAAGTAACGCCGAAGATGATGCCGGATGCCGGCCATATGCTGCACCACGACCAACCGGAACTGCTGGCGGAAATGCTGGAGGAATTCCTGGCCTGAGCTTTCAGCGTACAATGAAACCTTCGCAACATTGCTACCAGTATGCTGAACGTAGACCTCCATTGCCATTCGAACGTGTCCGACGGCGTTCTGCCCCCAGCGGCAGTGGCCGAGCATGCCCACAAGGCGGGTGTAAATGTCTGGGCCCTGACTGACCATGATGAAGTGGGCGGTGTCGCCTCCGCTCGCGCGGCCGCGCAGCTTTATGGCATGCGTTTTGTTTCGGGCGTGGAGATTTCCATTACATGGGCAAATGAGACGGTGCACATCGTCGGCCTGCAGATCGACGAAAACAATCCCACCCTGTTGAAGGGGCTGGAAGATACCCGTTCGGGACGCGATAACCGCGGCCGCGAGATCGGCCGGCAACTCGCGCTGGCGGGCATTCCGGGCGCCTATGAAGGTGCGCTGAATTATGTCGATAACCCGGCCTTGATGTCGCGTACCCATTTTGCCCGCTTCCTGGTGGAGCAGGGCGTTTGCTCGTCGGTGGCGGAAGTTTTCCGCAAGTACCTGTCTCCCGGCAAGCCGGGCTATGTCGAGCATCGCTGGGCAACGCTGCAGGATGCGGTGGGCTGGATCCTGGGTGCAGGCGGGATTGCGGTGATTGCCCATCCCGGGCGCTACAAGTTCACGCCGCTGCAGGAAGGTATCCTGTTCGATGAATTCAAGCAGCTGGGCGGGAAGGCAATCGAGGTGGTGACCGGGTCGCATACGCCGGATCAGTATCCGAAATATGCGAACCTGGCCAATAGCTACGGCTTCTTGGCCTCGCGCGGGACCGATTTTCATGCGCCGGGCGAAGCGAGGGTGGATTTTCGCTTCCTGCCGCCTCTGCCGGGCAATGTGACGCCGGTCTGGCATGACTGGTTCTGAACGCCGGTAAACCGGGTTAAGGCTTGTATTTCCCACACCCGACCATAGATTAACGTTCGGTAAAGTTGTCCGGAGGGCCATTCTATGAAACGCATCATCCTGTTCATTGCCACCAATCTTGCGGTTGTCGTGGTGCTGTCGATCGTCTTGTCCCTGCTGGGCATCGGGCGTCCCGGCTCCGGCACCAGCATGGGCGGCTTGCTGGCGTTTTCCGTGGTGGTGGGCTTCACCGGCTCGATCATTTCGCTGCTGATGTCCAAGCCCATGGCCAAGTGGTCGACCGGGGCGCGCGTGATCGAACAGCCGCAGAATTCTACCGAGCAGTGGCTCGTCGGCACCGTGCACGCGCTGGCGGACAAGGCGGGCATTGGCCGCCCGGAAGTGGCAGTGTATGAAGGCGACGCTAATGCCTTTGCCACAGGCGCCTTCAAGAATGACGCGCTGGTGGCGGTGTCCACCGGCCTGCTGCAGTCGATGAACAAGGAAGAAGTCGAGGCCGTGCTGGGCCACGAAGTGGCGCACATTGCCAATGGCGACATGGTGACACTGACCCTGATCCAGGGCGTGGTGAACACCTTCGTGGTGTTCCTGGCGCGTATCGTCGGCTCGGTGGTGGACGGCATGCTGAACAAGGACGAGGAGCGCCGTGGCCCGGGCATCGGTTATATGGTGACCGTCTTCGTGTGCGAACTGCTGTTTGGCCTGATTGCCTCGATGATCGTGGCGTGGTTCTCGCGCCAGCGTGAATTCCGTGCCGATGCCGGCTCGGCGCGCCTGCTCGGTTCCACCGTGCCGATGCAGCACGCCCTGGCGCGCCTTGGCGGCGTGCATCCTGGCGAACTGCCGCAAGGCATGGCGGCATCCGGTATCACCTCGCCGAGTGGCTGGGCGGCGCTTTTCTCCAGCCATCCTCCGATTGAAGAACGCATCGCGGCCCTGCAACAGCTGCGCTAAAACATGACCCAATTCTTCCAGGTACATCCAGACAATCCGCAACTGCGCCTGATCAAGCAAGCGGCCCAAATCATTCACGGCGGCGGCATTGTCGCGCTGCCGACTGATTCCTGTTATGCGCTGGTGTGTCACCTGGACGATAAGGCGGCGGTGGAAAAGCTGCGCCGGATTCGTGGCATCGACGAAAAGCATCACCTGACGTTGCTGTGCCGCGACCTGAGCGAGATCAGCACCTATGCCCGGGTCGACAACAAGCAATTCCGCCTGATGAAGGCTGTGACGCCTGGCCCGTACACCTTCATCCTGGAGGCGACGCGGGAAGTGCCGCGCCGGCTGTCGCATCCATCGCGCAAGACCATCGGCCTGCGCGTGCCGCAAAACACCATCACCGAAATGCTGATGGAGGAGTTGGGCCAGCCGCTGCTGGGCACGACGCTGATCTTGCCGGGAGACGACGAGCCGTTGACCGACCCTGACATGGTGCTGGAGCGCCTGTGCAAACAGGTCGAGCTGGTGATCGACGGCGGCGCCTGCCGGCTTGAGCCAACCACCGTGGTGGACCTGACCGGCGACGAGCCTGAACTGATCCGGCGCGGCTGCGGCGACTGTGCCGCCCTTGGCCTCTGAATGCTTGATCTCTCTCCCGCCCGCTGCGCAGGCTGCCGTCAGGGCGGTAGAAACCCTCTGATAGAATCCCAGTTATGAACGATTTTGACCAGGTTATCCGCAACATCGCGGTCTACGCGATCCCCGTCCTGTTTGCGATTTCACTACACGAAGCTGCGCACGGTTATGTGGCCCGTTATTTTGGCGATAACACTGCCGAAAAAATGGGACGTCTGACACCAAATCCGATGCAGCATATCGACTTGTTTGGCACTATCATTTTGCCGATTCTTCTTTTGCTGTCGCCGCTGAATATGGCATTCGGATATGCCAAGCCGGTTCCGGTCGACTTCAATCGCCTGCGCAATCCGAAGAAACAAATGGGCTTTGTGGCCGCCGCCGGCCCTGCAGCTAACTTTGCGATGGGACTCGTGTGGATGCTGTTGCTTGTGTTAATGATCAAACTGGGAGTAACCGAGCGTTTTCCAATCGAAGTGTGCAGGGCTGGTGTGATCGCGAACGCGGTTATGTGCGCCTTTAACCTGATTCCGATTCCACCGCTTGATGGCGGCCGTATCGTGACTTCATTGCTTCCACGCGACCTGGCGCATAAGTTCGCCAGCATCGAGCGCCTCGGACCGATCATCTTCATCGGCATTATCCTGCTGCTGAACACTGGCCCATTCCGCGCCCTGGTGGGTGCGCTCGTGGGTATTGTGATGACCTTGATCGAGCTGCCGTTCCGACCATTCCTGAGCTGACATCATGTACCCTGACCGCGTAGTCTCCGGCATGCGCCCGACGGGCAGCATGCACCTTGGCCACTACCATGGCGCGCTGAAGAACTGGATCAGGATGCAGTCCGAGCAGCCTTGCCTGTTCTTCGTGGCCGACTGGCACGCGCTGACCACGCATTACGACGACCCGTCCATCATCGAAAAATCCACCTGGGACATGCTTGTGGACTGGCTGGCCGCCGGTATCGACCCAACCCAGGCCACGCTGTTCATCCAGTCGAAAATCCCGGAGCACGCCGAACTGCACCTGCTGCTGTCGATGGCCACGCCGCTCGGGTGGCTGGAACGCGTGCCGACCTACAAGGACCAGATCGACAACCTCGCCAACAAGGACCTGCAAACCTATGGCTTCCTCGGCTATCCACTGCTGCAGGCGGCCGATGTGCTGATCTATCGCGCCAGCGAAGTGCCTGTCGGCGACGACCAGGTGCCGCACGTGGAAATGATGCGCGAGATCGCGCGCCGCTTCAATCACTTGTACGGCAAAGAAAAAGGCTTCGAGGAAAAGGCACAGGACGCCGTCAAGAAGCTGGGCAGCAAGCGCGCCAAGCTGTACAACGAACTGCGCACAGCCTACCAGCAGGAGGGCGATGACGCCGCGCTGGAACAGGCCAAGGCCATGCTCGACGATGCGCAGAATCTGTCGATGATCGACCGCGAGCGCCTGTTCGGCTATCTCGAAGGCGCACGCAAGCTGATCCTGGTCGAGCCACAGGCGAAACTGACCGAAGCCAGCCGTCTGCCGGGGCTGGACGGCCGCAAGATGTCCAAGAGCTACGGCAATGCGATCGCCCTGCGTGAGGACAAGGAAGCGGTCACCAAGAAAATCCGCACCATGCCAACTGACCCGGCGCGCGTGCGGCGCACCGATGCGGGCGAGCCGGAGCGTTGCCCGGTGTGGCAATTCCACGTGGTGTATTCGGACGGGCCGACCCAGGAATGGGTGCAGAAGGGTTGCAAGTCGGCCGGCATCGGCTGCATCGAATGCAAGCAACCGGTCATCGATGCCATCGTCAAGGAGCAGGAACCGATGCACGAGCGCGCCCAGCCTTACCTGGACGATCCGTCCCTGGTGCGCGCCATCGTGGCGGACGGCAACGAAGCCGCGCGCAAGTTGGCGCAGGAAACTATGCGCGATGTGCGCGAAGCAATGGGATTGAGTTATGGCTGATGTTTTAACCCCACCTTCAGCCTGGGTGGAACGATTTGCACCACTGGTGCCAAATGGCGAGGTGCTGGACCTGGCCTGCGGCAGCGGCCGCCACTCGCGCCACCTGGCAGCGCTGGGCCACGCCGTGGTCGCGGTCGACCGCGATGCCGGGGCGCTGGCCGCCGCGGCCGGCGACGGCATCGTCACCAGCCAGATCGACCTGGAAGAAGAGGGCGCTTGCTGGCCCTTCGGCCCGGCGCGCTTTGCCGGCATCATCGTCACCAATTACCTGCACCGTCCGCTGCTGGCAGACATGTTGGGCAGCCTGGCGCCCAACGGCCTGCTGATTTACGAGACTTTCGCCGACGGCAATGCCGCCTTCGGCAAACCATCAAATCCGGCCTTTTTGTTACAGCCGGGAGAATTGTTGGAATTGGCTAGAATGCATGGATTGCGTGTCATCGCATTCGAAGATGGCGTCGTTAATACACCGAAACCGGCCATGGTGCAGAGGATTTGCGCCGTGAAAGGGGAGTTTCCAAGGGAGGCGGCGCTGTTGCCGTCATTTTGAGCGACCAAAATGCACCACGGGTGCAGGGTATGCTCTACAATCGTCGTTTTAATTCTTATTGCAATTGGTTTCCTATGATTAAGGGTAGCATTGTAGCAATCGTAACCCCGATGCACGCGGACGGCAGCCTCGACTATCCAGGCCTGAACGCGCTGATCGACTGGCATATTGCCGAAGGCACGGACGCCATTGTCATCGTCGGCACCACCGGCGAATCCGCCACTGTCAGCGTGGCCGAGCATTGCGAGCTGATCAAGGCTGCCGTGGAGCGCGTTGGCGGCCGCATTCCGGTGATCGCCGGTTCCGGCGGCAATTCCACCGCGGAAGCCATCGAGCTGACCCGTTTCGCCAAGAACGCCGGCGCCGACGCCTCGCTGCAAGTGGTTCCTTACTACAACCGCCCAACCCAGGAAGGCATGTACCAGCACTTCAAGGCCATCGCCGAAGCGGTGGATCTGCCGGTGATCCTGTACAACGTGCCGGGCCGCACCGTTGCCGACATGAGCAACGACACCATCCTGCGCCTGGCCAAGATCAAGAACATCATCGGCGTCAAGGATGCGACCGGCAATATCGCCCGCGGCTATGACCTGCTGCGCCGCGCGCCGGCCGATTTCGCCGTGTACTCGGGCGACGATCCGACCGCCATCGCCCTGATGATGGCCGGCGGCAAGGGCAATATCTCGGTGACCGCCAACGTGGCGCCGCGCCAGATGCACGAACTGTGCGAAGCCGCGATGGCTGGCGATGCCGCCAAGGCAACTGCCATCAACAACCAACTGCTCCCGCTGCACCAGCACCTGTTCATCGAACCGAACCCGGTGCCGGTCAAGTGGGCCCTGGCGGAAATGGGCAAGATGCCGAAAGGTATCCGCCTGCCGCTGGTGTCGCTGGCAGAGCAGTATCACGAGACCGTCCGCGCTGCCCTGCGTGAATCCGGTGTGCTGAACTAATCTTCTTTTTCACATGACTATTCGCAAGATCGTTTCCCAGACCCCGCAGCGCGGGCTCGTCGTTGGCGCCCTGATGCTGAGCCTGACCGGTTGCGGCATGGTGCAGTCCGTTGTCGGCGAAACCAAGGTGGATTACAAATCGGCCAAGAAGGCCAGCACGCTGGACGTGCCGCCGGACCTGACCCAGCTGTCGAAAGACAACCGCTACTCGCTGCCAAGCAATGACCGCGGCGTGGCGACTGCCTCCGGCTACCAGGCCGCGCGCGGCACCACGCCAGGCGCGCCTGCCGCCAGCAGCAACGAGGTGGCCAGCACCGGCAACAGCGCCGTGCGCGTCGAGCGTTCCGGCAACCAGCGCTGGCTGGTGGTGCAGCAGACTCCTGAAGCGCTGTGGCCGCAGCTGAAGACGTTCTGGGAAGAGTCGGGCTTCACCCTGGCGGTGGACGATGCCACTGCCGGCGTGATGGAAACCGAATGGAATGAAAACCGCGCCAAGATCCCGCAGGACTTCATCCGCAACACGATCGGCAAGGTGTTTGACGGCCTGTACTCGAGCGGCGAGCGCGACAAGTACCGTACCCGCCTGGAGCGCAATCCGGCCGGCGGTACCGAGATCTACATCAGCCACCGCGGCACCAAGGAAGTGGTGACCGGCGCGCAGAACGAGTCGACCATGTGGACCAACCGCAATAGCGACCCGAACCTGGAAGCGATCTTCCTGGCCAAGCTGATGACCAAGCTGGGCGGTACGACCGATGAGGCGACCGCGCGTACCTCGGTCGACAATGCAGCAGTCCAGGCGCAGCACGCCGTCCTGGTGGGCGAGGGCGCCGATGCCTTCATCAAGACCGACGAAGGCTTCGAGCGCACTTGGCGCCGTGTCGGCCTGGCGCTGGATCGCGCCGGCTTTACCGTGGAAGACCGCGACCGCGTACAGGGCGTGTACTTCGTGCGCTTCGTGAACGATGCGACCGATACCCGTGGCTGGTTCAGCAAGCTGTTCAGCTTCGGCGCATCGGATAAAGAGAAAGAAGCGCAGCGCTACCGCATCTCCGTGCGTTCGGATTCGGTGAATACCACCCAGGTTTCGGTGTGGAATAACCAGAATAAGCCAGAGGCTTCTCCGGTTGGTCAAAAGATCCTGACCCTGCTGCAAGAGCAGCTGAAATAAGGCGCAAGCCTATTAATAAAAAAGCCGGCGCAAGCCGGCTTTTTATTTAGAGCCGGTTCCAGGTCTGTCATTCGGAAAAAGGGGTACGTCCCCTTTTTCAGAATGACCTGGAACCGACTTAAAGGCGAAAAAAAACCAGCCCGAAGGCTGGTTTCTTTTCCCTGCGAAGGAATTACTTAGCAGCGGAAGCAGCGGATGCAGCAGCCGAAGCAGCCGAAGCAGCAGCGGAAGCAGCGTC
>Ga0102588_1001518_pt1 | contig 16820 bp, 12 predicted proteins | sample AraplaMF_Col_mMS_FD_76854 | JGI IMG/M metagenome (GOLD analysis project Ga0102588, IMG submission 76854) | Arabidopsis root microbial communities from the University of North Carolina, USA - plate scrape MF_Col_mMS (SPADES assembly) (version 2) | ecosystem: Host-associated > Plants > Roots >...
GCTACATCACGCCCTACGAATCCGCTGGCGAGGACGCAACCTTCATCTCGCGCATCCGCGAAGATGCGACCGTCGAAAACGGCCTCAACATCTGGGTGGTCTCCGACAACCTGCGCAAGGGTGCGGCCCTCAACGCCATCCAAATCGCCGAACTGCTCGTCAATCGTGGCCTCATTAAGCCGCGCAAGCAGGCAGCCTGATACCATTTGTAAACCATAATATGCTAAAGCCCTGCTCGACGAGCGGGGCTTTTTCGGGCAAATACCGCCGTATAAGCGTTCGCTAAAAGGTGATCGTGACAAAGTCGCCGGTGGCTGGCATTCTCTTGCCCGGCTTAAAAGCTATGCAGATCGAGAGCGGGGTTTCTCAATGCGCATGATAAAATTGATTCTGGCGGCCGCCGCGGCAATGGGCGTCCTCCATACGGTACCGGCGTTCGCGCAGGGTCCCCAATGCGGCAATACCAGTGCCGGTTTCGATGCCTGGGTCGCCGACTTCAAGCAGACGGCAGCGGCCAATGGCGTCAGCCAGTCGGTCCTGAGCCGTGCCTTCGCCAATGTCAGCTATAACAAGCCGACGATCGCCGCCGACCGCGGCCAGAAGAGCTTCAAACTGTCCTTCGACGCTTTCATGAAGAAGCGCGGCGGTGCAGCCGTCATCTCCCGTGGCCGTTCGATGAAAGCCGCCAACCAGGCGCTTTTCGCGTCTATCGAACGCCGTTTCGGTGTTCCGGCCGGCCCGCTGATTGCCATCTGGGGTATGGAAACCGGCTTCGGCAGCTATATGGGCAATCAGCACACGATGTCCGCAGTCTCCACCCTCGCCTATGACTGCCGCCGTTCGGAATATTTCACCGACCAGCTTTATGCAGCCCTGCAGCTCGTTTCGGAAGGCTATCTCAGCCCGCAAGCCCGAGGTGCTGCCCACGGGGAAATCGGCCAGACGCAGTTCCTGCCGCGCAACGTCGTAAGCTTCGGCGCCGACGGTGATGGTGACGGCCGCATCGATATGGTCGGTTCCCGCGCCGACGCGCTGGCCTCGACCGCCAATTTCCTCAAGGGCCATGGCTGGCGTGCCGGCGTCGGCTACCAGCCGGGCGAACCGAACTTCGTCGCCATCCAGGGCTGGAACGCCGCGACGGTCTATCAGCAGGCAATCGCTTATATCGGCCAGCAGATCGACGGCAATTGAAGAGACGTCCGGTAGGAAAACGATGAGAACGCCGTATGCGAATGCGGCGTTTTTCATATGCGGAAATCGTGGGTTCCGCCGGCAGCCTTGCGTCGCTCTTCCTGCAGTACCGAGGCAGGAACAATCGGGCTGGCAACGACGCAATTGCGCCCCGAGGCCTTGGCCGCATAGAGCGCCAGGTCGGCGCGCTTCACCAGATCGTCAAAATTGCGGTTGCTCGCAGCATTTGCACGGCCCGCGCAGCCGAAGCTTGCCGTAACCCGCAGAAGCTCGCCACTCGGCAGTACGATGTCAGCAGCCTCGATGGCTGCCAGGATCTCGTTGGCCGCAATCGATCCTCCACGGGCAAGAACATCGGCAAGGAGATGGTCATTTTCGAGCGCGTGGTACTGCATGAGTGAGGAGCGGATCAACACCACTCCTTCGGCAACCATGAAGACGAACGGCAGCAGGATGGCGACCAGCACCGCCCTGCTTGTATTCTTGAATTTCACCACTTCGAAATTCATGACCAATCCGCGCGCGTTGCACCCCACAAGCGAGTTTATTGGAATATCTTAAAAAACCGATAAAGCGGTCTATCCCCAGATTTCGGGACGGATGAAGTCGAGTGTCTCAGAATCCATCACCCAGAGCTCGCCGGTCGAAATATCGAACCAGGCGCCATGAAGCTCCAGCTTGCCTTCTTCCTCAAGCGCCTTGATATCAGGAAAAGTCCTGAGATTGCTGATCGAGTTGCGGATGGAGACCCGCTCCAGCGCGGTCTGCCGTTCGGCCTGCGTCATGACGTCGTTGCTGCCGATCTGTTCGGCGGCCGGGCGGACGAGCGACATCCAGCGACCGATGAAATCGCCCGGCGACAAAGGCTCGGCATCAGGATCGAGTGCTGCGCGGATGCCGCCGCAGCGGCCATGGCCCATGACGACGATATGCTTGACCTTCAGGGCCTGCACGGCGAATTCGAGTGCCGCCGACGTGGAATGGAAATGGCCGTCCGGTTCAAAAGGCGGCACCATGTTGGCGACGTTGCGGATGACGAAGAGTTCACCAGGCCCAGCATCGAAGATCAGTTCGGGCGCCGCGCGCGAGTCGCTACAGGCAATGACGAGCGTCGTCGGGTTCTGGCCGTTTTCCGCAAGCTGCCGATACCGATCACGGGCATCGGCATATCGCCCGCTCATGAAGTTGCGATAACCAGCCAGAAGGGAGTTGGGAAAGCTCATCATGCCCCTGGATTAACGCGCGCGTGAGCCAAGATCAACTGTTGCGCTGCAAAGCATGAGGCCTATTTTTTCCGCCGTTGGGCAGGATGGACAAGGTGACGCATCTGCACCATTGCCATGGGCGTCAAAAGGCTGGAGGCATCGCTTGCCAGCATCAGCTCATTGCTGCCGCGCTTGACGGCGCGCGCCAGCACTTCGAATACGCTCGCGGTCGCCAACTGCAGCGCCTTTTCGTCCTCCATTCCCGAGAGCAGGCGGGACAGGAAGAGAGCCGCGAGCAAATCCCCGAGGCCGTTCGGCGGGTTCTCGACGACACGATGTTCGGCAAGCAGGGCATGTTTTCCGGAGAGATAGAGGTTACCGGTGCCACCCACCATCATCGGCACTGCCGACGTGACCAGCATGCGCGAAGGGCCGAGCGCAAGTGCAGCTTCCATGACCGCACTGTTATCATCAAGTGCAGCGCCCGAAAGCCACGCAAGCTCGTAGCGGTTCGGCGTTGCAAGCGAGGCAAGCGGTATCAAGTGGTCACGGATCGCCTCGGCCGTTGCTTCCGGTACGTAGAGGCCACCGAGATCGCCCATGACCGGATCGCAGACATAGAGCAGCTCCGGGTTCTTCTCACGCAAAGATGCAACGAGTTTCGCAACGGAGCGAGCCTGGGCCGCATTGCCGAAGTAGCCCGACAGGACGGCCTTGACCTCACCGATCCACGGCGCGCGGATGAGATCGTCGATCGCCGCCTCGAAATCGGCCTCGGCGAAGGTGAGCCGTGTCGAACGGCCATGACCGGGATGCCAGGGCAGCACGATCGTCGGCAGCGCCCAGACCTGATGGCCGAGCGTTTCCAGCGCGAAGACCGCAGCACGGTTTCCCACCGACCCGCGCACGACATGGCTGGAGATGACGATGACTGCGCCTGCTGCGTTTTCCGACATGGCATCCGAATCCGAATTTTGACCGCCGTTGATGATCTTTTTGACGAGGCGCTGTCAACCATTCTTCACGCGAGCGTGGAAATGTGGGGACGGGTCGGAAAAGCCGGATAAGGACACTTTGCCGTCCATCGACACAAAACGACCCAAAAACTTTCGAAATCTCTCGCCAGCTTAGTCAAAAAAGCACGAAAACTACTTTTCGAAGCCCTTTTTTAAAGATTCTTTCGAAGAGCCTTCTGCTAACTTGCCCATATCAAAACAAATCGGGGGGATGATCCATGGCTGCCAGAAACAATCCAAAACGGGAAAAGCAGATCGAAAGCGCGCGTAAAATCGCCGCTGCGACCGGCGAAACCCATCTCGACCCCGAAATCCTCTTCGGCCGGGCCAGCGGCGACGACCTCGAACTCTATACACCGGAAATGCTGGCGCTTTCCGCCGTGCATTCGGCAGCCGAACTCTCCGCCTGGAACGGGAAGACGCCGCGTGTCAGCATCGACACGATCGCCGATGTCACCCCCGACGGCGTCGCGGTCTCCGTTCTCTCGGTGACTGATCACAACAAGCCTTTCCTCTATGAATCCGTGATGGGCGAGGTGACCAGCACCCACCGCGACATCTATATGGCGGTTCACCCGATCCTGATCATGGAAGACGGCAAGGCTCCGGAACTTTACTCCGCTGATGTGCCGAGCGATCCGGCAAAGCGGGTCAGCCATATCCAGCTTCATATCTCGCCGCTCGCCGCCTCTCAGGCCGCCGATCTCATCAAGCGCATCAAGGCAGTGCTCGAGCAGGTAGAGCTTGCCGTTTCCGACTGGAAGCCGATGCTGTCGCGCGTCGACGAGGTGATTGCAGAGCTTTCGAACTACAATGCCAGCCGCAAGAAAGCCGACCGTGACGAGGCGATCGCCTTCCTGACTTGGCTGCGCGATGAGAACTTCACCTTCCTCGGCATGCGCGATTATCTCTATTCCGGCAAAGGGGCGGATGCGAAGGTTGAGCGCGACAAGGGAACGGGTCTTGGCATTCTCTCCAACCCCGAGGTTCTGGTTCTGCGCAGCGGCAAGGACGCGGTGACGACGACGCCGGAGATCCTCGCCTTCCTGGATGGCCCGGACTTCCTGATCGTCACCAAAGCCAATGTGAAGTCCACGGTCCATCGCCGCGCTTACATGGACTATGTCGGCGTCAAACGTTTCGACGCACAGGGCAACGTGACTGGGGAACTCCGCATCGTCGGCCTCTTCACCTCGACCGCCTATACCTCGTCCGCTACCGAAATCCCGCTATTGCGCTCCAAGATCGAAAAAGTGAAGGAGCATTTCGGCTTCGACCCGATGAGCCATTCGGGCCGCATGCTCGACAACACGCTTGAATCCTACCCGCGCGACGATCTTTTCCAGATCGATACCACGCTGCTTGCGAGTTTCGCCGAGCAGATCAACGATCTGGTCGACCGCCCGCGCGTTCGCGCCCTACCACGCGTCGACCATTTCGACCGCTTCGTTTCTGTCATCGTCTTCGTACCGCGCGAAGAATATGACTCGATCGTACGCGAACGCATCGGTGCCTACCTGAAGACCGTCTATGATGGCCGCGTTTCCGCTTATTACCCGGCCTTCCCGGAAGGTGGCGTGGCGCGTGTGCACTTCATCATCGGTCGCTCCGGCGGTAAGACGCCACGCATCCCTCAGGCCAAGCTCGAGGAGACGATCCGCCAGATCACCGCGCGCTGGGACCGCCGCTTCGAGATGCTCGCCGGCCCCAAGGCGCCGAAGCTCGGCGTCAGCAACGCCTTCCAGGAAGCCTTCACGCCGGATGAAGCGGTCGGCGATCTGCCCGACATAGCCGCATGCGCCGCCGGCGAGCCGATCCGCATCGAATTCTACTATCGCCACGACGATGAACGCGGCCGTATCCTGTCGCTGAAGATCTTCCATTGCGGCGAACAGCTGCCGCTGTCGCGCCGCGTGCCTCTCCTCGAAAACCTCGGCTTCAACGTCCTGAGTGAACGGACCTTCGATATCGAAGTTCCGGCCGCCAACGGCGCCATCAACATGGTCGTGCTGCACGACATGGAACTCGAGACCCGCAGCGGTGCGGACGTTGACCTCGCACGTTTCGCCGCACCGCTCGAAGAAGCCTTCGTCGCCGCCTTCAGCGACACGATTGACAACGACAGCTTCAACCGACTGATCCTGTCGGCCGGTATCTCGGCCCGCGAAGTGAATGTGCTGCGCGCCTATGCGCGCTATCTGCGCCAGGCCGGCATCGCCTATTCGCAGGATTATATCGCAACCACCCTCGACAAATATCCTGTTATAGCCGCTTCGATCTTCCGGCTGTTCCATGACACCCTCGATACGAAGCTGTCGGAAAAAGCTCGTATCAAGAAGCTCGGCGAACTGCATCGGGCAATCGAAACCGAACTTGCCAACGTGCCGAGCCTGGACGACGACCGCATTCTGCGCCGTTATGTCAACATCGTCGACGCAACGCTGCGCACCAACTATTTTCAGCGCAATGCCGATGGAACGCCGAAGGCGATGCTCGCCTTCAAGCTCGATCCGCATCTGGTCGATGGGCTGCCGGAACCAAAACCCTTCCGCGAAATCTTTGTCTATGGCGTGGAAGTGGAAGGCGTGCATCTGCGCTTCGGCCGCGTTGCCCGTGGCGGTCTGCGCTGGTCGGATCGCGCCGAGGATTACCGCACCGAAGTGCTGGGTCTCGTGAAGGCACAGCAGGTCAAGAATGCCGTGATCGTCCCTGTCGGCGCCAAGGGCGGTTTCTATCCCAAGAAACTGCCAGTCGGCGGCAGCCGCGAGGAAATCTTCAATGCGGGTCGTGAAGCTTACAAGACCTATATCCGCACGCTGCTTTCCATTACCGACAACATCTCCGGTGCCGATATCATCCCGCCTGATAATACGGTGCGGCTCGATGGCGACGACCCTTATTTCGTCGTCGCGGCCGACAAGGGCACGGCAACCTTCTCGGACACCGCCAATGCGCTTGCCCAGGAGGCCGGTTTCTGGCTGGACGATGCCTTCGCTTCAGGCGGCTCGGCAGGCTACGACCACAAGAAGATGGGCATCACCGCGCGCGGTGCCTGGGAAACGGTGAAGCGCCACTTCCGCGAGATGGACATCGATATCCAGACGACGCCCTTTACGGTGGCAGGCGTTGGCGACATGTCGGGCGACGTTTTCGGCAACGGCATGCTGCTCTCGCCGAAAATTAGGCTGCTGGCTGCCTTCGATCACCGCGATATCTTCATCGATCCCGATCCAGACATGGAAAGGGCGCTCACCGAGCGCCAGCGCCTCTTTAACCTCCCGCGATCGAGCTGGCAGGATTTCGACAAGTCCGTGCTTTCTAAGGGCGCCATGATCATTTCACGCTCCGCGAAATCAGTCACGCTGACACCTGAGGCCGTGGCTGCAATCGGCATCGACAAGGCCGTCGCCACGCCCTTCGAAATCATGACGGCAATCCTGAAGAGCCCGGTCGATCTTCTCTGGTTCGGCGGCATCGGCACCTATGTGAAGGCAGCATCGGAGACCGATACCGACGTCGGCGATCGCGCCAACGATCCGATCCGCATTACGGCTGACGAAGTGCGCGCCAAGGTGATCGGCGAGGGCGCCAATCTCGGCGTCACGCAGAAGGGTCGCATCGCCTATGGCCTGAAGGGCGGACGCAGCAATTCCGATGCCATCGACAACTCGGCCGGCGTCAACACTTCGGACGTCGAGGTCAATATCAAGATCGCGCTGGCAAACGCCATGCACGAACAGCGCCTCAGCCGCGCCAAGCGCGACCAGCTTCTCGGCAGCATGACCGACGAGGTGGCAGCTCTCGTGCTGCGCAACAACTACCTGCAGTCTCTGGCAATTTCGCTCACAGCCCGCAAGGGAACGGCAAACGGCCTCGAACTCAGCCGTTTCATGAGCGTTCTGGAAGCAGCCGGACAGTTGAACCGCAAGGTGGAAACACTGCCCGACGATGCTTCCCTGTCCGAACGTTACACTGCCGGAAAACCGTTGACGCGGCCTGAAATCGGCGTGCTGCTCTCCTACGCCAAGATTGTGCTCTTCGATGCGGTAATCACCAGCGAGTTGCCCGATGATCCGTATTTCGTTGGCACGCTGTTCAATTACTTCCCTGCCAAGATGCAGAAATCCAACGCATCCGACATCAACAGCCACCGATTGAAGCGGGAAATCATCGCGACCGTGCTCGTAAACGAGGCGATCAACCGTGGTGGACCGGGCTTCGCTGTCAGCATGATGGATGCAACCGCAGCCTCCGCTCCCGAAGTCGTACGCGCCGCAATCGTCGCGCGCGATGGCTTCGATCTCAATCGGCTATGGGCTGAAACGGATGCGCTGGACAACAAGGTTTCCGGTGAAGTTCAGAACAGGGTCTATGAAGAGATCGGCAACAGCTTCGTGGTATTGACGCGCCTGCTGCTGAAGACCGGCATGACGAGGGGCGATCTGGCCGAAATCATTAGCCGGCTGCAGGCGGCATTGAAAAAACTCAAGCCTGTCTTTGCTGATCAGCCTGCAAGCGATGTCGCGGCACGCCAGCAGGATTATCGGGAGGCCGGCCTGCCTGAAAAACTTACCGCTGAAATCGCTGCTCTTCCAACCTTCGCCCTCGTGCCGGAAATCATGCAGATCGCCGATAGGACCGGTGAAGCGCTGACACGTGCTGCCGAGAACTACTTTGCCTTCACGCAGACCTTCCGCGTTGGTCGGCTGCTTGCTGCCGGCAACCGCATCATTACCTCGGATCACTATGAGAACCTCGCGCTTGCCCGCAGCATCGATCAGATTGCCAGCGCCCGTCGCGATATCGTGATCTCCGCACTCTCAGACCACGGTAAGGAGAAACAGCCTGTCCAGGCTTGGCATGCGCAGGATAGGATCCGCATCAACCGCATCGTCGAGGAGCTCGCGAGCCTCAGTGACGGCGCCGATCCGAACCTCGCACGCATCACTGTTGCCGCAGGCATACTGACCGATCTTGCGCGCGACCGGGCGAGATGAGACAGTCCGCCCCAAAAAGGAGCGGACGCTTGAATCGCATTGACTGGACAGGTACGCAGCCGCCGAAAGCCACAGAGAAGGGCATATGGGGCTGGATGCTCTTCGACTGGGCAGCCCAGCCTTTCTTCACCGTGGTGACCACCTTCATTTTCGGTCCCTACTTCGTCTCGCGGCTGACGGCCGATCCGGTCGCCGCCCAGACGACGTGGAGCAATATGGCGACGATCTCCTCGATCATCATCGCCATCCTGTCTCCCATATTGGGCTCTATTGCCGACCAGTCCGGCGCACGTAAACCCTGGATCGCCTTCTTCGCCGTCATCAAGATCGTCAGCCTCTGCTGCCTATGGTTCGCGGCACCCGGCTCGCCGGTCATCTATCCCGTCATCTTCATGATCCTCGCCTCGATTTCGGCAGAATTTTCTATCGTCTTCAACGATTCCATGATGCCGCGCCTCGTCGGCAAGGATGAAGTGGGCAGGCTTTCCAACACTGCCTGGGGCCTCGGCTATCTCGGCGGCATGATCGTGCTGATCGGCGTCGTGGCGCTGCTGGCCGGCAGTCCGGATAGCGGCAAGACCATTCTGGGTCTCGATCCGCTTTTCGGCCTCGACCCTCATGCGGGCGAGGATGCGCGCATCACCGGGCCGATCTCGGCCGTCTGGTATCTGATCTTCATCCTGCCGATGTTCCTCTTCACCCCGGATGCCCGCAAAGGCCTGCCTTTTGCCTTTGCCGTGCGCTTCGGTCTTAGGGAATTGCGCAACACGCTCAGCGAACTGAAGACGCGCCGCAGTATCCTGTCCTTTCTCATCGCACGGATGATCTATCAGGATGGCGTCAACGGCCTGCTGATCCTTGGCGGCGCCTTTGCGGCGGGCATGTTCGGCTGGGCAACGATCGAGATCGGCATCTACGGGATCATCCTCAATGTCGTGGCGATCCTCGGCTGCCTGATTGCCGGACGCGTCGATAGGGGGATCGGCTCGAAGATGACTGTTGTCATCAGCCTCACCATGCTGCTGCTGGCCACGATCGGCATTATTTCCACCGGCCCGGGCTATACTTTCTTCGGATTGATGCCGCTTTCGACCGCCGATAGCGGTGGGCTTTTCGGCACGATGGCAGAAAAAGCCTATATCCTCTATGGCCTGTTGATCGGTCTTGCCTTTGGTCCGGTGCAGGCCTCATCGCGCTCCTATCTGGCGCGCAGCGTCAGCCTTGAAGAGGCCGGCCGCTATTTCGGCATCTATGCACTGTCCGGCCGCGCCACGAGCTTCATGGCAACGCTATTGTTTTCGATCGTGACCTATTTGACCGGATCGGCACATCTCGGCATGTCGACGTTGATCCTGTTCCTGGCCGGAGGCCTGGTGCTGCTGATCCGGACGCCCTATCCGGCGGATCGCGCGTAACGGGTTCCCCGGCCGCAAGGCCGGGGGACAAATTCGCTGTTCCGCTCAGTGGCGGAAATGGCGCATACCGGTAAAGACCATCGCGACATTGTGTTCGTTTGCTGCGTCGATCACCTCCTGGTCGCGCATCGAGCCGCCCGGCTGGATCACAGCGGTGGCGCCGGCGGCAATCATAGACAGCAGGCCATCTGCGAAGGGCAGGAACGCCTCGGAGGCGACCGCCGAACCATGCGTCATCGGAGCGGCAAGGCCGAGAGCCTTGGCCGCTTCCTCAGCCTTCAGCGCCGCGATGCGGGCGGAATCGACGCGGCTCATCTGACCGGCGCCGATACCCGCCGTCTGGCCATCCTTGGCGTAGACGACGGCATTGGACTTCACATGCTTGCCGACCTTGAAGGCAAACTTCATGTCCTCAAGCTCCTGGGCCGTTGGTGCACGCTTGGTCACGATCTTGAGTTCAAGATCCTCGACCATGCCATTGTCGCGGCTCTGGACGAGCAGGCCACCGGAAACGGTCTTGGCGGTGATTCCAGCCGCCCGCGCGTCCGGCAAGCCGCCGGCTGAGAGCAGGCGCAGGTTCGGCTTGCGGGCGACGATCGCCTTCGCTTCGTCGGTGACGTCAGGCGCGATGATGACCTCGGTGAAGAGCTTGATGATCTCTTCGGCCGTTTCCGCATCGAGCGTCCGGTTCAGTGCGATGATGCCACCGAAAGCCGAAACGGAATCGCAGGCAAGCGCACGCTTGTAGGCTTCTAGAAGCGTCGAACCGGTCGCAACGCCACAGGGATTGGCATGCTTGATGATAGCGCAGGCCGGCGACTTCTCCGGCAGGAACTCGGCGACCAACTCATAGGCCGCGTCGGTATCGTTGATATTGTTGTAGGAGAGCTGCTTGCCCTGCAGCAGGACGGCTGTCGAAACACCCGGGCGCTTTTCGCCTGTCACGTAGAAAGCGGCTTTCTGATGCGGGTTTTCGCCATAGCGCATCTCTTCCTTCAGGACACCGCCGATGGTGCGGTGGCGCGGCGTATCGATCGACAGCGCCTCGGCAAACCAGTTGGAGATGGCAGCGTCGTAAGCGGCGGTGCGAGCATAGGCCTTAGCGGCCATGCGCTGGCGGAACGTGTAAACCGTCTTGCCGGCATCGTCCGAAAGCTGCTCGATCAGCTCTGCATAATCGGCCGGGTCGGTGAGGACGGTGACATAGGCGTGGTTCTTGGCCGAAGCGCGGATCATTGCCGGACCGCCGATATCGATATTCTCGACCGTCGTTGGATAATCACCGCCAGCCGCGCGAACATCCTCGAAGGGATAGAGGTTGACGACGAGCAGGTCGATGCCGTCGATCCCGTGTGCCTTCATGGCTTCCTGATGTTCCGCATCATCGCGGATTGCCAGCAGGCCGCCATGCACCTTGGGATGCAGGGTTTTCACGCGACCATCCATGATTTCCGGGAACTGCGTCACCTCGGAAACGTCAGTCACCGCAAGGCCTTCAGCCGCGATCGCCTTGTAGGTGCCGCCAGTCGACAGCAGGCGCACGCCACGCGCAGAAAGGGCGCGGGCAAGTTCGATGATGCCGGTCTTGTCGAAGACAGAGAGCAGCGCGGTCTTAATCTCGACCTTGTCAGGGGCGGGGATTTTCTTAGAAATGACGGCCATGAACCTTCTCCGTTCGGGCTTCGGGAGACATCCGGGCAAGGGACGCTTGATGGGGCCGCGTTAGCACAGCTTGGAGCCGGCGCAAACAGCCGCCGAAGCAATTCCAGCAAAAGTGTGCATCGGTTTTACGTTCGGAATTGCACAAAAGCAAAGAGCTAAAGCATTTCCATATTCAGAGAAAACGGAAATGCTTCAGCCCTTGCGTGATAAAAACCAGCGAATTTCAGGTTTCTCTGCCAAATCGAAGTCGATCTCGATCTGGTCCGAGCTGCTGATGCCGGCGCTGTCGGCAAAGAAAATATCTTCCGAGATCAGCACCTCGTTGCCCGGCGAGGAAAATAACCAGCTTTCACCATCCGGCGCTGTCAGCAGCACGGATTCCGTGTCGTTCTGCCGCGGCACGATGGATGGATGGATGTGGAAGCGGGCAACCGCCCGCAGTGGACCTTCGCTGTGATACCGGTCATCGGCGACGAAACGGTCCATACCGGTCACGATGGAGCCGGCGGCATTGAGCGTCAGCTCCCGCTCATGGATGACACCGAAGGCATCGAGATAGCCATCATGGCTTGCCTTGATGCCTTCACGGCCGTCCTCGGTCTCCACGCGCTCGGCGATGACCGTTTCCACCGGCTCCGTCATCATATGGGCCAGAAAAGCCGAAGGAGAGAACCGGCTGGAGGACGTATCGTTCAGGACCACAGTGGAATGGGCAGCCGTGGTGCGCGCCATCTGGGTATAGCGCTGGCCGGCGAATTTCGGTGATCCTGAATTGACGATAAAGCGGTAACGGCCAGAGGACATTTCGAAGGAGAGACTGCCTGCATGGGCTGTTCTGAAGCAGCTGGGCGAGGGCGGTCCGGTATCGGCAATGATCACCGTCTTGCCGGCCGCAAGTCGCTGATAGCGCGAATGCGGCAGCGCCTTGAAGGGCTGGCCCGCCGTCTCGTCATAGCGCAGCACGGACATCAGCTCATCCGCCAGCGTGGATGTCGCACCGTTGAAAAGCGCCAGATCGCCGTCCTGATGACGGAAGAAGCGCAGGGCAGGATACATGCGGTCAATACCCGAAATCAGCTTCTGCGGCAGGTCGTGGCCGAGATTGACATAAGTCTGTCTCAGCGGCAGCAGGTCGAGCAGCAACTCCAACCCGATGCGCGGGTTGCGGGAGATATGACCTCCGTCAGGCAGAATCTGGCTATCGAATTCGCGGTCGAGCGCCTGGGCTGCCCGCCGCACTGTCGAGGCACGCACCGGCATGGCGACAGAGGCTGTGGCAAGCGCGATGCGGAGGCGGAAGCGGACTTCGCCTGATGAATAAGGCGCCATGCGGCGCAGATAGCCGATATGGAAGGCGAGCGACTTCATGAAGCGGCGATAGAAACCGCGATCGGCATTCTGCAGGACGACCGGAGAATGCGACAACCAGGCAATGACGCGCTGCGAGGCGACATCGGTCTCCCAGGCGATGCCTTCGATCCGGCCTCCGTGAATCGAGAGCCAACTATCGACGATCATACGAGCGACGGCCGAACCGCGCTCGCTCTTATTGGCCCGCATATGCCGCAGCCAGCCGAAGCTGTGGAGTCTGACTGCGAAAGCACGCGACGGGAGGGTCAACGTGAAAGGGGATTTTCCGCCGGTTTCCAGCATACGTCCGGCAAGCGGAAAACGGCCGTCTATGATCTCTTCCGCGACGTGTGAATCGATACCTCTCAGATCCGTCGGCGCTACGATCAGGCGTTCCGGCACCGATATGGCATGGCGGGAAAAGCGCAAGCGCAGAAGCGCGGCACGGCGCGTACCGCGCCGCCAAGCTTCCCGAACATACATGCTCGCAAGACGCCGACCGGACTGCATATCAATTGTCTATTGACCCTCGTGGTTAAGAATAGATGAATCAAAACCGATTTCATCAGCCACGATGTATTATTTTGTGATGAAATTAGAATATAATAGTAATTAGATGCGTCTGAGCACCGCCGCATAGAAGCCGTCGAGGCCTGACGCAAAACCATCAGGCATATCCAGCATTGTAGGAAGCGTGCGGAACTCGCCCAGTGGTGTAATCGCCTGGCTCATATCGGGCCATTTTCTTGCATCGATCGATACTCGCTCAATGCTCTTCACATCTTCGAGAACGCGTGCCACGACCTCCTCGCCTTCCTGCGGATCGAGCGAGCAATTGGAGAAGACGAGCAAGCCGCCGGGATTCAGCAGCGTGACGGCATGGCGCAGAAGACGTTCCTGCAGTGCTGCGAGCTTAGCGATATCCTCAGCGCCCTTCGTCCAGAGCACATCGGGATGCCGGCGGGTCGTGCCCGTCGACGAGCAGGGGGCATCGAGAAGGATCGCGTCGAAGCGCTCGGACGGCTCGAATTTCGTAAGATCCACCGCGACCGTTTCGGCTTCGAGGCCAAGCCGCTCAAGGTTGGAGCGCAAGCGCTTCAGCCGGTTTTCGGATTGGTCAATCGCCGTCACCTTGCCGCCGGCAAGGATGAGCTGCGCGGTCTTGCCGCCCGGCGCGGCACAGAGATCGGCGACGCGCTTGCCGGTGAGATCGCCGAAGAGCTTCGCGGGGATGCTGGCCGCCGCATCCTGAACCCACCACTCGCCGTCTTCAAAACCGGCAAGCGAGGGAATGCCACCTTCGAAAGCCGAAAGTCGTACGCCGCCCGTCGGAAGCACGGTGCCATTCAGGCGCGCCGCCCAGCCCGCGGCATCGGATTTCACGGTAAGATCGATGGCGGCCGGCTCAAGCTGGGATTCAGAAATAGCAAGAGCCGACTCTCGCCCATAAGCCTTTGCGAGCCGCTCGATAAACCAGGCCGGCATTGGCGGAATGTTACCAATGTCGGCAAGGATGCGCTCCTTCTCACGGCCGAGACGGCGCAGGATGGCGTTGACGAGCTTGGCGAAACGGCGGTTGCGTGGATCCTGATTGGCCTGTTCGACCGCAAGGTCGACGGCGGAATGATCGGGAACGTCGAGATAGAGAATTTGCGCGGCACCGACGGCAAGCACATGATGAAGCGCCCGAGCACCTTCCGGCAACGGTGTTTCGAGCAGCGAGGTAATGGCGGCATCGATGCGCGGCAGATGCCTGAGCGTGGTGTTGAGGATGGCGCGTACCAGCGCACGATCACTTTCCCCGAGCGCCTTATAGGCCGGATTTCCATGCTCGTGATCCAGCGCGCCATCGAGCGGCAGTTTCTTGTCGACGACGGCGGCAAGGATCTTCGCAGCCGCCGCGCGCGCAGGCAGGCCGGGTTTTACCGGCGCTGGCGCTGAGCGTTCTGCGGAAGGCTTATATTTATGAACTGGCTTCTTCTTGTCGTCTGAATTCAAGACCACGGACCCTTTGGCGGTTGCGAGTCACCGCGGCCAGAACCGGCATTCGGGACCGACCGCGATTTGCGTGTCGGATTAGCAGCGCGAACCGGCTGCGTCGAGACGTCGAAGCCTCCGTGCGCCATTTCCTGCAGGGCAGCGATGCGGTTTTCGGTATTCGGATGGGTCGAAAACAAGTTGTCCATGCGCTCGCCGGAGAGCGGATTGATGATGAACATATGCGCGGTGGCCGGGTTGCGCTCCGCATCATAGTTCGGCACATGTGCCGCGCCGCGAGCGATCTTCCCAAGTGCAGAGGCGAGCCACAGCGGGTTGCCGCAGATTTCAGCACCACGCCTGTCGGCCGAATATTCGCGCGTACGGCTGATCGCCATCTGCACCAGCATGGCAGCAAGCGGCGCAACGATCATCGCGACGAGCACGCCGATGAAGCCAAGAGGATTGTTGTTGTTTTCGCGGTTGCCACCGAAGAAGAAGGCGAAATTGCCGAGCATCGAGATCGCACCGGCAAGCGTAGCCGTGATCGTCATGGTCAGTGTATCGCGGTTCTGAACGTGGGCAAGTTCATGCGCCATCACGCCCGCAACCTCTTCCGGCGAGAGAGCTGCCAGCAGGCCGGTCGATGCGGCAACAGCAGCATTTTGCGGATTGCGGCCGGTCGCAAAGGCATTCGGCTGAGGGTTGTCATAGAGATAGACCTTCGGCATCGGCAGACCGGCATTGCGGGCTAGATCGCGCACGATTCGGAAAAATTCCGGCGCGTTGCGCTCATCAACCTCCTGTGCCCGATAGGCCGACAGCACCATCCGGTCGGCATTCCAATAGGAGAAGAAATTCATGCCGGCAGCGATGAGAAAGGCGATCATCATGCCGCCCCGGCCGCCGATCAAAAAGCCGACAAACATGAAAAGCGCCGTCATGAAGGCAAGCAACATGGCAGTACGCACGAGGTTCATCAGAGGTCTCCATCTCCTTGATTGCGGCGCGATGCTTCAAATCCTGGCGCCGACGCACTATGATTTGGTTATTCGCCAGCCATTTTCAATATTTTCAGGCGGGAGTGCAGCATGCAGACGGCCGATAACGACAATGTGGAAACCCCGGTGCCCGAAGGCTCCGAGCCGCCGCGCAAGATACTTTCCCCTGCCGCCAGGCGTGCGCTTGCCGAAGCCGAGGAGCGCCGCAGGAATGCCAAGTCTACCGAACTGCCGCCAGAGATCGGCGGACGGGGCGGGGCGGAACCCTCCCGCTTCGGCGACTATGAAATCAATGGTCGCGCGATCGATTTCTAAGTAAATATTCCTGTTGACTTCCCAACATAATAGGAATTTATTCCTCTCATGTTCAAGTTGACTCCTGTTTTTCTCGTGTTCCTTCTCGCCATGCCTGCTCTTGCGGCACGGAATGAGATCGACGGACCGGTTTCGGCTGAAATCATCAGGGTCATTGATGGAGATACGCTGCTGGTCGCCGCGACACCCTGGCCACAGCAGACGATGGAAGTCTATGTCCGAATTCGCGGTATCGACGCACCCGAAATGCATTCGAAATGCCCCGAAGTCAGGAGAGCTGGTCGCGAGGCGCGACACGCGCTGGAGCAGATGACCTCAGGCGTTACGGGCATCACATTGACCGATATCAGTGGTGACAAATATTTCGGACGAATTCTCGCCAATGTCACCTTACCCGACGGGCCTGCACAGGATCTGCTCACCGACGCGCTGGTCCGCTCCTATGATGGCGGTCGCAAACCACGGGTTTCCTGCACGGAAGAATAAGGCCGCTCCTGATAGTGGAGCGGCCCTTTAACTCAAGCCGTAGCCTTGTTCTGCCGGTTGGCGATCAGATCGTCTACGACAGCCGGATCTGCCAACGTCGAGGTATCGCCAAGCGAACCGAAATCATCCTCGGCAATCTTGCGCAGGATGCGGCGCATGATCTTGCCCGAACGGGTCTTGGGCAGGCCTGGCGCGAACTGGATCT
>Ga0102588_1001521_pt1 | contig 16797 bp, 15 predicted proteins | sample AraplaMF_Col_mMS_FD_76854 | JGI IMG/M metagenome (GOLD analysis project Ga0102588, IMG submission 76854) | Arabidopsis root microbial communities from the University of North Carolina, USA - plate scrape MF_Col_mMS (SPADES assembly) (version 2) | ecosystem: Host-associated > Plants > Roots >...
ATCCACTGGTACAACACCAAACGGATCTCCACAAAGCTCAAGGGCCTGAGCCCGGTGCAATACCGGGCCCAGGCCCTCGCGGCTTAGGATCCAACTTAGCCAGTCCAACTTTCGGGGACCAGTTCACCCTGCAAGTGGCCGCCGTCGCGCTCTGCCCGGTGGCCGTCATCGGGGCCGGGACGGACGACGGCGGGCGGCGGGGCGTACTGGTCGGTGCGGACGGTTCCGAGGAAGCCACCCAGGCGGTCGCGTTCGCGGCCGCCGAGGCCGACCGCCAAGGCCAGGAGCTGACGATCCTGCACGCGTTCGGCCGTCCCCGCTTCCGCGTGCCAGAGGGGATGCCCGGCAGTGTGCTTGCCGCGGCTGCGGCGGAAGACGAGCGGGTCATTTTGTCGGAGACCGCGGCCGGGCTGGCCGAAAGCTACCCCGACCTCCCTGTCCACCAGGTGCTCGTCCTCGACACCGGGCCGGCCCAGGCGCTCGTCGAAGCCGCCGGCACCGCCGCCCTGCTGGTGCTGGGAAGCCGTGGCAGGGGAGCATTCAAACGGTTGCTGATGGGTTCGACCGCGCATGCGGTGCTTACCCGGCTGCCTTGCCCGACGATCATCACCCGGGTCCGGCGGGTCAACCATGGAGTGTGACGGACGGGCCGGCGTTGACCCCGACGACGGCGGGCCCGCCAGGGTGCGCTGCCCAGGGTGCGCTGCCCAGCGGACCTTAACGGACAGACCGCGGCGGCAGCCGCCGTGGAACCGCCGAACCCCTCGACGATCTGCCCCAAGGTAGTAGTCAGGTCTCTTCCGGGGCGTGAACCACGAGCACGGGGCAGTGGGCATGGGCCACCAGGGCAGAGCTGACGGAGCCTAGGAGGAGCCCGCCGAAGCCGCCGTGGCCCCGGCGGCCCACCACGATCATGTCGGCTTCCTTGCTGGCTTCGATGAGCATGGTCCTTGGATGGCCGCGGACCAGCCGCCGTACGACGTTGTCCGGCAGTTCGGATCCGAAGGCCCTTTCCATCGCGTCGTCCAGGATGGCCCCCGCGGCTTCCTCGAACCGGCCGATCCCCACCGCCTCAAAGCTGGCGGGCACCTGGGGAGGGTCCCAGAAAGCCGAAGCCTCCACTGTGCCACCGAGCGCCAGTGCCAGATTCCGGGCCTGGCGGAGGGCCACGATGGAGGCGTCCGAGCCGTCCACTCCCACGACGATCCGGCTGCCGGATGCATTCTCCATTGCTCCTCCTGGTGTCTTGTCTGGTCTTGCGTGCGTCTTATTCGGGGAGCTCCCGCCGGGGCGGGGCAGCCCCACGGGGCAGCCTGGCTACCAGGCGGACCTGCAAGGAGAGAAGGTAGGCGCCGGAGGCCATGGTGGCGAATCCCAGGACGCCGAGCCCGGTGAACTGCGTGGCGATGCCCGCGATGAGCACGAGCGATCCCACCAGCAGGACAAACGCGCCGGCGGCCCTGCGGGCGGGACGCGCGGCGTCGACGGTCTTGGCGCAGAGCCTGGCGGCCAGCCGGGGATCCTCCCGCAGCAACTGTTCGGCGAGCAAATCAAGTTGGTGCTTTTCGTGTTCCGTGAGGGCCATTGCTTCCTCCTCGTCAGGCAACGTGGCCGGTACCAAACGGTTACTCGAAGGATGTGCGGCGCACGTCGTTGGGCCGGGTGGCCCACACGTCCGGTGCGTTGACCCTGAACCTGCGTCCAGTCAGCACTGCCGGGGAAAGCCGCACGTAATGGGTCTTTGGCCCGGGCTGCCAGGGCTCGAGGCCGAGCGTGTCCGCGGCGGCCTGCTCGTCCGGGTCAGTGATCAGGGACGTGCTGCCGCGCACCATGACGCTCCAGGCTTCCTCGGTGGCGGGGTTGTAGCCATCGATCTCGAACGCCGCGGGCAGTTCCTTCCTGGATTCCCACAGCTTCTTCCCGGCGGCTGTGCGGAACACGATGCTCCTGCGCTCGAGGACGTAGTTCACCGGAAAGATCTCGGGGTGGCCGTCCACGATCAGCGCGAGCCTGCCGACCACCGCCGCGCCGAGCAGCTCGTAGCATTCCTCGAAGTCGATCTTGCCGTCTTTCGTCATGTTGCCCATGGGCTCAGTCCTTTGCGTTCGCGATGGAGTCTTCTGAAGGTTGCCCCGGCGCTATTCCATGCGCCGTCGTCGTCAAGTACGCGGGTCTTGGTTCCCGTCCCGGTGAGGAACACCAGCGCGGTGTCCTCCGCTTGGTAGTTCACCGGGAAGACATCCGGCCGGCCATCGGCAATGACTCCCAGCCGGCCCGCTCCGGTTCCCGGAGAAGCCTCCAGCATTCTTCGGCGTCGAGTTCTTCCGCTTCCGGCACTGCGTTCTTGTCCACCATGAGGCGATCCTAGGATTGCCCGGGCCTCCGGAACAGGGCACAAAGTCCCCACGCTACGGACCGCCGCCGGCCTGTACCTGGCCACCGCGGTGCCTGTTGCCAGGCGCCTGTTGCGAGACCCGGCACAGGCGTAGCGTCTATCCAACAGGGCTCTTTGGCAAACAGGCGTTCAGGCGCCGCGAAGGAGGCGGGGATGGCTGGATGGAATGCGGACACTGCAGCGGGCCCGGTGGGTCCCGGGACCGTGACGTTGGTGGAGGGCTCGTCCTTCTGCATCTCCCAGGCGAACGGGGACATCCAGCCGGAGCATCCGCACGGCGTCTTCCATGACGACACCCGCATCCTGTCGCGCTGGAACCTGCGGGTCAACGGCCAGACGCTGGAATCCCTGACCGCATCGACGACGGAACCCTACCGGGCCTTGTTCATCGGCCGGGTGCCGCGCGCCGACGGGTACGCGGACAGCCCGCTGATCGTGGAGCGCGTGCGCGAGGTCGGCGCCGGGATCCTGGAGGAGATCACCGTCCGCAACTACTCGCCTGCTGAAGCCGAATGCGAGATCACTCTCACCGTCGAGTCCGACTTCGCGGACCTGTTCGAAGTGAAGGAAGCCCGCGTCCAGCGGCGCTGGGAGGAATCCCGGGAGGCCGACGGCGACTCCCTGGCCATCAGTGGCGCCTGGGAGGACGTCCGGAAGGGCATTGTGGTCCGCACCGATGGCGCCGACGTCACCGAGGAGGCCATCAGGTACCGGGCGATGATCCCGCCGCGCGGCCACTGGAGCACCCGGCTGAGCGTGGTGCCCGCCGCTGACGCCGCTCCGGCGGCGTCCTTCGTCCGCCACGGCGGCGGAGAAGCGTCCCCCAGCGACCGCCGTCGCGGCGAATGGGTGGCCAAGATCCCGAAACTGCACATGGGCAACCGCTCCATCGAACGGACGCTGCGGCGCAGCTACGACGATCTGGGCGCCCTCCGCATCGAGGATCCCGCCCACCCGGAACGAATCGTCGTGGCCGCTGGCGCACCGTGGTTCATGACCCTCTTCGGCCGGGACTCGCTCTGGGCCTCGGAAATGGCGCTGGCTGTGGACCCGTCCCTGGCACTGGGCACCCTGAAGACGCTCGCGGACCGCCAAGGAAAGGTTGTGGATCCGATGAGCGAGGAAGAGCCGGGGAAGATCCTGCATGAGGTCCGGCTCGGCGTCTCCAGCGGGCTTTCGCTCGGCGGCAAGTCCGTCTACTACGGCAGCGTCGACGCAACCCCGCAGTTCGTCATGGCAATCGCCTCAGTGAGCCGTTGGGGTTTTGCCAAAGACACCATCGCCGGACTGCTGCCGCACGCCGACCGGGCCTTGGACTGGGTCCGGAACTACGGGGACAAGGACGGCGACGGCTTCGTCGAGTATGAGCGCCTCAATGAACAGGGCCTTATCAACCAAGGCTGGAAGGACTCCTGGGACGGGATCAACTTCGCTGATGGCAGCCTGGCAGAACCGCCGATCGCACTGTGCGAAGTCCAGGCATTGGTCTACTCAGCGTACTTGTCCAGGGCATGGATGGCCTACGACGCCGGCGACGTAGCCTTGGCGAGCAAACTCACCGCCGAAGCGGCACGGTTGAAGAAGAACTTCAACGAACAGTTCTGGATGCCTGAGCGCGGATACTACGCCGTCGCCCTGGACGGCAAGAAGCAGCAGGTGGACGCATGCGCGTCCAACATGGGGCAATGCCTATGGCACGGCATCGTCGATGAGGACAAGGCGCCCCAGATAGCCGCACGGCTCCTGTCCCCGGAGATGTTCAGTGGCTGGGGTGTGCGCACCCTTGCCAGCGACATGGGTGCGTATAACCCCGCCAGTTACCACAATGGGTCTGTCTGGCCGCATGACAATGCGATCATCGCGGCAGGCTTAATGCGCTACGGGTTTGTCGACGAGGCGCAACGAATCGCGACGGCCCTCTTCGAAGCAGCCGACTACACCGACGGCCGACTTCCGGAACTGTTTTGCGGATTCGATCGCGGCCAGGTCGCCGAGCCCGTGCCGTATCCGACGGCCTGCTCGCCGCAGGCCTGGGCCGCCACGAGCCCGATCATGCTGATTACCAGCCTGATGAGGTACGACGCCCACGTCTCCCGCGGCGGCTTCTGGATGGATCCGGCACTGCCGGAGTCGTACGGCGATCTGCACATCACCAACGCACCCATGGCGGGTGGCCGGATCACCATTGACATCACGGATTCCGAGCCCGTCGTCCAGGGGCTGCCCGAAGGGATTGCCTTCCACCGTGACCACCGGCCATGGCTGACCGAAATGATGGAACAAGTCGGGCTGGGGGATCGAGGCCGCCAGGGCTAGCTTGATGCGCCCGGCTGGAACAGTTCGATGAGGTTCCCGGCCGGGTCGGCGAGCAGGATCTGGCGCCCGCCCGGGCCGGCAACTATGTCGCTGCGGAACGCCAATCCCGCCCCGCGGAGCCGGTCGATCTCGGCGTCGAGGTCGTCCACGATCAGATGGATGCGGTTGCTGCCGGGAGTTGCGGCATCGTCCGGAGTGGCGCGGGCGCCGGAACTGGCCGGACCGGACAGGAGCAGCCGCAAGGGGCCACGCACCACATCGGCGAAAGCCGGGGCTGCGCTCATGTTGAGGGTGAAACCGAGGTGCGTGGTGTAGAAGTCGATGGCCGCTTGGACGTCGTCGACGAGGTACCGGACGCTGGCGTACTGCGCGGGGTCGGTCATGGCCGGTTTCCTTTCAAAGGGCCGAGGCCCCAGCTAGTGCGAGAACCCGGCGGCGGCTTCGGTGAGGCTCTTGCCCTTCGTTTCGGGAGCCAGCCATTGTGAAAGAGCGGCTCCGACGAAGGCGACGCCGGCGGCGATCAGCATCGACGTTGCCGGACCCAGATTGACCATCGCCCACGGCAGCAGGAAGGTGCCCAAGCCGGCGCCGATGCGGCTGATGGCGGCCGCGAAACCCGTACCGACGCAACGGACCTCGGTGGGGAAGACCTCGCCGGGGTACACCCCGGTGAGGGTGCCGACCATCGCGTTGAAGAACGAAAATGCGAGGAACAGGATCAGCACGGCGGCGGGCGGCGCACCGGCCCACAAACCGATGACGGCAAGGAGCACGGTGCAGATCCACTGCGGCGGCACGGTCAGCACGCGCCGGCCGACCTTGTCGATCAAAACGACGGTGAGGACCACTGCCGTCAGGGCGACGGCCGAGAGCCCCACCCCGCCGGCGAGTCCGCCGCCGAGGCCGTACTGGCCCAGCACGCTGTCAGCGAAAGTGGCGATGGCGAAGTAGGGTGCGATGGCACAGAACCAGAACATCGAGACGAAGAGCGTCGCCCGCCAGTAGCGCCGGGAGAACAGCATCCCGAAGGTGCCCTTCACGGTGTCTTCATGTTCGACGTCGGACATTTCCGCCGCGTGCGCCATAAACCGGTGCGCCACCGCCATGGCCTCGTCCTTGCGGCCTTGGTTCCACAGCCAACGGGGCGACTCCGGGAGGCCGAAGCGGGCCACGAACAGGACCACCGCGAGCAGGGTGCTCGAGCCCAGGATGATGCGCCAGCCAAGGGTGGTGGAGTGTGCCAGCCAGTAGCCCAGCGCGAATGCGACCATGAACCCGGTGTACCAGGCGATCAGGGTCACGCCGAGCAGGCGTCCGCGGAGCTCGGCCGGGGCAAATTCGGACATCAGCGGCCAACCCACCGAGTACTCCATGCCGATGGCCACGCCCATCATCAGCCGGACCACGAAGAGCAGCTCCGGGGAGTCGACGAAGAACTGCAGACCCGAGGCGACGACGAACAGGCCCATGTCCAGCATGAACAGGGGCTTGCGGCCGAACTTGTCGGCAGCCCAGCCGCCCGCCGGGGAGCCGAAGAAGATGCCGAACAGGGGCCCGGCCGCGATCAAGCCCTCCCACAGCGTCGAGAGGCCCAGGTCGACGGTCAGGCTGCCTGTCACCGGGCCGACGATCCCGAGGATGTACCCGTCCAGGAACATGCCGCCTGACAGGACGAAAATCATCCTCCGCATGAAGCGCCGTCTGAATGCCGACGTCGCGGCCGAATCCCGGGTGATGCGCTCTCGTTGTGACATTGGACGAGCTTCTTCCTCCCCCTGTCCATGATGGCCCCAAGCGCGGGAGGGAGGAAGACCTCGAGGGTGGAAACGGGGCGGGGACCGCTTTGCCGGCTGCGCTGTGCTGCGGTTGGCTGTGCTGCGGTTGGCTGTGCTGCGGTTGGCTGTGCTGCGGTTGGCTGTGCTGCGGTTGGCTGTGCTGCGGTTATGTGTCGGCCGCGCCGAACCAGGTGCCCAGCGCCTCGCTGAGTCCCTCGTCCGTGCCTTCGCCGACCCACGCGACGTAACCATCGGGGCGCACGAGGACGGCCGTGGGCGCGGCAACGTCGCCCAGCACCGGCAGCACCCATGGCCCGTCGCAAGCGGCCGTGACGTGCCGGACCCGCCCGGGCCAGGCAGGGGCGTCCAGGCTCGGCCCGCCGAACTCCAGCAGCAGCGGCCGCGCCTGGTGGAGCAGTTCGAACACCCGAACGGTTCGGTTTGACGTGGCAGTGCCGTCGGGGGTGGCGAGGTCGAGGTCCGGCATCCGGCGGCCCAGCAGCGGGTGCCCGCTTCCGGAATCCGTGGGCTGCGGGCTGTATGCGACGTCGAGCCCGGTGATCAGCGCCGCCACCAGCGGGCCCGCGCCCTCGACCCCCATCACCTCGTCCAGCAGGTCCCGCAGTGCTTCCTGCCGCGGATCGGCCTTCTGGAACAGCGACTGCGCCATGGTGTACTTCAGCGCCCGGGCGCCGGCCGGGTGCCGCTCGGCATGGTAGGTGTTGAGCAGTTGCTCACCGGAGACGCCCCGCACCACCTGGCCAAGCTTCCAGCCGAGATTGACGGCGTCCTGCAACCCCAGGCCGATGCCCAGCCCGCCCGTGGGCGAGTGGACGTGCGCCGCGTCCCCGGCCAGCAGCACCCGGCCCTTCCGGTACGCCTCCGCCTGCCGTGTGGCATCGGTGAACCGGGACAACCAAGCGGGACTGTGCACGCCGAAGTCGGTGCCGAACACCTCGACCAGTCCGCGCCGCAGTTCGTCCATGGTGGGCTCGGAGTTCGGGCCCAGCACGGCCTCGGTGACCACCACGCGCACCATGCCGTCGCCCATGGCATGCAGTCCGTGGACCCCGCGTTCGTCGATCTTCCCGGGCTGCGTCAGCTCCTCGGTCACCTTCACCTCGGCGATCAGGCTGCTGCGTGTCGCGTCCGGGCCCGTGAAACCGATGCCGGCGGCCCGCCGCACAAGGCTCCGCCCGCCGTCGGCGCCCACCACGTACCTGGCCCGCAGCACTTCGCCGGAGTCGAGCGCGACGTCCACACCGGCGTCGTCTGGCGTAACGCCGGCGACCTCCACGCCCCGCCGGATCCGCACCCCCAGTTCCTCGACCCACTCGAGCAGGAGCCGCTCGATGTGGTTCTGGAACAGGGCCAGAGTGTAGGGGTGCCGGGTGGGCAGCCCGGCCAGCGGAAGTGCGGTGCTGCCGAAGGTCGCGGCGGCTATGGTGGTGCCTTCTTCGAGGAAGCGGCCGGCGATTCCCCGCTGGTCAAGCAGCTCAATGGTCCGGGCGTGGATTCCGCCGCCGCGCCTGCCGGCCAGTTCCTGCGATCCGCGCCGCTCGAGGACCACAGCCTCGACGCCGGCCAGCCGCAGCTCGCCCGCCAGCATCAACCCCGTCGGCCCGCTCCCGACGATCACCACATCGTGCATTCCTGACCACGCCCCTTCCGGTATCCGATGGCCAGTATCAAACAGCCGGGGGGCCTTCCCGCAAGCCCCCCTCCTTGCGATATCTTGAAAATGCAGGCCCTTTGATTCCTGTGGTTTTTGTCCGGGCTGCACGCCATCATGGAGGGAAGCGGGAGGGCTGCGGTGCTGCCGGCATCGCGTTGGACACCCGCTGCGGAGGTGCCGTGGCATGCCTGACCTTCCATCACATGCGGAGCAGGGGAACGCGGCGGCACCCCTGGTGAGCGACGCCTTCCTCGCGGGCTACTTCGCGCAACTCTCGCCGGACGAACTGCAGGGCTACGGCGCAGACACCCTCGAGACCTGGGCCGGCCATCACCTCACCCTGGCGTCCTCGCGCGAACCCGGCCAGGCCGCCGTCGGGGTCCTGAACGAACTTGACGCGAGCATCGTGGCGGTTGTCGCCGAGGACCTCCCGTACTTGATCCAGTCCGTCACGGCCGAGCTGACGCGGGACGATGTATCGATCCGCCTGCTGGTACACCCCCGCTTCCACGTGCTTCGCGATCCGGTCTCCCACGCGCTGCTTGAAGCCTGGACGGGGCCGTCCCCGGCCGGCGTACTGAACGGCAGCGTCCTGAACGGGGACCGCGGGGCCGGTGCGGTGGAGGAGGTCTGGATCGCGGCCGAAATAGGCGTGCTGACCGACGGCGCCGTGGCCAGGGAGCTGGTCCGGAGGCTGCGCGCGGTGCTGGACGACGTCCGGGCCGTCGCCGCGGACACCGGCGCCATCCACGCGAAACTGGCCGCCACCCTCGCCTCCCTCGAGGAGGTTCCGGCCGGGGCCGTACCCTCGGCGGAACAGGCCGGTGAGCTGCTCCGCTGGCTTGGTGAGGGCAACTTCGTGTTCCTCGGCTATGACGAACTGGAGCCGACGACGGCGGGCGGTCCCGGCCCGTACGCGCCGCGGCCTGGGTCCGGGCTGGGACTGCTGAGGGAACCGCGCGCGGGCCAAGGGGGCGAGCCGCTGCCGCCTGTTTCGGTGGCCGCCGTGGGGGAGGCGTTGCGGATGGCAACGTCGGAACTGAAGTCCACTGTCCTGCGCCAGTCGTACCTCGAGGAGCTGCGGCTGGCCCCGGTCGACGAGCACGGCGTCGCGCGCGGTGAGCGCCGCTTCGTCGGGATGTTCACCGCGGGCGCCGCGCATCAGTCCGTGCTGCGGATTCCGGTGATCCGGGACAAGGTCCTGGCTGTCTGCGAAAGCCTCGGTTCGGCTCCCCGCTCGCACCCGGCCGAGGACACCCTGGCCACCCTGGAAAGCTTTCCCCGGGGCGAGCTGTTCCGCATCGGGGCGGACGAGCTGACGCGGCTCGCCGCCGATATCCTCCGCGCTGAAGTGCGGCAGAAGCCCCGGGTGTTCCTCCGGCCGGACAGCTCCGGGCGCTTTGTGTCCGCCACGGTCATCTTCCCGCGCCGCCGGTACGGCACGGCCGTCCGGCTGCTCATGGAGCGGGAACTGCGGCATGCCTTCAAGGCGGATTCGATTGAGTTTGACGTCCGTCTGACCGGCTCGCCGATGGCCTTCGTGTTCTTCCGCCTGCACCTCGCCGGAGACGGGGCCGAGGTCCGGGCTGCCGGAATTTCCGGCGAGCAGTCCGTTGCGGTGGAGCGGCGGCTGGTGTCGGCGGTGCGGCCGTGGCCGGACGGCCTTGAGGAGGCGATCCGCGAACGTTTTCCGGCGGCTGAGGCGGCCCGCCAGGCCGGGCGGTGGTTGGACGCTTTCCCCGCCAACTACCGCGCCGACTACGAACCGGAATCCGGCGTCGAGGACATCGTCATCTTCGGGACGTTCAATCTCGACGGCGCGGGCGGACGTCCCCTTGGCGACCCGCTGCTCACGGTCCGCTCCGGAGCTGCGGCCTCCGCCGGAGATGCGGCCTCCGCCGCCCGGGCAGACGCCCATGCCGGCGGAACCGCCGCAGGGGTACGGATCCGGCTCTACCTGACCAGGCCCCGGAGCCTCACCCAGATCCTGCCTTTCCTGCACAACCTCGGCCTGGAGGTGATGGACCAGCGGCCGTACGAGCTGCACCCGGCGGCCGGGCCGGAACTGTTCCTGTACGAGCTCGGCGTGACGTACCCAGCCGGTGTGGACCCGGAGGCCACCAGCGAGCTGATTGCCGAGGCCTTCGGCGCGGCCATGCGGGGTGACATGGAGTCGGACCGGCTGGACGCCTTGGTGATCCGGGAGCGCGTGGGCTGGCGCGAAGCCGCGGTGCTCCGGGCCTATGCGAAGTACCTGCAGCAACTGGGGACCACGAACTCCTACGACTTCATCGCCGACACCCTGGTGGCCAACCCCCGTGCCACCCATGCCCTCCTGGACCTGTTCCGGGCGAAGTTCGATCCCGGCATGGCCGGCCAGTTGCGCGCTGAAAGCACGGGGAGGGCCAGGCTGGAGCTGCTCGCGGCGATCGACGAGATCCCGGTTCTCGACGCAGACCGACTGCTGCGCACGTTCATGGACCTGGTGGATGCGACACTGCGGACCAACTACTTCCTCGGCAAGGGACACCTGAGCTTCAAGATCAACCCGGCCTCGATCGCCATGGCCCCGCTTCCCCGGCCCGAGTACGAGATCTGGGTGTATTCGCCCCGGGTCGAAGGGGTGCACCTGCGCTTCGGCGCCCTGGCCAGGGGCGGCCTGCGCTGGTCGGACCGGCGCGAGGATTTCCGCACGGAGGTCCTTGGCCTGGTGAAGGCCCAGAACGTCAAGAACTCGGTGATCGTCCCGACGGGAGCCAAGGGCGGGTTCTACCCGAAGCTCCTGCCCGACCCGGCGCAGAACCGCGAAGCCTGGCTCGCCGAGGGCCTGGAGTGCTACCGGATCTTCGTCAGCGGGCTGCTGGACCTGACCGACAACGTGGTGGTGACGGACGGCGGCGAAGCCGTGGTGCCGCCCGGCGGCGTGGAACGCCACGACGGCGATGACTACTACCTGGTGGTCGCGGCCGACAAGGGAACCGCGACGTTCTCCGACACGGCCAACGCCCTGGCTGCCGACTACGGTTTCTGGCTGAACGACGCCTTCGCCTCGGGCGGATCGCTCGGCTACGACCACAAGCAGATGGGCATCACGGCCCGGGGCGCCTGGGAGTCCGTGAAGCACCATTTCAGCGAGCTGGGCATCGACCCGCAGGCGGACGACTTCACCGCCGTCGGCATCGGAGACATGAGCGGCGACGTCTTCGGCAACGGCATGTTGCTCTCGCCGCACCTCCGACTGGTGGCGGCGTTCGACCACCGGCACATCTTCCTCGACCCGGCCCCTGACACGGTGGCGTCCTTGGCAGAACGCAAGCGCCTCTTCGGGCTGCCGCGTTCCTCCTGGGCCGACTACGACCCGCAGCTGATCAGCGCCGGCGGCGGCGTGTACTCCCGCCGGGCCAAAACGATCGACACCACAGCGCAGGTCCGGGAGGTCCTGGGCCTGGATCCCGGCGTCGAATCCCTCACACCCCAGGCGCTCCTGCAGGCCGTCCTCCGGGCACCCGTCGACCTGCTGTACAACGGCGGCATCGGCACCTACATCAAGGCTTCGACGGAGAGCCACACGGAGGTGGGCGACAAGGCGAACGATGCCATCAGGATCAACGGACGCGAGGTGCGGGCACGGGTCCTGGCCGAGGGCGGGAACCTGGGCGTCACCCAGCGCGGTCGGGTGGAGGCAGCCAGCGCCGGCGTCCTGCTCAACACCGACGCGATCGACAATTCCGCCGGCGTCGACTGCTCGGACCATGAGGTCAACATCAAGATCTTCCTCGACCGCATGATCGCGGCAGGGACGATGGGCCCGGACGAACGGACGGGTTTCCTGCAGTCCATGACCGGCGAGGTGGCCCGGCTGGTGCTGGCCAACAACGCGGACCAGAACGTGCTCCTCTTCAACGACCGGCACCTGGCGCTCGAATCGGCGCCCGGATTTGAACGGATCATGGACTGGTTGGAAAGCACCGCCGGCCTGGACCGTGGTCTGGAGAGCCTGCCGGACACGGATCAGCTCCACGACCGGGTGGCTGCCGGTGCCGGACTGACCGCACCCGAGCTCTCGGTCCTCGCCGCCTACGCGAAAATCGAATTGGCCCGGGAACTGGTGGCGGGCGACCTCGCCGACGATCCCTGGTTCATCCGTGTCTTGCGCGGCTATTTTCCCCGGCAGTTGGCGGAGCGGTTCGATGCTGAGCTTGACGCCCACCCGCTGCGCCGGCAGATCATCTGCACCGTGGTCGCCAACGACATGATCAACCTTGGCGGGATCACCTTCGCGTTCCGGGCCATGGAGGAAACCACGGCCACCGCATCGGCCCTGGCCCGGGCCTTCGTCGTGGTCCGCGAGGCCTACCAGCTGCCGTGGTTCGTGGACACCGTGGCCGGCCTGCCGCCCGGGATTCCCAGCGAACACGCCGTGGAGGTGGCCCGGCCGATGCGCAGGCTCCTGGACCGGGCAACGCGTTGGTACGTCACCCACGACCACCGCGACCAGCCGGTGGCCGAGGCTTTGGGCCGGATCATGCCTGTCCTGGAGCTGCTCCGCACCCGGACCACCGAGTTCCTGCGGGGCTCGGACCTGGAGCGTGCCAAGGCCCGCCTGGCGCACTGGAACGACGTCGGCATGCCCCCGGAGCTGGGGCGTCGCGCCTCCGACCTGCTGGAGAGTTTTTCGCTGCTGGACATCTCGCTCGTGTCAGAGCACGTGGATGAGCCGCTCACGACGATCGCTGACATGTACCACACGGTGATCCACGCGTTCGGCGTGGGAACGCTGCTCTTGCGCATCACGGAGCTGCCGAGGGACACCCGCTGGCAGGCACTTGCACGGGCCTCGCTGCGGGACGACGCCTACTCGGCCGTCGTCGAGATCACCACCTCCGTCATGCAGACCACCCGGGACGGCGGCACCACGGGAGCATCGGCGATGGAACGCATCGAGGAGTGGGAGCGCGGCCGCGAAGAGCAGCTCCGGCGGATCAAGAGCACCTTCGCCGAAGTCATCACCCCGGGGCAGGTGGACATTGCCTCGATCGCGGTGGCCCTGAAACTCCTGCGGACGCTGGCACAGCGGTGAGCAGCTTGACCGAGCGCTTCCGGCCCGTGCTCGAGGAGGAACGGGACCGGAAGCGGGCCCTGCTGGAGTCCCTTCGCCGGGACATCGCTTCTGTGAGTGCCGCACGGCAGGACTCCAACGTCGACGACGAACACGATCCCGAAGGCACCACCATCGCCTTCGAACTGTCCCAGGCCTCGGCGCTGCTGGAACAAAGCCGTTCCGGGCTCGCACAGATCGAAGCCGCGCTCCGCCGGATTGCGGCAGGAACGTACGGCAGCTGCGAAGTCTGCGGAGCCGCCATCGCCGAAGGCCGGCTCGAGGCGCGGCCCTGGACGCCGTACTGCATCGAGCACGCCTCCACCGGCAAGCAGGCCTGACCCTTGTAGCCGGCATCGGGCCGGGGCTAGCATGGCCCCGCACCGGAACCGGCCATTTCGTACCGATCACAGCGAGGAGACTGTCATGGGCGACACAACCGCCGACGCATCGAGCCTGATGGTGGACCTGATCATTTCACTGGACGGCTATGCCTCTGCCGAGGGCTGGCCCGGGTGGTGGGGACTGGAAGGACCGGAATACCTGGCCTGGCTGGGCGAGGAGGCCGGAAAGGGCTACACCTTCCTGATGGGGGCCACCACCTACCGGGTGATGTCCGGCATGTCCGAGGAAGCAGCAGGCGAGGGCTCAGAGTTCTCCGACGACGAAGGTGCCGCCCTCACCGGACTGGCTGCCTTTCCGAAAGTGATCTTCTCTTCCTCGCTCAAAGCACCCCTGAACTGGCCGAACTCCCGGCTGGTCAGCGGTGACGCCGTCGAGGCCGTGCGGAAAATGAAACAGGAAGGGGCCGGTCCGCTGACCACCCTCGGAAGCCTCAGCCTCAGCCGCTCCCTGCTGGCCGCCGGCCTGGTGGACAGGTTCAGGCTGGTCGTGTTTCCCGTGATCACCGGCAAGACCGGACGGGAACGGATCTACGACGGCTATCCGGACGTTTCGCTGGAGATGGTGGACAGCCGGACCTTCGACGGCAGGCTCCAACTGCTCGAATACGTTCCCACCATCCTCGACGGTCCACCGGGCGGCGGCCCGGCCTGAGCCGGTCCGCGCTTGTCGTGCACGGTCCTAGCGGAGCACCCGGTAGCGGATGTGGGTTACCAGGCCCGTGCCGCCCACCTCCACGGGGTCGAGGCGGACATCCCCGACGCCGTCCAGCAGCCGGGTGCCTCCGCCGAGGATGATCGGCGAGATGTGGAGCCGGAGCTCATCGATCAGCCCGGCTGACAGGAACTGCCGGACGGTGTCCGCACCACCCGCGACGGCGATGTCCCCGCCGTCGGCGGCTTCGCGCGCCTGGGCCAGGGCCGACTCCGCGCCGTCCGCCACGAAGTTGAAGGTGGTTCCGCCGTCCATCTCCAGCGGCGGGCGCGGGTGGTGCGTGAGGACGAAGACGGCGGCGTGGTAGGGCGGTTCTTCGCCCCACCATCCCCGCCACTCCGGGGCCCATGGTCCGGCTCCGGGACCGGCGAACATGTTGCGGCCCATGATGTAGGCGCGCGAGGAAAGAATTCCTTGGATCTCCTCTGCGTTGGCCTCAGGTTCCTCGAACATCCAGCGGTGCAGATTCTCCCCGCCCTCGCCCAGCGGCTCGGTAAGGCTCTGGTTCGGGCCGGCAAGGTAGCCGTCGAGGGAAACCGTGAGATCGCATGTGACGTTGTTCATTAATTCCTCCACTGCGGCTGGTCTGTCGGGGTGCGGGTCAGCGCCACCCTAGCGGTCCTGGTCGACGGCGGGAAGATGCGCGACGGATCTGGCGGGCATCTGCACGGCGCGGCGGAGGCGATTTCGCCTCTGCCCCTACCGGCGGGCCGCACAGGCGTGTTTAGTGGAAAGGGGGTTCAACAAATTCAGAAAGAGCAAAACAATGAATGAGGCACCGAGGTGGCAGCCGTTCGACCGCCGCAACCCGATCGATTTCACGGAACCGTTCCGCAGGCTTTTCGAAGGGGAAGGCCAGCGGTCCATGATCCGAGTGGAAGAGGAAACCACGGACAACGTCCTGACTGTGCGCGCCGAATTGCCCGGGGTGGACCCGGACAATGACGTTGACATCGCCGTTTCCGACGGCCAGTTGCAGATCCGGGCCGTACGCAAGGAAACGAGCGAACGGAAGGAGGACGGCAGCTACCGTTCGGAATTCCGCTACGGCTCCCTTTTCCGCAGCATTCCCCTGCCGAAGGGAGTCAAGGAGGAGGACATCACCGCCAGCTACAAGGACGGGATCCTTGAGGTGAGGGTGCCCCTGCCCGAAGGCGAGGCTGAGGCAACCAAGCGGAAGATCCGGATCTCCCGCGACTGAGGCGCCTGTCCGCAATGGAGCACCCCGGCCGGCTGGCCGGGGTGCTCCATTGGCGGAAAACCGCGGGGCCGCAGCTAGGCGAAATCGCCGTCCCGCACAGGGATCGTGGCGCCGATCAGCACCTTGCCCTTTTCCTCGTTGGTGGCCGGGCGGATCTGGCCGCGCTCGGGCACGAAGGCGATTGAATCGTCCTTCTGGTCGGGGGCGTTGACGAAGGAGCGGAAGCGGCGCAGGCGCTCCGGATCCTTCAACGTGTCCGCCCATTCGTCGACGTAGGTGTCAACGTGCTTGGCCATCGCCGCCTCAAGTTCCTCGGCGATGCCGAGCGAATCCTCGACGACGACCTGGCGGACGTGGTCCAGTCCGCCGTCGAGTTCTTCCTGCCAGCGTGCGGTGCGTTGGAGGCGGTCGGCGGTGCGGATGTAGTACATGAAGTAGCGGTCGATGTATTTGATGAGGGTGTCGTCGTCGAGGTCCTTGGCCAGGAGCTGGGCGTGGGCGGGGGTGGCGCCGCCGTTGCCGCCGACGTAGAGGTTCCAGCCGTCGGCGGTGGCGATGACGCCGACGTCCTTGCCGCGGGCTTCGGCGCATTCGCGGGCGCAGCCGGAGACACCCATCTTGAGTTTGTGCGGGCTGCGCAGGCCGCGGTAGCGCAGTTCCAGGTTGATGGCCATGGCCACGGAGTCCTGGACGCCGTAGCGGCACCAGGTGGACCCGACGCAGGATTTCACGGTGCGCAGGCTCTTGCCGTAGGCCTGGCCGGATTCGAAGCCGGCGTCGACCAGTTCCTTCCAGATTTCCGGGAGCTGTTCGAGGCGGGCCCCGAACATGTCGATCCGCTGCCCGCCGGTGATCTTCGTGTACAGGCCATACTTCTTGGCCACCGCCGCAATCACGGCCAAACCGTCCGGCGTGATTTCGCCGCCGGCAATGCGGGGGACCACGGAGTAGGTGCCGTCCTTCTGCATGTTCGCCAGGGCGCGGTCGTTGGTGTCCTGCAAAGTTCCCCGCCCGGCATCCAGGACATACGCCGAATGCTGCGAGGCGAGGATGGACGCGATGGTGGGTTTGCAGATGTCGCAGCCTGCTCCGGTGCCGTAGCGGGCCATGATGTCTTCGAAGGAGGTCAGTTCCAGGATGCGGATGGTTTCGAAGAGTTCCTGGCGGGAGAGGCTGATGTGTTCGCACAGGGCCTTGGAGACTTAGACGCCGGAGTTGGGC